>Ga0137404_10000339_pt1 | contig 30563 bp, 27 predicted proteins | sample CZOMad2_1_16fung_FD_108285 | JGI IMG/M metagenome (GOLD analysis project Ga0137404, IMG submission 108285) | Vadose zone soil fungal communities from Angelo Coast Range Reserve, California, USA - CZOMad2_1_16fungal (Illumina Assembly) | ecosystem: Environmental > Terrestrial > Soil > Vadose... | reverse complement strand
TGAAATCGTGCCAGATGCCCATCGAGCAAAGGCGAATATAAACATCCGTGAAACCAACCCAGAACAAACTGATCCACGCCCACATCATGTGGCGTTTGTTGAGGCAACTGACGCAGTTGTAAGCTTTCGCGCACGACTGCGCTTTCGATTTTGAATCCAGAAATCCGCCGGCCAGATGCCGCAGCGAGTGGCAGCCGAAAGTATAACAAGCGAGAAAAACTACGTTGAGCGTGAGAACAATCGTTCCGACGCCGACGCCAAAATGCGTTTCATAATGATCACCTCCTGCTTTCATGAAATCGGTGAACCACATTCCTTTCCATGCGTCATGCGAAAGAAAAATGATGAACAGAACGGCAACGTAGGCAAAATAACGATGGACATTTTGCAGGATCAGCGGGAAATATTTTTCGCCGAGATATTTTTTGCGTGGTTCGCCCACGGCGCAGGCGATCGGGTCGGCCCAAAATCCCTTGTAATACGCGCCGCGATAATAATAACAGGTGAATCGAAATCCGCCCGGTCCCCACAAAACGAAAAAAGCCGGTGAAAATACCAGCCACGTCGGATAAAAATTTGGTTTAGCGAACCACGCGTGCGGGGAATTGCCGAAAATTTCCGGTGAATAAAACGGCGAGAGATAATTCGCACCGCCGGTTTCGAGCCAGTAATGATTTCCCTGAAACGCCGCCCACGTCGAATAGACGATGAACGCGGAGAATCCCAAAAAAACGAGCAACGACTGCAACCACCAGGCGTCCGGGCGTGTTGTTTCTCCAAAGCGGCGTTGCGCCGGCAAACTCGTTTCAACCATAATTCATTAAATTTAATAATGAAGCGGCGAAGAGGTCAATGAAACTCGAAAAGTGGTAGTGGGCTACTTTGAATTTCGATTTCCGTTTCCGGTTTGACTGTGGCAGAGTTTGGGCATGATTAAACCGAAGCGCAAGCGGCCAACTGATACAGTCCAACTCGCTCACAGCGTCTTTGCTGACGTGATTAAGCTGTCAGAGAAGCCGGTCAAAAACCCCGCCGCCGTCGCGCTGGGCAGGCTGGGTGGCTTGAAGGGCGGCCATGCTAGGGCGCAAAAACTGACAAAAGAGCAGCGAATCCAATCTGCCAAGAAAGCGGCTCAAAGTCGCTGGAAAACAAAATCCTAAAGCCCCGGATAAACTGTCGGCTGCTCTGATTCCGCCATGTCTTCGTTGAAATCAAAACTAACTTCAACATATTTTCCGTGCTTGTTGTTATCATTGTAACTGTCAACCGATGTTTTCAACTGTTTGCAGTCCCCAATGATTAACTTTCTGCCATATTGAAGTGCCAATTCCGCTTCTTCGTGTTTGAGATTGGGGTCTTCCATATCAATCCACAAAAACTGTTGGACGTGCTTGCCATCCGGCAGTTCTACCAGTTCACGATATGGATGTTTTTTACGAACCTCACGGCCTTGCGGATCAGTGAAAAATTCCACGCGCATTGCAGCGGCAATTTCCTCGGCGCATTGGTCTATTTGATTTTTAATCGGTGCTTTCCAATAGCCTTCTTGAATTGCCCAACCGCCAATCGCCCTTGCCGTTGCTGGCCACGTTTGTCCGGCTGCGCGATAAGCAGCGACTATTTCCTGCAAAAGTTCTGTTTTTGTTTTAGCCATAATTTTATTTTCCTGCTGTTCCCCAGCCATCCGTCATTGCGCCGGAGATTAAAATATCCCGCACCTTCACCAGCATTTGCCGGTTTGCAGTCCAATCAATTTTTTTCCGATGTTGAAGCTGTCCCGCGATGATGCCGGGATGAATCTTTATCAGGTTTGCAAACTGAATGATTTTTTCAGTGTAATAAAATGGATGAGTTCTTGAAATGAATGAGTCCATCGTCTGTTTTGGAATCAACATTTCTGCTGCCTCACGATTTGCCCGTGTCTCAATTTCAGAAAGAGCCTCGTCGGACAAACACCTGTCTGCGCCAACCATGTCAACATCCACAATGTAGGAGTCTTTGTTTTTGATATGGGAAAGCTCGTGGAAAAGCGTGTGCCAGAACGAATCAATCCGGTCATAGCGCAGCGAAAGGGCTATAACCGGCTTGCTCCAATCGTCGCCAAGCCAAAGTGCCGCGCCGTCAATTTTGCTTTTCGGCAAATGCTCAACCACCACAAATCTAATTCCCATTTCACTTAAAACCCTTGACACTTTCCTTGCATTTTCAGGAAAGTCGGCCAGCAAACGAAGTTGCGAAACACCGTCGTCGAAAGATTTGTTCGTATATTTTTTTGCCGGAACAGATTTTGCCAATTGAAGCGCACGGACACACCATGCAAGCTGTTCGGGAGTTAGTTCACTTTTGTTTTGATCCGTGGCTCTGGCGGCGAGCCTTAATTGTGGCAACTGTTCAAGAGTGGGAATTGAATAAAAGTTCACCAACTCTTTTTCGGTTTCTTCCACAGAATCAAGAATGCGAATCCATCCGCGCTTTTCCATGTCTCTGATTGGCGCAGTTTCAAATAATTTGGCACGGTGTTTAATCGCACCATCTTCAACGGCAAGTTTTGAAAGTTGATATGCGTTTTCGAGATTAAGCCAAAACTGCGGGCTTGTTCCAAACGCGCTCGCAAATTCGCTGGCGATTTCGGGAGTGATGGACTTTTTACCCGAAATGATAGAGCTAATCGTCGAATCGGGTCTGCCAGTAATTTTTGCCAAGCTGGTCTGCGACCAGCCGCGCTCATCAAGTTCATCAAGGATAAACTCGCCGGGCGGAAAAACTTCTGCTGGTGTTCGGTTGCTCATGGTCAGTGGTAATCTTCTACGGCAATTACAACAATTATATTTTTCGGCTTTGACGGTTTGATTTCAACTATCAGCCGCCATTGGTCGTTCAGTCGCAATGAATGTTGGCGCGACCTGTCGCCCTTCAATTTTTCAAAACGGTTGCCCTTGACGGCGTATAAATCACGTTCGTCATTGGCAGCCCTAATCGCCTGTATCCGCTTTCGGTATGCTTTGACAATTTCTTTAGCATAACCCGCACTAAAATTTGCATCGGTTTCCAGTAAGTCTAGGCTTTCGTCTTGAAATTCAATTTCCATTCAGTGTTTCAACTGACGCGCCAACAATAACCGCCGCCAGTCAACCTGTCAATAGAAAATTTACATTTTAATTAAATCGTTAAAAATCTATTGACATAGCGTGACCGCTCACGCATAATGTCGGCATGAATAAATTAAGCATTGCAGAGCGAGCAAAAGTAATTAACTGCCTGATTGAAGGGTGCAGCTTGCGCTCCACAGTCCGGCTGACTGGCATTGCCAAGAAAACGGTGTCTCGAATCTTGGTTGAAACCGGCGAAGCGTGTGCGGCGTATCACGATACAATCATGCGGAACTTGCCATGCAAGGTGATTCAGGTAGATGAAGTATGGAGCTTCACCTATTGCAAACAGGCGAACATTCCAGAGCATTTGCAAGGGCAAGACGGCGTTGGCGACACTTGGACATGGATTGCGATTGATGCTGATACAAAATTGATTCCAAGCTGGCACGTCGGGCTTCGTGACGCCGAAGCCGCATACAGATTCGTTCACGATTTGAAAGGCCGTCTGGCAAACAGAATCCAATTAACGAGCGATGGACACCGGCCATATCTTTTGGCGGTTGAAGACGCTTTCGGCGCGGACATTGATTTTTCGATGCTGATAAAATTATACGGACGCGAAACTGGAAAAGGCGAAGTCCGCTATTCGCCGCCGGTTTGCATTGGGGCGCGTCGTCGAAAAGTCATTGGAAATCCAGACCGCAATCTGATTTCAACTTCATTCGTGGAACGCCAGAATTTGACGCTCCGCATGACGAACCGCCGCTTTACTCGGCTCACAAACGCCTTTTCCAAGAAAATTGAAAATCACAAACACATGATGGCGATTTACGCGATGAACTATAATTTCTGCCGGATTCACCAAACCTTGCGCGTGACGCCAGCAATGGAAAGTGGTATCTCTAACCATGTCTGGATGATTGAAGAAATCGCCGCTTTAACAAATGAAGTTTCAAAGTAGCCCACTACCCGAAAAGTATAAGCGCAGCTTCGTGTGAACTATCGGCTAGATGAAGCAGGAGCCGTCCACTCATTCAACACTCGCTCGCTGCCAGTCACCGGAGAAAAGCCGAGCAATTCCAACGCTTCGCCGACGAGATAAAGCGATCCGGTGATAACAATGAAATTTTCGGCTGAAGTTTTTTGCAACGCTTCTTTCAGCGAATTGCAAACAAGAATTTCTGCGGACGAATTTGCTTTGCGACACATTTCCGCCAATTCGTTCGGATTTGCCGTGCGCTCGCTTGAAACCGGAACGGTGAAAATTTTTCCGGCCAGCGGCGCAAGAATTTCGCAAATCTGCCGCCAATCTTTGTCTTGAAGAATTCCAAGAATTAGCGTGCGTTTCATCTGGCCGAAATTTTTCTCCATCGCATCGGCCAGTATTTTTGTCCCGGCGACATTGTGCGCGCCATCAAGCAGGATTTCCCGTCCGTTTGGCCTTTGAACCAACTGCAATCGCCCCGACCAATCCACATTCGCCAAACCGGCGTGGACTTTTTTTTCTGCGACCGGGATATGGCGTTGCAAAACTTTGACGGTTGCGAGCGCGAGCGCTGCGTTGATTGTTTGATGTTCGCCCGGTAATGGTGGGGCGAGCGTCCCCGCGAGCCGACTTGAATTAATAATTTTTAAAGGCGCATTTTTCTCTTTCGCAACTTTTTCAATAACAGCAAATGCTTCCGACTCGTTAACCGCCGTCACGACTGGAATTCCAGCCTTAATGATGCCCGCCTTTTCCGCCGCGATTTTTTCCAATGTGTCGCCGAGCCACTGTTGATGGTCTAACGCAATGTTCGTGATAACGCTTGCGAGCGGCGTGACGATGTTCGTCGCATCGAGCCGTCCGCCGAGACCGGTTTCCCAAATCACCAGATCACATTTTTGTTCCGCAAAAAACTTCAGCGCCATCACAGTTGCGAATTCAAAAAGTGTCGCGTCGTTTTCTTTATTGGCCGCGCGCAATTCTTCGACGAACCGGACGACATCTTTTTCTGAAATCAATTGGCGATTGATTTGAATCCGTTCGCGAAACGAAACCAGATGCGGCGAGGTGAACAACCCGACGCGCAAACCGGCTGCGCGATAAATACTTTCGAGCATCGCGCAGGTCGAGCCTTTGCCGTTCGTGCCGGCGACGTGGATGAAGCGCAGTTGCGTCTGCGGATTGCCGGCGCGCGCGGCGAGTTTGAACGTGTTTTCCAATCCAAACTTCGCGCCGAACAAACGCAGGCCGTAAAGAAATTGAACCGCTTCGGCGTAAGTCACGGTTACAATTTGAATTCGACAAGGCAACGATTTGAATCGCGCCGCGATTTTTTCGGTGTTGAAAAGAGGGTAAGCATTTCGTCATTCCAACGAAACGCTTCGGCGGGCGACATATGAATCTCATGCGATTTCATGCCGCTCCAGTCAGGAAATTCCAAATCCGACGCGTCATTCAGGACGAAGTGCGTCGCGTTCGCGTTTGAGGAGTTCATAAAATTCGTTGCCGCCGTGCTTGAGCAAAATAGCCCGAAGTGTCGGTTCGTTCAAGTCCAGCTTGTTCAACTTCGTCAACTGCACCAAATCTTCGATGTCCTTCATTGCGCGATGCGGACGGCTCTGAAACGCATGACATTTCAAAGCAAAAAGATGTGGCAAGGACAGGGCGTCCTTTACGGGTAAAACACGGGTTCTCGGCAAGTCTCAACTCTCAACACGTCATCGTCGCTCTGCGACGCAAATCCTCAAAATACTGAATGGTGCGCGATGGAGGGTTTGAACCTCCGACCCCTACAGTGTCAATGTAGTGCTCTACCACTGAGCTAACCGCGCACTCAAGCGGATTTTCATTCTCAATTTTTCCACGCATTTTTGCAAGCGCGAATTCTGTCCGGCAGTGACGCATTTTGAATTTTTCCCCCTCTCCTCCCCAAAAGGAGGAGAGGGAGTTGATTCGGAGCGGAAATTCAATTTCAACTTTGAAACTCGTGCGCCGAATTGCTACGCTGCGGCCATGTCACGCAAGACGTCAGATTCGCATCACGGCCTTCACGATGTCATCGGATTCGCGTTGTTGGCGGCAGCGGCGCTGTTGTTGGTCGCGCAACTTTCGTTTGACCGCTATGATCTGTCATTCGTCAGAACCAGCAACGTGTCGCATCACACGCATAACTGGATTGGTCCGTTGGGCGCGGACGTCGCCTACGCCTTTTTTTTCATTTTCGGAATCGCCGCCTACACTTTTCCGTTTTTGCTGGCGTCCTTTGGCGTTGGCTATATTTGCAACTTCCTTTCCTACTTGCGCGAACGCCGGCTCTGGTTCGGCTTGTGGTTGGCGATTTTAATTTTCTCGTTGTCCGGGTTGCTGTCCATGATGGACGGCCTGCTTAAATCATTGCGCGAGTATGTTGACGCGCCCGGCGCTGGTGGCTGGCTCGGCCAAACGCTTTTTGATTTCAAACTGTTTGGCTATGATTGGGGTTGTTGGGTGTTGGGGTCGGTCGGCGCGACAATCGTTTATCTGGCGCTTTGTTTTATCAGTTTACTGTTCCTGACGAATTTCCATCTCGGCGTTTGGATTCGCGCGCTGTTGCAAAAAGAAAAAATTGCGGCGGATGAACCGAAAAAATCTGAAGATGAAATTACGTTCGAGCGCCGCAAGCGCGAATTGGAAAAACAGGCGCGCAAATTGGAGGAGGAAGTCACGCGCTCCGGTCTCGGCGCGGACGGCTTGCCCGTGCCTGAACCGACCGTGCGCGATTTAAGCGTGCCGCAAAACAAAGGTCCGCGCATCCGCAAAACCACTTTGCCGGGCGCTCCAACGGCTCCAATCGCTCCCGCCGACGAAGGCGAAGTGATTCCGGCAAAAGAAATTGTCGCCGCGACGACCGAAGAAATCCTTGGCAAAAAATCCGAAGAAAAAATTTCCGAAAAATTGGACGAAGCAAAATTGGCTGATACGAAAAGTGAAATCGTCGTTGGCGAAAAAGTTGAAGCGGAAAAATCAGTTGAACCGAAAACCGAACCGGAAGTTAAAATCACGGGAATCGCGCCGGCCAAGCCGAAACCAAAAAAACCGAAACCAATCACGGTCGCTTCGACTCCGATGATCGGCAATTATCAATTGCCCTCGATGGATTTTCTACAGCATCCGGACATGACGGTGAAGCCGACCGAATCGAAGGAAGAATTGATGGCGAACGCGCGGCTCATGCAGCAGACGCTCGCGCAATTCGACATCGAAGTTTCGCTCGGCGACATCACCAAAGGCCCGACCATCACGCGCTACGAATTGCATCCGGCGCCCGGCGTGAAACTGGAAAAAATCACCGCGCTATCGAACAACATCGCCGCCGCGCTCAAAGCCGAACGAATCCACATCCTCGCGCCGGTTCCCGGAAAATCTTCCGTCGGCGTCGAAGTTCCGAACGCGATCAAGACCAAAGTCATCATGCGCGATCTGTTCGAGTCGGACGAATGGCGCAATTCAAAGGCGAAAATTCCCATCGCGCTCGGCAAGGATGTCTACGGCCATCCGATTGTCGCCGACCTTGCGGAAATGCCGCACCTGCTCATCGCCGGCAGCACCGGCTCCGGCAAATCCGTCTGCATCAACGCCATCATCGCATCGCTGCTCTACCGCTTTTCGCCCGACCAGTTGCGCTTCGTGATGATTGATCCGAAAGTCGTCGAGCTTCAGCAATACAACGCGCTGCCGCACCTCGTCGTGCCGGTCGTGACCGATCCGAAAAAAGTTTTGCTCGCGTTGCGCTGGGTCGTGAATGAAATGGAAAAGCGTTACCAGATTTTTGCGCGCTGTGCCTGCCGCAACATCGCCACGTTCAACGCGCGGCCAAATAAAAAACTCGTTCCGCAGGAGCCGGAATTGCCGCTCACGTCGAAAAAAGAAAAAGTCGAGCCGGGCGCGGACGGATTTGCCGTCGAAGTGGACGAACAAATCGTCGTGCCGCGCGAGGAAGATATCGTCATTCCCGAAAAATTGAGTTACATCGTCGTGATTATTGACGAGCTGGCGGACTTGATGCTCGTCGCGCCAGCCGACGTGGAAATGGCCATCGCGCGCATCACGCAAATGGCGCGCGCGGCGGGAATTCATTGCATCGTCGCAACGCAACGGCCATCAGTTGACGTGATTACTGGCGTCATCAAGGCGAACATTCCGGCGCGCATCGCATTTCAAGTCGCGGCCAAAGTGGATTCGCGCACGATCCTAGACGCGATGGGCGCGGACAAATTGCTCGGCAAAGGCGACATGCTTTATTTGCCGCCCGGCTCGGCGAAATTGAACCGCGCGCAAGGAGCATTGATCACCGACAAGGAATTGCAGGACATCGTCGAATTTATCGCCCGCCAGGCCAAGCCGAGTTACGAAATGGAAATTCATCAGCAACTTTCCAAGCCCACGCCGAATTTTGGAAATGAAAGCGGCATTGACGAGGACGAGGAAATCATCCAGCAATGCATCGAAGTCATCCGCAGCGAACAAAAAGCGAGCGTCTCGCTCATGCAACGCCGCCTGCGCCTTGGCTACACGCGCGCCGCGCGCATCATGGACGAATTGGAAAATCGCGGCATCGTCGGGCCGAGCAAAGGCGCGGAGCCGCGCGACATTTTGATTGATCTGGATGGCACCGGTGCGGACGGTGGCGGGCAGGAGGCGGTGTAAATTCACCGCTTGCGGCAATGAATTTTTAGGCGTAATTTTTGGCATGAGTTTCGAGATTCTTCAAAGCGAAGTGCGGGCGTTGCCGGTCGTGGCCCGTCGGAAACTGATGGCATTCATGGTCGCATTGCAAGACGAGGGACGCGATGGTTACGCAGCCAAACTCGCGCAGAAAATTGACGAACGCTCGCCAGACCGTTGGCTGACGGCGGAAGATTGTGAGCGCAAACTCGGCCTTTCCAATGAATCCAAATGAGCGGCGCGCGTCTGCTCATTGACATTGAGGTTTTTGAATTTCTGCGGACACTCCGGCGGCGCGAACAGGAGGATTTGCTCAAACGCTTCCGCGAAATCGCCGCGTCACCATCCCAATTTTCCGATTTTGTTGAACGTGATTCTTCGGGTCGCCGTGTGGATGTTCATGTGTCGGGCAACCTATGAGAACGAAGATTGTTCTTCTGATGATTTTCATAAACCGGATTTAACCACCAAGTCACCAGGACACAAAGAATTAAAATCTTGGTGTCTTTGTGTCTTGGTGGTGAATTTTTCCGCCATTCAAGTCGCGGGAATTGTTACGAGCAATTCTCCATTTTGGTTTGCAACTGTCGGAAACATCGGAAGATCGCGTTTGGCCGGCCCTTCGGTGACTTTGCCGCTTGGATCAAATGTCGAGCCGTGGCATTTGCAATAAAACGACTGGTCAGGCTCGGCAATCAGCTTGCAATATTTATGGGTGCAAATCGCCGAAAGCGCGAACAGCTTTTCTCCTTTGCGCACAATGAAAAATCCGCAGTCGCGAAATTTGGAATAAACTCCTTCGGCAGAATAATCACTGGCCGAACCGACATTGACGATTTGTTCTTTTCCGGCAAGCAAACTGTTGCCGCCCATTGAACTGCAACCGGCGGCAAAACCCGCGGTCAAAACAAGAAATTCACGCCGATTGATTTTCACGACTGGATTTTCCGCGAAATGTTTCAGTATTGAAACACCAAACTTGTGACGACGCCCCAATGGGTTTCGTCGCGCGCGGCGCTGTTCACCGGAAAAATAAACGCGAGGCCGAGGCGCGGCTGCACGGAACCAATGGATTTGCAGAAAAAGCGAAATCCCGCGTCGCCGATGAGCGCGGTGTGACCTGCATCGGCTTCGTTCAATTGTGTTTCGCCTGTGAGTTCAAGCATCGGAGCAACTTCAAGGACGCCGGGCAAAGGCAATTGCCGGTGCGAAATGGAATAACCGAAAATAAAACCGTATTCAAAATTTTGCACGCCGCCGTCGCCATCGGGACCAAAGAGCGTGGAATAACCGGCGATGGATTGCACGGTGAGATTGCCGATTTTCAGGTCGTTGAAAATTTTTGGGACGAGTTCGGCGTTTTTGCTGACGGCGGATTGCGTGGGGATGCCGACTTCCATCGCCGCGCCGAATGTCGAATCCACAAATCCGCCGGCGGAGACAAATTGCTGGAACGGATAGCGCGCGCCCAAGTCAATGTTGCCGATGCCGTGCGAAATCGCGCCGGAATCCACGTTGCGTTCGTAGGGAATTTCCAATTCCAATGTCAGCAGGCCGAAACCTTTTTCCATTTCAGCTTTGACCTGGTCGCTGTGTTGCGCGCCCGCCGAAGTATGCAGCCAATCCAAGCGTGCTTCGGTCGGCTCCAAATCTGAATCGTCCACCAAAAACGGTTCGGGAAAATATCCCTGCCCGTAAATGCTGCGATGATCCAGTCCATCGAAAAGTCCGTAGCGTGTGCCGGCAGATGGCTCATCCGCCATGACGGTCATTTGAGCCAAAACGGTTGCGGCAAAAATTCCGCAAAATTTTAATTTCATCGTTTGGGAATTGGTTTCGTTCCTTTGAATTCTGAAAACATTGATTTTGACGCGTTGTCTGAATTTTTCAAGTTTTTGCGCGACGAATTTTAGATTGCGCGCATGGCGATTTGATTTTAGAGTGCCTCGTCAGCCAAAGCACATTCCATTTATGTTTTTCGGCGTTGATTATTATCCTGAACAGTGGGTCTTTCCTTATGCCGGCACCGCCGAAAACCCCGAAGCGGCGTGGGAACGGGACGCCGTGCTGATGGCCAAGGCGGGCGTCAATATCGTCCGCATCGGCGAATTTTCCTGGGGCATCTGCGAATCCGAAGAAGGCAAATACGATTTTCTCTGGCTGCGCCGCGTGATGGACATCATGGAAAATCACGGCATCAAAGTCGTTCTCGGAACACCCACCGCCGCGCCGCCGATCTGGCTCGCAAAAAAACATCCGGAAATTTTGCCGCTCGATGAATTTGGCCGTCTCAAACACGAAGGCACGCGCCGCGCGGTTTGCCTTTCGAGCGACGTTTATTGGGATTATTCCAAGCGCATCGTCACGGCAATGGTCGAAGCGGTCGGCGACCATCCGCAACTCATCGCCTGGCAGATTGACAACAGCATGGGCGGAAATGACACGGAATTTTCCTTCAACGACGCCTCGCGCGAGGAATGGCATTTCTGGCTTCAGGCAAAATACGAAACCATCGAGCGGCTCAACGAACTTCTCGGCCTTCGTTTTTGGGGGCAAACCGTCGCGTCATGGGACCAGGTGCCGATGCCGATGTATGCGCCGTCGCCGCACAATCCGGCGTTGCTTCTCGACTGGAACCGTTTTTGCAGCGACACGATGGTGCAATTCGTCAAAATGCAGGCGGACATTTTGCGCGAGCGCTGTCCGAAAACTCCGGTCACGGTCACGATGCGCGCGTTTCTTCGCAAGTTCGATCACTTTGACATGGCGGATGCGGTGGATTTTGTTTCCATCGAAAGCAACGTGGTGATGAAATCGAAGACCGCCGAACTGGCGTGCGACATTGACCTGCTGCGTTCGCTGAAAAAAACCGGAATAAAAATGCCCGATGGCGATGGCGGTTTCTGGGCGATGGAACAAAAAGTCGGGCAGGTAAATTGGCAAGATGTCAATTCGCTCGTGCGACCCGGCTTGATTCGCCTCTTCACATATCAGGTCGTTTCGCGCGGCGCGAACGGCGTTTTGTATTTCCGCTGGCGTCAACCGCGCATCGGCGGTGAAAAATTTTATGGCGGCGTTTTGCCTCACCATCTCGGCGGCAATAATCGCGTCTTTCAGGAAATCAGCCAGATCGGCGAAGAACTTAAATTGCTCGCGCCCGCGCTCAAGGACACCAAGGTTATTTCCGAAGTTTGCATCCTTTACAGCCACGACAGCGATTGGGCGTTGCAACAGCCGAACCAGCCAAACAAATTTTTCAACCTGCGCGAACACATCCAGCTCATCTACAGTGCGCTGCACGACCGCAACATCCAGGTGGATTTCGCGCGCCCCGTGGATGATTTGTCGCAATACAAAATCGTTTTCGCGCCGTCGTTGCACGTGCTTTCAGCCGGCGAAGCCGACCGCTTGAAACTGTATGTTCAAAATGGCGGCACACTTGTTGGCACGTTTAACACTGCGCTCGTCAACGAACATCACATCGCGCCGGATACTGGATTTCCCGGCGATTTGACGGATTTGTTCGGCCTCGAAGTTTTGGAATTCGATCCCATCCCGCCCGGCGAAGAAAATCATCTCACCTTCAAAGGCGCGTTTCCCACGAGCCATTTGCATCCGGCGAAATTCTGGTGCGACATCATCGAGCCGAAGGGCTGCCAGATTCTCGCGGTGTATGCGAAGGATTTTTACGCCGGCAAACCTGCGGTGACGATGAATAATTTTGGATTGGGCAAGGCGATTTACATCGGCACGCAAAGCCACCAGCATTTTTACCACGACCTCGTCGGCTGGCTGCGCCAGATATGTTCGCTGGTGCCGTTGCTCAAAGTTCCAGAAAATGTCGAAGTCAGCATGAGACAAAAGGAAGGCACGCGCATTTTCTTTTTATTGAACCATCAAAACTCACCCGTGCGCGTGCAGTTTTATAAACCGATGCACGATTTTCTCACCGGCAACACCTTCTCCGGCAATTACGACCTGCCACCGCACGGCGTTTTGGTGTTGGACGAACATCCCGAAGCCAAAACCCAGCCGGCGTAAAAATCAGGAAGCGCATTACAGAGATCTTCAGGTTCGTTCGTGATTCTGAAATCAGAACGTCTGGTTTGAACGCCTCATTCAAGAAATTGGAGATTGAACCAACACTGTGTTCCAGTGCGACTCCCAAAAAATTGTTTTTAGGGCAGGTGCCCGATTCTTGGATTTGATTCCTTTGCGCTCTGCTCACGCCATCGCGCGGGCGATGGAATTCCACCACGCATCGTGCAGTTCGGCCAACGGCGCGGAAAATTCTCCGACGGAAGCTTTGATTGTCAATTTATCGCCGCCGACTTTGCCGATTTGAATTGCCGGAACGCCCATCAGCTTGGCACGTTCGACGACTTTTACGGCATCCAGCAGATTGCATGTGATGACAATTCGCGATTGCGTTTCGCCGAAAAGTAAAGCGTCGAGGCGGAAATCTTTGAATTGCGACAAATCAATTTCCGCGCCGATCAATCGCGGCGTTTCGCGGGCGATGAGATGGCTGATGCAACTTTCGGCAATCGCAACAGCCAGTCCGCCGTCGCTGCAATCGTGCGCGCTTTTCGCGAGGCCGGATTGGATCAGGCCGAGCAGCGTGGTGTGCAACGTTTTTGCGATTTCCAAATCGCATCGCGGCGGCGAACCGGTTTTTTTGCCGTGAATCACTTGCAGATATGCGCTGCCGCCGAGGCCGAGAATCGGATCGCTCGCGTCAACAATTTCGCCGAGCAAAATAATCGCGTCGCCTTCGTCCTTGAACCATTGCGTCGTGACGTGCTCCGGTTTTTCCACTATGCCGACCACGGCGACGGTCGGCGTCGGGTCAATCGAGCCGCTGGGATTTTGGTTGTAGAGCGAGCAGTTGCCGCCCGTGACTGGCGCGTTGAAAAATTTACAGGCTTCGGCGAGTCCACGGACACTTTCGCGCATTTGCCAGAACAATTCCGGCTTATGCGGATTCGCCATGTTCAGATTATCCGTCGCGCCGAGCGGCACCGCGCCGCTGCACGCAAGATTGCGGCAGGCTTCCGTCACCACGGCTTTCGCGCCTTCATACGGATCGAGATAAACGTAGACGCCGTTGCAATCCACGGTCATGGCGATGAGTTTTTCGGAAACTTTCGCGTCGCCAATTTTCGATTTCAATTCAGCGGTCATCACCGGAATTGAATCGTTCTTGATGCGGATGACCGCCGCGTCGCTGCCGGGCAAAACGACCGAGCCGTCGCGCACTTGATGATCGTATTGCCGATAAACCCAGTTCTTCGACGCGATGCTCGGCCACGCCAGAAGTTTTTTCAAATCATCGGCGGGAGTTTTTGTGTCGGCAATTCCGTCCAGACGAAACGCGCGGACGGCTTTCAGATATTCCGGCTCGCTCGACTCGCGCTGATACACCGGCGATTCATCGGCGATTTTTTTTGCGGGAATGTCGGCGACGGTTTTTCCGCCGTGACGCACGACCATGCGTCCCGTGTCCGTAACAAAACCGACTTCCGCCCACGGCAAATCCCACTTGTCGAAAATGCGTTTCACTTCGGCTTCGCGGCCTTTGTGGACGATGATGAGCATCCGTTCCTGCGATTCGCTCAACATGATTTCGTAGCTTGTCATGTTCGGCGCGCGCTGCGGAACTTTATCCAACTCGATCTCAATTCCCGTGCCCGCGCGCGCGGCGGTTTCGCAAGTGGAGCAAGTCAAACCCGCCGCGCCCATGTCTTGAATTCCCGCGACACAACCCGTCGCCAAAAGTTCGAGGCACGCTTCGCAAACCAATTTTTCCATGAACGGATCGCCCACTTGCACCGCGCCGCGCTGTTGCTCGGCGGATTCCTCGGTCAAATCTTTCGACGCGAAAGCCGCGCCCGCAAGGCCGTCGCGGCCCGTCGCTGGACCAACATAAAAAACGGGATTGCCAATTCCTTTGGCTGCGCCGCGCGCGATTTGTTCATGGCGCAAACGCCGAGACAAAATGCGTTCACGAGCGGATTGCCTTCGTAGGATTTGTCAAAATAAACCTCGCCCGCGATGGTCGGAATGCCAAAACAATTTCCGTAATGCGCGATGCCGCTGACGACGCCGGCAAATAATCTGCGATTGTTTTTCAATGCCGCTTCTTCTTCTGTAGCGGCGCTCTGTGAGCGCCGTTCTTCGCCATTCGTCGGCGGTCGCAGACCGCCGCTACAGATTGGCCCGAAGCGCAACGAGTTCACCGCGCAAACCGGCCTTGCGCCCATCGTGAAAATGTCGCGGACGATGGCGCCGACGCCGGTGGCCGCGCCTTGAAACGGCTCGACCGCGCTCGGATGATTGTGCGATTCGATCTTGAACGCGATGGCGATGCCGTCACCGATGTCAATGATGCCGGCGTTTTCCTCGCCCGCGCCGACAAGGATTTTCGGCGACTTGGTGGGAAACGTCTTGAGCAGCGGGCGCGTGTTTTTGTAGCTGCAATGCTCGCTCCACATCACGGAAAAAATTCCCAGCTCGGTGTAGCTCGGCTCGCGGCCGCCGAGGATTTCTTTGGCGTGCGCGTATTCTTCCGGCGTCAAATTGTGTTTGGCGACGAGTTCGGGTGTGATGGCGGGTTCGGTCATGGGAAATAAAAATTCTAAAAACAAAATCTTACTCGTTCGGCCAATAAATTCTGACAAGCGGCAATAACGCTTGGCCTTCTGAATCAAAATTCGCGTAGTGTTCGACAACGAGTTCGGCTAACTCGTCCAAACCCAAAAGCGTAATCGGATTGTTCGCGCGATCGGCTTCGTAACGCGCGTCTTTTGCGAATCCGCCAGTGCTGACAAACAAACCTTTATCGCCGGGGCGGAGAGCGCCAAGAAAGCTGCGGATTTGTTGCGCTCCAATTTTTTCGCCGGGGCGATGTTTAACTTCTGCTTTTATTCTTGGCTCTTGAAAACCAAGCCCATCAGGCGATGCAAAAACATCCACACCACGATCCGGCCCGAGCGGCGAGACACGGGCCTTGAAACCCATCGCTCGCAAAACAGCGGCGACAAGCTCTTCCATGTCACGGTCAGAAAGTTTCAGCAACTTGTCCTTAATAAGTTCGTGAGCTTTGCCTTCAATGTCTGTTTTGAGCTGTTGGATTGCTTCTTTTTCTGCGACTTGGATTTCTTGGTTTACAATTTCCGGCGCTGCGCGACCGGCGTTCAACAAATCAGCCAGCACGTCGTCATTGACGACAAACAAAGTCACTAGACTGCCTAGAGAATTTTTTGATGCGGCTTTGAGTGCGTCTCGGCTGACTTGTCGTTCCCAATTAACTTTGTGCGAGTGGGCGTAATTCGGTATCAGGTTCGTGTCGAAGACATATTCGCCGGTAATTTTCCCAACTGAATATTCCCGTTCGCTTGGATCGTAAGTAACAACCGAATCGCCAACTTTCACACTGTTGCGAAATTTGAAAAGTGTCGCTGCACCAATTGCCGCCACAGCCTTGCTGTCGTTTGGATAAGCTTTTGAATAACGCTGGCGAACTTCATCAATTGATTTCACCTCGGACAAATCACCAACCGCATTCCAGCCAATTGCGACGTAGCCTTTCGCAAAGTTTTCGATGAGCTGTCCACGTTCTCCGGCACGAATCATCCAAGCGTTTGGCATAAATGATTTGGATTACGCCGCCACTTCAACTTCGCGGATTTCGCTTGGCTGCGGAATCGGTTCGCCGCGTTCGCGCATGTCTTCAATGTGCATTTCCAAGGATTCCTTCATCAGCGCGAGAGTTTCTTTTTCCGTGTCCGCAGCCGCGACGCAGCCGGGAAAATCCGGCGCGTAGGCGCTGAAATTTTCCGGCCCGTGCTCGATGATGATGGTGTAGCGCATAGTCATTTGAGTCCTGCCTGCCGCAAGATACTGTTTAATGTTTTCGGATGCAAATCCTGTCCGGGATGCCCGGCAATCGTCACCGTGCCGGGCTTCGTCGCGTGATGATACTGGCGATGGCTGCCGCGCGTGCGCACATGAAACCATCCGTCGCCTTCAATCTGCCGGATGATTTCCCGGATTTTCATTTGCATGAGCATTAAGTTTTTTTTGGCGAAAATCAAGAAATGGCGGTAGGCGTTCACCCCATTTCGGATGCAAGCAGGCGCGGCTAGATTGCGTCATGCGAATACAGTCAGAGACGGTATTGCCTGCACCGGATTCGGTTCTGGACAGCACTCCTTTGATAGAAACTAAAAATGAATTTGCCGAAACGGCGGATTCCCAAGATGAAGCTATCGCCGTGAAAAGTTCCTTGCGCATTCTTAATGTCGAAGACAACGCCAACGACGCCGAACTCAATGAAGCCATGCTTTCCGCGCGCTGGCCGCAATGCGAACTCCTGCGCGTGGACAGCCGCGAAGATTTTATCGCCGCGCTCGAACAGGAAGATGTTGACCTGATTTTATCCGATTACACGATGCCCGACTTCAACGGACTTGAGGCGCTGACCCTCGCGCGCAAACGCAGGCCGGAAGTTCCATTTCTTTTTGTTTCCGGCACGATTGGTGAAGACGCCGCGATTGAGGCCATGAAAAATGGCGCGACCGATTACGTTTTGAAACACCGGCTCATGCGGCTGATTCCCGCAGTAGACCGCGCATTACGCGAAGCAAACGAACACGTTGAACACGAACGCGCCGAACAATCCATGCGCGAGTCGGAACACAAATATCGCACGCTTTTTGAATGCCTCGGCGACGCGGCGTTTCTCACCGATGAGGAAACGGGAAAAATAATTGACACGAATCAGCGCGCCGAAACCGTGATCGGGTGCAATCGCGGGGAAATTTTAGGGCGCGGCCAACTTCAATTTCTCGCGCTTGATTCAGATGGCGCAGAAAGCGCACAGCCGGTGAAATGCCAAATGATTCGTGCCGACAGCAGCATAATTCCAGTGGAAGTCCGCAATACATGGCTCACGCTTTACGGCCGCACGCTGATTTTACGGCTTTGTCACGAATTGCCGCAAGGCACGGGAAAGAATTAAGCCGCTTTCGCCGCGGATTTATTTTGGAGCGTCGCCATCACGCTTTCAAAAATCAATTTTCCATCCGCGCTGCCCAAAATACTTTCGCTCGCGCGGTCAGGATGCGGCATCAGCCCGGCAACATTTCGTTTTTCGTTGCAAATGCCGGCGACGTTCAGCAACGAGCCGTTTGGATTTGCCTTGTCGGTGAGATTTCCGGTCGCGTCGCAGTATTGCCAGAGAATTTGATTGTTCGATTTCGATTTCGACAAAGTTTCTTCGTCCGCAAAATAACAGCCTTCGCCGTGCGCGACGGGAATTTTCAAAATTTTGTCGCCCGGAATTTTGTTCGTGAACGGCGTTTCAAAATTATTCGTCTTCAAAAAAACCTGTTCGCAATGAAATTGTAAATCACGATTGCGAATCAACGCGCCGGGCAACATTCCGGCTTCGCACAAAATCTGAAAGCCATTGCAAATGCCGAGGACAATTCCGCCGGCATCGGCAAATTTTTGGACGGTTTGCATAATCGGGCTGAACCGCGCAATCGCCCCCGTTCTCAAATAGTCGCCGTAACTGAATCCGCCCGGGATGATGACCGCATCGGCGTTGCCGAGCGACGTTTCCTTGTGCCAAAGGAGATTCGCGGAATGACCGAGCACGCGGATGGCGTGGACGCAATCCTGATCGCAATTGCTCGCGGGGAACTGGAGGACGGCAAAATTCATTCAATTTCCAATTTATAATCTTCAATCACCGGATTGCTCAAAAATTTGTGGCACGCTTCGTCGAGCGATTTGCGCGCGGCTTCCTTGTCGCCGTCCAGTTCAATTTCAAGGTATTTACCGACGTGGACGGCTTTGATGCCTTTGTGTCCCATTTGTTCGAGCGCGGTCTGGACGGTTTTTCCCTGCGGATCAACGACGGCTTTTTTCGGTGTGATGATGATTTTTGCTTTCATTCGCGCGAAAATAATTCTGCGGAAATTTTTTTACCGAAGCGAGCCAAAAATCCCGGCATTGAATTTCCGCGGGCGTTGCGCCATTGTTTTGCTCGTGAACATTTCTGATTCATTCGACGGGCCGGTCTGCACGATTGGCGAAGTCCGTAAACTCACCGAGCCATGCTCCATCGTCATCTTTGGTGCGAGCGGCGACCTGACTGCGCGCAAATTGATTCCCGCGCTTTACCATCTTTGCAAAGAAAAACAAATGCCGCCGGCGTTTCGCGTCATCGGGTTTGCGCGGCGCGACAAGACCGATGAATCGTGGCGCTCGGAATTGCGCGCGGCGCTCGACCAATTCTCGCGCACAAAGCCCGTGGATGAAAAGGTCTGGCAGGAATTTTCGGCAAACCTGTTTTATTGCACCGGCGATTTGACCGACGCTGCGGCTTATCAAAAATTGGAACAAAAATTAAATTCTTTCGGCAATGCGCCGTTGCGAAAAAATTTGCTTTTTTATCTCGCCACGCAACCGAGCCAATTTGGTCAAGTCATCGAACAATTGCACAACGCGAAATTGCTTCATCGCGACAGCGGCGAACACGGCTGGCAGCGGCTCGTCGTTGAAAAACCATTCGGCCACGATCTTGCGTCCGCGCACGCGCTCAATGCCGAGCTGACGCGCTTCGCGCACGAGCAGCAGGTCTGCCGCATTGACCATTATCTCGGCAAGGAAACCGTGCAGAACATTTTGATGTTCCGCTTTTCCAATTCCATTTTCGAGCGGTTGTGGAACCGCGAATCCATTGACCACATCCAAATCACCGTTAGCGAAAAAATCGGTGTCGGCGAGCGCGGCGGTTATTACGAGGAAGCCGGCGCGATCCGCGACATGGTGCAAAACCACATGCTCCAGATTCTCGCGCTCGTCGGCATGGAACCGCCCGTGTCGCTCGAAGCCGAATCCGTCCGCGACGAAAAAGTGAAATTGCTGAAATCCATCCGGCAGTTGTCGCCGGATGAAGTGGCAAAACAAGTCGTGCGCGGACAATACTTCGCCGGCTCGATTGACGGCCAGCCGCGACCGGGCTATCGGCAGGAACCGAAAGTGAAACCGGATTCGAACGTCGAAACCTACGTCGCACTGAAATTGTTCATTGATAACTGGCGCTGGAGCGGCGTGCCGTTCTATTTGCGCACGGGAAAAAATCTGCCGATGAGCGCCAGCGAAGTGCGCATCCAATTCCGCCCGACGCCGAACGTTTTGTTCGCCGCGCAATGCGGTTCGCATCTTGATTCCAATGCGCTCACGTTGCGACTTCAGCCGAACGAAGGCATTTCCCTGCGTTTCAACGGCAAAGTTCCCGGCATGAGCCTCGGCGTGCGGCCCGTGCGTATGCACTTCAGCTACGATTCCGAATTCGGCGCTTACACGCCGGAAGCTTACGAACGCCTGCTGCTCGAAGCCATCGCCGGCGACGCGACGCTCTTTATTCGCCGCGACGAAGTTGAGACCGCGTGGCAAATTGTGGATTCCATCCGCAAAGGCTGGGAAAATAAATCACTGACGAACCGCGAGTTTTATGCCGCCGGAACGTGGGGCCCGATTGCTGCCGACGATTTACTCGCGCAAAGCGGCCACGTCTGGCACGAACCGCAGGTGATAAAGTAAAAGTATGTCATCTCCAACTGTTGATGGGGTTGTAAGAGAATGGTTTGAGAAAGATCAAACTATGATTGATGCATGCCATGAAACGCCAGAAATCGCTTGGCAAGCCATCAATGAAATCTTAAAACGAAATTTAACGGACGAGCAAATAGGTTTACTCGCTGCCGGTCCTTTGGAAACGTTAATTTCACAGCATGGCGCGGCCTTTATTGACAGAGTGGAGCAGGAAGCACGCATCAATTCACGATTCAGTTATTTACTTGCTGGGGTTTGGCGCTGTGGAATGCCATCTGAAATTTGGGCGCGCGTTCAAAAAGCAAAGAAGTTCGAGATTATTTCCTTCGCCAACGCCGACGAATTGGCTTCGCGCGTCGCAAGTTTATGGCTGGACGAAATTGAATCGGCCAATCGCGCGGGCAAAACGCATTGCGTCGCGCTTTCCGGCGGGCGCATCACGCAAAAATTCTTCGCTTCAACCGTCGAACAGGCCAAAGCGCGAAACATTTCCTTCGAGCGCGTCCATTTTTTCTGGGCGGACGAGCGCTGCGTTTCGCCAACCAACTCGGAAAGCAATTTCAAAATGGCAAACGAGCTTTTATTTGCGCCACTGAAAATCTCCGACAGCCAAATTCATCGCATTCGTGGAGAAGATTCATCGGAAATTGCTGCAAAACTTGCAGAAGCAGAATTGCGTCGAATTATTCCGATTGCTTCTCCCTCTCCTCGACGAGGAGAGGGTCGGGGTGAGGAGGCCAATTTTTCTTCAAATCCCCTCACCCCAGCCCTCTCCCCGCTTTGGCAGGGCGAACGAGAAAATTTGCAATCACACGGTTTGCCTTCGCTGGATTTAATTTTTCTGGGCATGGGCGAGGACGGCCACGTCGCTTCGCTTTTTCCGGGCAAAACTGAAGGAACAAATCCGAAAGAAATCTGTTGCGCCGTCAAAAACTCGCCCAAGCCGCCGCCGAATCGGATTTCGTTGAGTTACACGGCAATTGCGGCGGCAAATCAGGTTTGGGTTCTGGCTTCGGGCACGGGAAAAGAAAATGCATTGCGCGAATCGCTTTCTTCTTCAGGCAAAACTCCATTGACGCGGGTGGTTCAATCACGTTTGCACACAAAAATTTTTAGCGACATTTCGCGCTAATCCATTGCAACCAAAACGATTATTTTGTTCATCCTTTTGCGGTGGGGTGAACACCCCATAACTTAAAAAACTTTTTCAGTTAAAGTTTGAACAGCCTTAAACGAGCGGGGTCAAAGTTATCAGTAAGAAATGATTTCGCTGTTCGTTTAGGGTTGGCAGAGAGGTTTTGCTCGCGGCGCGGCTCGAACAGCGACCCCCAAGTTGGTCGCGTCGCCCTTCTGAGCGCCTTTAGTGAAGGCGTATAAACCTCGTCACTAGAGAGAGGCCGGACGCAAGTCCGGCCTTTCGTTTTTTTATTTGAAGACGGAATTCGCATTGATTCAGCCCGGAAAACAATTAAACTTTCCACGCATGAAACATCAGCTCGATTTCGAGAAACCGATCATCGAACTGCAAAACAAGCTGGACGACCTCCGTCAACACCCGGAAAAACATTCGCTGGGCGTCAGCTTCGAGGATGAAATCCGGTTGATTGAAAAAAAACTGACGGAAACACGCCGTCACATCTTTTCAAATCTCACCGCCTGGCAGCGCGTCCAGCTTGCGCGCCATCAAAAACGGCCCTACACGCTCGATTACATCAAGCGTTCGTTCAGCGATTTTCAGGAATTGCACGGCGACCGGCTTTTTGCCGAAGACCGCGCGATGGTCGGCGGTTTTGCGAAGCTCGGCGAACATCGCGTTGTCGTCATCGGCACGCAAAAAGGCCGCGACACGAAGGAAAACATTTTGCGCAATTTCGGTTCCGCGCATCCCGAAGGCTATCGCAAAGCGCTGCGCCTGATGCGCCTCGCAAATAAATTTGGTTTGCCAATTGTCACTTTGATTGACACCGCCGGTGCATATCCGGGCGTCGCTGCCGAGGAACGTCACATCGCCGAAGCAATCGCCGTCAATTTGCGCGAAATGACGTTGCTCGAAGTCCCGATCATCGCCGCTGTCATTGGCGAAGGTGGTTCTGGCGGCGCGCTCGGCATCGGCGTGGCAGATCGGGTTTTGATCATGGAAAATGCGTATTACTCGGTCATCAGCCCGGAAGGTTGCGCGGCGATTTTGTGGAAAGACCGCGCCGCCGCGTCCAAAGCCGCCGCTGCGCTCAAAATCACCGCGAAGGATCTGCTCGGATTCAGGCTCGTGGACGAAATTGTTCCTGAACCGCTTGGTGGCGCGCACACCGACCACGCAACTGTTGCGTCCAATCTGAAAACGCATTTGCTCAAGCATCTTGAAGAAATTCTCGCGCTGCCGATTGCCGAGCGATTGAAACTGCGTTACGAAAAATTCCGCGCGCACGGGCATTTCATCGAAAAAATTGATGTCGAGGCAAACGGCGTTCCACAAGCCGCTGCATAATTTTCGTGCTCTATCCACTCATTTTTCATCCGGTTTTCAAGGAACGCGTCTGGGGCGGACGCGAAATTGAAAAACTTTTCGGCAAAAAACTTCCATCCGGCAAAATCGGCGAATCATGGGAAATTTCCGACCGGCCAAATGACGAAAGCATCATCGCCAATGGAAAATTCGCTGGGAAAAATTTGCGCTGGCTTATGGAAACATTTCCACACGAATTGCTCGGCGACGCAAAGCCTGCGACTGGCAATCGTTTTCCGCTGTTGATAAAAATTCTTGACGCGCGCGAAAAACTTTCACTGCAAGTTCATCCGCCCGCAAATAAAGCTGTAGAATTGCGCGGCGAGCCGAAAACAGAAATGTGGTTCATCGCCGCCGCCGCGCCGGGCGTGGAATTATTCGTCGGCCTCAAACACGGCGTGACGCGCGCGGAGTTCGAGAAAAAAATTCAGAGCGGCGAAGTGGCCGATTGTTTCCATCGCGTGCCTGTGCGTGCGGGCGACACGATGTTTCTGCCGAGCGGTCGCGTTCACGCCATCGGCGCGGGACTTGTCATTTTTGAAATCCAGCAAAATTCAGACACGACCTATCGCGTATTCGATTGGAACCGCGTCGGTTTGGACGGCAAACCGCGCGAGTTGCACATCGCGCAGTCGCTGGCGAGCATTGATTTCAACGATTTTGAACCGAAACTGGTTTCAGAAAAGTTTTCCGGAGATGAAAAAATCAAATCGCGTCCGCTCGTTCGCGATCCGCTTTTCAACGTCGAGCATCTGGAATTGAAAAATGGCGCAACCGCAAAATTGAAGGAGCAACAATTGCAAATTGTCGCGGCAGCGAGCGGTCAAATTGAAATCAAAAGCGAGTCGGAAACGGTCAATTTGTCCGCCGGACAATTTTGTTTGATTCCAGCAAGCCTGAAACAAACAGAAATACTCGCAAAATCAGATGCCGCATTTCTGCGAGTCGAAGCGCGCTGAATAATTAAAATTCTTTCTTCATTTTTCTCCGCGTCTCTGCGACTCTGCGGTGAAATTATGGCCAAGAAAAAACAAACGAAGATTTCCGGCGGACCCGTTTCGCAATTCATCCAGCATCATTATCGCCACTTCAACGCCGCTTCGCTCGTGGACGCCGCACGCGGTTACGTCGCGCATCTTGATGGCGGCGGCAAAATGATGATCACGCTTGGCGGCGCGATGAGCACCGCCGAACTCGGCCTCTCGCTCGCGGAAATGATTCGCCAGGACAAAGTTCATCTCATCACCTGCACCGGCGCGAATCTCGAAGAAGATGTTTTCAACCTCGTCGCGCATGATTATTACGAACGCGTGCCGGGTTATCGCTCGCTGACGGCGGAAGACGAACAGGCCTTGCTCAACCGCCACATGAACCGCGTGACGGACACATGCATTCCCGAAGGTGAAGCGATGCGCCGCATGGAAAAAGCGATGCTCGAAGTCTGGACTGACGCCGACAAAAAGGGCGAACGCCATTTCCCGCACGAATTTTTCTACAAGGTTTTGTTGAGCGGCAAATACGAAAAGTATTACCAGATTGACCCGAAAAATTCTTGGATGCTCGCCGCCGCCAAGAAAAATCTGCCCATCGTCGTGCCCGGCTGGGAAGACGCCACGCTCGGCAACATGTATGCAGCAGCCGTCATCCGGGGCGACGTGAAGAACGTCCACACCGTCCGCACCGGCATCGAATACATGACGTGGCTCGCCGAGTTTTACACGCGCACTGCGACGAAGAAAAGCACGCTCGGCATGTTCCAGATAGCCGGCGGCATTTCTGGCGACTTCCCGATCTGCGTCGTGCCGATGCTGCATCAGGATTTGCTGCGCACCAGCGTGCCGCTCTGGGGTTATTTCTGCCAGATCAGCGATTCGACCACGAGCTACGGCAGCTATTCCGGCGCGGTGCCGAACGAAAAAATCACCTGGGGCAAACTCGGCGTGAAGACGCCGAAATACATTATCGAATCCGATGCAACGATTGTCGCGCCGCTGATTTTTGCGCATGTGCTGGGGTGGTAAGTGAAATCCGAAAACTCTCTTAACAATCTCTCCAATCATCACCGAACGATAACCTGTGAACTACAATAGCGAACACAGGTTAACACGCATTGAACACCGTTGGAACTCGTGATTCCCCTTTGAAGATTCCCCTTTGAAACGAAGAAAATATCACTTCCTTGTAAAACAACTAAAAATTGAGTTTTCATTATTTACTGCAAGCTGGTATGCTGAAGCAGCATAAATTGATGGGAACTCGACAACTTACTTTGGAAGAATCGTGGTAGGTTGGTCATTCATAAAATATATTAGCATCACTCGTTTGAGGAGCATGACGGACAGCTTCCAACACTGTCCAGTCATGCTCCACGCCTCGCAAAAGCCAGACGAGAAGGGCCAAACTTTGGCCCGCTCAAATTAGGAAAAACGTATGACAGAAAAGAAAACACACAGAAAGCAAATACTTGAAAAGAAACTGGTATTGAGAAAACAGCTCTGGCCTGAAATAAAAGATGATGATCTCTGGAATCATCGGAGAGTGGATGGATTTATTCCGATTCCGCGCGTTATGCCGCTAGTATTGCAAATCATGAATGATCTGGCGACGCGTCCGGTTGCCTCAACGTATCTCGACCTTTGGTGCAGAAAATTTGAAGAGCAGTTTGTCACACTGAATCGGCCAGTAAAAGAATACGCATTTTACGCGGGATTTTCTGGACAACGAGGCGAGCAAACTTGGAAAGAAAGGCTTCGGTATTTAGCAAAACTCGGTTTCATCAAAGTTGAAAAGGGTGCACATGGCGAATTCACATATGTTTTGATTGTGAATCCACTAAAAGTAATTCAACAACACGCGGAAAAGAAAACATCTGGCTTACGCAAAGAGTATTTGAACACTTTGCTCGACAGAGGAAATGAAGTGAAAGCCAAAGATATTCACGAGATAATTCCTCCATTGGCCAATGTAAAGACAAGCTAAAGCGTATTGTTGTATTCATCTGCAAAAAAAATTAACGTTTAGAAAAATGAAACCAAACGATTTTTCCGATGCGCGCGTGCTGGTCACCGGCGGCGCGGGCTTCATTGGCAGCGCGCTCGTCTGGGCGTTGAACCGACGCGACTGTGGCAACATCGTCGTCTGCGACATTCTCGGCACAAACGAAAAATGGCGCAACCTCACGCCGCTGCGTTTCGCCGATTATGTTGAAGCCGCCGATTTGCTGCCGCGTTTGCAAAATGGCGCACTCGGAAAGTTTGATTTGGTTTTGCACATGGGCGCGTGCTCGTCCACGACGGAAAAGGACGCGAGCTATCTCATCCGCAACAATTACGAATTCACAAAAGATTTATGCGCGTGGTCGTTGAAAAATAAGGCGCGGTTTGTTTATGCGTCATCCGCTGCAACTTACGGCGACGGCTCGGCGGGCATGGACGATGATGAATCACAAATTGAAAAACTGCGTCCGCTGAACATATATGGCTACTCAAAACATCTTTTCGATTTGTATGCGCGTCGCGGGAAATTTCTGAACAAAATTGTCGGCTTAAAGTATTTCAACGTTTTCGGTCCGAACGAAGACCACAAAGCCGACATGCGTTCGCTCGTCCACAAAAGTTTTGCACAGGTGCAAGGCAAGGGCGTGATTCAATTGTTCAAAAGTTATCGCAAGGATTTCAAGGACGGCGAACAGAAGCGCGATTTTCTCTACGTCAAAGATGCAGTCGCGATGACGTTGCACCTGGCCGCGAACAAAAAGGCCGGCGGACTTTTCAACATCGGTTCCGGCGAAGCGCGGACTTGGGTTGATTTGGCAAATTCCGTTTTCGCCGCGTTGAAGAAGAAACCGAAAATTGAATTCATCGAAATGCCGGAAACGATTCGCGACAAATATCAGCATTTCACGCAGGCGGACATTTCGCGGCTACGCGCTGCTGGTTACAGAGAAAAAATCACTTCGCTCGAAAATGCCGTCGCCGATTACGTCCAAAATTATCTTGTGCCGGACAAACGGCTCAATCCGCCGGTGGCTTAATCTTCGGAAAAAAGATATTCCAAATCCACCGCCGCGAGGCTGCGCGCGAGCTTCAAGCCGCCTTTTTTGCGCTGGCGAACAATGAATTTTCCACGGACAAATCTTCGTCAAGGCTTTCCCAATGAATGCCGGAACCTTTGCCAATCAAGCGCCATTTTTTCCGTTGCGCGGGCGTTGCGCGTTCTAAACGCGGATAACGACGGACATCAACCGCAATCGTGCCGCCATTGGCAAAGCGCGCAATCAATTTGTCGCCGTCAAAATCCACGCCGGCCAGCCGCAATTCATCAGAGGTGTCCGAAGCGCGCACGCCATTCGGCGAGGAGATGCTCGCGGCTCTCTTCGATGATGTCGAAAATTTTGTTGAGTTCATGCTGCTTGAATCCTTCGTTCCGGCTCAAACCTATTGGTTGCAGCCAGAATTTACAATTGTTCTCCGCTTTTTCAACGTGAATATGCGGCGGCTCGAATTCGTCGGCAAAATAAAAATGAAACCGAAATCCATTTTTGCGCAAAAACGGTCGGCATAATTTTAATCCTCCGAGAACAGATATTCCAAATCCACCGCCGTGAGGCTGCGGGCGAAACCTTCCTCGCCGAGAACGTCGGCAATCGTTTGTGCTTTGCTTTGTTGCAGTTCCCAAATTTTTTCCTCGACCGTGCCGGGCGCGATCAAACGATATGCGTTCACGGTTTGTGTCTGGCCGATGCGATGCGAACGGTCAATGGCCTGCGCCTCGACCGCCGGATTCCACCACGGATCGTAAAGCACGACGTAGCTGGCGTTCGTCAGGTTCAATCCCGTTCCCGCCGCGCGCAAACTCAACAGGAAAACGCACGCGCCGGTTTCCTTTTGAAAATCATTGACGACCTGCTGCCGGTCTTTCGTCTGGCCGGTAAGTATATGCGTGTGGATGTTCCGCGCCGCGCAATCCTTTTCGAGAATTTGCAGCATCTGCACGAATTGCGAGAACACGAGAACTTTTTGGCCGTCGGCGATGAGCGGGTCGAGCAATTCAAAAAGCGTTTCCGTTTTTCCGCTCGCCGTGTTGCTGCCGACGAGCGACGGATGGCAGCAAACCTGCCGCAACCGCGTGAGCGCGGCGAGGACGTGCATCTTCGATTTGTTCAAACCCTGCGTCTCGACGGCTTTCATCACTTGATCGCGGCTGCGGCGCAGTTCGGCAAGATACAATTTGCGCTGTTCGTCGCCGAGCGGGCAATCACGTCGCTCTTCGATTCGATCCGGCAAATCTTTCGCGACGTGTTTCTTCAAACGGCGCAACAAAAGCGGACGCAATTTTGCAGAAAGTCTTCGCCGCGCGATTCGTTGTTCGCTTTCGGCATTTTCGCCGCGCGGTTCGTAAGTTTCCAAAAATTGCTCCTGATTGCCGAGGTAGCCGGGCTGGATGAAATCCACGATGCTCCACAAATCGAGCAGGCGATTTTCGAGCGGCGTGCCGGTGAGCGCGATTTTGTTTTCACATTTCAACTGTTTCACCGATTGCGTGACCTGCGCGCCGGGATTTTTGATGAACTGCGCCTCGTCCAAAATGACCGCGCGGAACGCAAATTTTTGCAATTCCTCCAGATCGCGCCGGAGCAGCGCGTAATTCGTGACAATCAAATCGTGCTGCGGAATCTGTTTGCGCAAATTATGACGCGCCGCGCCGCTTTCCAGCACGAGCACTTTCAATTGCGGAGTGAACTTTTCCGCTTCGCGCCGCCAGTTGTGCAGCACGGACGCGGGACAAATCACGAGCGACGGCTTGTGGTTTTTTTTGTTCTGCTCCTGCAACCACGCGAGCCACGTCAGCGTTTGCAACGTTTTTCCGAGACCCATGTCGTCGGCGAGGATTCCGCCGAGCTTGATTCGGACAAGGTGCGCGAGAAAATCGAAGCCGTCCTTCTGATACGGACGCAATTCCGCCTGCAACATTTTCGGCAGATCAATGCCCGGAACGCCTTTGAATTCGGAAACGCGCTTTCGCAATTCCTTCGCCTCGGGCGTTTCCGCAAAACGCGAAAATTCGTCGTCGTCCAAGTGCGCAACATTTTCCAATCCGACTTTTTGTGGAACGGCGATCAATCCGTCAACGCCCATGTCGGCCATCGCCTCGTGCGCGCCCTGCACGGCGGCGGCGTCGAGTTCGACCCAGCCGGAATTCGGCAATTTTACAAAACGTCCCGTTGCGCTCGCGAGCCGTTCCAAATCCGCCTTGCTCAATTTCAAACCTTCCTGCTCCCACTCGGCGCTCACGGAAAGCCAGTCAATGCCGCTGCCTTTGACGATCAATTTCGGCTTGAGCTGGCGCGGTGTCAGAAACAAACGATGGAACGCGCCGTTGCCGAGAAATTCCGAATCGCCCGGACGCGCCGCCCACGCTTCGGCGAGCGAGCCGAGAAAATTTTCGTTCGCATCGCCGATCCACAATCCGGGTTCGGGCGTGAACCAATCGAGTTTGCGAAGCCATTGCGTCGCCGGTTCGAGCCGTGCGTCGTCGAGAATTTCCGGTTTGTCGTGCGGGCGTTTCTTTGCGTCGTTGGCGACAAATTCGTTGCCGTTCCAAAACCAAATGCTCTGGTCTCGTTCGCTTTTGGCGAGCAGTCGCAAACGCACCGTGTCGTCGAGCAATTCAAATACAAATTGCGGCGCGGCCTTGTGCGTGACGCAAAGCTGCTCCCAATCCGCGCCGTTCGATTGCGTTTTGCGAAGATGCAAAAGCAAACGGTGACTCAATTTGCGGACGGGCACGGACGGTTTGTGCGCGAGATATTTCAGCACGCGCGACGGCGGCGCATTTCGCAAAAGGAAAAATGCGTTGCCCACGAGCGCGAGCGGCGGCTGATGGTTGAAAAATTTTGCGGCAGCGACGGAATGATTTTCGCCGCCCGGCAGATTGAATCGGTGCGTGAACGACAATTCCTTGTCGCCGTTCTCCAGATGCGGCGCGAGCGAGATGATTTGCCCGTGAAATTGCAGCGGCTGGCCGTTGTCCGTAAATTCCAAACGATTCGTGTTTCCCCAGCGCGCGAGCCATTGGAGCAGTTCGCCGTCGGACAAAATCAAAGTGTCGTTGCCGTCCTGCCGGTTACGGTGCGTGTCGGCGATCCACTGGATGAATTCCCAATCGTGCGGCGGAAAAAGCTCCTGCTCATGCGTCGCGCGGACGACGAGGTCAATCATCTCGCGCAACGTGCGCGCCTTCTCGCCAGTGCGCGGACGCGACAGCAAAAATTGCACGGCGAGACGATGGCGCGATGGCTCTTCGTCGTCGGGTTTCGCTTTGCAAATTACTCGGAGCGTGGCGCGCGGCGTATCGAGCAGCGGCATCGCGGGCGGCGAAAGCCAGTTTTCCAATTCCTGAACCAATTTCACTTCCTGCTCGGCTTCCTCGGCCTTGGCAAAACGGTCGAGGCTTGCGTGCGGTTGCAATTCCGGCGGCACGGAACGTTTCGCGTGCAGAAATAAAAACGCGAGTTCTTCCAATCGCATCTTGCCCGTCGCGTTCAGCAATTTCGGCCACCAGTTCGTGTCGGGAAAATCTTTGCGCGAGAGCAGCAGCTTTTCAAAATAATCTTCGAGCAGCAGCCACGAACGTTGCGAATCGGGGCAAG
>Ga0137404_10000337_pt1 | contig 30599 bp, 22 predicted proteins | sample CZOMad2_1_16fung_FD_108285 | JGI IMG/M metagenome (GOLD analysis project Ga0137404, IMG submission 108285) | Vadose zone soil fungal communities from Angelo Coast Range Reserve, California, USA - CZOMad2_1_16fungal (Illumina Assembly) | ecosystem: Environmental > Terrestrial > Soil > Vadose... | reverse complement strand
CTATCAGTGGCGCCGTTGCGATACGGGAGGCGCCAACTGCGCCGACATCGCGGGCGCGAGCGCGCCGACGTACACGCTCGTCGCCGCGGATCTGGGGACGACGATCCGTGTCGCCGTCACCGCCTCCAACTCGGCGGGGTCGAGCTCGCAGAGCTCGGCACAGACAGCCGCCGTCACGCCGTCTGCCGCGCCGCCGGTCAACACCAGCCCGCCGACGATCTCGGGCACGGCCCAGCAGGGCCAGAGGTTGAGCGCCTCGACCGGGGCCTGGAGCGGAACGGCGCCGTTCGCCTATGTCTATCAGTGGCGGCGCTGCGACACGGGAGGCGGCAGCTGCGCCGATATCGCAGGCGCGAGCGCGACGACATACACACTCGCCGCCGCGGATCTGGGGACGACGATCCGTGTCGCCGTCACCGCCTCCAACTCGGCAGGCTCGAGCGTCTCATCCTCAATCCAGACGCCGACCGTCACCGCGGCGGGGTCGGTCGGCTTTCGCGACCAATCCTTCAGCGGTGCGGGCGTCGCACCGACGGGGTCGAAGCCGGAGAGCAAGCTCTGGTGGAACGACGGGAGGTGGTGGGCGAGCATGTGGGCCGGGTCCGGCCAGGGTTTCCACATCTTCAGGCTCAATCTCGGCACGCAGAGCTGGACCGACACCGGGACTCAGCTCGACGACCGGAGCGGGACGCGCACTGACGCGCTTTGGGACGGCAGCCACCTCTATGTTGCCTCGCACGTCTTCGCCACCTGCGGCTGCTCGACACCCGCCTCCGGCTACCCGAGCCGCCTGTACCGCTACAGCTACAACGCGACGACGAAGAGCTACGCGCTCGACGCCGGTTTCCCGGTGCAGCTCAACAACACAAAGACTGAGACGCTCGTGATCGACAAGGACTCGACGGGGACACTCTGGGCGACTTGGGCGCAAAGCAACAAGGTGATGGTCACACACACGCAGAACGGTGACGATCACAGTTGGGCGACGCCGTTCATCCTGCCCGTCGCCGGTGCGTCGACGCTGAGCAGCGACGACATCTCCTCGCTCGTCGCCTTCGGCGGCAACAAAATCGGCGTGATGTGGAGCAACCACACGGATTCGACGATGTACTTCGCCTACCACGTCGACGGCGCGGCGGATTCGAGCTGGACCGCCAACCCGGCGATCAGCTCACCGCTCTACGCCGATGACCACATCAACCTCAAGTCACTGCAGTCGGACGGCAGCGGTCGCGTCTTTGCCGTCACCAAGACGTCGCTCAACGATCCCGCAAACCCGAACCCGAACGATCCCCTCGTCCTCCTGTCCGTCTTCACGCCGGCCGCCGGGTGGGCGACGTATCCCGTCTGGCGTGTCTCCGACGGCGTCACGCGCCCGATTCTCTTTATCGACCAGTCGAACTTCGTCCTGCATGTCTTCGCCAGCTCGAGTGTCAGCGGCGGCAGGATTCTCGAGAAGACCTCTCCGATCAATTCGATCTCGTTCGCCGTCGGCACGGGCACCACGTTCATGAAGGACGGCGGCAGCAACAGCCTGAACAACGCCACTTCGACGAAGCAGAATCTCACGAGCGCGAGCGGGCTCGTGATCCTCGCGTCAAACGACACGACCGGTTACTACTGGCACAACTACGAGCCGTTCTAGCGGCTTGATGGGTTTAAGGCGTTGGCAGACGATCCGTACTTCAACCCGTAACGCGCCCGTAGCCCGGTTCCAGTAGGCTGCCGCTGTCGTGCGTCGCCCCCGTCGTCACGGCGCCCGTGCAACCCGACGCGCGCTTCACTCGCTCTCGCCCCGCGCGCTTGCTTCGCTGGCTGCCGCAGCCGCGCTGCTCGTCGCAACGGCGTTGGTGACAAGCGACTCGCTCGCCGACAGTGATCATCCCGCACAGGCGAAGGGTCGACTGACGCTCCCGGAGCGCACGCTCGACTACCCCCGCCTCGGGCTTGGGAGCGACAGGAGCCGAGGCCGCGGCGGCGCCGTGCCGCCCCCAAAGTCCGGCGTCTATTTCGGTGCCTGGACCTCGCCCAACACCGGCTACACGCTCAGGCACCGTGAGCAGCAGATCGGACGCAAGTACGACATCGCGCACAACTACCATGACTGGGACGACGCATTTCCCGACGCCCAAGACCGCTCCTGGGCCAGAGGCGGCCGCATTCTGTATCTCAACTGGACGTCGTGGATCTACGGTACCTCCAGAATGATTTCGTGGTCGAGGATCGCAAGCGGGCGTGAGGACCGAGCAATCGACGCCGAAGCGGCGAGAATTCGTCGTTTCCGCCGGCCACTGCTCCTCTCGTTCTCCTCGGAACCGGAGGCTGTCATCAACGCAAATGCAGGCACAGTGCGCGGCTTCGCCGCCGCCTTTCGCCACATTCACGACCGCTTCCGCGCAGATCGGGTGAGGAACGTGTCCTGGGTCTGGTCCGTAATGGGCTCGCGCGACTACTTTGGCTACTACACGCATGGGCTTTACCCCGGTGACAGGTACGTCGATTGGATCGCGTGGGATCCGTACAATTGGTACACCTGTCACGAAATGAAGTGGGAAAGCTTCGCCGAGAGGATTAGCGGTTTCTACAAATGGCTCACGCAGCACGGACGCTCGCGGAAGCCGTTCATGCTCAGTGAGTGGGGAAGCCGTGAAAGCAACGTAGATTCGAATGCCAAAGGACAGTGGTTCCTGGACGCGCGAAATGCACTGAAGAGTGGAATGTTCCCCAACCTGAAGGCACTCGTCTATTTCGACAGCAATCCGTCCGAATGCCAGTGGGCGGTGGACAGCTCACAAGCCTCGCTGAACGGGTATCTGGCAATGGCCCGCGATCCGTTCTTCAATCCTTGACGGAGCGCGTCGCGCTAAACGGACGCGTCCGCGTCGAGTCGGGCTAGACCGTTCACGATCTCCCCTGCGGTGAAGTCGCCAACGCATGGCAGCGGGATGGGCGACATGCAGGCAACCCCTCAAGAGGCCGTGACGCGAGTCGACATCCTTCAGCAGCCCCCGGCTATTCACCCGGTCGCAGCACAGTCGTTCGACGCCCTGCACGACGCGGGAGTCAGGTGGTGTCTCCTACGCGGCGAGAGGCGGCTTGCTTCGCCGCCGCACGACGTCGACATCCTCGTCTCACAGGCCGACCTACTGCGGGCGACTGAGGCTTTGGGAAGTGTCGGCTTCGCCGCCGTGCCGACCTGGGCACGCGGTTCGCACAGATTCTTCGTCGAATACGAAGCCGATGCAGGCGGGTGGCTGCAGATCGACGCGGTCACGGAGCTGGCTTATGGACCTCAGTACGCGATTCAGACCGATGCTTCGGCCGGCTGCCTGACGCGGCGCGAGCGGATCGGGCCTCTCACGGTCCTCTCTGGCGACGACGCCTTTTGGACGCTCCTGCTCCACTGCGTCCTCGACCGTCGCGATATTCCCGCTCACCAAAAAGAGAGGCTGGAAACCCTCGCCTCCCTCGCCACTCCATCTGGTCAACTCGGCCGGTTTGTAGCCGACGCGGCCGGCCCCGACTGGGACCCGCATCGCGTCCTCGAGTGCGTGAAGGCGGCAGAATGGGCAGGCCTGGACGGGCTTCGGCCGACGGTCATCAAAGGCTGGGTCCGAAAGCACCCGCTTCGCTTCGGTAGTCGTGTCCTCAACGGGGCAACCCGATGGAAAGTGCAGCCGCTGCACACGGCGGTGCGCCTGCGGGGACTTCGAGTTGTCATCGTCGGACGCACGCGTGACGAGGCGGCCGAGGTCGCCTCTTCGCTGGCGGAGTCGTTCTATTTTCCCGTCTCGGTCGGAGCGTGGGACGAAGGGATCGCCGCGGCCGTTACGGCCGCCTGGTGGCAAGCCCGGGGGCGTTTCGTCGTTTTTGCGACGTCGAGTCGCGACGTCAACCGGAGAGGCGAGCGTCGTGCGGCGGTCGTTCGTCGCGCGGCGCGTGCCCTCATCGCGCCGGACGTCGTGGTCGCGCTCGAGCCGGTTACGCCCGCCATGCTCAGGTTGGGATTCGAGGCCGTCGAGGCCGTCGAAGCCGGCCCGGCGGCGCCGGACGAAGTGACGGCACTCGTCTGGCGCGCATTCTGCGAGAGCCGTGGTTGGAAGCCCGAGCCGAGCCTCGACCGTCGCTGAACCGCACCACGCGCCCGAGGCTGCCGCCTCGCACGATGGCTCAGCGAGCACGCACTAGGCGTAGGAGAGCTAGCGCAGGCCCGTATGACCGGGACGTCTTCACGGTCGTCATGATCGCGTTGTCTCGCCGGTAGATGTCCACGCGCGGAAACGCGTACAAATCGGTCTGCCTCGGCGAGTCACGGAAAAGGCCGAAAGCAGCACGATAACCGGCCCGGCGCGCGGCTTGGCGGACGCGCGTGTCGTGCTCGCCGTAGGGGTAAGACAGAAGCCGGCAGGGTACGCCGATCTCGTCCTCGAAGCGCAGCCGTGAATCGCGGAGCTCACGAAGGAGCTCCGCCTCGCCCAGGCGCGTCAGATGCGCATGCGTCAACGTGTGCGAGCCGATCTCGATGCCGCGTTTCGCCAGGCCGCGAAGATCGTCCCACGTCATCGTCGCGAGCTCGTGAGGAGTAGCCGCAGCCTCCTTGGACAGCTCCGGGACCGTGAGCGGCCCGCCTTCGTCGGCAAAATCTGCGCAGGCGAAAATCGTCGCGGGGACGTTCAGCCGTTCGAGAATCGGCAATGCTGCGCTGATGCTCCTGTAGGCGTCGTCGAATGTGACGTGGAATGACCGTCCAGTACCCTGGAGGACATCATCGACCGAGGCGGGCTGGAACCGCCGGAGGAGCAAGGTGCGGATCTGCCGCTCGAACAGCGCGGGCGGGACCGAGAGTGGATGCGTCCAGCCGTCCGAGACCGCGTGGTAGCAGAGGACGAGCTGCCGAAATCGACCGATCATTTTTGCTTTCTACCGCCTTGATTCCGACCTGTCGCGTGGACGCGCATCGGTGGCCCAGCGCGCTCGTACGGTCTGAACGTGCACGGTAGGGCGGGGTCGACGTGAGATCCAACCGCCGCCGTCGCTCCGGGCCGGCGCGGACCTATTAGAAGCCTCGGGACGATCGGAGCAGGAACGGCCGCGTGAGGGCGAGAGCGCGACGGATGTAGCCGACGCCACGTCTAACGGCCTGACGGAGATCTCAACCGCCGCGACCCGACGGCAGATTCGGGGATCGGCACTGCTTCTCACAGGAAGGGTGTTGTCGCTTGGGATCAACTTCGCAGTCCAGGTTCTCGTCGTCCGATACCTGTCGAAGGAGGCTTACGGCGCCTTTGTAGACGCCATCTCGATCGACACATTGCTTTCGCTTCTGCTCATCCTGATCGTTCTCACGCCGGTCCAGGCGCTCGACGACCTCCTCGCCGGCCTTTTTTGCGGTCATGGCGAGGCCACGTGCGATCTTCTTAGGAAACATCTCCTGACTCCCTCCTTCAGGCTCGTCGTCGTGATCGCGCTCATACTCGGCGACGCAGGGGTCTTCTTCCTTACGGGCGGGTATTTCATCGCTGCCGCGGTGGGCGTGGCGATCTACGCGTCAATGCTCGTTCGCACCCTCCGCACGCAGGGGCTTCTCGACCACTTCGACCGTCGGACGATGAGGATTCCGGCCCGCGAAATGCTCAGCTTCACGATCCCACTACTGACGACCAATCTCGTCTGCGCGGTGATGGCGGTGTCCCGACGCAATCCTCCTCGGACACTTCCGGGGCTCGACCGCCGTGGCTTCCTTACGAGCCGTCTTGCCGGCCGCGCAGCTAAACCAGCTGGCATGCTCGACGTCCCTTCTCCTGTTTACGCCCCACGTAGCGCGGCTGTTCGCCCGCGGGGACCGCACCGGCGTCGGGCGCCTCTACTGGCAGACGACGGTCTGGATCGCCGTCGTTTCGTTCCCGATCTTCCTCTTGACGTTCGCGCTGGCCAAACCCTTGACGCTGCTTTTCGGCGACGTTACGAAAGCTCGGCCGTCCTGCTCGCGATCCTCGCCTTCGGCTATTACTTTTAGGCCGCGCTCGGGTTCAACGGACCACGCTGATGGCCTAGGGAAGGCTCAAGTACATCGTCGTGGTGAACGTCCTCGCAGTGCTAGTGGGCCACGCTTCAGATAGTCACCGGGTTCAGCTTCTTCCGACGGTCCTATCTCCCACCTACGCGAGCATCGTCGTCGCGGCGACAGGCGTCCTTATCGTCTCACACGCGATCGACTCGCGGCTCACGCAGCTGTCACTCGCCGCGGTTGCGACGGTAGCCATTTTCGTCGTGAACCACCGGTTCCTAAAATCGGCGACACGTTTCCAGAACTCCCGCGATTCCCTGGCGTTCGGCGGCTCGTGCGCGGAGCTTGAGACTTTTCCTCGCTCGCGCTACAACTCGGGGGAAGTTTTTCGCGGCGTCAGCCAAGTCCTCGGGCAGGCGTCCAGGCTTACGCCCTTAAGATCGACCTGCAGTAAAGGAGCGTCACGAACAGGCGTCGGACAAGACTCGTCACGTTCTCCGGACTCGACGGTGCTGGCAAGAGCTCGCAGGCGGAGCTGCTCCGCGAGACGCTGTCAGCTGACGGCGTTCAGGCCGTGATCGAGTGGGTTCCGGTCGCGATCAACCCGTCGATCGGAAAGATGAAGAGCGTGGCCAAAAGGATCCTCCGCGCGTTCGTCCGAGCCGACCGAACTGGCGCGGCCGGGGGCGAGGGCGATGATGCCAATGACCCCGGCAAACGCCTCGTCCGCCGCAGTGCCACCGTGCGCCACGTCTGGTCCACTGTCGTTACCGTCGCCAACATCGTCTCGCATTGGCGGGTCATGCTGCGCCATGCCGGGCGCGGCAGGATCGTCATTTTCGACCGGTACGCCTTGGATTCGGCGGTCCGCCTGCATACGTGGTATGACGAGCTCGGAAGCGTACGGTTTCAGAGCTGGCTCGTGCGAACGCTATCGCCGAGACCTTCGATCTCGTTCCTGCTCGATGTCCCGGCCGATACCGCGCTGACGCGGAAGGTCGATCGCTGGGATCTCGAGCAGCTTCGACGGCAGGCGGCCATCTACCGCAGCGAGTGCAGAACGTTCGGAGTCAAGGGTCTCGACGGGACTCGGCCCCCCGACGAGCTTGCCGCCGAGATAGCGCGGGAAGTGTCCGAACGCTTTCGCCTAGACGGGACGTAATGACGGCAGAGGCTCGAGGGCGCGACGCGAGCGACGTTGCGCTGGTGGGACGGTTCGACGCGGATGAGGCCGCCATGCTCGCGGCGCTCGCCCGGGCATTGCCGGCCGACGCGCGCGCCGGGCGGCTCGGGCTCGCACGACGTCCCCAGCGCCACTCGAGGTCCCTGATCTACTTCGTCGGGACCGGCCGCCTAGGCCGGCGGCGGGCGAAATGGGTCGTGAAGCGGCCTGACGTCTCCTCAAGTCAGCAAGATCTCAGCGCTCCGGCGAGCGCCGAAACCGAGTTCGCATCGCTGGTCAGGTTGGCACAGCACTTCTCTCCGTTCGAAGGGAGGCTCCGCGTGCCGCGTCCGGTCGCACTCCTTCCCGAGATCGGAGCGTTCGCGATGGAGGCGATCCATGGGCGCGACATTCCGGCGCTTGTTCATGCCGGGACCCTCGTCAACACGCGCCGGCTGCTCGCGGCGGTGGGCCAGGCCGCGGAGTTTCTGAAGCACCTTCACCGGATCGACCCACGGTCGGAGTGCCTCGTCGACCCCCGCGCGAAGGCTGACGCGTTACTCGAATACGGGGACTTGGTTCTGGCCCGATACGACCTGGCGCTGCCCGACGAGCTGGCGCAGACGCTTCGTGCCGTACCTGCGCGTGGGGTCCGCGCCCGCATCTGCCGCCTCCACGGCGATTTTGCACCCGTCAACATCCTCATTGACAGTGAAGGCAACGCCGTCGGCATCGACGCAGCGCTCGATCGAGTGGGGCTTCCCGAGCACGACCTCGCCCGCTTCCTGGTCATGCTCGGGAGCGAACGGCTGTTCATTGCGGGCGAGCGCCTCGCGTCCGTCCGCGCCGTACGCCGTAGAGCCGAAGCGACGCTCTGCCGGGCGTACTACGGCGAGGCGGATCCGCCCTTGCTTCTCGAGCTGCACCTGGTCGACGGTTTGTGCCGCCGCTGGATCCGCCGCCACGTTACGCGGCTCGAGAACCGGCCGAGCCTGCGGGGCGCTCGCCGGCGAATGGTCGACGCTCACTTTCGCCGGCTTCTCGACGAAAGCGCGGAGCGAATCCGGCGCGCGATCTAGCGTGTGCTCAGTGACATAGACCAGAACTCGAATCGACGCGGCCCTGCACCGGAGAGGCCTACCGGAGGACGACCTCGCGCGGTAGCTCTGGAACCGTCAACCAGCTCCGCGGCGCGTCGAAGACCTATTCGTCTCGACCTACTATGGCGCGGATCCGTCCTCCCCGCTGCTCAGAGCGCATCGACGCACTCGCCCGCCGCGGTGAGGCGTGACCGCGCGCGGATCGAGGGCCGGCCACGGTGGGCGTCGATGCGAGCGAAGGTGCTCGATGCGCAGTTTCGGACAATACTCGTCGAGCGAGCGAGTCGGCTGAAGCAGCTCTGACCGAGGAACGCAGGACGGGCCGCCGATCCGGCCGGGGTCAGTCGCCGAGCAGGTAACGCGCGCCCGGGATTCGGATCAGCTCCGGGAACGTCTGTGCAATCCGGAGAGCGCGGCGGTTGACGCGCAGGACAGCGAGGGCCGCAACCGCGACGACTGCGAACTGCGCAGGCTCGGTCGGGATCACCCTGACGGCGTAGAAGGACGCGGCCACGGCAACGACGATACTCGTGTAGAACCGCGCCGTGCCGGCGACGGCAAACCCGATGCCGGCACCTCGCCAAAGTCCCAGCTGCTTCAGGAGATTGTGGGCGACCAGCGTGCCGGTCGTACCGGCTGCAGCGCCGACGGCACCGTACCTCGGCACGAGAAAGAGGTTGAGCAGGACGTTGACGACGACGCCGGCAGCGTTCAGCGACACGATGTACCGGAGGCGTCCGAACACCATCAGAGTCGTACCGTTGAAGCCGAAGGCCACCTGGATGTAGTAGCCCAGCGAGAGCACCGCGAGCACTGACGCGGACCCCGCGTATCGCTCCCCGAAGAAAGCCACGGTCACCGGCCGCGCGAGTACAAGCGTGACGAGGAAGACCGGTAGCGTCGCGATGGCGATCCATCTCGCCGTTTGCCAGTAGACGTCCTGGATCGCGTCCTTGTCGTCGCGCGCGAAATGGCGTGCGATCACGGGCGTGAAAAGGATGAGGAAGCTCGAGAAGGCGACCTGGTTGAGCGCCGCGACCGGCTGGACGGCGCGCAGCGCCCCGACTGCGGCGGAGTCCCTGTAGTGCGCCAGCAGCACCACGTCGGTCAGACCGATCGTTGCGTACAGCAGGTCGGTGCTCAACAAGGGGATCGTGAACGCGAACAACTCGCGAACGGGAAAGCGCGGTCGCAGCGAGAGCCGCTGCCAGACCGCCAGGCGCCGTAGCGTTCGCAAGAGCATCCATGCGTACACCGCGGTGCCCACGGCACCTGCGAGGACGTAGCCGACCGAGAGGAAGTAGGGGCCGGTCTGGGCGAGCACGAGCAAGACGACCACGACGAGTCGGAGCCCCGGCGCCACCAGGTACCGTCGGAAGAAGATTGCTCGCGGCCGTGAGTAGACGGAGAAGAGACCCGTTAGCAGATCGTCAACGGCCTGAAGCGGCGCCAGGATGACCAGGATCGGGAGGAGAGATTTGGCCAGGCCCGAGATGCTGAGCCAGTGGGCGAGCGAGTCGTGAAAGCCGTAGACGATGAGGAACGCCGCCAGCGTGATCGCGCTGAATGTGGCGAGCACGACCGCCAGCGTTCCCAAGACGTACTCGTACGCTCCGCGCTCCTCGTAGATGGGGATGAATCGCGTCACGGCGCGGTCGAGGCCGAACGTCAGGATCGTCTGCGCGAAGATCACGAGCGACAGCACGTACGCAAACGAGCCGTAGCTGTCCTTCGACAGATAGCGGACGAGCAGGACCTGGACGAGGAACGCGATCCCGAGAGCCAGGATCCGGCCGATCAGCAGCAGTGTCGATCCACGAATCTGACGCGCAGTGGTCTCGATGGCCGCCGTGGCCGGTGCGGGCGCTGACGGCGAGTTGGCGGCGAGCGCGTCCGCGGGCGTGCTCACCGAACCAAAGCGCATCGGCGTGCGATTCGCGGCGCCCAGAACTCGTGCACTAACCAGCGCCGGCCGATCAACCGCCGGTAACGGGCTATGTGGTAATCGGCCACCGCCACGACCTCGGCGCGGTAGGCGTCTTCGTCCTCAGGCGCGAACGCAGCAGCAGCTGCGGCGACCAGCTCGCGCGTGAAGGCGATGCGCGCGCGTGCGAGCCGCGGGTACTGGACGGTTTGCCGGACGGCGTGGGCGGCTACCTGCTCGACCCAGTACCCGATGTCGGCAGTGGACGGGTACCAGCGCAGCTCGCTCCTCGCCGGAAGGAAGGTCGGATTCGGGACGAGCGGGTCGAGCAGGCAGACGCGCTCGTCGCCGATCAGGACGTTGCCGGGTTCGAAGTCCGCGTAGCAGTCGCCGATGACGTCGTAGAAGTAAGCCAAGGCGGCGGCGATCGTCTCGGCGAGGTCGGCACTCGTGTGCCGGTGATTCGTTCCGTTCAGCAGGTGATCGTCGAGCGTCTTACCGTCCATCGACGTCATCAGGTAGGCGTCACCACTCGGCGCGATCGCGATCGGTTCGGGACATGCCATCGGCGCGGCCCGATGCGCGGCCCCTGTCGCCAACCGCCGAAGCACGTCGAACTCGTTGCGGACAGCGACCGCGCTGAAATGCTTCCTCGAGACGTCGAACACCTTCACGACGAAGTCCGGGCCCGTGGTCGAGTTGTAGTCGACGTCAAGACGGAATACCTCGCCGTGCGTCCCCCCGCCGATCCGAGTGATCGACGAGACGGTCAGCCCCTGGCGTTCCAGGAACCGTATCGCCCAGTCTCTCGGATCCGCCGGTAACTGCAGGCAGACGTTGCCCGGACTAAGCGCGGTCATCGCAGGCCACCAAGAAGAGATGGCGGCGGCACGCTCGGCCGGTCGGATCGAAAGCAGCATGCTCGCCGAGACAATCAACTTTCGCGCCGGGACAATGTTCAAGGAGCAGGTCGGTGATCACGCGTTCCGGATCGGAACCGAAGTCCGGTAAGCCGTATCGCGGCGGCATCTCGGACTCGCCGGTCTCGAACACCATCGCCTTGCCGCTCCGACTCCAGACAACCCGCAGCATCTCGAGCCCTTGGTCCAATCCGTACGCCCGCACCAAGTGGTGCCACAAAGACAGGAAGATGGTCAGTTCGCCCATCGGCAGGAGCTGAACGGTCTGCGGCGTGAGCTTCAGGTTGAGAGCCCCGACGTGCTCGAGGCCGAGCCTGCCGATCGCATATCGGAAGAGACGGACCGCTCGCGGATCCTGTTCGACTCCGATCGCAGGGATTCCACGGAGCCCGATTGCGATCGGAAAGTATCCGACGTTGCATCCGAGATCGACGGCAGTACGAATCTGAAGCCTTTCCAGCCAAGGACTGATGGCTTCCCACCGTGTGGCGACGCCGATCTCGCGGCGGGCGTGTCCGATGCCCAGCCAGGGAAGCGGCTGGTAATCGAGCGCTGGATGACGATCGAGCTCGAAGCGCCCGCGGTCGATCCCGCGATCAAGCAGCCGCCGCAACGCTGCCTCCGAGACGCTTCCGTTTGAGAGGGCCGCAAGAGCGGCTTTCGCTCGCGCGTGGGGTTCCACGATGCTCCTAGTGGCAGGCCGTTGAACCGGAGTCGGTGAACGTCTTGCCGCTCTCGGGGACGAACTGCCAGTCGTAGCCGGACGGGTGGAGCGTGAGCTTGAGCACGCCGTAGGTGTCGGCGTTGCGGACCTCGCTGTTCGGCTGAACGGTGTCGAAGCCGCCGTGGCTGCGCCCGCCGGTGCCGACGACCCACTCACGGATTCCGTGCGCCGGATCCGCCTGCCCGAGCGGGTTCTGGGGCGCGAAGCGTTCGTAATCGTGATCGTGGCCGTTGAGGACGATGTCTGCTCCGGCGTAGTAGAGGTCCTGCCAGAGCGCTGAGACGTACGGATTGTTGCCGACGGCGCCCGAGGAGAAGCGGGGCTCGTGCCAGTACGCCAGTGTGCACGCGTTCGGATGCGCGGCCAGGTCGGCCCTCAGCCACGTCTCCTCCGGCGAACCTGGATCGCAGCCGCCGATCGCGTAGCACTCGGTGTTGAGGGCGATCAGGTGCCAACTACCGACGTCGTAGCTGTAGTAGCCCTTGTCGCGATCTCCGGCCCGGCCGGTGTCGCCGCCGACTCCGTTCCAGTAGTCGAAGTAACCGGCGGCCGGCACCGTCGTCTCCGGGTCGCACGAATCAAGCGTCCCTGGAGGCTGGCTTCCGTTCGGACTCTGTGGCGCATACGTCAGGTACTCGTGGTTACCCGGAATCGGACGGAACTTGGCCAGGATGCTCCCCCACGTCGGGCCGAAGAAGTTGACGAAGAACTGGTAGTCGCCACAGTCGTATTGATCGTCGCCGAGCGCGAGAACGTCGGTGATCCGAGAGTCGGCCACGATCAGATTCGAGGTCAGACCGTAGTGGCAGGTCGTCCCCGACATGACCGGATTCGACCGGCACGCGATGTCGCCGGCGGCGGCGATGACCGGGTCTGGCGACGCATCGGCGACGACAGCCGTCGGGGACGAGGTCGCCAACGTCGAGCCGCCGGGGTTGAGAGCCGTCACGGTGACGCGTAGCGTGGAGCCGACGTCGCCGCCGGTGAGCGTGTAGCTCGGCTTGATCGAGCCTTGGATGTTGGCGCAGTTGGCGCCCGACGAGTCACAGCGCTGCCATTGGTATACGTAGCTGATCGGCTGCGTCCCGGTCCAGCTTCCCGGCGAGGCGGTGAGCAGGTAGCCGTTCTCCGCGATTCCGCTGATGGTCGGGGGCGCCGTGCTCGTCGGCGGGCTCGTCTGAACCGCGGCCCCGTTCTCGTAGTGCGATGTGATGCGCGCGCTCGAGAGTAGGCCTCGATACAGGGCGACTTCGTCGATCTGCCCTTTGAAGTACGGGTAGATGCGCCCTTCCTGGCCGATCAGCAGGGGCGTGTTGTTGTTCACGTCCCCGGTCGTCGCGCCCGCGGTGAACCTCGGGGCGGCGTCGACGGAGACGGTGATCCCGTTCGCGCGGTCGAAAGTCGCAACGATGTAGTGCCACTTGCCGTCGTCGACGCGTACTCCAGAGTATGCCTTCAGGGTTGTCCCAGTGCTGTCGTTGAGCTTCGCTCGGATCCGTCCGACGAAGGAGGTGTCGTCGGTGAGCGTCAGCTCCCACGAAGGGTTGGAGGTAATCGGTGACTGCTTGGCGACGATCGCCATGTCGGCGGTCAGTTGTATGCCCTGCACCGTCTTGATCCAAGTCTCGACGGTGAAGTTCGACGTCCCGAATTTGAAGATCCCGCTCGCCGGGTTGCCCATGCTGACATCGTCGTCGACGCCGTCGAATCTCGGCGCCGCATTCGAATCACCCACGAGCGCACCGGGTGCCCCTAGCGTGATCCCATTCATATAGGTACCCGAATCGTGGTTCGCGGTCTCGTCCGCTGCTGTCGTCCCGCTCGTCTCGGCGAGCCGCCAGTACGCGACGGGGTTGTCCGCCATGACGTCGCTGCGATAAACGCCGGCGACGGGAGCGGTGGCGTCGGAGAGCGCGCTACTGCTTCCCGCGGTGTTCGACGCCGTCACTTGGACGCGGATCGTCGAGCCGATGTCGCTGACCGTGAGCGAGTAGCTCCCGCCGCTCGCACCGGAGATCGCGACACAGCCCGCGCCGGTCGAGTCGCAGCGCCGCCACGAATAGGCGTAGGAGATGGGTGCCGTCCCGCCCCATGTGCCGGGAGAAGCAGCAAGTGTCTGACCCTTTTGGGCGGTGCCGGCGATTGTCGGAGCGTCCGTATTGTCGGGCGAGACAGCTTGAACCGACTCCGTCATCGCCGACGTCGCCGTCTGCGAGCCAATTGAGTTCGACGCCGTCACGCTCAGGCTGACTCGCAACCCTGCCTCCGCGGAGGTGAGCGTGTACGTCATGCTCGTCGCGCCGGGGATCGCGCCGCAGTCTCCGTCGTCCTCGCAGCTATTCCACTGGTAGGCATAGCTGATCGGCTGCGTCCCGCTCCACGTGCCCGGAGCGCTCGTTAGCGTCCGCCCCTCCTTGAGCGTCCCCGAGATGATCGGCAACGACGTGTTCGTGGGCTGCCCGACGACGACGGCCGTGTGGTCCGACGTGGCGGTGGCCGACCCGGCGTCGTTGACAGCCGTGACCGAGACGCGAATGGTGGCGTCGGCATCAGCCTCCGCCACCGCATAACTCTGGCCGGTGGCACCGGCGATGTTGACGCAATTCTCACCGCCGGAGTCGCAGCGACGCCACTGGTAGGAGTACGTGGGCGCGGGCGTGCCGGACCATGTGCCCTGATCAGCGGCGAGCGTCTCGCCGACAGCAGCCGTCCCGGAGATCGTCGGAGGTGAGAGGTTGGTCGGCGGAGCGGGGAGGGCGACGGCGACGGTGAAGGTGTTCGCGGTGCTCGTGCCGGTGTTCCCGGCCAGGTCGCTCTGCTGGGCTTGTGCCGTGTAGGTTCCGTTCGGCAGCGGATCGGAGGGAGCCACCGCGTACGACCCGTCGAGTCCGGCCACGGTGCTCAGGGTTCGCACGGCTGTTCCCGTCGCGCTCGAGCCGCTGTAGACGAGCACGGTCAGGGTGGACGAATCACCGTTGGCACCGCCTGCGCTGCCGCTGAAGGTCGGCGTCGCATCCGCGGTCGAGCTTCCGTCGGCCGGCGCCGCGAGGGAGACGAGCGGCGGCGTCGTGTCGACCGTCCAGGTGCGGGCGATCGTGCCACTCTCGTTGCCCGCTGCGTCTACGGCCTTTACCTGGAACGTGTGCGAGCCGTCGCTCAGCCCCGCATAGAGCGCGGGGCTCGAGCACGGCGTAAACGCGGCGCCGTCGAGCTGACAGCGGAAACCGACCCCGGCCTCCGTGTCCGAAAAGCCAAAGCTCGCGCTCGCCGCGTTGCTCGAGTCGGGCGGAGCCGAAGTGATCGTCGGCGGCGGCGGCGGCGTCGTGTCGACGGTGAAGACCGGGAGGACGACGAAATTGGTCGCATTGCCGTCGAGGCGAAGCTTCCAGGTGCCCTCGTTACTCGGATCGAAGCTCGGGCAAGGTCTGACGTCGTAGTTCGCCTCGCGATTCCAGGCCGAGCCGGTCGCGGTCGTGTTCGGCCTGTACTGCAGGTAGCTGTTCGTCCACTTCGGCGGCAGGTTCGAGCTCGAGGAGGAGTCCGGACGGTCGGTCCCGGCGGTGTTCGCGCAGGCCGTCGCCCCGGAGGGAAGGAGCCAGGTCGTGCTCCAGCCGGTCAGGCTCGGGGTGACGCCCGTGACCGTGACGTAGGCGGTTGCGCCCGCGCCGAAGCCCGTCTTCGGGGTCGTCAGGGCCCCGTCCGCGTAGACCGTCGCCCGCGCGACGTAGAACGTCTTCGAGGCCGTCTTCGTCGCGCCGCCGCTGCAGGTGGAGGTCGCGTACTGCTTGAGCGTGTACTTCCAGCCCGTGCCGGTGGAGGTTGGATCGCTCGCCTGGACCGCATAGGTGTTGTCGGCGCTCGAGAAGCCGCTCGCGGGGGTGCAGGGGAAGCTGGGATTGCGGACGGTTGCAGCGCCGTCGGTAACCACGAACTTGTAGTAGCTACCCGTGTCGGCTCCCCCGTCGGGGAAGATGACGTTCCCCGCCGTGAACACGTAGTCCTCGGCCCCGCTGGAACCTCCCAGCCGCAGCCGGTCGAGCGAGAAGACGCCGGATGCGGCCGGAGCCGCGCTTGCCTGCAGCGCGGCGATGAGCGCGATGACGAGGAGCGCGAACAGCCCATAGGCAAGGGCACGACGCACCCGCCTCGAGGCGTCTGGGATCCGCGTTCGGCGAAGCAAATGCACCTACTCCCGCCCACGCGATGTCAACACGAATAGCGACCACAGGGCCACAGTTGCCATCCACCAAGCACGCACACCCTTAGGGGTCACTGTGCTCCCTTCGCTTTTTTCTCTCCCTGGCCGCAGCACGGCAGCGACGCAGTCGCCGCACCACTCGCTACGTTAGAACACAACGCTCGCTCTTGTCAATCGTGCGGGGCTGCTGCGTCTTGCGGCGGTCTCTCGGGTCGATCGGCGTCGAGCCCGCGAAGGACGATCCGAAGCCGGGCGGTGGCCGACATCAACAAGCGGAGGCAATCCACGGCCGCAGCCGCAACGAGCGCCTCGAGCGGGAAACCGGCTATCGGCCCGACCGTAAATGCCAACGCCTCGGTGTCGACCGTCGTTGCGGGCTTTGAGAGCCGGTGGCGCGCCGCCCGCAAAAAGGCGATCGGGGTCGCCGCGACCGCGAGCGGCTGATCCTTCGGAGCACTCGGCCAGGCCCGCTGCGTCGTGAGCACGGCGTAATGAACCGTCGGGAAGAGAGCGAGAGCGGCGACCGACGCCGCCGACGGATGTTCGCTTGTTGCGAGGTGGAAGATGAGCGCGCCCGTGCATGGAACAAAGCGCGCCGCGTCGCCGAGCGCGTCGATATAGCCGCCGTAGCGGCTGTCGAGACCACGCGCCTGCGCGAGCTTGCCGTCCACGCAGTCGAGCAAGAAGCTTGCCTGGAACAGGAGCGCTCCTGCGATTAGGGCTCCCACGGCGTAGGCCGCCGCTGCTCCGAAGGCCACAACGGTCGCCGCAGCCGTCACCAGGTTCGGCGTGACCCAGGCCACGCCTACCAGCAGCCGGACGATGGGTCCAGCGACCGGGTCTATGACGAGCACCGTCCACCAGCAATCGCGGCCCTTGACCATCACTCGCTCGGGCCGAACCCGTTCAGGAGCACGGACGGAGGCTTCGGTCCCCGGGGCGGAGACGCTCTGGCCGTTCACGAACCCGCGACCCTGGGTGCGGGGGGCTTGAGGACCACGCGCTCGACGACATTCGCAAACGCGGCGACCGCAGGCGCACCGCCGAGCTCGCGGCCGGCCCTCTGCAGGCGGCACGGATCTTCTACAGCGGCGGTAAGCGTCTCGAGGAAGTGGTCGTAACCTTCGGCGAGGCAGATCGTCTGCATCTCCGCCACGCGCCGTGCGAATGCAACTTGGTGGTTGTCGACATGCTCGCCGATGTCGGCTCGGCGTGGAACGACGATCGGCATCTTCCCCGCCGCGAGCGTCATCATGATGGTTCCGGGGCCCCCATGACTGACGACGACGGCCGCCGCCTCGAAGGCCTCTTTCATCTCCGAATACGTCATGTAGTCGACCGCGTCAGGCTTGCGGGGCGGCGGCGAGACACCGTGTTGCACGAGGCAGCGAACGCGGCCGTCCAGCCGGTCGAGCGAAAGGTCGATCCACTCCATGAGGCGGGAAAACGGGTGGCAGTCCGTCCCGACGGTGACGAAGACCAGACGTCTGCCGTTGTCGGCGGATGACGTCAGAAGAGACACCCGATCACCTCACCGCGAGGGTAGAACTGTTTCTGTTCCTCCCACTGCAGACAGAAGGCGTTGCTCAGCGGGTGGCATAACCGACCCGTCAACGTCGGGGAGTCGATCCTGTCGTAGACCTCGATGTAGATCCGCGGGATTCGCGAGACACGGCCAATGACAAAGAACGGGAACGCCACAGCGGCTCCAGTCGAGACGATCAGATCGGGGCGATAGCCGCCGACGACCTTCCGCGCGAGTGCGAGGTTCTTCAGCATGTTCCGGACGTTGCGCGTGGTCGGATGGTGTGCCCAAACGACAGACTCGTCGGCCAGGAGCGAGCGGCTGTCCGGCAAGTCAAACGTCACCCAGAGCCTGTCGTGCTGCTCCCACCACGGCTCGAGCCGATGGAGTTGCAGAAGGTGGCCGCCTGAGGAGGAGACGAGGAGCACCTTCATTTCCGGCCTCCGGTAGGGCACGATTTTTGCGAGCTCGAGCTCATGGACGCGGGGCGGCCAGGCCGTGATCGGCAAAGGACAGGCGTGAGCGCGCGCGTGACGCGGCAACCTCTGGTTCGCTGTCGAGCTCGCGGAGCGCGAGGGCGGCGGCGACCATGATCACGACGAGCTGCAACGAGAGTGTGTAGAACGGTGCCTCTACGAGCGCGATGAGGATCGCGACGTGGGCCCAGAACCCTGGCCCGGCTCGAATTCGCGCCGTCCGGACGAACACAACCCCAAACCAGGCGAGAAACAGGATTACGCCGGGGATCCCGTGCGAGAACATCAGGTACAGAAGTTGTCCCTGCGTCCCCACGGAATCGAGGTACGACCGCGACTCGGCCGGTCTGGGTGCTCCGTACCCGAGAAGGGGCGACTTCGCGACTCGGTGAAACGTCTCCGCGTACAGCGCTCGCCGTGCGCTGTTGCTCTGCCCATGGGCAAGGCGTTGACCGATCAAACCCTGAAGCGGACTGACGACGATCACCGTCGCGCAGATCGCGACGCCGATGACGACACGGCCAAGTGCTCGCACGTCCTGCTGCCACGCCAGGCGGATCAAGACGTACGCGATTGCGACGCCGAGGCTCAGCCACGCGCCCCGATTCAGCGAGACGATCAACGGGAAGAGCGACGCCACGAGCGCGATTTGGAAGATCCGGCGCCAGGTCCGCGACGTCGTCTGCGCGATGGCGCCGAACGCAAACGGCGTGAGAAACGCGAACCCCGATCCCCAGCCGTTCGTATACGTGAAGAACGTCTGTGGGCGTCCGAGCGGATACCCGAGGAAGGTCTGAACGTTGGCGAACTTTGCTGTGATCATGTCCTGCACGACCTGGTTGTTGGCGATCGAGCCGGGAATCAGATGCGCCGCGGGCGTCGTGAACGAAACGTTTGGGAAGAAGATGCCGAGATACCCGCCGCCGACGACGACCAGCCAATAGCCCGCGAGGGCGTAAACGATTGTTCGGGCCGGGACCATCTCGCGGCGGTTGTAGAGGTAGAGGAAGACGATCGTCGCCGCGACATAGATCGAGAGGCGGAGGAGGAAACCCGCGAACCGACCCACGGTGTCTATCTGGGTAGCTGATGCGACCATCCACGCGAGAAAGAGAAGCCAAATCCCGAACCCGCGCGGCAGGCGCAACGATTCGGCGCGGAGCAGAAGCGACAACAATAGCCCGGCGGCAATAACCGGCCAAATGAAATGGCTGAGCCCGAGGGCCCACCAAAGCGGAAGCGGGAGGAAAAGTGCGTATGCCTGCCAGCCGCGCGGGAGCGCCCGTCGCTGAGGCATCGTCCCGATCGAATGTTGGGCAGGCATTACGGTCTCAGATACCCCGCCCGAGGCGGTTCGCGGTGGTGACGACGAAGTTCGGCCGAAGGATCCGTGCGGCTACGAGCAGCGCGAGGTACGCCCGAAGCTGTCGCGCGTCGAGGTGCAGACATCGCTTCGCATATGCGCGGGCCTCGGGGCCCTTTCCAGAGGCGGCGAGCGCGAAGGCGATTTGGCCGTAGATGCGGGCGAGACCCACCGGCTCCTGTTGGAATTCTGGGTACTTTTCGAGGAGATAGTGGAGAGCGGAAACGAGCATCTTCCAGCGGCCGACGAACCATGATTCGTCACTCCAGTGGATGCGCGCCAGCGGCTGGCTGATCGTCGCGATGCCATTCAGACGAGCCGCGCGAAGCATCCAATCGTAGTCCTCGCCGTAGCCGCCGGGAATGGCTTCATCAACGAGGCCGATCTTGTCGAGAAACGTCTCCCGACTGACGAGGATCGTGCCCTGATGGATCTCCATCCTGCGGGAGCGAAGGAAGTCGCCGAACCGTAGGATCGGCTCCTTGGGCACGCGCGCGATCGCGCTGCCGTTCCGGTAGACGTACATACCGGAAGCAACGACGTCAACGCTCGGGTTCGACGCGAGCTCGTCGACCTGGAGCCGCACCTTCTGCGCGAGCCATTCGTCATCGTCGTCGCAGAAGCCGACGAGCTCGCCTCGGGCGGCTAGAACGCCGCTATTCCGCGCGCCGGCGAGGCCGGGGCTGCGGCCGTTCGTAATCAAGCGGATCCGACGCTTCGGCGGAACCCCGAGGCCGACCGGCGCCGGCTCGCTTTGATCGAAGACGACGATACATTCAATCTCACCGGCGTAGTCCTGGGAAAAGACGCTTGCGACGGCGCGTCGAAGCAGCTCCGGCCGGTTGCGCGTGGGAATCACAGCCGACACAAGGGGATACGTCGCCATCTCAGCTCCCTGCCCGATACGCGACTGCTGGCGGTCTCCCTGCGAACATCCGAGCGGCGACCGCGCGGGCCGCGGGCAGATCCGCCGGGGCATCGATCTCCGCCCAAGAGCCCGGCGCGACGAGGATGGGGCGCACGTCCAGCTCATCACACATCCGGCTGTAGATGTCTTCGTAGTAGAGCGTCGTCTCTCCGTCGGCGAGCGCCTGTCGCGCGAGCGTCAAATATCGGGCGCGAGCCGCGCCGCGCAGCGTCGAGATGCCGATGAACTCACCAAGCGCGAGGTCCGGTGTGATGTCTTTACCGAGACGCGTGATCGAGCCGCCGGAGACCGCGACCTTCATTGCTTCAGCGTCCGGTCGACCCGGCTCCACCAGCAGCCCGAGAGACGCGGTTTCGGCCTTCGCGGGACGCACGAGGTCGGGCGCGAAAATGATGTCGCAGTTGAATATCAGGACATCTTCGTCTGCGGCCTCCAACGCAACGGTGACAGAGTGGAAGTTGTTCAGCTCTCGAAACAAAGGGTTGTAAACGATCTCGATGCGAATGTCGTACCGGCGATGACTCACATACCGCACTACGTCATCCGAGCGATGGCCCGTAACGAGCAGCAGCCGATCGAACCCTTCTTCCGTCAGTGCGTCGACGCATCTGTCGAGCACGCGCGTTCCATTGACGCGCAGCAGACACTTTGGCCTGCCGCCCAACCGCGAGGCGGTGCCTGCGGCCAGCACGACTGGGACGAGGTCACTCACGGGCTCGTACTCCGAGTCGGACGAAGCCCTAGTTGAGGCCGAGTGGGAATTGGACCCAACTCATCTGCCCTCGCCCGCGGATGCATCCGAGTCGAGCCACGAATTCCGGGCGAGATCGACGACGAATTCGGGATCGGCCGTTACCGCCCTCGAAAGGAGCGTGTGTCGTCCCGGCCTCACCTGGTACGTGATCTTGAGTGCACGGACGGCGTCCTCGAACGAGATGCCAATCGCGCGAGGCGTGGTCGGCGCTCCAATGCTGCGCAAGAGCTCCACGACCTGCCCGAGCTCGCCGCCGTAGAGCCGGCTCGCCAGGACGGATCCGACGCCGACCTGCTCGCCGTGAGACCCCGTGCCGAGCCCGAGCGCGTCGAAGGCGTGGCTGATGAGGTGTTCGGGACCACTACACGGGCGACTCGACCGCGCAAGCGCCATCGCCAGCCCGCTCAGGACCAAGCCGTGGACGAGACTCTCGACATCCTCGGCGGCGAAGGGGCGTTCGCGCGCAAAAAGGTGCCGCCGCCCTATCAGCAGTCGCGCTCCCGACTGCGCGAGCAAGGCGGCATAGTCGTCATACGGCTCACCACTGACACGATGCGCCCAGCGCCAATCCTCGACTGCAATCAGGTTTGCGGCTAGATCCGCCATCCCGCTGACGAGCGTGCGGCGAGGGGCGCGGCTGACGACATGCACTGGTACGAAGAGGGCGGCCGGGGCGCGAGCGCCGTAGCTGCTGACTCGGCCGTCGGCTCCGCGCAAGACGGCGACTGGCGAGCAGATGCCGTCATGCGACGCCTGAGTCGGAATTGCGAAGAACGGGAGGAGCGCCCGTGTGGCGCCGTACTTCCCCACGTCCAATGTCTGGCCGCCGCCGCAGCTGATGATTACGTCCGCCTTCTCCTCCAGCGCTACGTGCTGCAACCGGTCGACCTCGTCGAGCGTGGCTCCTGCCGTCTCGACGGTCGCGCACTCGAGCTGCGCGCCACAGTCGATCACCAGCGAGCGGCCGAGGAGGTTTCTGCCTGCGCGACCAAGCGCGAAGAGTGGGCGTCGGAGCTCGAGCTCCGCCAGCGTTTGCGCGAGCGCATCCGCAACTGCCGCGTCGGAGTGGGCGAAGACGAGCGACGAAGGTAGTTCTGGTGCGCGGACCCCGCGCACCGGGACGGAGGGAAGGACGTCGGCGGGAGCGGACGCGGCGGGAAAGACGGAGGTCATACCAGCCTCAGTGCCTTGATCTCAATCGTCTCAGCCAGAGCGCACATCGCCTCTAGTACGCCCGCCGCGTCCTCGTCAACGCGGGGATCGTCCCGAAGATCAGCCTGACGTCACCCCATAGCGACCAATTCGTCACGTAGAGGTAGTCGAGCTTCGTCATCTCCTCGAATGGGATCTCACTGCGGCCGAGGACTTGCCACAGCCCCGTGATACCGGGCGTCAGGTCGAGGCGCTTGCGTGCCCAATCGATGATGTAACGGTCTTCGTCGAGAATGAGCGGCCGCGGACCGACGAGCGACATTTCGCCCTTGACCACGTTGATCAGTTGAGGAAGCTCGTCCAACGAATACCGCCGCAGGAAGGCGCCAAAAGGTGTGATCCGCGGGTCCTCCGGCACCTTGAACATCCGCGGGTCGCCGCCGTTCGCCGCGTGCATGTTCAGGTGGGCGACCTCGCTCTTCCGGCGATCGGCGTCGTCGACCATCGTTCGGAATTTGTAGATCCGAAACGTCTTGTCGCCTCGTCCCATGCGGATTTGCCTGAAGAAGACAGGTCCTGGCGTTTCATGCTTTACTCGGCATGCGATTACCGCAAAGAGCGGGGCCAACAGCAGCAGCCCGACAGCCGCGCCCACCAGATCCACCCCGCGCTTCAGAATGCGTGCGGAGCGAGAGAGATGCAACGGAGGCAGTCCTAGCAAGGGAATACCCTCCACGGTGTGGATACCGACGTTCGGACCTACTACTTCGAAGAAGCGTGGGACGATGTCGACCTGAACGTCGAGGTCCTTCAGCGAGCGGACGAGATCGAGTGCCTCGTCGTGTGGCTCCTTCGAAAACGCGAAGATCACGCGTTCGACGTCAAAGACCCGCACGATTGCGGGCAGACGCTCGGGCGCACCTAGCACCGTCAAGTGCTCGAGGTCATCGCGACGCTCCTTCGGCTCGGAATCCACAAAACCGACAAGATTGATGCCGTACTCAGGATGTTGGAGCAGCTTGCGGCCAATGAGCTGCCCAACGTCGCCGGCGCCGACGATGACGGTGTTTTGGAGATATGTGAGCCGTGACCGGCAGTACGTGCGCGCCGCGACGCGGCAAAGCGTTATGAGGATGATCGCAAGAATCCAAAAGAGAGCGAATTTCGAAGGGGGGGCCCGCATAACGCCGGTGAGCTCTTCGACGAGAAACAGGGTCCAGGTGCCGACGGTGACTAGATGGAAGACACCGACGGCGTCATCGGAAGTCGAGTGATCTGTCCGCTCTTCGTCGTGGGCATAAAGGCCGTAGACCTTTGCGATCACGACCCACAGCGGCAACGTGCTCGCCAGGAGGAGAAGCTCGATCGTCGTGGGTACGTGGTCCTTGGCCGATCCGACCCGAAACAGGAGCTCCGCGCCTGCGAACGAGAGCGAGAGACCGATAACGTCAGCGGCGACAAGCATCCGCCGGACGAGCCAGCCGCGGCGTCGGACCGTTGCTGTCTTCCGGCGGCGCTCGAGAATCTCCAGCGTCCGGTCGTCGGCGGCACCCACAATTTCGTCGTAATGGATGACTGCTTCCCCCATTACCACGGCATCGGGCGGCTTCACGTCTCGTCTCCTGGCGGGATGACGCGGTCGGCGGGCGTGCGGTCGGCGTTCCCTCCGAGCCATCGCCTCGCGGTAGGCCGCGCTCGGCTACGTCTCGACTCTTCGTCGACCGACTTGATTCGGTAGGAGCCGTAAAAGTCATCCGGAGCACTACCTGTCACTACGACGCCGATTGCCGGCGCGCCACATGTTTCGAGCGCACGGCGGAGGTCCTTCAGTTTCGACTTCCAGGCAAAGTGCAGGCGCGAAACGAGGAGGAGCGCATCGACGTTGTCACTCAGTGCGATCGCGTCCGCTCCTCCAAGGAGGGCCGGCGCATCGATCAAGACGAGATCGTTTCCGGACTGGAGCGCTTCGAGGAAGGCCGCGAGCGTTTCGCCCACTACCAATTCTCCGACGCTCGGCGGGACGGTTCCCGCGGTAAGGACGCGCAGGACCGCCGCCGGCCTTGAATGGCCGTTCTGGCCGTTCGAGCCGTTGCCGCCACTTTCGCCTTTCGCGCGATCAGAGCCGTCGACCGGGACCGTTACGACAGCATCCCGGAGAGCCACGTCACCCGCGAGCACCTCACCGACACCCGGTTCGCCCTCGAGGCCGAAGAGACGGTGCAGAGACGGGCGGCGGCGGTCGAGGTCGACCAGTAGGACGCGCTTCCCCGTGCGCGCGATCGCGATGGCGAGATTTGCCGCGGTGGTGGACTTTCCCTCGCCGGGCATTGAACTGGTGATGAGCATCGACCGGATTTCTTTCTTGCCGAGCAAGCTCTCGATGTGCGCTCGGACGACTCTGAACGCTTCGGCATCGGCACTATCTGGATCGGCGAGCATCGCCAATCGGTCCTCATTCCGCAGAAGACGCGGCGGTGCGCCGAGTCGGCCGAGATGCGGAAGCCCCAATGCGTCCGCCACGGCGTAGGGGGATCGGATCCGCCTATCGAATGCCTCTCGGGTAAATGCCGCGATCAGGCCGAGGATGAGGCCCAGGGCCAGCGCCGCGACGCCTGTTCGAACCGGCCGAGGCCGAACCTTCTTGGCCTTCGCATTCGTCTGGATGACTGACGCATTACCGGTCTGCAGCGCCTCCAACGTCTGCAACTGCTGGTCCTTGGCGACGAGCTGGATATACAGCTCGTGGTCCCGCTTCGAGTGTGCCACCTTCTCGATCTCCGCCTCGACGCCTCTGCGAGCACGCTCGAGCGCAGCCGTGTCGAGCTGCCGCCGATAAGCAGTGAACTGCCGTGCGTACTCGGTGGCGAGGCGAAGGGCCCAAGCAGGATCGGCGTCCGTCACCACAAACTTCAGCATGTCGGCGTTCGTCGCCGGAACGACCTGTGTTTCCGCAAGAAGATCTTCCGGTGTGCGATCCCGGAGGCCGACCGCCTTCAGCGTGCGCGCCGCAACGATCGGGTTCTTCGCAATGACGCGCTCCGTCTGGATGAGCCTGTCCGGATCGCCTTTTGTGCTCGTGTCGACGACCCCAGATAGTGCTGCCGAAAGGTTGTCGCGGTTAATAAGGACACCGGCCGAGCCGACGTACAGAGGGCGTTCACTCGCTGAGTATGCAACCCCAACCGAGAGGGTCAGAATGGCGATAAAGACGATGAACCATTTTCGCCGCGCAATAACCTCGACATATTCGCTGAAGTTCGGTGCCTCATTACCTGCCACCGGGGATTCGACTTCACCCCTCATCGTCGCTCCTGCAGTCGCGAATGCGCGCCGGCGCGAGCGCAAAATGGCGCCTCCGTAGGACGCGAAATCGCGGCAGGCCGCAATTCACTGCCACCACTTTTTCCTCTCCCTCCCGCTGACGTGACTGCCCGCAAGCGCTAGCGGAACCTCCATCATACGAAGCTACGAAAGATTGTCAATAATCCGTGTCACGGGGCCGACATGGGTCCCCAGATGCCTCAGACGATGTCGGCGCGTGCCGCCCCGAACTGCGATCGTCCCAACCAGAAGCATCGAGTTTCTGGAGCGATCGTGCGCACTTGAACCGGGGGCGGCAAGCTTGCGGCCTGCGGCCCCCGAGGCGATCAGGCGAGGGCGGCGCCCGGGACCTCGATGGCCTCCCGTCCGCGATCCAGCGCGGCACGCACAGGGTCCGTCAACTGTTGCCGCGCGAGCCATCTCTGGCAACGCGAGCGGACGAAAGCACCATTTTCGCGAGGTCTGTCGTGCAAGACGACCACGAAGTGGGGGCGGCCTTAGCAAACGGGTCGGAGCCGCGTCCGTGGCTGCTCCACCTCAAGATCTCTTTCGCCGGCGGCGCTGAAGAGCGGGCCAACCGCGTGGATCCGGAACGTTGCCGATAAGGCGAATTTTTTTCGGCCACCTCATGCTGTTGTTGTGCTTGCGTTTGCATCGGTGGTGCAGCGCCTGCAGCCCATGCCTACCTGGTAGACGATCCGCCTGTCCATATCGCGCCTCCTGTCATCTCTGGATTAGCCGTTGACGGGCAGACGCTGACGACGAGCGACGGTGAGTGGTCGGGAACGCGGCCGATCACGTATCGCTACCGATGGCGCCGCTGCGATGCGACCGGCGCCGACTGCAGTGACCTGGCCGGGGCGACCGATCGGAGCTACACGCTGACGCCCGCCTATGTCGGCGCGTCCCTCCGGGCGCGCGTTTTTTCGACCAACGCCGCCGGGACCGACTACCGCAGCTCTCTCCCCTGGGAGGTCGTAGGGTCATCGTCGGGAACGCCGCGGCTTACCGCGCACCTATCCGGAACCGCCTGCGCTGAGAATGACGTTCCGCGAAGCTCGTCGCCAGCCCTGCCTACCAGTCGGGCACGACCGCGCTTTTCATTACGTGGGACGAGGACGATCACTCGGAGCAGAGCCACATCGCCACGATCGTCGTCAGCCCGATCAGACCTGCGGGTGTGCGGTCAGAGATCACCTACGACCACTATTCGCTGCTGCGCACGACAGAAGCGCTTCTCGGGATAGACAGCTACCTCGGCAATGCCGCTACGGCCGCTTCCATGCGTGGCATCTTCTTCCCCGAGCCGGGCACATTGCCGCTGCCACTTCCCGAGCTACGTAGCCTGAATCACTAACGGCGGCGGGGTGTGGACGGGCTGTGGACACTGTGGATTTCCGCAACGGATTCGGCGCAAACACCGACAAAGGCGGTTGCCGACGTTATGCAGCCGCTCTACCTTGCGGCCTTGGCGCAGTCGCCCAGAGTTGCATTTAGGACTACTCAGCGACGCCCGAGTCGGGACGGACGGAGCCGCAACCGTTCCCTCCCCACGAAGCCGGCGCAGGAGTAGAAGTTCCTGCGCCGGCTTTGGATTGGGTGATCGAGCCTTGGCCAGCGTCCCGCGCCTTCCGAGACCGCCTGCGTGCCTGGCAAGCGCCGGTTCATGCCAAGCCTCCACGGTTCGCCGGCGAGCGGACGTAGCCGCGTGTTTTGTTCTCGCGCTCCGGCCGCAGGATCAACGCACGCATGTGCTCGCCAATCGGCGGCCGGGCCGATGCCGTGCCGACGGCTCGGTCAGCGCTGTGTCCAGACCGCGGCGCCGCCGGGTAGCCTAGGGGCGTGAGACTGGCCGTCGTCGCGCTACTCGCGGCCGTCGCCGCCGCGACTTGCGCCGGCGCGACGCTGTCGGCCCCGCGGACGGAGACACGGAGCGTGCCGCGCTTCCGCCACGTGATCTTGATCGTGTTCGAGAACCATGAGGTCGGCGACGTGCTCGGCAACCCAGACGCACCGACTTTCAATCGCCTCGCCTCCACCTACGCAACGATCTCCCGGTACAACGCCGTCGCGCACCCGAGCCTGCCGAATTACCTCGCTCTGGTCTCGGGCTCGACGCAGGGGATCGACAGCGACTGCACCGACTGCGTCGTCGACCGCCGAAGTCTCGCCGACACCCTTGCCGCGTCGGGCAAGACTTGGAGGACGTATGCCGAAGGCCTTCCGAATATAGGTTTCACCGGAGCCTCTTCCGGTCGCTACGCGAAGAAGCACAACCCCTTCGTCTACTTTCGTCGCAACCTGACGCCTGCCCGGCTCCAACGGATCGTGCCGCTCAGCCGGTTCGCGTCCGACGTTCGCGCTCGTCGTTTACCGGCGTTTTCGCTCGTCATTCCCGATCTCTGTCACGACATGCACGACTGTGACGTCGCGACCGGAGACACTTGGTTGGGCGCGTTCGTCAGGCCGCTACTCCATGGATCCGCGCTGAGGAACAGCGTGGTGTTCGTCGTGTTTGACGAGGGGACAACGGATGTCGGTGGAGGCGGTCGCGTTGCGGCGGTTGCGCTCGGCCCGCTCGTCAGACACCACGCACAGTCCGCCGCTCCAAACAATCACTACGGACTGCTTCGTACAATCGAAGGGGGCCTAGGGCTGCCGCTGCTCGGACGATCCGCGGGCGCTCGGCCAATCGTCGGTATTTGGCGCTGACGTTCCTCTGCGTCATTTCGGCGAGCCAGCGGAGTTGATTAGCGGCTCGAGCCGGGTTCTTAACTGACTGAAAAGGTGAGGGTCGCCGTTGGGATGATTTTTCTACCGCAGGCCTCCGGCAGGCTCAGCACGAGCGCGCTGCTCCGGCCGTCCTGACGGGTATTAGGCGAATCGGTTACGAGGAGCGTCGCGCGTGCGCCAAGGGGGCAATGTCGATACCCCTTCGAGGCGATGATTCGCAGCCGAAGGCGCGTGCGAGTTGGAACGGCGAGTGAGTCGAGTCGAAGCCCCACCGGCTGCAGGAGAACTCGCTTCTTTCCGCTTCGCAAGATGAGTTTCCCACCAGCAGGCCCGGCTGCCGGCAGACCTCTCCATCTGCCGAAGCGGGCGCCTACGTGTCCTGTCAATGCGTTGCCGGCGCCGGTCCTCCTCCGGAAGCGGAGGTGGACCGCGTGGATTCTGCGCTTGACAGAGAGCAGCGCGGCCGGCCCGTGAGAATCGAGCTCATTGCCGCCCGGCGTCTCGAACCGAGTAATCACGCTGCTTCGATACCTACCGACCTTACTGGGCGTTCCAAGCAGCACGTGAAAGATCACCCGTTGTCTCGGGCCGAGAGCGGTATTCAAGGTCCACGACAGCGTCAGTCCCGATCGAACGGGACGCGTCGAAGCGATCGATGATCGAACGTACCGAAACCCTGACGTCGGCAATACGAACGCGAGAGATTTAATCTTTAGCCCGACGGCATTCGGGTTTCGAACCGTGATGGTGTAACCGGTCCGGTTGTTGCGGAGCGCAACCCCAAGGTCGTTTTTTAACGTCACCGGCGTGTAGGCACTTACGATCTGATCTACGATCATTCCGGCTATGTCGGCGGTCGCGTCGCGCGCGGCCCCGCCCACAAACGCGCCCTTGGCAATCGATTCATAGCATTGGAGTGATACAGACACCTTCGAGGATGGCTCGCGAATCATGATCAGCGTCAATTTGGCTGCGCGCATGTTCGCGAGCTCGTTCGGAGTTGAGAGGCCCTCTGGGTCGCGGGACCAATCCTGGCATCCTGGTAGCCCGGCTCTGCCCGCTCCGTTCGGTTCTGCATCGCCGAGTACGACTACGATTTTCCTTGCCGAAGGACGCCAACCGATACGAGCATCGCTGTAGCTCTCCCGGAAGGCCAGGTTGTACGACTCGGCGAAACCGTTCTGCGGACTTGGGTTCGAGTGGGCCGTGACACGGTTAAGCGCTCCGTCCACTTGCGCGGCATCTCTCGTCAGAGGCTGCAGGAGCTGATACTCACCAGCGGGGTTGCCTTGGTCGCGGAACACGACCACCGCGAAACGTGAATCCGGCAGAAGCGACGAAACGCCGCTGAGTGCACGGACTCCTTGGGCCTTAGCCTGGGCAATTGCCGTGGCCATGCTCCCAGTGCCGTCGATCGCGATCTCGACATCGACTGGCGTGGCGGCGCCTAAGGCGGCGCTCGCAGCCGGAGAACCATGTGGAGCGGTAAGAAAAGCAGCGGCTAGTCCTGCTGCGAGCAGAACAAAAGGCCACGCCTTCGCGTACGCTCGCCGGCGGCTGTTTCGCCACAGGATCAGCTGTCTTGCTGACACACGCAACCCCTCGTACAGCTTTGCGGCTCCTCCCCTGACGGTCTTCTCGGCCTCCTCATTTTTTCCGAAGACCAACCTGTTGTCTACCCCTCAAAAGTACGGACTTCAGGTCTGGTCTGGACTCTTTCGGGAACTCGATGCTGATCGTGATTCCCTGGCGCGTACGCCTGCTCGGCCATGAAGAGGTCGCATGATGCTGTGGGGCTCTTCTTCATCTTCCGACCCTGCGAGCCTCTTGCGCGGGTAAACGCGGACTGCCCGGCGGGTCGTAGCCGAAGATCCGAGGCGCAAGCCAGACCGGCACTGGGCGGCGCCGACGCAGCGTCCGGCTCCGGCTTGCTCGGCCTCAAAGACCGCGCCGAGGCGATCGGCGGCACGATCTCCCTCTACAGCCATGCGGTGCACGGACATCGCCACGCATCGAGCTCCGAATCGCCGACCAGGCGGAAACAAATCCTCATTTCCGCACCTAGCTAGGCTAGCCGGCCATATTCGGGCAGTTCACCGACCTAGTGTCGAACGCCTCCGGCTGGGCGTACCTGATCATCGCCCTGCTGGCGTACCTCGACGCACTCGTGCCCATCGTGCCGAGCGAGACCTCGGTGATCACCGCGGGCGTCGTCGCGTCGACGGGCGACTTGAGCCTTCCGGTCGTGGTTGCCGGGGCCGCCTCCGGAGCGTTCCTCGGCGACAATACCGCGTATTACGTCGGACACCGCT
>Ga0137404_10000336_pt1 | contig 30605 bp, 27 predicted proteins | sample CZOMad2_1_16fung_FD_108285 | JGI IMG/M metagenome (GOLD analysis project Ga0137404, IMG submission 108285) | Vadose zone soil fungal communities from Angelo Coast Range Reserve, California, USA - CZOMad2_1_16fungal (Illumina Assembly) | ecosystem: Environmental > Terrestrial > Soil > Vadose... | reverse complement strand
TTCTCGAGCTGCTGAGCGTCGCCTCACTCTGCGTCCACTTCTTCAGCTCGGCGGTCTACGAATCGGTCTTTCTCGGTGTGCCGAGTCTCTGCATCGCCCCATCGGCCGATGACATGGGGCTGCCGACGTGGAGCCGTGGACTCTTCAACGTGCGCGACGGGGGGAGCTACAACGTTCCGGGCGCGTCGTACTTCATGCCGCTGTCGGAGGCGTTCGATGCTCTTCCCCGCGCGTGCCTCAAGGATTTTCCGATGAACCCCATCAGCCGCGCCGACTTCGTCCACACGTTTCTGGGCTTCGATGACACGCGGAGCTCGGAGCGCTTCCTTGACCTCGTCGCCGCCCAGGGCGAGCAGCCGTGACGTCCGCCCGGATCCCCGTGGCCGCGCCGGTGTTGGGCGAGGAGGAGCTCGCCAACGTCGTCGCCGCCGTCCGCTCCGGCTGGATCAGCTCACTCGGCTCCTTCATCGGAGAATTCGAGACGGAGTTCGCCGCGTTCTGCGGAGCCGCGCACGGAATCGCCGTCGCGAGCGGCACGGTGGCGCTCCACCTCGCGCTGGCGGCAGCCGGGGTCGGACGGGACGACGAGGTGCTGGTGCCCAGTCTGTCCTTCGTGGCGACGGCGAACGCGGTCACGTATTGCGGGGCTCGGCCGGTCTTCGTGGACTCGAGCCTCGACACCTGGCAGCTCGACAGCCGCGCCCTCGAAGCGGCGCTCACACCGCGGTCCAAGGCGATCATCCCGGTGCACCTCTACGGACATCCGTGCGACATGGACCCTATCCTCGAGTTTGCGACACGCCACGGGCTGACCGTCGTGGAGGACGCGGCAGAGGCCCACGGTGCCGAATACCGAGGCCGGCGCGTGGGCGCTCTGGGCGAAATCGGGTGCTTCTCGTTCTACGGCAACAAGATCATCACGACCGGTGAGGGCGGGATGTGCGTCACCAACGACGGAGCGCTGGCCGAGCGCCTCCGGCTCCTGCGTGATCATGGTATGGATCCCAACCGCCCGTATTGGCACGAGGTGGTCGGCTACAACTATCGGATGACCAACCTCCAGGCTGCGGTGGGTGTGGCCCAGGTGAAGCGGCTCCCAGGTTTCATCGCGAAGAAGCGGGAGCTCGCCCGCTGGTACGAAAAGTACCTCTCGCCCCTGGCGCAGACGGGCAAGATTCGCCTCCATCCCGAGGCGGCCTGGGCCACAGGCGTTTTCTGGATGTATTCGGTGTTACTCGCAGACACCGGGCTGACGGTTGATGATGTGAGGCTCGGGCTCGCCAAGCGTGGCGTGGATACGCGGCCGTTCTTCCATCCAATCCACACACTGCCTCCGTACAGGACCAACGTCCGACTCCCCGTCGCCGAAGAGCTCGCGGCTCGCGGCCTGAATCTGCCCTCGGGCGTCGGGCTCGAGCAGAGTCAGGTCGAGCGCGTGGCTCAGGCGTTCGCCGAGACTCTCGAGGACTAGCCGTTGGGTTGGCGAGTCCCCGTCGCGCGACCCGATATTGGCGTCGCGGAGCAAGAGGCAGTCCTTCAGGTCATGGCGAGTGGCTGGATCACCCAGGGACCCAAGGTTCGCGAGCTCGAGGCGGGCTTTGCCCGGCTCTGCGGGACGAGCCATGCCGTCGCGACCAATACCGGCACGGCGGCGCTGCAGGTCTCGCTCCTGGCGCTCGAGATCGGCCCGGGCGACGAGGTGATCACGACGCCGCTCTCCTGTATCGCCTCGGCCAATCCCATCCTGATGCAGGGGGCGCGGCCGGTCTTCGCCGACGTCGAGGCCCAAACCTACAACCTCGACCTCCGGGAAGTCGAAAAGCGCATCACGCCGCGAACCAAAGCCATCCTTCCAGTGCACCTCTTCGGCCATCCGGTCGATCTGGATCCGCTGCTTCAGCTGGCGTCCCGTCACGCCCTGCCAGTCATCGAGGACGCTTCGCAGGCCACCGGCGCGCGTTACAAGGGACGGCGGGTCGGCGGCTTCGGACGCGTGGGCTGTTTTAGCCTCTACGCCAACAAGATCGTGACGTCCGGCGAGGGTGGCATGATCGTCACCCAGGATCCCGGGCTCGCCGATCGGATGCAGGCGATCCGCAACTTCGGCCAGCTTCCTGGGCAGCACTTCCTCCACGCCCACCTCGGTGGAAACTACAAGATGACCGATCTCAGCGCCGCGATCGGGTGCGTCCAGCTCGGAAAGATCGACGCCTACATCGATCAACGACGACTGAACGTCGACTCGCTCAATGCGGCGCTTTCCGATCTCGACCGCTTGATCGAGCGACTCCCGTCCGAGCTTTCCTACGCCCGGGCGGCGTACTTCGGCTACCACATGCTTTTCCGCACGGCGTCGCTCCATCAGCGCGCGGAGGCGGCTCTGCATGCCGCGGGCGTCGAGACGCGGCCATTCTTCTCACTGATCACCGACCAGGCGCCGTATCGTGGGCTCGGCTTCGACCCGGCGGACACGCCAATCGCCGCCGACCTGGTGTCGAGGGGCCTCTATGTGTCGAACTCGCCCGACCTGAGCGCCGAGGACCGTGCGCTCGTCGTCGAAACGCTCCGGGCGGTCGCCCGATCAGAAGGCGTGGTCTGATGCGGATCTGCTCGCCCCATTGCGGCATCGCGCCAGAGTCGGGATCGGGCGGCGAGGTCTACGAACGCGAGCTCCTCAAGGGTCTCGCCGGACTGGGGGTCGAGTGCGACATCCTGCTCGCGCGCGGAAAGCCTCACGAGCACGGCGTGCCAGGCTTCACCGTGCACTCCGTGTGGCCCCCGAAGGGGCTTCGCTGGTACGTCACGCCCTTCGTGTGGCCGCGAGCGATCAAGCGCGTGTGGGACGCCCGGCCCTTTGATCTCCTGCGCGCCCACTCCGTGCGATTCGTCGGCCCGGCCGCGCTCCTCGCGCGCCGTCGCTACCGGCTCCCGGTGCCCGTGGTGACGCATCACCACCACCTCGATCCGAGCCCGCTGAACCCCCTGATCGAGAAACGCGTGCTCGAGGCTTCGGACCGCGTGATCACGGATAGCGAATTCGCCCGGCGTCAGCTCGCCGACGAGCTCGCGCTGCGCACGGATCACGTGACCGTCGTGTACTGCGGCGTGGGGCCGAAGTACGCGCCGATGCCGAAAGACCCGTCCCTCCAGGCGCGCTACGGCCTCCAGGGCAAGCGAGTTCTCCTGTGCCTTGGACCCCTCATCCACCGCAAGAACCCATTTTTCCTCGTCGAAGCGTTCGCGGAGATCCGGCGTGCCGCCCCCGAGCCGGTCGCGCTCGTCTGGGTCGGCGCCGGGCCGCTGCGCGGCGAACTCACCACGCTCGTCGGGAAGCTCGGCCTCGACGGCGCCGTGGTCTTCACGGGGTACGTGCCCGAGGCGGAGAAGGTCCGGATCCTCAACCTGGCGGACATTTTCGTATTTCCTTCGCTCCTCGAAGGCTTTCCGTTGGCGCCTCAGGAGGCGATGTCCTGCGGCAAGCCGGTCGTCGCCTTCCGGGTGGCCTCGCTCGGGGAGATGGTGGATGACGGAGGCTGCGGGTTCCTCGTCACCAAGAACGACCGGGCAGGGTTCGTCGAGCGGGTCCTGCAATTGCTGCGCGACCCCGCGCTCCTCGCCAAATTCGGCTCGGCGTCAGCGGAGCGAATCGATCGGTACTTCCGCTGGGACATGACCGTGCACGGCGTGCGCAAGGTCTACCAAGAGGTCATGGATGAGTTCTCCAGAGCCAGCCCGCGTACGTTGCCCTGATTGCGGCAAGACCGTGGGCGCGCTGGCCGGGGAGCCCGCGTGCCCAGGGTGTCGGCGGCGCTTTGTCGAGGAGGCCGGCGTCTGGGATCTCCTGCCGACTGTTCGAGAGTCCGTCAAGGTCAACGAGGACCTGGTCCACGTCGACGCGGGGCTGCCGACGTGGCGCCGGCTCTTCATGCACAAACGCTACTGGCTCGAGTGGTGTGACACCGACTGGCTGCCGACCATCGTCGACGGCCGTACTCGCAAGTTCCTGGAGATCGGCGGGGGACTCTGCTATGCGAGCGCCCTCGCCAAAGCGCGAGCGCCCGGGGCGTATGTGGTCGCGACGGACATCTCACCGCGCTATCTCCGCCAGCAGGCCGTGAACGTTGGACGCGTCCTCGGCGCGATGCCAGACGTCCACGCCGCGGCGGACGCGGAGGCGCTCCCATTCGACGATGGGCAGTTCGACGCGATCTACTCTCAGATCGTGCTCTACCGTCTTCCGGATCCGGCGCGCGCTCTGCGCGAGATCGAACGCGTGCTGGCGCCCGGCGGTCGCTACCTTGGGATCGAGCGCGCGTCGCCGTGGGCCTCACCCTGGTATGCGCGCGAGGCACGCACGATGCGCGCGCGCTCGGGGCCGCTGGGCCTCGCCGAGCGGCCCATCCGATACCGCGAGTGGGAGGCGATCCTCCGCACCGCCGGTACCCCGGCGACGCTCGCGCCGGTGCCGGGCCACCGCGTGCGCGCGCCGTGGCTGCGCCGTCTCGGCAACGCGGTACGCCCGATTTACGTGGCCATCCGGCTCACCTCGCCCGATGGCCCCGCGGCCGGTCGTCCGTTCGGCGGTCGTCACGACCGGCACGGCCAAGCGGCTCGCGGTAGAGCCCAGGTGGTCCCGCCAAAAGCTCCCGTTCGATCGTGAGCCACGTGCCCGCGCGGCGCTTGAGACGGGCAGTGCGCTTCGTTCGCTCGGATCAATGAAGATCGTCTTCGCGACCGAGTACTACCCTCCATTCGCTCGGGGCGGGAGCCCCTGGTCGATCCAACTCCTCGCCGCCGCGCTGGTCGAGCGCGGACACACGGTCTCCGTGGTTACGCCCGGCTGGGGCGGACCCGGACGCGAGGACGGCGCGGGATCCACCGTCGTGAGGTTCCCGGTTCGTCACCGGCTCCCGACAGGCGCGGGGCTCGCCCACACGAGCGTTCTGGTGAACCCGGGCTTCCACCTCCGGCTGCGCCGCGCCGTCATCGAAGAAGCGCGTCGTATCGATGCCGACGTGATCCACGCTCAGGACAAGCACGCGCTGGTTGGCAGCTACCTCGCCGGCCGTCGCCTCGCGCGCCCGGTGTTCGTCACGCTCCGCGACGTCGGGCTGATCTGTCCGATCACCACGTGCCTGCTCTCCCACGAGTTCGTTCCAGCCGATTGCAGCGCGCTCAAGCTCCAGCGCGAGTGCGCCGGGTTCTACCTCGACCACTACATCGGTCGCGGGCGACTTCGACGCGCCCGGGTGCGACTGAACCTGGCGCTGCTCTATGCCGATACGCAGCTCAAGAACCTGGTGCTCCGGCGGCTCGATGGCGTCGTCGGTGTGAGTGAGCGCTTGCTCGAGATCTACCTTCGCTCAGGCCACGGACGGCGCGAGCGCTCGCGGGTCGTCTACTCACTGTCGCCGGTCGGTGAACCGCCGGAGGAGAACGCGGTGCGCGCGATGCGTGCTCGCCTCGATCTCGAGGGCAGGAAAGCCATTGTGTACGTCGGCAAGCTTTCGATCGGGAAGGGGGGTCCCGTGTTCCTGCAGGCGGCGGAGCGCGTCGCGCGCGTCCGCCCTGACGCGCTGTTTCTGATCGTAGGCGCGGACAGCCCGGTCACCCTCCCGACGGGGCCCGACTTCCGGCTGGTCGGGCGCATCGAGCACGAGGCGATGGCGGCGCTGTACCGGGCCGCGGACGTCGTCGTGGTGCCCTCCGTCGGGGCAGAGGCGCTCTCGCGCGTGCCGCTCGAAGCGGCCAGCGTAGGGCGCCCGACCGTCGGCGCGCGCGCGGGGGGAATCCCGGAAGAGATCGTCGACGGTGAGACGGGGCTCGTGGTCGAGCGCGGTGACCAGGAAGAGCTCGCGCGGGCCATCTTGCGGCTGCTCGAGGACGAGCCGCTACGGTTGCGTCTGGGCGGGAATGCGCAGCGGTTCGTAGCGGAGCGGTTCGGGCCCGACGCCGTCGTGACGGCGCTCCTCGCCACCTACGCGGAGGCTCGGCGGTGAGCGGAGACGGCCGCGCGTCGGTCATCGGCATCCTACCGACGCTCGGCAGCGGCCTGACCGACCTGCGACGCGGCGGACAGCACGAACGATTGCTCGCCTACGACCTGCGTCACTACGCCGCCGCGTTCGACACGGTCTACTACTTCAGCTACTTTGACGAAACGCTCGCGGAGTTCACGACCGATCGGTTGCTGAGCGAGCGGGTGGTGGTGCTTCCCAGGCGCGGTCGCTGGCCTCGCCTCGCCTATGCTCTGCTCCTCCCGTTCCTCTACCGGGAGCAGTTCCGTCGCTGCGACGTCCTGCGCGTGATGCAGTTCCCCGGGGTGATCCCCGCGCTCGTAGCCCGGTGGCGCTTCGGATCGCCGTACGTGGTCACGTACGGCTATCGGTACGGCGAGGTGGCCCGAATCGCCGGCTCCCGAGTGAAGCCCTGGCTCCACGCGTTGCTCGAGCGTGTGGCCATCCCTCGCGCGGCCGGCGTGATCGTGACCTCTCGAGAGCTCGAGGCGCACGTGGCGGCGCGCGGCGCGGCCGACCGCATCATCTATTCGCCCAACGGTGTCGACACCACCACGTTCGCCCCGCACCCCTCTCGACCTGTCGGCGCCCGCAAGGCCGTGCTCTACGTCGGACGGCTGTCTCGCGAGAAGAACCTGGACCGGCTCGTCGGCGCCGTCGGCCGCCTCGCTCCGCCGGCGCGCCTGGTGGTGATCGGCGCGGGAGATCGTCGGGTCGAGCTCGAGCGCCACGCGGTCGCTGCGGGCGCCGACGTCGAGTTCCGGGGCGTGGTCCCGCACGGTGAGTTGCCCGCCCACTTCAACAGCGCCGACGCATTCGTCCTGCCGTCGCTCACCGAGGGTCACCCCAAGGCCCTCATCGAGGCGATGGCCTGTGGGTTGCCGTGCGCGGTGTCGGCGCGCGGCGGCAACCTGGCGCTGGTCCAGGACGGGGTCAGCGGACTTCTGTTCGACCCGGAGGACACCGGCGCGATGGTCCGCGCGCTCGAGCGTGTCCTCACCGACTCCGACCTCGCGGGCCGCCTCGGCGCCGCCGCTCGCGCTCTGGTGGCTGACCGGTACGATGCGCACGCGCTGCTCGAGGCCGAGGTGCGCTTCGTCAGACAGGCCTCGCTGGGCGCGCCACCGACCGAGCTGTTCGAGGACTACGCAGACGCGTTTCCGATCGACGACACGATATCGGAGTTCGTGGGCCGTCGGTTCGGCGAGCTCGTTCGCGTTCGTCCGCGCGCGGTGCTGGACGTGGGGGCCGGGGACGGCCGCTACCTCAGATTCTTTGAGTCGCGCCTCAGCGGGGCCCTCGTCGTGGGCTGTGAGATCAGTCTCACGCGCGCCCGGCGCATCCGGGCCAAGGGATTTCGGGTCGTCGTCGCCCGGTCGGAGCAGCTCCCATTTCGCGACGGCGCGTTCGACCTCGTCACCCTGGTCGAGGTGCTCGAGCACACGAAGTCGCCGGCGCAGACTCTCGAGGAGATTCACCGGGCCCTGCGCCCGGGCGGGCGGCTCGCCCTCACCACGCCGAACTATCCGGTGAAGCGGTTGTACGACGCGCGCGCGGCCGTGCGTGCGCGCGACCTGAGGCGTCTGCGTGACGATCCGACACACATCTCTCCCCTGTCGGCCCGGCGCCTCGAACGACTGCTCACGCAGCGCTTCGCGTCCGTCGAGCTCGAGGGAACCTCCATTCTCGGCGAGAGCCGCAGTCGGTGGATCCGCGCCATCAAGAGCTGGCCGCTCGGACGTCGGCTCAGCAACAAGTTGTTCGCCGTCTGCGCGAAGCGTGAATAGGGCTCGCCGAGCGCGACCGGCACGCGTGGCCCCGTTGGTATACTGCCCGCGATGAGCGAGCCCTCCTACCGGCTCGTGGACGTCGGCGATCAGCGGCTGCTCACGGTGGACGGGCGCGAGTACTCGACCCGCTACAGCGAGCGCGTGGTTCGGATGCTGATCGAGCGCAAGGGCGCGCGCCGAGCGCCGCCCTACCTCCGCTTCAAGGAGACGCGCGGCGAGCACTTCCTGGGTCCGCTGTTCCGCCATCTTCACGCACGGGGCGTGACGGGCCTCTCGGTCCTCGAGGTCGGCTGCTCGTTCGGCCACGTCACCGAATATCTCGGCGAGCAGCCGGCGGTGGCGCGGATCCACTGCTTCGATGCCGACCCGGCGTTCGTCGCGATCGTCCAAACGAAGGTCGCCGAGATGGGGCTCGACAAGGTGCGGGAGGTGGCGCTGCTCTCCCAGAGCGAGAGCTGCCGCCTGCCGTGGGCGGACGGCACCTTCGATCTGGTGCTGGCCCTCGGCATCGTCGAGCATCTTCCCGCGCGGCACCGGCGAGTCCAGGTGGACGAGTACTATCGCGTCTTGGCGCCGCTCGGGCACGTCGCAATCCTCGACACCCCGAATCGCTGGTTTCCTCTCGAGACGCACTCGGTCGGATTGCCGCTGATCCAGTGGCTGCCGCCCCGAATGGCCTTCGCCTACGCGAGGACGTGCCGGCCGCGGAAGTTCGGTTGCGAGACCTATGAGGGTTTCACCATGGACGGCACGGGATGGCGCAACGCGACGCTCGGCGATTGTCTGCCGTCGTCGGGCTGGGCCGGCCTCGAGGACCTCACCGAGGAGGCAGGGTACGGATGGCAATTCTTCCGTGACACGACTCGGTCCCGCACGCGACGCGCGCTGCTGCCCTGCTTCGCGGTGGGCGTGACACTGGCGGGCGCGGCGGGGCTGGCACCGTCGCGCTGTCTGCCCTACCTGAACCTCCTCTTCCGCAAGACGGCGCGTCAGACCGGGTGACATGGGACTGATCGAAATCGGCCGCCGGAACTACCTCCTCTATCTCGTCCTGCCACACCCGGTGAAGATGGCGCTCCTCTCCGAAGCCTCGCGAGCAAAGCTCGACGCCATCAACCGGCTTTCCAACGAGACATCGTTCTCGGGCGCCGGAGCCTTGAACTACGACCAGAACCACCGGTACGGCGAGGCCGAGCAGCACGACCACCCGTGCCGTCGGCTGATCGAAGAGGTCTGGGCGCCAGAAGGCTACGGTCGAGCTCTCGACCTCGGCGCGGGGAGCGGGTACTTCACGACGATGATTGCCCGGCGTGCCACGTCGGTGATCGCGGTCGAACTCGTACCCGATATGCAGCGGACGCTGCGCGAGCGATGTGCAGCCCACGGGGTACGTAACGTCGAGGTCATCGGCGCATCGGCCCTGGACCTCCGCGCTCACGTCGCGGATGCGTCGATCGACTCGGCGCTGGTCCTCCAGAGCCTGCACCACTTCCATCGCCGCGACGAAGTGTTCGCGGCCCTCGGGGCTGTTGTCCGCCCAGGCGGTCACCTCTTCCTCGTGGAGCCTCATCACAATACCCGCCGAGCGGCACGACTGTTCCGCGCGTACCTCAGGGGATACCGGGGCCCCGGCTACCAGTCGGACGAGCGCAACTGGGCCACGCATGACTTCCTCACGCGGCGCGAGATCCGCGCGCTCTGCCGGCGTGGGGGATTCGACGATGTGCGCATCACGGGCTTCTGGATCCCGTTCGCGCGCCGGATGCTACCCGATCCGCGTCGACGCTTTCGTGCGGAGCGCTTCCTCGGGTCCGTCCTCGGGATGCGGCACTTCGCGGCCGTCCTGGCCGTCGAAGCGCGCCGGAGCGACCGCGTCGTGAAGTGAGGTCGGCCCTCGGTCGGTCAGCGGACCGCGGCCGCCGGCGCGCGACCGCGTTGACGATCGGCCACGGCACAGTCCTCGATGCGCACGAGCGACTCGTTGCGCTCTCCGGAGTACCGATACCAGCGCGTGCCGGGCGGCTCATCACCGACGGCGTAGTGTCTGAAGACGCCGTCGGGAGTGGTCTTCATCTCGACCGACACGATCGGGCACGTCCGAACCGTCTCGTTTTCCGGCCGCGTCGCGAGTTTCACGTCCGGACGGGCGAGAATGTTGCGCGAGTCCTCGATCAGGCTCTGCTGCGCAAGCGTGAGCGGACCCACGCGAACGCCTCCGCCGGTTCGGCACGCGGGCGGGATCGCGGGCCCGGAACCGAACGTCGTCCAGATCCAGATCGGCTCCACGAGACATGCGGTGACGCGGTCGCCCCGGATACAGGTTGCGGTCCGCTCGTCGTGGTAGAGCGCCGCGACAACAGGCATCATCGCGTAATGACCGCCGATTTGCGCAGGGAAGAACAGGATCCGAGCCGCGTGTCCGTCGAGCGCTGCGTCGCGAAGAATCCGCTGAAGAGCGAGCACCGGCTGCTCCATCGCGGGCAGGTCGCGATGGAAGAGCACGTAGCGAAACCCTCCGTGCACCACCACGAAGAGGCCGAAGAGCGCCCAGGCGACCGCGCGACGCCATCGCGGCTGCACCGCGAAGGCGAATGTCCAGAGAAGGAAGAAGCCCGGAAGCGCGGTGGTGAGATGGAACGCTTCTGGTGTCGCGATCGGCAACATCAGAGGAAGGCTGCCGACGGCGAGCCACGCCACGCCGAACAGAATGCGCGGCCCCGCGAAAGCGCCCCGGCGCGCGGCGATGCCGAGCGCCGTGAGACCGATGACGGGCGCCACCACCACGACGATCGTCAGAATCCCGGCCGGCGTGACGAGGAGATCGCGGATGCGCGTGAACGCCGGAAAGTACGGCAGGGCGCGGAGCGAATCGACGGGAATACCGCCGGAAAGGAGCGTCATCACGACGCGCGCCGGATACACGGCGACGACCTCGGGTGCCGTGTGGATCGCGCTGAAAATCCGCCAGATCTGCTTGGTATAGTTGGTGACCGGCATCCCGGACCGGGCCAGCAGGCCGACCGCTAAGGGCACGGCCACGAAGGGAATCGCGCTGAGCACGGTCGCCCTGTCGCGCCGGACGATGACGGCCCAGGCCAGGGGCACCAGCGCGAGCGCGGCAAAGGTGTCGTGGGAGAGTGCCGCCAGACCGAGCATCACCACGCCCGCCGCGATCAGTGCGATGCGCCCGGTCCCCGCGCGCGCGCACGCTTCGAAGAAGGCGGCGACGGCGAGAAAGGCCGGAGCGGCACCGAGCGCGAACCCCTGACCGATCAGAAAGAATCCGGTTGCGTAGCTCACGGCGAGCGCGCTCGCGACCACGGCGGCGCTTTCCCGCCGCGCCGTCACGCGAAGCGTGATGCGGGCGACGGCCCAGATCGCGATGCCCGCGGCCAGAATGTTGACGGCGTCATAGAGATACGGCGAACAGCCGAACGCCTTGATGGACAGCCACGACTCGATCGCGCGAACCGGCCGCGGGCGCAAGGGATACAGCACGGTCGCGTCCCAACGAATCGCCTCGCGGGCACCGTCGAGCGTGAGAGGCATCGGCAGGTAGTGATAGACGACCCAGTCGAACTTGAGCCAGAAGACCTTCGAAGCCGGGTGGAGCAGCCCGAGGAATGCCCAGCTGCCGACCAGGATCGCGAGGTCGAACAGCAACGCGCGCCTCGACAGGGTCTCCATTCGCGGCGCGATTCTAGCATCACGCATTCACGTGCTACGAGCGTCCGCTAACGGTTTGCGAGGATCCGGATGGCGTCAGGGCTGATCTCGATTTGCCCGACCTCCAGGCGAACCGGCGCGCGTGCCGCCATGACCGGCGACGGATCGTAGTTGCGGACGACCCAGTTCACGAGCACACCCGGGATCGTCACGCCACCGACCGAGACGAACTCCGGCGTGACGGCGATCGGCCCATCGCGTCCCGGAAGAATCCGCACCCGCGCGCGAACGTCCGGGCCGAACTGCGCGAACGCGAAGGACGCGGAGCCCCGCCCAAGTTCTACCGAGGCCGTGGTGAACCCCTTCAAGTCTCGCAGGAACGCGGTGACATCAGCGGAGAGGATCGTCGCCCGCTCGAATCGGACGCGACCGGCATCGAGTGGGTCGAGGCGACCATCCTCGTCGAGGCTGAAGGGATTCACCAGCGCATCCTCCACGACCAGGCGGAGGTCGTGGACGCGCAGGAGGGCGGGGCGCGGCCGCGAGAAGTCGCCGACCGTCGCCGTCCGGGCCTCGACCTCGACACGGGCCACCCGGCCGCCTCGGGCCTGCTCCTCGGAGGTGATGATGCGGATCTGGAGGCCGTCGATATCGTGCGCGATTTGGGGGAGGCGACGTTGTATCGCCTGCTCGAGTCGTCGCGTGAATATCGGGAGCGAAACCGTCGACCCCTTCCCGATCCGGCGCGCTCGAATGGTCGCGGTCGAACCGTCTGGCAGCGGGAATTCGCCGATGACGGGAAAGACTCGAGCCAGATTGCGGTCATGCGCGAGGCGCTCGGCGATTCGCCGGGGCTTGCCGGCCGTCCACTCGGGCCCCTGATCACCATCCTTGATGATCATGTAGTCGATGCCGATCGGCTCCTCGTCCCAGGCACGAACCCAGCGGAGCGGTAGGCCGTCCCGCAGCGCGTAGTAGCGAAAGTTGCTGACGGAGAAGAACGCGTAGTTGGGCACCACGCTGACGGTGGCCGGCGCATCTCGGGCATCGCGCGCGATGAGCGTCAGAATCTTGCGATGCGGCCACTCGGCGCGCATCGGCGGGTTGTCCCCGACGAGGGGGACGTCGAGGAGCGGCATCGTCAATCCGCGCGGTACGCCGAAGGCCATCCCGGCAACCTGGACGACGGCGGCAAGGGCGATCGCCACGGCGGCGATCGTGCGCATCGATCCGCGTAACGCGGCGAACCCGATCCCTCCGAGCACGGCCGCGACGGGCAGGAGGGGGAGCGTATAGCGTAGGTTCTTGTTCTGAATCATCTGGAAGACGAGGAACGGGACGACCAGGCTGGTCAGCAACAGCCACTGACGCCGGCGGGCCGCCACGACGAAACCGATCGCCACGAAGAGAACCGCCAACAGGCCGAACTGCGGAACGAAATACGTCGGGTAGTACAAGAGGCCTTCCGCGGTCCAGGGGGCCGCGTGTCCCGCCTCGGCCGCCTGCTTGAACGAACGAGCACCGATCTGCCCGAAGATGCCGATCAGTCTGGGCGCGTACCACAGCACGGCCACCGCACCGCCGATCAGTACGGTGAGGGCCAAATGGCCGAGCGGCCGCCCGGCGCGGATCTGGGCCGCGACGAGCAGGAGCGGCGGCAGCACGTAGACGGCGAACGGCGGCTTCGTGAGCATACCGAGACCGAGCACGACACCGAGGACGACCGACCATCCGGGACGGGAGAAGCCGTCCGCCCGCAGCAGGAGCACGAGCGCCACGGCGACCATCGCGGCGAGCGGAAGATCGAGCTGGAACCTGAGTGACGAGTACACGACGAAGTTCGCGCTTCCGAAGAAAAGCGCCGCGACGACTCCGCCGCAGACGTCGGTGAAGAAGCGCGCGAGCACGTAGACGCTCGCCATGCCGAGACCGAGGAACAGCAGAATCACCGCTTGAGCCGAGGCGACGTCCGATGGCACGAGCGAATACGCGAGCCCCGCGGCGCACACCGCCAGCGGCGGGTAGAACGACGAGCGTTCGATGATCGCCGTGACGTTCGCGTGAGCCATGTCGTCGGCGCAGCTGACGACGCGTTCCAGATGGTTGGCGTGGTCCCATTCCGGCGGTCGCCGGTCCAGAGCGAGCCATATCCCGGCGACGCCCGCGAGCACGACGAAGATGGCGCCGATCAGCAGCCACCCGCGGCGTGAATGTTGCTCGATCGAGGCTGGTGAGGTCGTCAAGGACCCGGCACGCATGTCGAAGCCGCCGCCACTCAGGGGAGCGTGAGGCGCCCACGCGAGCATCCCACGATTGACCGCCGAGTGCCACTCAATCCAGAGGTCAGGCGACCGAGCCCGCACGCATCTCCGCGACGGCTCGACGAAACCATCTTTCGACTTCCTCCTGAGACCGGTAGATTAGTGAGCGTGAATCTCATCGAGATCAGCCGGCGCAACTATTTCCCGTATCTGGTCCTGCCCCATCCAATGAAGATGGCACTTCTCTCGCCGGAGTCGCGGCAGCGCCTCGATCGTATCAACCGGGGGTTCAACGAGCAGATCTACTCGGGCGACACATACTGGATCCCGTACACGCGGCGGTTCGTTCCGTCACCGGAGCGCCGCGTTGTCCTCGAACGTTCGCTCGGACGCGTCCCGATTTTCCGGCATCTCGGCGCCGTCCTGGCGATGGAAGCGCGGCGGAACGGCTCACGGTGAGTCCACCCGCCGTGTCCGTGGTCATGGCGGTCTTCGATGGGGCGCCCTGGGTCGGCGCCGCCGTCGCATCGCTGCTCGCCCAGACGCTCGCGGAGCTCGAGCTGATCGTCATCGACGACGGCTCGACCGACGCGACGCCGGAGGTACTGGCCGCCCTCCACGACCCGCGCCTGCGCGTCGAGCGGCGCGCGCGCCGAGGGCTCACGCGCTCGCTCGCCCGAGCGCTGGAGCTCGCGCAGGCTCCGCTCGTGGCGCGGCTCGACGCCGACGACGTGGCGCTGCCGGAGCGCCTCGCGCGCCAGCGCCAGTTCCTCGACGCCAACCCCGAGGTGGGGCTCCTGGGGACGGCCGCCCGCGAGGTCGACCTGGCGGGCCAAGAGGTGGCCATCGTGCGCCCGCCGGTGGACGACGCGGCGATTCGACGGGCGCTCATCCGCGGAAATCCCTTCGTGCATTCCTCCGTGATGATGCGCCGATCAGCGCTCGACCGGGTGGGGGGCTACGACGAGTCGGTGTCGGTCGCGCAGGACTACGACCTCTGGATGCGCCTGGCCGGCGTCACGCGGCTGGCGAACCTGCCCGAGGCCCTCGTGATCCGGCGGCTCGCCCCCGGGCGCGTCTCGGCCGTCCGCGACGACGACCGGCTTCGCACCGAGGCGCGCGTGCGCTGGCGGGCGGTGCGGAGCCGCGCCTATCCCTGGTGGTGCGTGCTCTTCGCCCTCCGACCCCTCGTTGCGCTCGCCCTGCCCGTCGCCTGGCGGCACTCCCTCCGGCGGGCCACACGCATGGAAGGCTCGTCGCACGGGGTGTAGTACTATGGCCAGGATGCGAATTTTGATCACGGGTATCACGGGTTTCGTGGGCAGCCATCTCGCCGAGTACGCGCTCGAGCGCGGCGCCGAGGTGTTCGGCTCGATACGCTGGCGCAGCAAGACGGAGCACATGGAGCAGCTCCGCGACCGCGTAACACTGATCGAGTCGGACCTCCGCGACCTGCTCTCGGTGAGAACCGTGCTCGAGCAGGCGCGGCCCGACTACATCATCCACCTGGCGGCGCAGAGCTTCGTCCACGCCTCGTGGCAGACCCCGGTCGAGACGTTCTACACGAACGTCGTCAGTCAGATGAACCTGTTCGAAGCGATGCGCCAGCTCGGCTCCGCCGCGCGGTTCCTGGTGATCGGCTCGAGCGAAGAGTACGGCCTCGTCGAGCCCGACGAGCTGCCGATTCGCGAGACGAATCCGCTGCGGCCCCTCTCGCCGTACGCCGTGAGCAAGGTGGCGCAGGACCTGATGGGCTGGCAATACTTCAAGAGCTACGGGATGCACGTGGTGCGAGCGCGCGCCTTCAACCACACCGGGCCGCGTCGCGGCGACGCCTTCGCCGAGTCGAACTTCGGCAAGCAGATCGCCGAGATGGAGGCTGGCCTGCGTGAGCCCGTCGTGCTCGTGGGCGATCTGAAGCCCACGCGCGACTTCTCCGACGTGCGCGACATCGTGCGCGGCTACTGGCTCCTGCTCGAGCGCGGGACGCCCGGCGAGGTCTACAACCTCTGCTCGGGCCTCGAGTGGTCGATCGAGCGCATCCTGAACTTCCTGATCGCGAAGTCGACGCTCCCGCACATCGAGATTCGTCAGGATCCGGCGCGCCTGCGCCCATCCGACGTGCCGGTGCTCCGCGGCTCGCGGCAAAAGGTCGAGAGCGCGCTCGGATGGCGCACGACGATCCCGCTCGAGCAGACGCTCACCGACCTGCTCGAGTACTGGCGTCGGCGGATCGGGTCACGCCCGCGCTAGCGGGAGCAGGCTTGGTTCCGGGCGCGAGAGTCGCCCTGGTCCACGATTGGCTGACTGGGATGCGAGGCGGTGAGCGCTGCCTCGAGGTCCTCTGCGAGCTCTTCCCCGACGCGCCGCTCTTTACGCTCCTGCACGTCCCCGGCAGCGTCACGCCCCCAATCGAGCGTCGGCGCATCGTGACGTCATTCGTCCAGCGTCTCCCGCGGGCCTCCGAGCAATACCGCTACTACCTGCCGACGTTTCCGCTCGCGATCCGCCGGTTCGATCTGTCCGGCTACGACCTGGTCGTCTCGATGAGCCACTGCGTCGCGAAGGGGGTGCGGGTAGCCCCCCGCGCGCTGCATCTGTGCTATTGCTTTTCTCCGATGCGCTACGTGTGGGACCTTGCGAGCGACTACTTCGGGCCCGGCCACGGGCTGGCCGCGCGGACACTCGGGCCGCCGCTCGCGGCGGCGCTCAGGCGCTGGGATCGCGAGACCGCCGGCGTGCACCGGTTCGTGGCGATCTCACGGCACATTGCCGACCGGATCCGGCGCGCCTACGACCGCCCGGCGGACGTGATCTATCCTCCAGTCGACGTGCAACGCTTCGAGATCGCGGATGCCGGCGAGGACTACTATCTGGTCGTGGGCGCGCTCGTGCCGTACAAGCGCATCGACCTCGCGATCGGCGCCGCCAATCGGCTCGGGCGGCGGCTCGTCGTCGTCGGAACCGGCCCGGAGGAATCGCGCCTGCGTACGCAAGCCGGGCCGACGGTGAGCTTCCTCGGGTGGCGGCCCGACGCCGAGATCGCCCGGCTCTACGCGCGCTGCCGCGCCCTCGTCTTCCCGGCCGTCGAGGATTTCGGCATCACCCCGCTCGAGGCGGCCGCAGCCGGACGACCGACGATCGCCCTCGCGCGGGGCGGGGCGCTCGAGACGATGGTCGGGCTCGACGCGGGCGATGCGGCGCCGACGGCGGTGTTCTTCGGGGAGCAGACGGTGGAGGCGCTGATCGAGGCGATCGCGCGATTCGAGCGCGCCGAGGCACGGTTCGACGGCAAAGCCCTCCGCGCCCGCGCCGAGGCGTTCGACCGCCCGGTCTTCAAGCAGAAGCTCGGCGACTACATCACCGCGCGCTGGAACGAGTTTCGCGCGAGGCCGGTGTGCTGAAGGCCCATTCGCGGATCGTCGAGAACCTGGCGCTCGCCGCCGATCTCGGCCTGATCGCGGTCTGCTGGGTGTCCGCGTACGCGATCCGATTCCATCTGATGCCCGTAAGGGACGTGCCCCCGTTCCGCGACTACGCGCTGCAACTCGTGCCGATCCTGGTGGTGTGGGGCATCGCGTTCCGCACGTTCGATCTCTACCGGCCCAATCGCCTCGGCTCCCGCGTGTCGGAGTGGTTCGATGTCGCCAAGGCCTCCACCCTGGGCGCGTTGATCCTCGTCTCGATCATGACGTTCGCGTTCCGCGGCTACGAGTATTCGCGGCTCGTCATCGTCCTGTTCCTGGCCCAGTCGATCGTCGTGGTGAGCCTGGCGCGCGCGGCGCTCCGCGAGGCGCTCCGGTTCGCGCGTCGGCACGGCTACAACCTGCGCTACGCGATCATCGTGGGCGGGGGCGAACCGGCCGCCGAGGTGCTGCGCGTCCTCAACCGGCGCCGCGACGTCGGCATCTTCGTGCTCGGGCTCCTGAGCGACAAGAAGGAGGTCTCCGACAACGTGCGCTGGCTCGGTGGCATCGAGGACGTGCGCGCGGTGCTCGACCGCCAGCAGGTGGACATCGTGTTCATCGCGCTCCCGCACGACGACGCCTCGCGGCTCACCACGGTGCTGAGCGGGATCGGCGACGACCCGATCGCGATCCACCTGGTGCCCGACGTGTTCAGCCTCGTGCCGGCGCGAGGAGGGGTCGAGGAGTTCGAGATGATCCCGTTCATCCACCTGCGGGAGTCGCGGCTCTACGGCTGGAACCGCGTCCTCAAGCGGGCGTTCGACCTGGTCTTCGGCGCGCTCGGTCTGGCGGTCGCCGGGCCGGTGATGCTGGCGGTCGCGGTGGCGCTCAAGCTCACCTCTCCGGGGCCCGTTCTCTATCGCCAGGAGCGCATGGGCGTCGACGGCCGGCGCTTCAAGATGCTGAAGTTCCGGACGATGCGGGTGAACGCCGAGGCGGAGACGGGGCCCGTGTGGGCCCGCCCGCACGACCCACGCCGCACGGCCCTCGGCGTCTTCCTCAGGCGCACGAGCCTCGACGAGCTGCCGCAGCTCTTCAACGTGCTGCGTGGCGAGATGAGCCTCGTGGGACCGCGTCCGGAGCGCCCGCGCTTCGTGGAGGAGTTCAGGCGCCGGGTGCCCGGCTACATGCTCCGCCACAAGGTGAAGGCGGGGATCACGGGCTGGGCCCAGATCAACGGATGGCGGGGCAACACGTCGATCGAGCGACGGATCGAGTGTGACCTCTATTACATCGAGCGCTGGAGTCTCGGCTTCGATCTGAAGATTCTCCTGCAGACCCTCTGGTACGGCTTCCGCATCAATCGCAACGCGCATTGAGCGTCCTGCGAAACTGGCTTCTCGTGGCGCTCACGGCCGGCCTGGCCGCGTCCATCACGCTCTCGGAGACCACGCTCGTCGTCCTCGCCTTCGTGCTCGTTCTCGGGCCGCGGACCGCGCGTCCACGCGCCGGCTGGCCGCTGCTCGGGCCGCTGCTCGCGTTCGTCGGCTGGACGCTCGTCACGGCGCTCGCCTCCGCGCGGCCCGGCGAGAGCCTCGTCGCGTCGCGGGGACTGCTCACGCTCCTGGCGTTCTACGTCGTGCTCCACGCGCTGCCGGACACGCGCGCGGCCGCTCGCTTCGCGAGCGGGCTCCTGATCGCGGTCGCGATCGTGGCGCTGGCGTCGATCGTTCAGGTGGGCCTGTGCCCGGCCGGCGGGACGCTCGAGTCGAGCCACGCGGCCGTACGGCTGCTCATGCGAAAGTGCGGGCGAGCTCGGGGGTTCTTCTCGATCTACATGACGCTCGCCGGCGTCCTCACCCTCGTGCTCGTGAGCGCGCTGCCGCGCGTCGCCCTGGGCGGGCGGCTGGCCGCCTGGGCGCTTCCGGCCTGGCTCACCGGTCTCCTGGCGCTCGGGCTCACGTTAGTGCGTGGCGCGTGGCTCGGTTTCGCGGCCGGTATCGCGGGCGCTTCGCTCGGCCTCCGTCGCCGCGGGCTCGTGCTGGCCGCGCTGGTGCTGGCCGTCTCCGGCGTGCTCGTCGCCGAGCCGGAGTTGCTGCGGCGCGTGCGGACCGTCGGCGACTTCACCGACGACACGACGCGGGACCGGCTCGCGATGCTCGACGCGGGGCTCCGCCTGGCGATCGCGCATCCGCTGACCGGAATCGGGCCCGGCCAGGTCAAGAACGTCTACCCCACGGTGGCGTCCCCCGAGGCGCTGCGGCGCTCGACGAGTCATCTGCACAACACGCCGCTCCAGATCGTCGTGGAGCGCGGAATTCCGGGCCTCGGCGTATGGATCGCGATCTGGGTGGGCTTCTTCGGCGCGGCGTGGCGAGTCTTGAGGCGCATTCCGCCGACGGACGAGGAGGCGCGCGCGCTGGTGCTGGGCTCGATGGCGGCGATCGGCGCGTTCCTCGTGGCCGGGCTCTTCGAATACAACTTCGGCGATACCGAGGTGCTCCTGGTGGCGCTCGCGGTGATGGCGCTCCCGTTCGTCGTCGAGCGCGATCTCGCCGGCGCGGCCGCGAGCTCGCGTCAGCTGCGCGAGTGACGGGCGCGGTCGTAGCGGCCGAGGACCTGACCGAGCGTCTCGGCCTGGATCAGGCCCTGCGACTTCATGGCCTGGAAGACATCGCCCCACTTCCGCCCGCTCCGACGCTCCTGCGCGATCTGCTCGAGCGTCATCGGCGTGGCGCCGCTGGCGGTCGTGTTCTGAGATTCGAAGAGCGCGGTCGCGATCCGCTTGTTGCCCGGCGACAACGACTCGAACGCCCTCGGTGAAGGAGCCGACGCAACCTCGGGCTGCGTCGCTGGGTTCGACTGGGCCTCGGCGGCCGTCCCGATCGCGGCAACGAGCATGACGGCGCCGAGAGTCGCGACAAACGATCGTGTCATGGGACGCTCCATCTCTTTGTTCACCCTGCACACCTCGGTATCCCGTTCTCGATTTCGAGTCGTGCACGGGCGATGCCAGGGGCTTTCGGAGCGGGCCCGTTCCGATTTCTCGGGGACTTAGCGGAAACCGGACACTCCCGGTCGGTGGTCGAGGACTTGACAGGCTGGCTCAGGAATTCCGGACCGATGACAAATTACGGCCAGCCGAGCCATTCGCAGAGGCCTCGAGCGCTCGGCCGACAACGACGGCATGCCCGACGCTTTCACGGCCACATTCGGAAGCTTCGCGAGGGCGCAGACCTTCGGCAGATCTTCGAACGGGCTTCGATCCCGCGCGGCGCGGTTGAGCCAGGGACCCCGGCACCAGCACCATGAGCGGAATCTGCGCGCGCCTCGGCCGCCGGCCAGAGCCAGTCCGCCGTGCCGTCCGTGAGCCAGGGGCGCTGGAGATCGGTGTGAAAGGTGAAGCGCATGCCGAGCATGCCCGGCTGCTTCTTCCAGTCCGCGACGAGGGCGCGGCTCACCGGGCGCTCGATCGCGAGCCGCCCCATCACGGTGAAGCGCCTGGGATGCAGGCGCGCCGCCTCGAGCGCCAGATCGTTGCGATCACCTTCCCACGAGGGCGGAACGATCACGACCCGCTCACTCCGGCCGTGTCCATCTCCGCCAGGAGCATGTCCTTGGTGACCGGATACGGCTTCTGCGCGCGCTGCGCGCCGCCGGGCCACGGCCGGTCCGGTGTGTCCGCACCCCAGATGTGCACCTGCGAATCCACGATCAGCATATCGTGGGTTCTTTCCGATATTATCGTGGCCTCGGTTCTCACGTCACGCGTCTGGGAGAGATCGGATGAGTGAGGCTCGCGGCGGTAGGGGCTCGACGCGCAGAGACTTCTTGAAGACCGGCGGGATGCTCGCCGCCGGGATGAGCGTCGCGCCGTTCCTCGCGGCCTGCGCCACCGTCGGGATACCCGGCGCCATCACCAACGTCGAGGAGATCAGCATCGCGGAGATCCAGGCGGCGATGACGGCCGGGCGTCTCGACGCCGAGTCGTTGGTGCAGATGTATCTCGCGCGGATCCAGGCGATCGATCGTCACGGCCCCATCTTGCGCTCGGTCCAGGAGATCAATCCCGACGCGATTCCGATCGCGCGCGCGCTCGACCAGGAGCGGAAAGCTGGTCGGTCGCGCGGCCCGCTCCACGGCATTCCGATCTTGTTGAAGGACAACATCGCGACCGCGGACAAGATGGAGACCACGGCGGGCGCCCTCGCGCTGGTCGGCGCGCGGCCTCGCGAGGACTCGACCATCGCGCTGAGACTCCGGCAGGCGGGCGCGATCATTCTCGGCAAAGCCTCGATGAGCGAGTGGGCGTACTTCAAATCGACCCCGGGCTCGAGCGGCTGGAGTGCGCGCAGCGGCCAGGCGCGGAACCCCTACGCGCTCGATCGCACGCCGTGCGGGTCGAGCTCAGGGTCCGCGATCGCGGTCGCGGCGAACCTGGTGACGGTGTCGCTCGGCACCGAGACCGATGGGTCGATCATCTGCCCCGCCGGCGTCAACGGCGTGGTGGGCATCAAGCCGACCGTGGGGCTCACGAGCCGCGCGGGAGTGATCCCGATCTCCGTGACGCAGGACACCGTGGGCCCGTTCGGGCGCACGGTCGGGGACGCGGCGGCCGTGCTGGGCGCGCTCGTCGGCGTCGATGCGCGCGATCCGGCAACGCAGGCGAGCATGGGCAAGTCCCAGACCGACTACGTCAAGTACCTCGAGCTCAACGGGCTTCGCGGAGCCCGCATCGGCGTGCCGCGCGATGGCTACTTCGGCTACAGCCCGAAGGCCGACGCGGTCGTCAACCAGGCGATCGAGACGTTGCGCAACGGCGGCGCCACGATCGTCGACCCGGTCAAGATCCCCAACTTCGACCGTACCGCGCTGACGTCCGCCGAGCTCGTCGTGCTGCTCTACGAGTTCAAGGCCGGTGTGAACGCGTATCTGTCGAGCGTGGCGCCGGGAGCGCAGGTGCGGACGCTCGACGACGTCATCGAGTTCAACAAGCGTAACCCTCGCGAGAACATGCCGTACTTCGGCCAGGAGCTGCTCGTGCGCGCCCAGGCGAAGGGTGAGCTGACGGACGCCGAGTATCTCGAGGCGCTCGAGAAGTGCCGCCGCCTGGCCGGTACGGAAGGCATGGACGCGATCATGGACGAGCTGCAGCTCGACGCGCTGATCGCGCCCACGACGACGCCGGCGTGGCCGGTCGATCTCGTCAACGGCGATCAGTTCCGTGGCAGCAGCGCCAAGAGCGCCGCGCTGGCCGGCTATCCGCTCGTCAGCGTTCCGGCGGGCGCCGCGCAGGGACTGCCGGTCGGGATCACGTTCATGGGGCGCGCCTGGAGCGAGCCGACGTTGATCAAGCTCGCGTACGCGTTCGAGCAGGCGACGAAGGCGCGCCGTCCCCCTCAGTACAACACCTCGACTCCGTAGAGAGAACGATCGATGCGTGCCGTGATCTGTCGAGCCTGGGGCGAGGTGGACGATCTCAAGGTCGAGGAGGTCTCGGCCCCGACTCCGGGGCCGGACGAGGTGTTGATCGCCGTGAAGGCGACCGCCGTGAACTACGCGGACGCCTTGATGACCGCCGGGCGCTATCAGACGAAGCCGGATCTCCCGTTCAGCCCTGGGCTCGAGACCGCGGGCGTCGTGGCCGCCTGCGGTCAGCGAGTGACCCGGCTCAAGCCCGGCGATCGCGTGATGGCGATCCTCGCCTACGGCGGGCTCGCCGAGATGGCGGTGGCGCCGGAGGCCGAGACGTTCCCGATTCCCGCCGGGATGAGTTTCGAGGAGGCCGGCGCGTTTCCGGTCGCGTACATCTCGAGCCACGTCGCGATCCGCTGGCAAGGCCGCCTCGAGGCCGGCGAGACCCTGCTCGTCCTGGGCGCGGCCGGCGGCGTCGGTCTCACGGCCGTCGAGATCGGCAAGGCGATCGGCGCGCGCGTGATCGCCGCGGCGAGCACGGCCGAGAAATTGGCGGTGGCCCGTGAGCGCGGCGCCGACGACCTCGTCAACTACTCGACGGAGAAGCTCACCGAAAGGGTCATGGCGCTGACCGACGGCAAGGGTGCCGACGTCTGCTTCGACCCGGTCGGCGGCGAGCTCTTCGACGCGGCGCTGTCGGCGCTCGGCTGGGGCGGCCGCATCTTGATCGTGGGCTTCGTGGGCGGGGTTCAGCAGATTCCCGCGAACCGGCTGCTGGTCAAGAACCGGGCCGCGCTCGGCACCTCGCTGCGCTACTTCCGCTGGCACGCGCCGGACAAGCTCCGCCGGTCGGTCGACGAGCTCCTGCGCTGGTACGAGGAAGGCAGGCTCAAGCCGTGCATCTCGCATCGCCTGCCGCTCGAGAAGAGCGTCGAGGCGATCCGCCTGCTGACCGATCGCCGCGCGTACGGCAAGATCGTCGTCGTCCCGGGCTTGCGGGGCGATTGACGATGCAGATCCAGGCTCGCGAGCACGGCCGGCACGTCGTGGTCCTCACCATCGACAACCCGCCGCGGCTCAACGCGATGTCGCGCCAGATGATGGCGGACCTCGCCGGGCTGTGGGACGAGCTCGACCGCGGGAGCTGCCGCTGCGTCGTCCTGACCGGGGCCGGGTCGCGCGCGTTCTGCGCGGGCGCGGACATGAGCGGCGATCTCTCCGCGGCGCCCGAGACGGCCAAGGTCGTCAGCCACGCACTGCTGAAGCATCACGTATTCTCGAAGCCGATCGTCGCGGCCGTCAACGGCGACTGCGTCGGGGGCGGCGTCGAGCTCTTGCTCTCCACCGACGTGCGCGCCGCCGCGCCGCACGCGCGCTTCGGACTCCCGGAGGTGCGATGGTCGATCTATCCGTTCGGCGGCGCGACGGTGAAGCTCGTCCAGCAAATCGGCTACGTCCACGCCATGGATCTCCTGCTGACCGGCAAGCTCGTCGACGCGGCCGAGGCCGCGCGTCTCGGGCTCATCAATCGGATCGTTCCGGCGGAGGGTCTCATGGCCTGGGCGCTGGAGACCGCCGAGGTGATCGCCGCGAACAGCCCCGCGGCGGTCCAGGCGGTGAAGCGTCAGATCAGCTCGACGATCGCCGAGCACGCGATCTCGCGCGAGGCGCTCGAGCAGGAGCTCGGCGACCGCGTGCGGGCGAGCGCCTATTTCCAGGAAGGCGTTGCGGCCTTTCGCGAGAAGCGACGGCCGCGGTATGAGTGATGACGTGGGGGGCCCCGACATGGCCCCCACACCCCCCAGCGCTTGCGAGCGCCCCGGCTTGCCGGGGCGCAGCGGCTGGCAGCGGTCTACGACAACGCGCTCGGCGCTCTAGGCGACGCGTCGGCGTAGGCCGCGAGCGCCGAAGAGGAGCAGCGCGGCCGCGACCCAGGCAAGCGCGCCGTCGAACAGGAACGCGCCGGGAATGCTGACCGCGGCCAGGGCGCCGCTCACGAGCGGGCTGGCCGCCGTGCCGATCTGAAGCCCAAGACCCAGCCAGCCGAACGCCGCGCCGCGGTGCTCGGCGGGCACGATGGCGGCCCCGAGGGAATACGTCAGCGTGATCGCGGCGCCCAGGCAGAGCCCGGTGAGCAGGCGCAGCACCAGCAGCATGGGCCAGCCGCGCGGCAGCGCCATGGCCGCGCACAGCGGACCGCCGATGAGCAGCCCGATCAACAAGATGCGCGCGGCGGGCACCTCGCGCGCGAGGCGCGCGGCGACGTTGGCCGAGGTCGTCGCGGCGATCGCGCCGATCGAGACGATCGCGCCCGAGACGGCCGCGATCTTCTCGAGGCCCGGCAGGTGTGCGACCTGCAGGGGGATCAAGAGCGCCAGCCCGCGGTCGATGAACTGCGCCACGAAGAGCAGCGCCATCACCGTCGCGAAGTGGGGATACTGGAACACCTGCCGGAGCGGCACCTTCGGCGCCGGCTGCCGCGGCGACCCCGGGGCGCCCGGCGAAACTTCCTGGAACAGCACGATCAGCCCAATGAGCGCCACCGCGCAGAGCCCCGCCGTCGCGAAGAATGCGTAGCGGATCCCGAAGTGCGAGGCGACGTAGCCGCCGATCGCCGGCCCGACCGCGACGCTCAGGAGCTGAGCCGACTGGACCATTCCGATCGCCGCGGGCACCTTGTCCTTGGGCGCCGAGGTGGTGGCCAGCGCCATCACCATCGGTGTGAAGCCGGCGAAGAGGCCCATGATCACCCGTGCCAGGAAGAGCTGCTCCACCGAGGTGACCAGCCCCATCGCCGCGACGATGACGACGAAGCCGACCAGCGAGCGGATCAGCATCATCTTGCGGCCGAAGCGATCGGCGAGCCGCCCGAAGACCGGCGACAGGATCCCGGACATCGCGGGCGTGACCGCGGCCTGCAGGCCCGCCCACAGGGCGATCTTCGCGGGGTCCGTCACCCCGAGCTCGCGGATGTAGAGCGGCAGGAACGGCGAGAAGAACTGGAAGCCCACGAAGGAGATGAAGACGGTCAGGGTGAGGGCCCAGACGTTGCGCCGCCAGTCGTTCGGCAGGAAGCTCCTCATGCACCGGTGGTGTCGCGCTCGCGGGCGAGCATCTCGGCGAGCCTGAACTTCTGCACCTTGCCGGTGGCGGTCACCGGCAGCTCGTCACGCCGCAGCAGCCGGAACTCCTGCGGCACCTTGAACGCGGCGAGCGCCGCCCTGCAAAAGGCGCGCAGCGCCTCGGGCCCGGCCGCGTGGCCGTCGTGGAGGACGACGACGGCGGCGAGGATCTCTTCTTTTCGCGGGTCCGGGAGCCCGACGACGTACGCCTGCTCGACGGCCGGATGGCCGAGCAGCACCTCCTCGACCTCGAGCGGCGCGACGTTGATCCCGCCGGTCTTGACCATCTCCTTGGTCCGGCCGCGGAACCTGAGACGGCCGTCGTCGCCGATCGCGCCGAGATCGCCGGTGACGAGGAAGCCCTCGGCGTCGAAGGCCGCCGCGTTCTTCTCCGCGTCCTTGTAGTAGCCGGGCGTCAGATACCCGCGCACGAGGATCTCGCCGACCTCGCCCGTCGGCAGCGGCCGCCGCGTCTGGCGGTCGACGATCCGGATCTCCATGCCCGGCAGCGGAAGTCCGACGGTGGACCGGCGCACGTCGGGCGAATCGTGAGCGTCGGTGACGCTGCAGTTGCCGTAGGTCTCGGTGAGACCGTAGACGTTGCAGATCTCGCGCACGCCGAGATCCATCACCATCTGCATCGCCGGCGGCGGCCCGATGGCGGCGCCGGTCCGGAGCGACGAGAGATCGCGCCGCGCGCGATCCGGATGCTCGGTCAGGGCCAGCGCGATGTTGGGCGTGCCGTAGTAGACCGAGCAGCGCTCCCGCTCGATCAGCGCGAGCGCCGCGCCGGGCTCGAGCGCTTCCTGAAGTACGATCGTTCCTCCGTGCGTCATCACGGCCAGTAACGCGTTCGCGCAGCCGAAGCTCCAGAAGAGGGAGATCCCCATCCACATGCGATCCGCCGAGGTCAGGTGCTGGCGCTCGCCGATGTTCCACATGTTCTCGATGAGGCCGCCGTGGGCGAGCTGGACGCCCTTCGGCGTCGAGGTCGTTCCCGAGGTGTAGAGGATGTAGGCGACGTCGTCGGCGTTCACGGCACGCTGCGCGGCCTCGAGCTCGGCGTCGGTCACGGTGGCGCCGAGGTCCCACAGCGAGTCGAAGGCCGTCAGCGGACCCTGTCGGTCGCCATCCACCACGACGACGCGGGCGAGCTTCGGCAGGCGCGTCGAGCCGGGCCCACCCAGCTCGGCCAGCATGGCCAGAAAGTCCTGGCCCGCGAAGCGCGCGATCGTGATCAGGGTCGTGGCATCGCAGTGGTCGAGCACGTACCCGAGCTCGCGGCCGCGCGACCACGTGCTGATGGGCACGAGCGTGGCGCCCAGCAGGGCGACGGCGAAGTCGATCACCAGCCACTCCGGGCGGTTGCCCATCAAGAGGGCCACGTTGTCGCCTCGCCTGACTCCCAGCCGCAGAAGACCCTTCGCGAGCCGCCGGGCCCGCCGGCGTGTCTCAGCGTAGCTGAGGCGCTCGCCGCCGCCGACGATGAGCTCGTGGGCCGGGTCGCGGGCGGTGATCTCGTCGAGCAGGTCGGGCAGGGTGCGGCTCCGCGGGTGGGCCACGACTCATCATAAGCCGACGCGCCGCGCATCCGGTATAGTGGCGCGGTTGACTCCGCACGCGATCGCGCTGTCCAGCGCCGTATGCTCGGCTGTCGCGACGATGCTGATCCAGCGCGGCCTCAAGCGCTCGAACTTCTACGCGGGCTTCTGGCTCAACGTCGCCGTCGGCGCGGTGGGGCTGTGGTCGGCGGTCCTCCTGCTCGTCCCGCGCGATCAGTACAACTGGGACGCCGCGCCGTACTTCATCGCCTCGGGTGTCGTGGGCACCGCGGCGGGGCGGCTCTTCCGCGTCGCCGCGATCGAGAAGGTCGGCGCCTCCGTCTCCTCGGCGATCCTCAACCTGGCGCCGCTGATCTCCACCGTGCTCGCCATCCTCTTGCTGGGTGAGCGGATCACGGCGGCGATCCTCGCCGGCACGCTCGTCGTCGTCCTCGGGACCATTCTGCTGTCGCTGAGCGGCCGGCACGTCGGCTTTCGACCGCGGGATCTCGTCTACCCCTTCGTGTCGGCGGCGTGCTTCGGGGTGGTCGCGATCCTCCGCAAGCTCGGCCTCGGCCTGGCCGGGCCGCTCTTCGACTCGGCCATCAACATCACGGCCGCGCTGGTTGCGTCCACCGCGTTCGTGATCGCTTCGGGCAACCTCGGCGCGCTCCGCTACGATCGGCGGAGCTTCCTCTATTTCGCCGGCGGCGGCGCCTTCGAGAACACCGGGGTGTTTCTCCTGCTCGCGGCCCTCGGCCTCGGCGAGGTGAGCGTGGTCGTACCGCTGGCCGGGACCGCGCCCCTGTTCGTGCTCTTCCTGGCCTACTGGTTTCCGAGCGGGGTCGAGCGTCTCGGCTGGCGCGTGATCGCGGGCGCGGTGCTCATCGTGCTCGGCGTGTTTCTGCTCACCGGCTGGGGCATCGGCCGCCCGGCTTGACGCGCGGTCGAGCGCGGCGCTACGCTGCGCGCCATGTCCTGGACCCATCCCGAATATCTCGTCGAGACCGACTGGCTGGCGGCGAACCTCGAGGACCCGGCGCTCCGCGTGCTCGAGTGCACGACGATCCTTCACCCGCTGCCGGACGGCGGCTACAAGGCCGAGTCCGGACGCGCGTCGTGGGCCGCCGGCCACATCCCGCGCAGCGGGTTCGCCGACCTCACCGACGATCTCTCCGACCGCGCGGCCTCGACGCTCTATATGATGCCGCCCGTCGAGCAGATGGCGGCATCGATGGCGCGCCTCGGAGTCGGCGAGGGGACGCGCGTCGTGCTGTACGACCGCGCGGTGAACATGTGGGCCGCGCGCGTCTGGTGGATGCTGCGCGCGGTCGGCTTCGACCACGCCGCGGTGCTGAACGGCGGCTGGAAGAAGTGGACGCTCGAGGGGCGCCCGACGTCCACCGCGCCGTGCGCCTATCCGCCCGGCCGCTTCGTCGCGCGGCCGCGCGCGGAGATCTTCGTCGGCAAGGGCGCGGTGCTGGCGGGGCTGGGCGAGCGCGCCACCTGTGTTCTCAACGCGCTCTTGGAGGAACAGCATCGCGGCACCGGCGGGGTCGCGTACGGGCGACCCGGCCGCATCGCCGGGAGCGGCAACGTTCCGGCCCGCGCGCTGGTCGATCCGGCGACGCACGCCTATCTCGCGCCCGACGTGCTGCGGCAGAGATTCGCCGCCGCGGGCGCGTTTGCCGCCGGCAGGGTGATCACGTATTGCGGGGGCGGCATCGCGGCCAGCAGCGACGCCTTCGTGCTCACGCTCCTCGGCCACGACCAGGTCTCGGTGTACGACGCCTCGCTTTCCGAGTGGGCGAGAGACCCGTCCTTGCCGATGGAGACCGGCTGAGATCGAGTTACTCGAAAGGAGCCAGACATGGCGACCAAGAAGGGCACGGGGCTGATGATGGTCTGGACCGATATTCCGGCGGACAAGGAGAAGGAGTTCAACCGCTGGTACAACGAGGAGCATCTGGCCGAGCGTCTCGAGCTGCCCGGTTTCTTGAACGGCGCGCGGTATGAAGCGGTCAAGGGCGGGCCCAAGCATCTGGCTGTCTACGAGCTCGAAAGCGTCGCGGCGCTGGAGACCGACGCCTACAAGCGCGTCCGCTCCAACCCGACGCCGTGGACCAAGAAGTTCTCGCCGGAGGTCATCGGCACCAATTACATCCGTAACGTCTACACGCTGATCCATCCCAAGAGCGTGACGCCGCAGGTGGCCGAGAGCCCGATGGCGCCGGCGCTCCAGCTCGGTCGGATGGACGTTCCGCCGGAGATCGACGCCGACTTCAATACCTGGTACAACACGATCTACATTCCGAACTACGAGAAGGTTCCCGGCGTGATTCGCGGGCGCCGCTTCCGTGCGTTGACGGGCACGCCGACCTATCTCACGTTCTACGAGTTCCAGAACCCGAAAGTCTCGGAGACCCCCGCCTGGCTCGCCCAGCGGGACATCGCGCCGGAGACGCAGCGCATCCGGCCCCACATGCGTCACGCACAGGGATCGCCGGGGGTCTACGTCAAGACGTTCGAGCTCGGAGACTAGGCTTAACGCGGCCACCACCCTCGCCAACAGCTACCCCGACCAGGCGCGTAACAACGCCGAGAACTACGGTTTCTTCATCGCCGAGATCGGCGGCGAAACCGCGCTCAATTCGGTCAGGGCTGCCGCGGGCTCGGGCCGGAAGTGGGCGGTGGTCGACGCGCCCAGGCTGGTTCGTTGACGACCGCGGCGGGTGGACGATCCGCCAACCGCCGCGGCGTCAGGACTACCGCGCTGGCGTCTTCACGGATCTCGAAGGGGACGACGGGCTTGCAGGAGTTGGGGGCGAGCGGAGCGGCGCCGCTCCAACCGATGAAGACTAGTTCGCCGGGACGGGCTCGGTGGCGAGACGAAGGCGGACGAAGTAGTCCTTGAAACGCTCGAGGTCCGACTCGGAGACCATGTCGGACACGATGAAGCAGGCCAGGTCGCCCTGGCGCCACACCCAGGCCGAGAACCCACTGTCGTTCATCAGCGCCGGGCGCCACCGGTTTTCGATCTGGACCCGCCGCGACTCGGGAAGCGGTAGGCCCGGCCACGGCAGGACGGTGTAGTTCACCAGGTGACCGTCACCGTCACGGTAGTAGAGCGCCATGCCGCGGCGCCCCTCGAGGTAGACCGGCTCGGCTCCGACGAACACGAGCCGATCGTCGCCGACGAAGAACTTGCGGAGCCCGATGCCGGATTCCTGAGTCAGCCATGGGAGCGCTGTCGGAACCACTTCGGGACGCCTGGCGCCCCACATCAGCGCGCGGGTGTGCTCGGCCACGACGGAGCGCACCAGCCGCTCGGTCGGGTCGGCGGGCAGGATCCGCGGCAGGAACGGGATCGACGCGAGCACGAGCAC
>Ga0137404_10000335_pt1 | contig 30641 bp, 28 predicted proteins | sample CZOMad2_1_16fung_FD_108285 | JGI IMG/M metagenome (GOLD analysis project Ga0137404, IMG submission 108285) | Vadose zone soil fungal communities from Angelo Coast Range Reserve, California, USA - CZOMad2_1_16fungal (Illumina Assembly) | ecosystem: Environmental > Terrestrial > Soil > Vadose... | reverse complement strand
TTCAATCAGCTGCCCTGCTCAAAGGGCGGCTTGTTTGCCCACTCCTCAGTAGCTCAATGGCAGAGCATCCGGCTGTTAACCGGAGGGTTGTAGGTTCGAGTCCTACCTGAGGAGCCAATCTTTCAATAGGTTATGGATACTCGCAATCCGCTTGCAATCCATTAAGCCGACTTGAACACAAGTTGAATTACTTTCCCTTGTGCCTGCTGCATATCCGCCGAGAGCGCACTGCCGTATTGGTTCATTGTCGTTCTGATATCGGCATGGCGCATGAGCCGCTGCTGCACGCCAACCGGCGTACCGATGGAATCCAGCCAGGTCCGGTACGTGTGCCGGAAAGCGTGTGTAGCAAGATCGCCGATCTTGGCTATCGCTGCCGCCCTCTTCAGTTCGCGCCAGAATCCCGTATACGAATAGGGAAGCTTGCCAATCTTTAGCGGACTGGCGAATATCCAATCATCATCAGCAGAAAAAGGTGAGACCTGACACCACTTTTCCAGAACACTGAGCAGCTCAGGGGCGAGTGTGAAGGTACGGCGAGAATCGTCTGTCTTCACGTCGTCCACGTTCTGCTCAACGATGCCACGCTCCACTTGTAGAGTGCTTCGGGCCCAATCAATGTCGCTCCACCTGAGGGCAAGGCATTCTGAAATGCGGAGACCGAAACAGACGCAGAGTATAGCAATGATATTGAACGGCTGTTTCAGCTCAGCGTGCAATCTCTGGAACTCTTCCACAGTAAGATTGCGCGGCTTCCGAATGCGCTTGGTCGCTCCTTTGATTGTTACCAACTCAAGTGGGTTCCTGCCAATCTCCAACACTCCGGCCAACATTGCGAAGTCCACCAGCAGATGCAGCATGTTCCGAACATGAACTTTGCTCTTTGGAGCCAGCAGTAATCCGTTCAGCCACTTTTCCACGATCAATGGTTGGACCTCATGGATTCGCTTCTCGCCCCATTCAGGTAGAACGTGTTTATTCAACCATGAGAGATAGACCCGAGCTGTAGAGCGGCGAGCTGGCAATCTCTCCTGCTGATAACGCGCTGCCAATGCTTTCACGGTGGATTGGTCCGCACCCTTCAGGTTGATGGTTTGTGTTTCCAACAGCCGGAAACCCTGTGCCGCCCTCTGAGCTGCTCCTTTTGTTGGGAACTGCTGCAAGGTGCCGATCAGACGTGAGCGCCGCTTGCCGTCCTGCCATTGAAGAAAGTTCCAAGTCTTACGTCGTTTGTCGAATACAACACTTCCTGTTTGAAACCGTGCTGCCCTTTTCATTGAATCGTCCCTTCTGGGCACACGGATGGCGGTTTCAGCATAGCATCAAGGTCTGTTGAAAGGAACCGCCACACATAGCGTTTGGTGCCGGACAGGCGGTATCCCTTCAACTTTCCTTGCCGCGTCCAGGAAAGTATTGTTCGCTTCTCAATGCTCAAGTACCTAGCCGCTTCTTGAGCCGTCATCCACTTCGACGCGTCTTGAATTTTCGCTTGCAACGAGGTCAGTCTCCCCAATTGACGACGCATACAAGTCTGGCCGCCTGGATGCATATTGAAGGCGAATGAGACCACACTCAATGCGTGATTCAGCGGGCGCGAGTGGAAACAGGGGTTCCTTGGCTCTTTATGCGCCCTTTATCGGGCTGAAGTTTTACTCGCGTTCTGCGAGTTGTGCGAGTTAATCAATGGGCTGACTTGGTCAAATTCGTTTGGAAGATGGGTGTTAATGGCGGTGGCTAGTTCGGGGCGGGTGTAGCTGTTCATGCGTTGTTTGACCCGCGTTTTTTGGTCTTGAATTTTCTTACGCCACGGATCACCAAGTTGATAACCTTGCGGATATGTGCTTGGGCCCGACTCTAGCCACTTGGGCTTGATCCCATGATTGTGGAGAAACGAGCAATACCTCATACCTTTGAGTTCCATCAGAATAGCCGCAAAAATTACAGCCTCCCGCTTCGTAGGCGGATTCTGCTTGGTTCTCTTTTTAATGCCTTTTGGCCCAGGGGCACCCAGCTTTGCCAGAATTCTCGCAAGGCTGTCTTCCATTCTAGCGAGTGCCGCATCCTGTGCTTGGCCCAAAGAAGCGGATTTAACAGGGCTGCCGGGCTTCACGCTCTGATCCTCTTTTGCTTCGGGGGCCTGACGCTGCTGTCTCATGCGCTCTTGTCCAATTGCGAGAACCAATAGAGACGTACCGTGGAGAGTCCCGTCAACCAGTTTCGCCGCGTTCTTAGCGACCTCCTGTTCCAAGACACGAGTTACCGACTCTCCATGGCGTTTGTGCATGGAAATAATTTCTTGCGCTGCCTCGCTCCGCTTTACTTCATAACGCACTGCGCGACTGAGTTCAGCGTTGAAAATTCCTGCCAATTCATTCTCGGATCGCAGATTCAATTCAATTCCATGGCGGGTATAGTCCACTGCAATGGCCCTCTCCAACGGGTCTTTGCGTATTCCCGTGAAAACATCTGTAACGTAGTCCCCTTGGGAATCGTAAGACACCAGGCCTGCGGCCGTTGTGGCAAACCTCCGGTCAATGCATTGACTGCAGCGGCCACAATGCCGCTGTGTTTTTGACTGGAACATTAAGTGTGAGCACGAACAGGAATCGGCAATTAGGTGGGCGGTGCCGTGATTGGCAAGGGTGGCAACGACCTCAGCTTTCGTCTTGAACAGATATGGATTATCGATCGTAAAATTGCGCTCAGTGACAGAAGCGCAGAGAGACTCTAACAGATGGAGAGCTACCGGATGGGTAGTACGGGAAGCCCGCGCACGGACCACTTCTTGGGAAACCGGAAAGTTTAAGCTCACGATTCCGTTCTCGTAAAATCGCACGCCGCTGGCATCAACGGCCTGAGCCACAAGGGTCCCTAAAGCAGAGTAAAGGAACGAACGTGTCCGTTGAGTCGGCTCGCGCCCAAAGGACTCGTCCTTGTTAATCCAAACGGGCACGTGGACCAACTGGCCGGGAAATCGTCCTTGTAGCTGATTAAAAAGCTTTCTCTGGCGCGCATCGAGCGTTGACACGGATCGGTGGCTAACCAAGACCAGTTTTGTGCCTGCAGCCGCCATTTCTACTGCGCCCGCTAGAGAATCGAGGCCTCCCGAAAACATGAGAACCCGCGCAGGACTGTGGAAAGGCCAATCCTGTTGATCGCCGAACTCAAAATATTGTTGCTGATCAGCGCGGTCCCGCTGTAAAGGTACGAAACGAAATGAGTAGGCGTCATTGGAAAGGAAGCCTAGTACATCCCTGAGCAAATCTTTGATTCTCGCTGACTCCCAAAAATCAGGCTGTCTTACAGGGATGACGAAAGCAAAGTCGCGTCCCCACGGTTCCGTACTTTCGTCATCTGTCCACTGCGTTCCTCTTCGGGTAGCGCAATCAGCGCTGAATATGTAGGACGCGATTTCGAGAAAGTCTACCAGCCGCGGAGAAAGATCGCGATGAAAGGCCCTGACGACGTTCTCGAAGGAGATGTGTACGTTGGGATTAGGTCCAATAGAGTCAAGCTCAACACGGTGTATTCCCTTTGCAATGGGATCGCGGGCCGCGACCTTTGCCCCGCTGCATACGAAGAGGCGTGGGCGACTCAAAGTTCAGTCCTCTGATGCGCCAGTTCGCTCCGCAGTTTCTTGACGGCTACCGCCAGGAACTTCGATGCATTCCCAAGATCGATTCCTTTTTGGTATTCGGTCTTTGAGTACCACTCACCACAGAAGTCCCGAACGATACGCGCACTCTGATCACAGTGCACTTGCAGAGCCTTGTTAAATTGACCGATGTCTCCAAGGTCTTGCATTCGCCGACTGCCAAGCGTGGCAGCCGTTGCTCGACTGAGATAGAAATTCAGGAATCGAGCAACGAAGCGTCCAAAGAACCGCTGCCCCAATTTGCCGAATCCCGTTTTGGTGGACAGAGAGCGGATGGCATTTCTTGCGTCCGTGCTGCTCCCTGTAAACAGGCTGGCCGTTCGCGCGCCTGCAAGGCTGAGGAGGGCTTCGCCCGCAGATTGCTGCGCCATCTCGCTTAAGTCAGTTGCTCCAGTTGGATTTCGGCGTAGGTATTGATCGATGGCACCCTGTACTTCAACCGTAAGGTCAAAGACAGTGCTACTACTCGTCAGGTGGATACCATGACGAGCGAGCGTATCCTCCCAATTTGAGGTGCGTGAGGCCAGGGCCACTTGCGTCAACAGATAAAACGTGTACCGCACGCCAGAATCCCGCGCTACCTTGGCGAGGGCCGTTCGGCTTGCATCTAACGTTTGCGCGGCGATCGCATTTACATCGAATGCGGCGGCATCTGCAACATTGCTACTAAGGTGTGTTCCAGCAACCTGTTCGACTAATTCATTCCACTTCCGCGTTGTTGGAAGCTTTCCCAGACGGGTGTGGCCCACAAAAGACTCCAATCTATGAACTTGCCCCTAGCAGGGAGGTCAGGCATCGCTTACCGGCAGGAGTTCAAGAGCAAAACATGCTACATCGGACTGATACGGAAAGGAAGATTGTTGTTGAGGGCCCGCAGCGTCTAGATCAAAACGTACCCTAGCTCGATTGCTCCGCCTACTCGCGCAACTCGCATGCCGCGAGTAAAACTTCTTTTACTCAAGACTTGCATAAAAACTGCACGATTTGACGATTTCCACTCGCACTCTCTGAGGAGTGCATTGAGTGTGATGCCATACTCCGCCCATGATCGTCTGCAATTCAGGAGGTCAACATGGCGGTACGGAATGGAACTGAACAAGAGTTGGAGGGTAATCGTGGCCGCCTGGTAACCCTTCATCCGGACGAACTCCATCCTCATCCAAGCTACACTCGGCACAGCCTTAAGGTTCATGCGTACCAATTGTCGGCGGTCGCTGAGCTAGGCGATCTAGCATTTCGTGACCGCTCATTATCACCCAAGAACACATAATTCTCGACGGATTTGCTCGCTGGACGCTTGCTCGTCTGCAGGGTCGCTCGGCGCTCACGTGTATCGAATACGAGATGTCTGAGTCGGAGGCCCTTCAGAGCCTACTCCAACGGCATCGCCGATCCAGTGGCCTGAATGACTTCATCCGTATATGTCTGGCTCTAGAACTCGAACCTTTTCTTAAATTGAAAGGGCGAGCTAAACAGCAGGCAGGCGGCAAGAACAAAGGTTCGTCAATATTGACGGAAGCTGCCAGGCTGGACGTTCGAAAGGAAATTGCCCGAATTGCAGGAGTGTCCGTTGGAAATGTGACCAAGGTTAAACAACTGACCACGAACCCGCATTCGGACATTATCAAAGCGCTGCGTGAGAAAGAGCTTTCGATCCACCGAGCCTGGTTATGGAGCAAGCTATCGCCCGAAGAGCAAGAGGAAAAGCTGTGGCTTAATCAGACCAAAGGAGGGATCCACAAGACCATTCGGCATCTACTTTCACCACATCTGCCGAAGAGCGCGCGCCCAGCGCTCACGGTGAGCGATTTGATCAAGCTTGTGTCCGCACTGCAGTCAGGCAACGTGGGTTCCGTCAAAGTGATCCCCATAAACATTCCTGGGCAGATCGTTCTCATAACTGAAGAATTATTCAGAAGTCTCGATGCACAGGAGGCATTGGCACTCACATGCCCTACAAACACCCCATTAAGCAGATCTTGATTGCGACGCGAAGCGCCTGGGATTGCCCTGAGTTCCGGCCTGCGGCCCGCCAGAACTTCGACAAAGTCACCAAATGCGGAACGCTAGCCTTGGGAGCTGAAATCTATACCTCAGAAAATGAGGAGAAGCTGGTTCCTCACACCTGCAAGGTGAGACCCTGTCCGAGTTGTGGGCATCGAGCGACGCTGCAATGGCAACGGGAACGGTGGTGTGCCCTGCCCGACATTCCTTATGTGGGCATTGTGCTTTCGATGCCGGATGTTCTCTGGCCCATCTTTCAAAAGAACCGTCATCTCCTGCATGGCTTGCCGAAACTGGGAGCTGCGGTGATACAGCAATGGACCAAGCTCAAGTATGGCGTTCGAGTGTCGATAATGGTGGTCCCCCACACTTTCGGAGGACGACTGAATTTCAATTCTCATCTCCACATCCTGGTGTCTGCCGGCGGCCTATACGAATCGGAAGGTCGTTGGGTTGACAACCTAATTTTCGATGAGCACAAGGATAAGCTGATGCACATGTGGCGCTTTGCTGTGATCACTTACCTTCGGGCTGCGCTGGACGCGAAGGTACTCGCCTGCCATTTGAGCCCTACAACGCTAAGTACCTGTTTGAAACAACAATACGAACGCTGGTGGAGCATTGATGTCGATGCCTTTGCATCGAAGGAACACTTCTTGCGCTACGCGGGCCGCTATGTACGCCGGCCACCCATTGCGGCGTACCGTTTTGTGAAGATCACGGATCGAGAGGTCCGTTTTTGGTACAAGAACAAGATTCTCAAGCGACGGGTGAACATTTCTTGTACACCGGAAGAATTTGTAGCCACCCTGGCAGAACACGTTCCAGATCGCTATCAACATGGAATTCGATACTTCGGGCTGCTTGCACCGCGCTCAAACGCACGGACGTACGCTGCGGTATTTGCGCTATTGCGACAACAGAAGCGACCTTGTCCCCGTCGATTAGGTTGGGCGTTTTTGCTGAAACGGGACTTTGGAAAAGATCCCACCATTGATTGCCTCGGTCAACCGATGCGCTGGGCTGGGCGACTGAAGCCGCGTATTCAGGTCGCTGACTAACCAGGAATGCGAACACCTGCCCAAGTCTCCGTTTAGCGGCAATCTTGCAGAATTCGCTGGGACAGGCGCGCTCCGCGTCCATTCCGATGACGGCATTGGCTAGCCAAAATCTACGTGAAGACACGCACGTTCTTTTGAGCGATCATCGCGGGGATTTGCTCACGCTCATGGAGTTGGACTAACGGCGATTCCACGTCGATAAGACGCCACCTTGTCCTTTGAAATGGATTTTTGTTTTTCTATACGTTAAAGGTTTCGCTGACCTCACTGTGGGTGCTCATGCCTAAATGACCACCTAACAGCCCCAACTCGTCTTAAGTCGAAATAATGGATAACGACGCCCATGAAAGAAACCGCGGAGGAAGCCAGGGCAGACGTTGAAAGGCGTCCGAAGAACCCGCCACCCCACTCCGTCCAATCTGTGGGCCAATGTCCTGTCAAATATTTTTGGATGGGGGGAAGGGTAAGCAGCATGAATAGCACAGCGGCTCCCAACAGCACACACCCCACGACCCACTCTGATTTCCTTTCCATCTTTGCGAGCTGCCATTTTTGTGCGATTTTGGTTGGAAGGGGTTCGCCATAATAGGCGTGATGCTGACTGTTAGGTTCCAACACCTCAATGGTGTCTGCGAACTCGAAAGTGGGCCGAGCAGAATTGGAACTGCTCGCCGTTTCTAAATCGGTGATGAGTTGTTCACATGCCCGTCGCAGTTGCGGTGAAGATTGATTTCGTAAACGAATTTCGACCAGCCCGGGCTGAGGGCTATTTACTAACCCCCACGTTCTCAGGGGATGATGGTAGATCATGAACCACACAGTTGCTTTGACAATTCCGGCATCTTCAGGCGCAACTAGCGAGAGAATTTGGTCATGATGCAAAATCACTTCAGGATCAGTTTCTTCTAGAGGTGGCATCCACTGACATGTTGCCAGGACGCCTTTCATACTTTCTTTCGTTGTCTTCGCGTTGCACCGAATTATCGCTCTCATTCTTTTCGCCATTCCTTTCAGGCGCCATCATCCGAACTTCACTTCGCCTTCAGCTTAGCCAATTGGGCAGTGACGGCTTCGCTGATGTCTTGACCCTCACCCACCGTAAATGTTACTTTCGTCCCATTTTTGGCTCGGAGCTCAAATGTGTGGATGGTTTTAGATATGCGAGCTTTGACGACGTTCACGATGAGAGCGGCAATTGCTGCCATTGCTACAGTCGCAATAATCGCATATGTGGTCAGATGGGTCATACCCACTCCTTCATTTCAGCGAGGATCACCCCGATGAAATACGTCAAAATACCGAAATAGAATGTCTTATATCCGAAGAGCAATGCTTCTGAATCAGCTGCTCGGATCGAAAGATATACCAGGACAGCCCACACAAGTGTGAACACAAAAATTAATACCCATGAGACTTGCACCACAATTTCATCCCACTTGCTAACCAGCACATTGCCTTTGAGGGCGGCACGCACCGTCTTCGGGAGGAGCTTGCTCTTATCTTTCAGCACCACGAGCGGAAGCAATTGACCAATTCCTACAGAGGCGAGGGTGGGGGCTATGAATCCTCGTGGGTCTGATGAAAGAATCAGGCGTAACAGATGCTCAGCCAAGATAAAAATCAACGGGAACCCGTAGGTCACAATCCGTCTAATCATGACTTTTTAAATCCTCCAAATGTCTTCACTGAGGTCGTCCGCACGAACGCAAGTCGTGATTCGGCCCGTATCAGGCGGTGAGATCGAAGGAGGTGCAGGAAGGAAGCCCCGCCAAGTGACACCGGAATCGTAATCCGGCTTTTTAGGGGAAGTCAAGGTGATGTTTAACGTGCAACGCTCGGCTTTATCCCGTTCCATGCAGTTAGAATAATCGCCTGGATCAAAAGGACCACGAGGAAGCCCCACCACGGCATATCGGTAATATTAGCGGAATCGCCCGTAATCAACCAACCGATCGTGAAGATCACACATGCGATGAAAAATGATACCCAACGCCTAGCCGATGACGTATTTTTGACTGAATCCGAACTGTCAGGCATAAAGGATTCTCCTGTTTTCGATGTTCCTCGTTGATCCGCGACGTATCAGCCTACTGCTTGAAATGTGCTGAGCCGATTGGCGAGTCAACCGTAAATTCTTTGTGATACCGCTTATCGGGATGCTGGCTAAGGCAGTCCGTCGAGACGCAGGAGCCCTGGTCGGGGTGATCGTACCCGTGATCTAGATGTAATACTTCCTGTTCAATCTCGTGTCGTGCCTGCGGAACAGACTCCCACACACGGCCAACGGTACTCGTAATGGTCTGCGTTCCAGACGAAGTAGTCACTTCAACTTCCATAGGCTCTGGAGCAGCGGCTGCTACTGCGATAGGCATTGGTGCGGATGGCGCGGCCGGCAAGGAGACATTCAAATTCACGATCATCTGGCTGAATTGTTCTTCGCTAGTTTGAAACGATTTCATTTGCTCGGCTAGCCTGGTTGCGTCGTGCATTCTGATCATGACTTTTGATGGGGCGGCTGAACCCATTTTTAGACAAAGAAATATGACAGGGAGAGCCGCTATTCCTCCAAGAACCTTAAGCCACATGAAATTCCCCGCTTTTTTCACTGCCGGGACTACCATCGGAAGTGACTTGCGAACTGTTTCCACACAGTCTATAAAGTTCTTCCATCTGGGGCGCACCCAGTCGTCCGCCTGTGGCTTGCTCATCCCTAAACCCATCAGGTGCTTGGTAACGGCTTCCTTCATTTCAGAATATAACTGTTCGAGGGACTCGCTCTTGGTGTTCTCGCTGAGTTTCCGCCAGTCATCCTCCAATTTGTCTAAGTCTTTTTGAGTGAGGTTCTCGAGGTTCCGAGTATTGTCCTCGAGCCACTTGAGGATTCTTCGGTTGATGTCGACAAGAGTCTTGCCTGTGGCCGGTTCGCTCATGCAACCTTCTTTCTGAGCGGCTCGATGCCCTGCGTTTCATGCGGGACTAAGATTGTGTTTTCTTGAGTCTTTTGTTGTGTGTGGAATCCAGCACCGCTCGGCGCAATCCCGAATGGCGATACGCATGCAGTATAGTCCACATTGCATACGGCGCTTAAACATATAAGTACCTAGTTGGGAAATCGCGCAGTGCTTTCAATCGAAAGGGGTAACACAATAAAAGGCCGGTTTAGTCGATATGGAAAAAGGCCTTACTGCCGAAATCACCGCAGAAATACGCGGAATACCATTTCCATCTACGGAGTGCGACCTTTAGCACGGGATATCCGAGTACAATCGAAGGATGGTAGAATTCCTTCCACCCGACTATCCTTGGAGAACTCCGCAAGATGTCTTTGCCAACCCGCAACCGCCACATGCAGGATCGCTAGCTCATGGCCCTCAAGAAATCCGACCTCTACTCCTCAATTTGGGCCTCGTGCGATGAATTGCGCGGCGGCATGGACGCAAGCCAGTACAAGGACTATGTCCTGTTCATGCTGTTCATCAAATACATCTCCGATAAATATGCTGATTCCGATGATTTCGCACCGCCGGTCACGATACCTAAGGGAGCCAGCTTCAAGGACTTGGTCGCCCTCAAAGGCCGCAGCGACATCGGCGACAAGATCAATACTCAGGTAATCCAGCCCCTGATCGATGCCAACTCCCGCCTTGCTCGCAGCGACTTCCCCGATTTCAATGACTCGAACAAACTCGGCGACGGCGCGCAGAAGGTCGAGAAGCTCGGCCACCTCATCGCCATCTTCGAGAACCCTGCACTCGATTTCTCGAAGAACCGCGCCGAAAACGACGACATCCTCGGCGACGCCTACGAATATCTCATGCGGCACTTCGCCACCGAGAGCGGCAAGAGCAAGGGCCAGTTCTACACCCCGTCCGAAGTCAGCCGCATTATGGCCAAGGCTATCGGCATCTCGCCCGCCAACTCCAAAGCCGCCACAACTGCCTATGACCCCACCTGCGGCTCCGGTTCGCTGCTGCTGAAGGTCGCCGCCGAGGCCGGCAAGCACATTACCCTCGAAGGGCAGGAGAAGGACGTGACCACCGCCGGTCTCGCCCGCATGAACATGATCCTGCATGATTTCCCGACGGCCAACGTCCTCTCAGGCAACACGCTGTTCGATCCCAAGTTCAAGGACGGCGAACATCTCCGCACCTACGACTACGTCGTCGCCAATCCGCCCTTCTCCGACAAAACCTGGTCCACCGGCCTCACCCTGGGCGAAGGCGGCAGCGGCGATAAATTCCAGCGTTTTACCTGGGGTGTACCGCCGAAGAAGCAGGGCGACTACGCCTACCTGCTGCATATCATCCGTTCGATGAAAAGCACGGGCAAAGGCGCGTGCATTCTCCCGCACGGCGTCCTCTTTCGGGGCAATGCGGAAGGCGTCATCCGCCAGCAACTCGTCCGCTCTGGCTACCTCAAGGCCATCATCGGCCTGCCCGCCAATCTTTTTTACGGCACCGGCATCCCGGCCTGCATCGTCGTGCTCGACAAGGAGAACGCCGCCGCCCGAAAGGGCATCTTCATGATTGATGCCTCCAAGGGCTTCAAGAAGGACGGTCCGAAAAACCGCCTCCGCGAGCAGGATCTCCACAAGATCGTGGACACCTTCACCCGGCAGGATGAAAGCGACCCGCGCTACGCCCGCATAGTACCGGTCGCGGAAATCGCCGATCCGAAGAACGACTACAACCTCAACCTCCCGCGCTACATCGACAGCGCCGAGCCGGAGGACCTGCAAGACATCGACGGCCACCTACGCGGCGGTATCCCGGAGCGCGACCTTGATGCCCTCGGCGCTTACTGGAAAATCATGCCGGGACTGCGCGCCGCTCTGCTCGGGAAGTTCAACCGCCCCGGCTACTCCTCGCTGAAGCTCCCCCTCGCGGAGGTGAAACCCGCCATCTTCGGAAACCCCGAGTTCACCGCCTTCACGACCAAGGCCAGGAAGCTTTTCACCAAATGGCAGACGGCCTCCGTCCCGCAGCTCAAGGGCTTCGCCCAAAACGGCCATCCCAAGCCGCTCATCGAAACCATCGCAGAGGACCTGCTCGCCACCTTCAAGACCGCACCGCTGCTCGATGCCTACGATGTCTATCAGCACCTCATGGACTACTGGGCCGAAACCATGCAGGACGATTGCTACCTCATCGCCGGTGCCGGGCGGAAGGCGGGCGCGCAGCCCCGCGAAATCCGTCAGGTCAAAAACAAGGAAGGCAAACTCGTCTGGCCCGAGAAGGAGGACTTCAGGAAAGGCAAGCGCCGCTTCAAGTCCGATCTCGTCCCGGCCACCCTGCTCATCGCCCGCTACTTCACCGCCGAGCGGGATGCCATCGCCATCCTCGAGGCCGAACTCGCCGGCATCGAGCAGCAGCTCGACGAAAAACGCGAGGAGCAAAGTGGCGAGGAAGGGCTGCTCGCGGAAGCAAATGAAGCCAACGAGGGTGAGCCGCAGAAAATTACAGCAAAAAGTCTCAAAGCAGCGCTCAAGAAAATCGACGATGATCCAGAGGAGGCCGAAGCTCGCCAGGCCATCGAAGACTACTCCGCGTTGCTCGACCAGCAAGCCGCCGCCAAGGCCCGGCTCAAAGCTGCGCAGGAAGATCTCGAAGGCAAACTCGACGCCAAATACCCCACGCTGACCGAAGACGACATCAAGACGCTCGTGGTGGACGACAAATGGCTGGCCACCATTGCCGCCGCCGTGCAGGGCGAGTTGGACCGCGTCTCGCAAACCCTCACCGGCCGCATCCGCCAGCTCGCCGAACGCTACGCCACGCCGCTGCCGAAGCTTACGGATGAAGTGGCGACGCTCGCTGCCCGTGTGGATGGACACCTCAAAAAGATGGGGGCGGTATGGAAGTGAACCCCGGCTACAAGCAAACCGAGGTGGGTGTTACCCCGGAGGATTGGGAGGTGAAGGCTCTCAAGCGCATCTCGCCGAGGCAAAGCGTCGGCTTAGTCATCAATCCTTCCACATATTTTGACAAAGCGGGGACAGTGCCACTCCTGGTCGGCTCAAACGTCTCGGAGAATGCGATCGACTCGACGACCGCGAATCGCATCACAAAGGCGAGTAATGAACTGCTCCATGCATCGCGATTGGTGGCAGGGGACCTTGTAACCGTTCGCGTTGGTGAGCCAGGAATCACTGCGGTCGTTCCGCCGGACCTAGACGGGTGCAACTGTGCTTCGATGATGATTGTCCGGCGACATCCATCGTTCGACTCACACTGGCTGTGCTGGATGATGAACTCGCAACATGGACGACGACAGGTTGAGCACGTCCAATACGGCACAGCGCAGAAGCAGTTCAACATCAGCCACGCCGTCGATTTCCTTTACCCTGTTCCACCCCTCCCCGAACAACGCGCCATCGCTACGGCGTTGAGCGATGTGGATGGGCTGCTGGGCGGGTTGGACCGGCTCATCGCCAAGAAGCGCGATCTAAGACAGGCCGCGATGCAGCAACTCCTCACTGGTCAAACCCGCCTCCCCGGCTTCCACGGCGAGTGGGAGGTGAAGCAAATCGCTGACATCGCAACTTCAATCCCTGCCATCAATCGCGATGGCGCGACACTCCCCGTCCTGACTTGCTCAAAGCATTTGGGTTTCATGGACTCGTTGGGCTTTTTCAAAAATCAGGTATTCAGCAAAGACCTGAGTACCTACAAAATCATCAAGAGAGGGGAAATCGGCTACCCGGCCAACCACGTCGAGGAAGGTTCGATTGGACATCAGGGCCTTTATGACGCTGCGCTAGTCAGCCCAATTTATGTCGTCTTTGGAGTTAGCGAAAACGTGAACAGTTTTTTCCTCCACCGAGTTTTAAAGTTGGACTCATATCGGCAGAAGTTTCAAACAGCGACCACGTCTTCAGTTGCCCGGCGCGGCAGCCTCCGATGGCCCGCATTCTCCAAAATTACAGTGTCTCTTCCACCCCTCCCCGAACAAACCGCCATCGCTGAGGTGCTGACGGACATGGACGCGGAACTGGCGGCGTTGGAGCAGCAGCGGGAAAAGACCCGCGCCCTCAAGCAGGCCATGATGCAGGAACTCCTCACCGGAAGAACGCGTCTTGTCCCCGCAGGGGGCATCCGTGCCTGAAATCCCACGCTCCGAACGCAAGACACAGAACCGCGTCATCGGACTGTTCACGGACAAAACCCGGCCCGATTGCCTGGGCTACCGCTACCTCGGTGAGTGGAACAAGCGCGAGGACAATCGCGCCGTCGAGACGATGCTGCTGCGGGAGAACCTGAAGCAGCGGGGTTATTCCGATGCGCACATTTCCGCCGCACTGCAAAAACTGGAAACAGCGGCGGATGCCACCGGGATTACCCTCTATCAGGCCAACCTGCGCACCTATCAACTGCTGCGCTACGGCGTGTCGGTGCAGATCGCCGCTGGAAAGCCGAATGATCAAGTGCATCTGGTGGATTGGGAGCACCCGGAAAACAACGACTTCGCCCTTGCCGAGGAAGTGACCTTGCGCGGCGGCTACGAACGGCGGCCCGACATCGTGCTTTATCTGAACGGCATCGCGATCGGGGTAATCGAGCTGAAACGCAGTTCGGTGGAGGTGGCCGATGGCGTGCGCCAGCTCATCACGAACCAGGAGGAGATTTTCAACAAGGCCTTCTTCGCGACGGTGCAACTCATCTTTGCGGGCAGTGACTCGCAGGGGCTGCGCTACGGCACCGTCACCACAAAAGAGGAGTTCTTCGTGGAATGGAAGGCGGCGGACAATAGCCCGCTCACCGCCGGCGCATTGCTGGACCGTCCCCTTGCGGAGATGTGCGATAAATCCCGCCTGCTTGACCTGATCCGCAACTTCATCATTTTCGATAACGGCATCAAGAAGGTGCCGCGCCTGCATCAGTTCGTGGGCGTGAAGGCGGCGCAGGAGCGCATCCGGCAGCGAGAGGGTGGCGTTATCTGGCACACCCAGGGCAGCGGCAAGAGCATCCTCATGGTGCTGCTTGCCAAGTGGCTGATGGAGCACGATCCCGAGGCCCGCATCCTTGTTGTTACTGACCGCGACGAACTAGACAAGCAGATCGAGGGCGTGATGAAGAATGCTGGGGTTATTGGCGAAAACTCTCCGCCACCCCGCATCACCTCGCGGGCGGAGTTCGTTGCCAAAATTGGGGCCACTACGCCCCGACTGCTTTGTGCGCTGATCCACAAGTTTGACCCCGCTGACCTCACCGGCCCGCCGCCACCGACCCACGGTCGCTTTTACGTCTTCGTGGATGAATGTCACCGCACCCAGGGCGGCGACATGAACAAGCAGATGAAGCGCTGGCTCCAGGACGCAATCTTCATCGGCTTCACCGGTACGCCCCTGTTGCGCAGGGACAAGCAGACGACGCGGGAAGTATTTGGGACCTACATTCACACCTACAAGTTCCACGAGGCGGTTGCGGACAAGGTAATTCTCGACTTGAAATATGAAGCCCGTGATGTGCCACAGCGCCTCACGTCGCAGAAGGCAGTCGATGCGTGGTTCGAGCAGAAAACGAAAGACCTAAACAATTTCCAGCGTGCCGTCCTTCGCAAGCGCTGGGCCACGATGGAGGAGCTGATGAGCGCCAGCGAACGGAAGCAGCGCATCATCGCCAGCATCGTCGAAGACTTCAGCCTCAAGCCTCGCCTGAACGACGACCGGGGCACGGCCCTACTGGTGGCAGCCAGCATCTATGACGCCAGCCACTACTTTCACCTGTTCCAGAATACGTATTTCGGCAAATATTGCGGCATCATCACGTCCTACGAGCCCAACCACAACGCTATTTCCCGCGAGCCAACCAATAGCGACGAACGCTACAAGTTCGACATCTATACGCAGCACGTCTTGAAGAGTGGCCAGACCACCAAAGCCTATGAAGACGAAGCCAAACGGCGCTTCATCGAGGAGCCGGCCAACCTCAAGCTATTGATCGTGGTAAGCAAACTCCTCACCGGCTTCGACGCGCCGAGCTGCACCTATATTTACCTCGACAACCAACTGCGCGACCACAATCTATTCCAGGCCATCTGCCGCACCAACCGGCTCGACGGCGCTGATAAAGATTACGGCTACATCGTTGACTTCAAAGAGCTGTTCGGGAAAGTCCAGGAAGCCGTCGCCGTGTATAACTCCGACGAGTTGGATACTGACGAGGGCAGCGGCGGGGAGAACAACGTCAAGCTCAAAGACTGGCTGGTGGAGGGTAAGAGACAGCTCGATACTGCCCGCGAAGCGCTCCGCTATCTTTGCGATCCGGTGCCGCCCCCGCGTGAGATGGAGCAATATCTACATTATTTCTGCGGCGACCCCAGCAATGCCAACGCCCTCGCAGAAACGGAACAGCTCCGGGTTGCGTTCTACAAGGGCGTGGCCGCTTTCGTCCGCGCCTATGCCGACATCGCCCAGAACCTCTCCGAGGCAGGTTATTCTGGTGCCGAGATCGCAGCTTTGCGGAAGGATGTGGAGTTCTACAGCGACACGCGCTCCGCGATCAAAAAACACTCGGGCGAGGAACTGGACATCAAGCCTTATGAGGCGGATATGCGCCACCTTCTCAACACGTATGTCCAGGCAGATCCAGCCGCCGATTTGGGCAACCTGAATTCCCTGTCAATTACCGAGCTGATTATTGAAACCGGTATCCACGATGCCATAGCGAGAAAATTGAACGAGAAAGGGAAGCTATCGCGGAACGCCATCGCCGACGGAATTATCAATAACGTACGCAAGACCATCATCCGCGACCAGCTCACCGATCCAAGGTTCTACGCAGAGATGTCAAAGTTGCTGGATGACCTGATCAAACAAAGTCGTGCCGATGCTACTGCCTACGAGGCTTTCCTGAAGAGGGCGGAGGATCTGGTGAAGCGCATGGCGCAGAAGAACACTGGCGGGCATCCTGCGGTGCTGAACGGGTATCCCGGAGCCAAAGTCCTCTTCAATAATCTGGCTGACATCCCCGCTACAACCTTCCAGTGTCCTGCGGACGAAGATGGAAAGGCAAAACTCGCCTTCGAACTCGATCTGGCGATGCGGGAAAAAGCGCCGGCAGGCTGGAAGGGCGATGACACTCGCGAGAAGCAGGTGCTGAACGCGCTTTTTCCCATCATGTCTCGGGATCGGCAGGCCACCCAGGCCATTTTCGAGATCATCAAAAATCAACCGGGCTACTGATGAAAACCGAAACTATCCAGCTTGGCGAGATTTCGATTCTGGTGACCCGGAAGGCCATCAAGCATGTCCACCTCTCCGTGCATCCGCCGAGCGGACGGGTAACTCTTGTAGCGCCAGTCGCAACGCGGCCCGATGTTGCGCGCGCTTACGCAATCTCAAAGCTGAGCTGGATTCGCGAGCAGCAATGGAAACTCCGGAACCAAGCGCGTGAGGCACCTCGGAAGTTCGTTGAACGTGAAAGCCATTACCTGTGGGGGCGACGACACCTCCTTACTATCGTCTATCGGGAAACTAAGCCGTTAGTTTCTCTCGACCATAGGCGCATCACGCTAACAGTACGCCCAGGCAGTGATGCTCAAAAACGCGCCAATGTGATGCATGAGTGGCATAAATCGCTCTTGCACGACGTAGTTCCGTCGTGCATCAATAAATGGGAACCGAAGCTCAAGGTGAAAGTGGAAAGGTATTTCCTACAACGGATGAAAACCAAGTGGGGAAGTTGCAATCAAAAAGCGGGTCATATCCGCATCAACACGCAACTCGTGACGAAGCCTAAAGATCTGATTGAATACGTGGTCGTCCACGAAATGGTTCATCTCATTGAACCGACGCACAGTGATCGCTTCTTGGCGATCCTCGGCAAGCATTACCCTACCTGGCGCGAGGCCCGCGCAGAACTCAACGACCTACCATTAGCTGCCGAAGCATGGAGGAAATGATCTCCTCTGCAAGTTTGTAGAGGACAGTTCTCGAAGAATCTTTTGGTTTTTCCTACTGCTTATCCGGTGGAACTATTCGGATACTCCCGGCCAAGGTTGCTCGGACATCGGCCAGCGCTTGGTGAACGTCGTGGACGGCATGGTAGTGCCACGCGGCATTTGCCGCCGCTAACAATATCAGCAGGATCGCGCCCCGGCAGTCCATTCCTAGAAACATGAGGCAAATCAAACCCAATGCGGCGACTATGGAACCGAGCAAGATGCCGAGCTGGAACTTCAGACGGAGAACAAGAGAACGAGCGTAACCCCTTCCTATTGGGTCAGCAACAAAAGCAGTACGAAGATATTCTTTCCACTGCTCATCGTGTTTGCCTTTGGTCTTCTCATTCGCGAGCTTATCAAAGTGAATTTCGATTCTCGCTCCGCAATCCTCAATTAGAATTCCAAGGGCGGTGATTGCAAAGAAAAGTACCCAGTAGGTTTCAGTCGTATGGGTTATCATTGCCGCCTTAAACCCAGGGAACTTCCACGACAAAGCGACTAGCCAGCTACTTATCGCCAATGCGCCTGGAATTAAGATGGTGACTAGTGGCCGGAAGATTTCGGACTGAAAGGCCGCAAAGAAGTTCATAACAACCTCGTTCGTCCGCAAGCTTAGCCGAGTCTAATCTTGATTCGGAGTAGCAAATGGGATACGTGTCTCCCGGTGAACAAATGTTCATATTCAATGCAGCCAATCGAAGACGATTTGTGCACTCTCGTCCTCAGTCAAAAAGCAACGCCCACCGACAAAAAGCGGCCCGAACTCGTGCCAACCTCTTCTCATATTTGCACAAAAATTCACAAAAAGTCGGTATAACAGACTCATGGCAGCCCTACAAAACGTCAGGCATGAAACCGCGCGCAGATGATTGCCGAGGACCGCCAAACGGATCAGCAGATCGCATCCACTGTGGGAGTATCCAGGCGCACGATTGCATACTGGAAACTTCGGCCTGAGATCAAATCCCGCATCTCTGAAATATGCGAAGTTGCAGCGGCTCGGATGGAGGGTCGCATGGAACGCCACGAATGGCTCTGGGAGCGTGACTGCCTGCGACGAGAAGCCAGCACCGCAAGAGCGCAATTGCCCGCAGAGTCGCCTTTCAGCTATTGCAGGAAATGGGTGCCTCATGAGAGGTGGTTTCAAACCAGCCCGTCAGTCTTGACTAGGACCTTGCCATCAACCTCAAAACCCACGGCGGCCAGCTTTCGTCTTCCGCCATATCCCCTTTTTGCCGCAACGTGTAGTACGTGCGCCAGTGCATTCCTTTCGGCCTTCGACGGAAAATCGTGAATCAGGCCAGGCTCACCTCCAAGTTTCACACGGATCGCCTGAGAAAATTGCCCGGCAGGTGGTCCCTGCGGGGCTGGATACGACGATGGCCAGATTGTTGCGGGGCCTGTAGAAACGTGGGAATAGAAAGGCCTCAAGTGCTCAAGGATCGCCAACAGCAGCAGATGGGCGTTGTTTGGCTATCAAACATAGGGGTAAGCTGTGCCAGATAGACAGGAGGAGTCCACAATGACCGAGCCGACTGATCTAACCCTAGAGCACGAGAAGATCAAGATTGAGCAGGAAAAGCTGAAACTTGAGCGCGAAAAGCTACAACTGGAACGGAAGAAAGTATATTGGACAGGGGCTGGCGTTGCGATACCCCTCTTAATCGCTGCGGCCTCGATTCTTCTTGGCGTTTATCAGCTAAAGAAAACTGCAGACGATCAGTTCAAACAGAAGCTTGCAGAAACAATCATCCAGAGCACATCGCCTGACGAGGGGCTCGCGCGAGCGACCTTCATTACGGAAATCCTGGGCGATTCAGCACCTCGTGGTATTAAGCAGCACCTCGACAAGATTGATCCCGGTAGATTTACAACCGTGCGATCGGCGGCCTCGCAAAAAGAGTTAATCAAGCTCTTATCTGAGCGACCACAACAACGCCGCTCCATACTGCATGATTGGAGAGCACTATTCCCTGGGGATGAATGGATTGCAACTCTAGAAGGTGACGCTGCGCCTTTACGTGCTCCAGCTCCCCAATAAGAAAAAGTTTAACTCGGCCCGTGCTTGATTGCTGCCCTTCTGGCTCCCCGAAGGCCTTGATACCTGGATGGCGAGGCTGTTGAGGGGACTGGGACAAGAGTAGGCCTACGTCAGGGCCCTTTGTTTAATGCCACCAAAGGTCTCTGAAAAGTTAGAGTCAATGTTTTGGCAGTCCATCCTTCTCCCTCCCTCCAGCCACGAAGCTGAATGAGACGTCTTTGAGATGAGAGTCCAGCACCGCCGTGTCACCCTTGTTTGTTTTCAGGAGCGTCGCATATGTTTCGGTGAGATTTAGTGCGTTGTCTGTTCGTACAAATGCCACGCATTCATCGTTTCGGTAAAGGCACACTTCGCCGTTGCTTGAAGGTATGACTTTGACATTGCTGCTTGCGAAAGATTGAACGAGTGCCCGAAGCAAGTCTTGTTTTTGATCGGATCGCTCCTGAGGTGTATCTAAAATGGCAGGGTCGCTATGCTCTTGAAGCGCAGCAGCCAGAGCATTAGACACCGTGCGGAGATCGTCAGGACCGAGACTGACATTGACAAAACCCTGCACTTCTTCTTGTTCAGGTTTATTACTCTCGGCCGCGCCCTCTGCTACGGCAGCTGCGGCCGCGACATGAATATAGGAATCACTTGTTAGTTTGCCATTGTGCACTTTTACTGGAATATTCACGCTTTCATCACCCGAGCGACCAGGAAAAGTGATCCTAACTTCAGTTGGTCCCGCATCGAAGCGTCTCTGTAAAGTCCATGCAGAGAAGATACCGATGCACAAAAGGGTCGCAGCTACACCAATGGTCGGATAAGACCAGATTAGTTCAGCAAGGGGGCGCGACCGGCGAGACTCAGTAATGGAGAGCAAGCGCTCGGGGGGCGAAATCTCCTTGCCGCGTAAATCAATCACCGACAGAATTGGCGTCAGGACGCTTATGAGAGCTGCACAACCAGGGCAGGTCTCCATGTGCCCCTGGCGTCCTTTCGGCAAGGCGAGCTTCCTCTCGTATTCAACAATTTCGTCTGGCGAATAGCATTGGTCACCGCTTTGTCGCCGGAGCCGCGCTTGCTCCCTTATGCTAACAAGCAGCCTGTCAGGGGTTTGACCAATTCTCTGAGCAAAACGCTCTATATTTTGACGGTAACGAGGTGTCGCCATTTGCAGTGTCTCCGTTAACCCTGTCATCTCAATGTTAAAACCGTCCACTAAAACCAATCAACTTGCGTGCTAACCGCATCGAGCGCCCGTTTTAAAGCTGTCCTAGGCTCGAGTTGTTGCATTAGGGTTTCATCTCGACCCTCAAGTTTTTTGGATTCCCTGGCGGCATCTGTAACGCTATTCCACATCACGGTGATGACTACATCGACCGTGTCTTCGATCTCTTCTTCGTTTATCTTGCGGACCTCAATTCCTTGCTTGGCCATTGTGTTTGCATGAAACTGAGCCCGCTTCATGATTTGTTTTCTAGTGCACGATTCAAGGCTCCCCTTAGTCCAACCCCAGCAAGTTCTCTTCAATCTCACAAATGGATCATCTTCATCTGAATAGACGGTGCTACCCGGTTCTTCGGGATCACATTGCAAGCAGGCATCTTGAAAGCTTCGATACAGCACTGGGTCAAGATTCCAGAGCGCCGGCAACCACGAATACCACGCGTGCATTAGTCCGGTAAAGTAACCGCTGTGGGGCAATTTGCGGTGACGCACATTGTGGATTCTCCTGTTACAAAACCCTGCTGAGGAATGCGCTTCACAAGGACATCCATTCTGTATGTGGCAATTCGGATTGGGGGTCTCTGGATCGACTGTATGCACCCCTAGGGCATTTTTAAACCCAACTGAACCGGAGCAACCCATTTCGGAAACAAAAACACTTAAGAGTGATGCGGCGTAAGGGACAAAATCACGACCGGCGACCTCGTTAGTGACCGACATAAATCGGATGGTCATCTCGTCCCATCCAAACTTACGCCGCAACACACAACCATTCAGGATCACTGAATGGTATCGGAGTATCTGAAACTTTTGGAGCACCAGACCAGCGATGAAGGTGCCAAGACTGTGTGCGATAAGATGAGGAGGCTTTGCATTTATTGCCAAGCCAGATATCGTCAGGTAAACATCATCGATTACCTTTGCCCGCAGGCGACGCGTGTTTAAATTCGCTACAAAAAGGCAAATCACGGTGAATAAAACGTAGGCAAGCCAAAGAGTCGGTTCAGAAATAATTGAAAACAGCCATAAACCGAATGCCACGACAATGAAGATCACGAACAAAATAAGATCGCTCGCGAGCTTCGCAACTGCTCGCTTGCGAAATGCTGAGTATTTGATCGGAATATACCGATAGAAGGGGCTTAGAACTGCCGCAGCGCCTTCCTGCCAAGGCCCATCGGTATTAATTCCATGTATTGAAAACAACAAGCGCTTCGATTCAGAGTCGTGCTGGTGAACCATGTCGTTCTCGTCGCTCTCTTACCACCACGGTTTGTCCATGATACCCAGACATAATCGTGCATTTGCCGTTCAGTCATCGCGAGCGGCAGGTCGGTGGTCATCTAGATCAAGGGGGTAAGTGCACGAATTATACAGCAAGCTCTTGTAGCGTAATGAGAAATTAATGGCCTCACCAGGGAAAAGCGGTGCAGAACGGATTTAGTCTCTTTGTCCGATAACGTGGCTATTGATCACCGGTGCCTGATCATCGGAACATGAGATCTTAGCCGTACCCCGCCACAATAACTCGCAATCAGACATTTCTTCGACACCTATCCTGCACTTGTGCGCTATTTGCTGGAGTCGCTTGATCTCAGGTTCCAGTCCGCCAGTTTGCCGGAACGCCATCAGTCTGCTGACAATTGCTTCAAGAAGATGCTGCTGTACGTCTTCGATCCGATCACCGGAAACCGCGACTGGTATATCGATCGCTGAGGCATTCCATTCGCCACCTCCGCGCCATAGTCGGCACAGAACCGGAACTTCCTCTTGGGAAGAAAGCGATCGTTTTGCGGGAGATCCACTCTGTTCAAACAACCTCAGCACAACTTGCCTCCGCGCACCGCCCCTATTTTGATGCCAACTATGACGACCTATTTTGATGCCAACTATGACGACAGTGGCGAGGCGCCGGCTGGACAAACGATTGTCCCCTCGACGCTAGTCCTCTATTAGACGGTGTGTCAAGCACAAAGGATACCAAAGAGTCAAATTTTTAAGAATGGCCGAATGGATTCACAGGGCTTACCAAAGAAACCCGCGACAGGTCTTTAATAATTCCTTATATGCACCTTTGTACTCAATAAGCCCCCTTCAACCCACCGTTCCTCTTATGGGAAAGCTGGCCCTCACAAACCTTAGAGCCACTTCGCCACTCCTCCATGATGTGAGCAGGTCCCGCGCCCGTGCTGGGAAAACGAATACGACCCGTCCCGGCATTGGGCCGTTGCACCCTGCGGAACAGCTGATCCCTCGGTCTTCACGGGTCGGCGGACGCAAGCTCCATTCACGTTACGGTAATAGTCCGGCGGGACATGAGCCTGTGGTTGTGGCCAGCGCAGACGCTTGCGGACCGGGCGACGGAGCGGGTTTCAGTTGGGCTTGCGGGAAAGCGGGCAGGGCAAGAGCCAGTGCAAGCAAAAGGCCAATAAGCTTCTTCATAGTCGTTCTCCGAAGAAACGATTTGATATGCGGGGCCTAAGGGGTGTGGCGGGAAGTTTACCTTCGTTTGGGCGGAAAGCAAGGAATATTCTTACAAATTACGTTTACGCAATGAAGGAGGGAGGAGTATGTTCCTTGCCAGCACCCCTCAAATGCGATGCCAGGGGCGAACGCCCTCACGCTAGGCCCCTCTTTTTGCGAACTTTCAAGTGGAGGAACCATGCACAAGCTGCCAGTGGTTTTCGGGGTACTCTTAGCTGCTTCTTATCTACCAATCAACGCACAACCGGGCTCCTCGTGTACGCGCGAAGACATATTCCCAACCAGTTGCAGTCCGTTTCACGCGAAACACCACCAGGCCATAGATGACGTTTGTGGGCTGGCTGGCGCCGCCGCGGACCCGGGCGATGCGGCGCAGGACAAAGCAAAGAACAATTTATGTTCGACCGGTAGCCCTTCCGAGATAACCGTCGATGATCTGAAGGATTTTCAGGATGCGGTTGACAGCAGTACCCTCGTATATGGCAATCGTCACGCCAATCCAGGCATCCCGCCTCCACCAGTAGATCGTGAAAAGTTTTTTGGAGCGACGGCATACGACGACGAGAACACTTGGGTGCAGCTCAAGATTCCAGCGCGTAACTAAAATAAGCTGCTTTGTTCGGCGGTGTCCTCGACATGGCCTGATTCTTCCGCGCACTCCGGGCCATCATTGCTTACCTTGTTCACAGCAGAACTAACCGGATACATCCGCATGTGCCGAGCATCGAACGCCTTTAGCAGATCACTCACCTTCGCTGGATCAGTCATTCCAGGATCGAGCCAAAGATCGTAATCGCTTGGTTGAAGGATGACTGGCATTCGGTCGTGAATGTCCTTGAGCAGCGCATTGGCATCTGTGGTCAGGATCGTGCATGACTCGATTACTTTTCCACTCGGGTCTTTCCATCTGTCCCAGAGTCCGGCAAACGCAAACAATCCGTCATCAGCCATTCCGATGTTATAAGCCTGTTTCTTCTTAGGGCCGATTTTCTTCCATTCGTAGAAACCATCTGCCGGGATTAGGCACCGGCGCTTCTTCATGGACTCGCGAAAGACCGGCTTCTCGGCTGCCGTCTCACATACGGCATTGATCGTCTTTGCGCCGATTGACATGTCCTTTGCCCAATAAGGAATCATGCCCCAGTGCATCTTAGCGAATATGCGTCTTGGTTCAGTGCGGTCTTGGCGTATGGTGGCGACTTCATCTGTGGGCGCTATATTCCAGCGGGCTGCCCAGTCGATGTCCTCAGCCGGAATGTTGAAGTACTCGCTGAGCCAACGCTCTTTTGCCGTGAGTCTGTACCGTCCGCACACGAGATGATTTTACGGTGCATGTAAAAACCGAAGCAATCTCTTTCCGTGCTTGCTAGATCGGTATAAGATATGGAAATGCTATTGGGGTCGGCCACTCACCTCTCGCATACTGCGCGATGCACTCCATTTCGTAGGCCCTGCCCGGAGAGAAGCGGTAGGCGATATACGATTTGCGTCCTTGAAGCAATTGACGAGGCGTGCCAGGTGGATTTTAGCATCGCGGCCTTGAAACAATATTTCCTGCCTTCTCAACAGCTTAGCGAATAACAGGCAAAAGGTACGTTGACAGACTGGCAACCCGCATTTTATTGTTTCCTTCCAACAGCGAATACGAAGCGAATCACGTTGCCCAGCCATGTCCTGCGTAGCAATCATCCGCGCTCAAGTCGAACGCCGCATTCCGGGCGCTCTCGCCGTTTATGAACGCCAGACTCCAGAGGTCTTTCCGACAGGCATTACCGCTATAGATCGTGAAATTGGCGGCATTCCCAAGGGAGCACTCACGCAGGTATGCGCTCCGGTGGACAGCACTTCCGGCAGGACAACTCTACTGTTGTCGCTGCTGGCGCAAGTCACCGGCAAAGAGCAGTACTGTGTTCTAGTGGACGCCAATGATTGTTTCGATCCTGAATCAGCAAATGCTGTGGGAGTCTGCTTCTCCCGGCTCCTTTGGGTGCGGTGCAGTGGCCGTGGAGTGAAAGCTGTTGAGCAGGCATTCAAGTCAGCAGACATCTTGATACAGAACGGAGGCTTTGGGGTAATCGCTCTCGACCTGGGTAATGTCGCTGAGAAGCTGGTTAGGAACATTCCACTCACTACATGGTTCAGATTTGCTCGTGTGATGGAAGCCCTACCGACCGCGCTGGTGGTATTGCTGACTCACTCTGCGGCACAGAACTGTGCGGCACTAACTCTGAACATGGGCGCATCGGCCCAATGGTCAAAAACAGGAACGGCATCTCATGCGCAATTGATTTCAAACGTCCAGTTTGATCTCGAGATTGGACGCACACGCTCAAAGAAGCCAGCTCACGGCGTAATCATGCCGCTGCCCGTTCCTTCCTCCATTCGGCCCAACGCCGCTTCGTGGCCTTGCCAATCTTCTTACGAGCTGACGCTGAGAGGGGCCGTTTCCGGCCATCCGGTTTACCGGAACTCTTGCGGAATGTGATTCGGCTGCCACTCAGGGCTGCAATGGCAGTGTCGAGACGGTCACGCTCGGCTTCCAGTTCCGCGATGATAGTTGCTGTGTCCAATGGGTGTTCTCTCTTCTGCGTAGATGAGCGGCTGAGCGAGATTGTAATACGAATCGGTAAAAACCCTAAGCTCGTCGCCTGGTGAACGATTCGGTTCCGTTAGCGCGAACCGTTATGGCGCGATTGAACGGGACTGGCGCTTCTTCAGCGGCCTCACCGATCTTCCGCCGAACTACGTTCCATTTTGGGAAAAACTTCACACTTCTTCACACTAACTTTAGCTCGGCTGCTGACAGCACATCAAATACCGTGACGAAGCTAATCATCGATAGACAAAACGTTCTGTAGTTACCAACTTGTTACTTGCCAGCTCACGATTGCTCAGCTATAAGATCGCTAAAGCTCACCACCAGAAAAAGCTTCATGACAGTTTTCCCTGTGGCTAGGTGTGTCCTTAGGTCAAGTTAGGAGTTGTGATATAATGCGCTTGTTTGCCGCTCTAATGTGCTGTCTGTTTTTTACCCTTTCATCCCAGTTGGTAGCGCAGTCGGCTCCATCGATTATTCAAGTGACAGATAACACCGGCAGCGTCCACGCCGATTAGGTTGGGCGTTCTTGCTAAAACGGGAAAGATCCCACCATTGATCGACTCGGTCAACCGATGTGTTGGGCTGGACGACTGAAGCCTCGTATCCAAGGCGCTGACTAGCCAGGAATACCAAACACCATGCGGTAATCTTCCAGAATTCGCTGGGACAGGCTCTCCGCGACTGTTCCAATGACCTTATTGGGCCTAAGCTAACCAAATCTCCTTGAAGACGCGTACGTTCTATAGAGCGATCATCGCGAGTAATTGCTCACGCTCATGGAGTTGGTCTACGGCGATTCAACGTCAATAAGACGACACCCTTGTCCTTGAAATGGTTTTTTGCTTTTCCTATACGTTGAATTGATCACGAATGGGCCCAAATGGTTCTGGTCTTATTTACGCGAGATTTTTATTTTCTTATACTTCGAGCATCGAACGGCTTGATCAGGTCACCGACTTTCACAGGATAGGTGGCTACTCTGGATCGCAGTAGTACGTGGCCGTAGAAGGACCAAAGTCACGCACGCACATGCGACGGATGAGTTTTTCATACCAGGGCATGAAGCGGTTGATCGGCTCTCTTGGATAAGCCATTAACCGCCAGAAAAGCGACAGCGTTGGATCGTAAGGATGATTTGCCATTACGGGGTAATGTTATCACCGCACCCGCGCCATTCGCCAGTATGGGATCAAGCAGTGTTGACGCACCCGGCAGATGGAGTCATCCGATTGTTGATGTCAAAGAGCGGCTGGAAGCTCGATCCAGATTCCCTCATGTTGCCCCAGGCATCATAGCTGTATGTGAGATTGAAAGCGTTATCCGCCTGTGCGCCGGTCAGAATGCGATTCAGAGAGTCATAGGTAAACGTCTGGTTTCTGGTTGTGCTCAGAGTGTCTGCGATACTGAGAATCTTGCCATTGTTGTGGCCGAAGGCGTCAACATAGCCATAACTCTTGCTGAAAAAATGCGTTCCGCCGATTGAATCAGCGATGGAACTGACCTGCAAACGATTGTTATATCCGGTGGTCTTAATCACGCCATTTCCGAATGTGCCGCGGTCGAAATATAGGAGAAAAAAAGTTCATTTTTGTTGTGATTCAAAAAGTCAGGAGGCGATCAATATCTCTGTTCACTTCGGATTGCCGCTGTTGGAATCGATTCATTCGGGAAGCCGGTCCGCAAGTTTGTGTTCGCGTTCAGCCTCGTCGGTCTTGTGCAATTGCGACAAAACCGAAGCGAGCTGCTGATGGCTACGCTTCGATCGATCGTCTAGAGCCACGGCCCTCCGGGCCATCTCCTCCGCTTCTTTCAAGTTGCCGGTCAACTCGAGAAGCAGTGAAAACGAGGCGTATTTATCGGCGGTCGCAGGGCCCTGAGAGAGGTTGGTTCGGAAAAGTGAGATGGCGTCCTCGGCGCGACCCATCACAATGTAGGTAAAGGCCAGTTGAGAGAGGGCGTCGGAATCTCCTGGTTTGATCTCAAGCACGCGGCGCAATTCGCCCAGGGCTTCGTCATTTTCCGACTGGTCAAGGTATAAAGTAGCTAGCTTCTGATGAGCCGCTGCATCGTTTGGGTTCCTCGCGATTGCTTCTTTTTGCGCCGCGATGAGGAAGGCATTCACTTCTAACCTCTGGCGGTACTGCCTGACCACATCGTAGCGCACGGCAATCACCCCGCCGAAACTCAGAACAAGGACGAAGGCAGTGGAGGCCAGCACTCTGCGTTGGCGCGCCGCTCGCTCGAGAGGAGAACCGCGTAGGACCCATACAAGAAGGACTCCGATGGCGAGGCCGCTTACCAGCCCACCGGCGTGGCCGGCATAATCGGTTGTTTTGGAGAAATGGCCAAACAGCAGTTCGAATGGCATCAGGAAGACGATCCACGGAAGGATGCCAAGGATTTGGCGTCGAGGGAGATTGAGCTTGGCAAGCGCCAGCAACGCAATCAGGACTCCGGCTTGTCCAAAAATTGCGCCGGACGAACCGAACTTGAGAAATGTCGGGTGCCAAGCCAGGCTTGTCAAAGAAGACGCAGCGCCAGTAAACAGGTAGACAACAAGCGTCTGGGTCCGGCTCAAGAGCCGATCCAACGGTTTTCCTAGGCGCCATAAGAACAGCAGGTTGCCCGCCAGGTGAAAAATGTTCAGGTGCACGAAAAGGCAAGTCAGGACTCGCCAATACTGGCCTCCGAGCGTGAGCGGGGCAAAATCGCCGCCCCACAAAAGCAATACCTTATCGTCGAAATCTGTGCCTATGGGGGTATCGAAGAACCGTTGAACGCCTGACAGCCGTATGCTGTGGAGCAGCATCGCCAAGAAAATGAGAACGTTCGCGGCAATCAGAACTTGAGTATTCGAAAGGGGCGTTAGACCCCTCGCAGCTAGCGGGGCCGATCCAAACTGCGGCTGGGCCCCGGAGGAGGAAGTCGAGGCTAGATCAAGCGGGTTGGAATTCGCCAAATTAATCGAGTCACCCGGGCACGGGTTCATGAAGCAATGCGGCTCTCTTCCGTTGCTTGAACCTATCGACCAAAACTTATTCCACGCTTTTGTACCTCTCGTACGCTGACTTTCCCTCTTCTAACCTGGCATGGTCAATGCCAAATTGGAACGTTCTCAATTCAATATAGTACCAGCGAAGATGGGCACCCCTCGGTATGGTGATGGACGGAAAACCTGGGAAGCGCAAGCCCCCGTCTGCTTCGGAGGCCCTAAGTGCAGAAAGACCTCCGTATCTCCCTTGACTTTTATTTGTCATTGATGCCCGCAGTTCCGACAGATTTCATTTATCGGGGTGCCGCATCCTTCGGGTGCTCCGGACATCCGCCTTGGCATGTAACCCATTTTCCATCCTTATTGAGGTAGCCAGGATCGATGCTCCAAAATCTATCCCACCTTGCCTCTCCCTCTTGCGACCTGGAATAGTCAACCAGCCTCCCGGCTTCGTGACCTCCGAGTTCGATCAGGGCTCCAGCAGGATCCTTGGCAGCAGCAATCGTTTTTGCGACGGATTCGATAGTGTCGCCCGCAGTTCTAGGGGCAACTTTCCCGTCAACGATGATTCTACCTTCAGTATCTCTGTCGATATGGGCGAGTTTGTCCTTCTGGACTAGTGCTTCGCCGATTTGCTTCTTTTCGCCGGTGTTGGGGTCGGTCTTAGTAACAGTCGAAGTGGTCGTTTGGTTTACGTCAGCTGATCCGTCCTTGTTAAACGTAGTTGTTATAGTAATGGTTTGAGTGAGAGTGAGGCCATTCCCCAAATCTTGCGATTTTGTTTTTACAATTGGATGATCCGGATCTGCATTGTCGTCAATGTGTCCATCAGCATCCGCGTTCGAGACTGGGTCATTTCTGACATACAAATATAGATTAAGCGATTGCGGATCGCCAAAATTGGCATACGGCACAGTTACCGGCCTTGCGCTCCAGTCTGGCGTTGCCCATCGCCCCATTGAACTCGAAAAATAGCGAGCGCCGAAATCATCGAGTCCGGATTCGTTGTCGTGCTCCTTGCCGGTGAATCGGTAATGATTCGACGCATTGTCGGGTAAGCAGATCACCTGCTCGCCAAACGGATTGAAGGTGCAATCTTGGATCTTCGTGCCAGTCGCGTCGGTCATGATTCGGGTAGAGCCTAGATGATCTCCGTGATAATACTGTGCGCCCGTTCCGTTATTCGAGGTGTCCTTGGCGACCCTTTTGCCGTAGCCGATGTAGTCTGTCCACGCAGTTGTGGCGGGATTTAACTCTGCAATGACGTTTCCACCGAAGAAGAAGTACTCGGTGCTGGTGCTCCCAGCATCCTTGCGGACGCGGTTGCCTAGCGGATTATATGTGTAGGCCGATGCGGCGCCATCCACGGTCTTGATGCGTGCTTCGCCATCGTACGCATACACATGATTGTGGTTATCCATTAGCAGGTCGCCCGCGGCGTCGTAACAATAGGACACGAGGTTAGGGGTGCACCCGGCAGATGGAGTCATCCGATTGTTGATGTCAAAGAGCGGCTGGAAGCTCGACGTTCCAGATTCCCTCATGTTGCCCCAGGCATCATAGCTGTATGTGAGATTGAAAGCGTTATCCGCCTGTGCGCCGGTCAGAATGCGATTCAGAGAGTCATAGGTAAACGACTGGTTTCTGGT
>Ga0137404_10000334_pt1 | contig 30757 bp, 30 predicted proteins | sample CZOMad2_1_16fung_FD_108285 | JGI IMG/M metagenome (GOLD analysis project Ga0137404, IMG submission 108285) | Vadose zone soil fungal communities from Angelo Coast Range Reserve, California, USA - CZOMad2_1_16fungal (Illumina Assembly) | ecosystem: Environmental > Terrestrial > Soil > Vadose... | reverse complement strand
CAGACTGCGAGCCCATCTCTCCTCCTTAGAGGTTAAGGTGTCGCCTCTGCGGACTAAGTAACCAGATTCAGGGCTCTTTGTCCACTACAAGTTGTGTGTAACCATATGGGTGCCAACCCCAGGTACGAGAGATCCCAAGAATCAACAGCCCCGAAGGGGCGGCGGTAAGCCCGGGTGTACCGTCGCCCCTTCGGGGCTTTTGTTTTCTTATGGTTACACCAACCTGGGGCTCTCGCCCCAGGCTACCAACCTACGCCCTTTCAGGGCAGACACTTTCGGCGGGAGCACCCGATGATCGACCCTACCGACGCCGCGCAAAGCTGGATTCATCCAGCGCAACTCCTAGCCCGGAGATTTATCTCCAGGCGGAGGTCCGCGCCGGGAGGACACTCGGGCAACAGCAGGAGAGGAAGCGTAGCCGCACTCCGGGCTCACCTCACGCACGGCCAAGCCGAAAGCCGAACCCGCCTGTTGACTTGCGCCCGCCCCCCGCATACCATATCGGCTCTTTGGCGGCGGGGAGGTTAGCTCAGCGGTTAGAGCACCTGCCTTACACGCAGGGGGTCGCGGGTTCAAATCCCTCACCTCCCACCATGAGGTGAGTCGTCCTCCTCCGCCACACAGCAAGACCTTGCGGGGTCGTAGTTCAGTTGGTTAGAACGCCGGCCTGTCACGCCGGAGGTCGCGGGTTCGAGTCCCGTCGGCCCCGCCAATTTCATCCTTCACCCGCCGCGGCCCACCCCGGCGGCCAGGAATCAGGAGCTGGCAGCATGCGCGAGAAGATCAAGCTGGTCTCGTCCGCCGGAACGGGCTACTTCTACACCACCTCGAAGAACAAGAAGCTCTCGACCGAGAAGCTGCGGATGAAGAAGTACGACCCCAAGGTCAGGAAGCACGTCGAGTTCGTCGAAGAAAAGCTGCGCTAGTCGTCACCCCGCCGTTTCCCCGCCGCGCGCCATTCATGGCAGAATGAACCCGGGCGCGAGAGGCGTGGGCCCGTCCAGATCTGCCCAACCGATTCCATCGACCGCCTCGTACAGCGCCCGCCCCATCGCGGTCGTCCGGCCGCTGCGTCTGCCGCCGACACCGTGCCACCTAGAACGGAAGAGGAGGGAATCCCCATGTTCGAAGTTCCGCCGCTGTCCTACGCCTTCGATGCCCTGGAGCCCCATATCGACACCAAGACCATGGAGATCCACCACGACAAACACCACGCTGCCTACGTCGCCAAGCTGAACGGCGCGCTCGAGGGGCATGCGGATCTGCAGCAGAAGAAGGTCGAGGAGCTCCTGCGCGACATCAACGGCGTGCCGGAGGGGATCCGCACCGCCGTCCGCAACCACGGCGGCGGCCATGCCAACCACTCCCTGTTCTGGGAGATCATGGGGCCGGGCGGCGGCGGCAGCCCGACCGGCGCCCTCGCCACGGCGATCCAGCAGGCCTTCGGCAGCTTCGACGGCTTGAAGGAGAAGCTCAACAACGCCGCGACCAACCAGTTCGGCTCCGGCTGGGGCTGGCTGGTCGTCGCCGACGGCAAGCTCGACGTCATCGCCCGCCCCAACCAGGACAGCCCCCTGATGGAGGGCAAGACCCCTCTCCTGGGCGTCGACGTCTGGGAGCACGCCTACTACCTCAAGTACCAGAACCGCCGGCCGGACTATCTCACCGCCTGGTGGAACACCGTCAACTGGGGGGCGGTCGACCGCCGCTTCCAGCAGGTTCACGCCTAAAACCCCCATTTGCCGCCCCTTGGCTCCCCCATCGAGAGGCCCCGGCTCCCCGGGGCCTCACCGTTTTTGCACTCATTGTCAACTCCGGTTGCACCCGTAAATTTCAGTTATAGAGAAGTTTGCACCTGTGCGCTCATTTTGTGCGCACAGAGTTGGGTGCATATGAGCGCATTGCCAACCCTTCTTCAACTCACTTGAGGTTACAATCTCGTCATCATCGGGGGGCCGGGGACAGAAGGGTCACCTCAAAAGGAGAGAAAGAAGGCCATGGCTAATCTCGACCGCAGCAATCTAGGGTTTCGTAGTGAAGAGCGACACTTGACCAAGGTGTTCAAGGCGCTGTCGGACGGCACCCGCCAGGAGATTCTCCGCCTTTTGGAGAACCACCAGCGCACGGTCGGCGAGATCGTCGGAAACTTCAACCTGTCGCAGCCGACGATTTCGCGGCACCTCTCGGTCCTCAAGGAGGCCGACCTGGTCCTCGACCAGCGCCAGGGACAGAACGTCATCTACCGGCTGAACGACAACGCCCTGTCGACCTCGATGCAGGAGTTCTTCGGCCAGTTCCGCAGCTGCCAGGAAGTCCTCCGCTAGACGGCCCGCCATGGCTCTGGCGCCCGGCGATTGGGCCGGGCGCTTCAGCCGTTCTGGCGCCTCCTTCCCGGTCCGCGCTATAATCCCCCGCGCAGCGAAGGACGGCCGTCTGGCCGGCTCTCTCTTGTCACACCCGGCGGTGTAGCTCAGTTGGTCAGAGCAAGCGGCTCATATCCGCTGTGTCAGGGGTTCAAGTCCCTTCACCGCCACCATCCCCCTGCGACACCGGCCGCATGCACCTGCCCTCCATTCTCGAGCGCTTCTTCCGCCAGACCGCATCGCTCTCCCCGCTCGCCGCGGGTGACCGCATCCTCGTCGCCTTCTCCGGCGGCCCCGACTCGACGGCGCTCCTCCTCGGTTTCTCCCAGCTCTCCCGGCAGCTCCCGCTCGAGATCCTCGCGGTGCACCTGGACCACGGGCTCGACCCCGGCTCCGCCGGCCGGGCAGCGGCCGCCGCCGGCCTGGCCGGCCGGCTCGGCGTGCCGTTCGTCGCCTTCCGGCGGGAGATCCCCGCGCTGCGCCATCCCGGGGAGAGCCTCGAGGTCGCCGGCCGGCGGGTGCGCTACGATCTCTTCGCGACGCTCCGCGCCGAGACCGGCGCCCGCTATGTCGCCACCGCCCACCACCGGGACGACCAGGCCGAGACGGTGCTCTTGCGGCTCCTCTTCGGCAGCGGCCTGGCGGGGCTCGCCGCCATCCAGCCGGTGAGCCCGTCGACCGGCGTGGTCCGGCCGCTCCTGGACGTCCCCCGGCAGGCCCTCGCCGCGGCGGTCGCCGCCGCCGGCCTGTCGCCGGTCGACGACCCGACCAACGGCGATCTCTCCCTGCCCCGCAACCGCCTGCGCCATCAGCTCCTCCCCGCTCTTGCGACGGCCGACCCCGACCTGCCCGAACGCCTGGCGCGGCTCGCCGCCCGCGCCGCGGGAGCGCGGCGGCGGATCGAGGAGCGGCTGGAGGAGGTCCTCGCCCCCCGGGTCGATCCCTCCGGGGTGTCGATCGAGCGCCGCGGCTTCGAGCAGCTGCCGGAGAGCCTGCGCCGTTTCGCCCTCGGCGCCCTCCACCGCCGGGCCGGCGCCCCCTATCCCGCCTCCGCCGCCGCCCGGGCCGAGCTGCTCCGCCAGCTCCTCGCCCCCCACGCCGTGGGCTGCGACTGCGGCGGTGGCTGGCGCTGGGAGGGGCGGCGGGACGGCAGGACCCGGCGCCTCGCCCTGCGGCGCGCCCCCGGTTTCACTTATACTTTGCGGATGTCGTCCGATCGCGCCGGGAGCACCGAGGTGAAAACGGATGGTGCCTGAGCCCCCGGGAACGGCCGGCGCGGCCGGAGGAGGTACCGGCGTCGAGCTGCTCTACGATACGGCCACCGTGCGCGCCAACGTCGCCGAGCTCGGCGCCAGGCTGACCCAGGACCTCGGCCCGATCACCTCCGGCGTGGGCTCCGAGCCGCTCCTCCTCGCCATCCTGGGCGGCTCCCTGATCTTCCTCGCCGACCTGGTGCGCGCCATCGACCGGCCGATCCGCTTCGAGCTGATCCAGGTCGGCAGCTCCGCCGGGGCGGAGATCGGCGAGGTCCCCGGCCCCTCGGAGAGCGTCCTGAACCTTCACTACCCCATTCCCGTAGACATCGAGGAGCGGCGCGTGGTGGTGCTCAAGGACGTGGTGTCCTCGGGCGTCATCGAGATCTACCTGGGCGAGCAGCTGCGCCAGCATGGGGCGCGCGAGGTGCGATTCGCCGCCCTCATCGACCTGCCCGACGAGCGGAAGACCGCGTTCACGGTGGATTACAGCGCCTTCAGCACCTGGCGGGACGGGCTTCTGGTGGGATATGGGCTCAAGCACGAGGGCAGGTATGGCAACCTGCCGTATATCGGCCGGCTCCCCGCGCCGGGGTAGCCGGGGCGCCCCGATGGCGCGGGAATCTCGGCGGGAATCCCCGCGGGAATCCGACGCCCCCGGGAACCGTTACGTTCTGGAGACGTGCTCCGTCTCCCGTCGCTCCGTGGACGAGCGACCTGGCAATTGAGGTAGCCCTACGTTGAACTCTACTCTGAAGACCCTCTTTCTCTGGATGGCCATTTTCGTCGTGGTCATCCTGCTGTGGAACACCTTCCAGAACAACAAGGCCGCCTCCAAGGAGCTGGACTACTCCGCCCTGATGGCGGCGGTCCAGAAGGGCCGGGTGGCCGAGGTCACCATCCTCGACGACCAGGAGGTCAAGGGCAAGTACAAGGGCGGCGGCGAGTATGCCGAAGGCACCGAGTTCAACAGCCAGCTGCCCTTCAAGTCCGACTCCGCCTTCATCCAGAAGCTGGAGGCCGCGGGCGTCTCGGTGCGCGGTGAGAAGACCCGCGAGAACCCGCTCTTGACCGTGCTCTTCACCTGGGCGCCGGTCCTCCTCATCGTGGCGCTGTGGATTTTCTTCATGCGCCAGATGCAGACCGGCGGTAACAAGGCGCTCTCCTTCGGCAAGAGCAAGGCGAAGCTCCTGAACACCACCGGCAAGAAGGTGACCTTCAAGGACGTCGCCGGGGTCGAGGAGGCGAAAGAGGAGCTGTCGGAAATCGTCGACTTCCTGAAAGAGCCGCAGAAGTTCCAGAAGCTGGGCGGCCGCATCCCCAAGGGGGTGCTGCTGATGGGACCGCCGGGCACCGGGAAGACCCTCCTCGCCCGTGCCATCGCCGGCGAGGCCAACGTCCCCTTCTTCTCGATCTCGGGCTCGGACTTCGTCGAGATGTTCGTCGGCGTCGGCGCCTCCCGGGTGCGCGACCTCTTCGAGCAGGGGAAGAAGAACGCCCCCTGCATCATCTTCATCGACGAGATCGACGCCGTCGGCCGCCACCGCGGCGCCGGCCTGGGCGGCGGCCACGACGAGCGCGAGCAGACCTTGAACCAGCTGCTGGTCGAGATGGACGGCTTCGAGTCGAACGAGGGGGTCATCCTGATCGCCGCCACCAACCGGCCCGACGTCTTGGATCCGGCTCTCCTGCGCCCCGGCCGCTTCGACCGCCGGGTGGTGGTCGACCGGCCGGACATCAACGGCCGCCTGGGCATCCTGAAGGTCCACACCCGGAACATCCCGCTCGACGAGAACGTGGCTCTGAACGTCATCGCCCGCGGCACCCCCGGGTTCGCCGGTGCCGACCTCTCGAACCTGGTCAACGAGGCGGCGCTCATCGCCGCCCGCCGGGGCAAGAAGAAGGTCGAGATGGAGGACTTCGAGTTCGCCAAGGACAAGGTCCTCATGGGGGTCGAGCGGAAGACCCTCATGCTGACCGACGAGGAGAGGCGGATCACCGCCTACCACGAGGCGGGCCACGCCCTCGTCGCCTGCTTTACGCCGGGGGCCGACCCGCTCCACAAGGTCACCATCATCCCCCGCGGCCGGGCTTTGGGGCTCACCATGCAGCTCCCGACCGAGGACAAGTACACCTACAAGAAGCACTACGTCGAGGCCCAGATCGCCATCCTGATGGGCGGCCGGGTGGCCGAGGAGCTGACCCAGGAGGACATCACGACCGGCGCCGGCAACGACATCGAGCGGGCGACCGAGATGGCGCGGCGGATGGTCTGCGAGTGGGGCATGTCGGACTTGGGGCCGCTCTCCTTCGGTAGCAAGGAGGAGCCGCTCTTCCTCGGCCGCGACTTCAACCAGCGGGCCGACTACAGCGACGACACGGCGATCCGCATCGACCGCGAGGTGGCGAAGATCGTCCAGCAGGGCTACGAGAGCGCGACCCAGATCCTCACCGAATACCGGCCGGTGCTCGAGCGGATGGCCCTGGAGCTCCTGGAGCGCGAGTCGATGGACGGCGAAGAGGTCTACCAGATGATCCGCGACATGACCGGCCAGGACCACGCGCCGACCCGGCAGGTGCCGCCGGGCGAGGGCCTCTACATCGGCCAGGAGGGTCCGGAGACCGTGGTCACCGGCCCGGCCGCCACCACCGCCGGGGGCACGGGCACCGCCGAAGCCACGGGCGACACCGGCGCCGATTCCACGCGGGAGACGGAAGAGGCGGAGGATCGGGCCGAGGTCGCGGCGAGCACCCAGCGCCGCACCGGTCAGCCCCAGCCCGCCCCGGTTCCGGCGTCGAAGAAGTCGAGCTAAGGGGATCGGAAAAAACGGCGGGCGCGATAGACTTAGCCCGACGACCCTGATCCCCCCATGGAGAGAGCCACCCAGCCGAGCCCCGCACCCAGCTGGACCCTCCACCTCCCTCGCGGCCGTTCCCTCGTTTTTTCTGGAACGCCGCGAGTGATGGGCATCCTGAACCTTACCCCGGACTCCTTCAGCGACGGCGGCCTCTTCCTCGATCCGGAACCGGCGGTCGAGCGCGGCCTCGCCCTCCTCGCCGAGGGAGCCGACCTGCTCGACCTCGGCGCCGAGTCGACCCGGCCGGGTGGTGGCGTCTACGGGGCCGGGGCGCGGACCGTGCCGGTCGACGAGGAGCTGGCGCGCCTGCTTCCCGTCCTCGCCGGCCTCCGCCGGCAGACCGACGCGCCGCTCTCGGTCGACACCCGCAAGGGCGAGGTGGCCCGGCAGGCCCTGGCGGCGGGGGCGGACCTGGTCAACGACGTCTCCGCCGTCGCCAATCCCGATCCCGACCTCGGCCGCGCCGTCGCCCGGGCCGGCTGCCCCCTGGTCCTGATGCACAGCCGCGGCGACCTTACGACCATGCAGCAGGAGATCCACTTCGCCGATCTCCTGGCCGAGGTGCGGGCGGAGCTCTGCCAGGCGGTCGAGCGCGCCGTCGCCGCCGGGATCGACCCCGCGCAGCTCGTCCTCGACCCCGGGATCGGCTTCGGCAAGACCGCGCCACAGAACCTGCTCCTCCTCCGCCGCCTGGACGCCTTTGCCGACCTCGGCCGGCCGCTCCTCGTCGGCGCCTCGCGCAAGAGCTTCCTCGGCAAGCTGGGAGGCGGCCCGCCCTCCCCGCCCGAGCGCCGGCTCGGCGGCAGCCTCGCCGCGGTGGGCTGGGCGGCCCGACAGGGGGCGGCGATGGTACGCGTCCACGATGTCGCCGAGACCGTCCAGTTCCTCGCCGCCTGGGAAGCAATCGCAACAGCAACCCCGGAGGGAGCCGGTTGAACGTCGCCCGCCTCTTCGAGATCCTCACCTGGCGCGACGCCGTCGACATCCTGGCGGTCGCGTTCGTCATCTACAACCTGCTGCTGCTGATCCGCGGCACCCGGGCCGTGCAGATGCTCCTCGGGATCGTCTTCGTCGGCGTCGTCTACTACCTGGCGCGCCTGGCCGACCTGCCGACCCTCCAGTGGATTCTCGAAAACCTCCTGATCTTCCTGCCCTTCGCCATCATCGTCCTCTTCCAGCAGGAGCTGCGGCGGGCGCTCGCCAACTTCGGGCGCAACCCGCTCTGGGGGTTGGGCAAGCAGCAGCAGGTCGAGTCGACCTTCGGCGAGATCGTGCTCGCCGCCACCACCCTGGCGTCGCGGCGCATCGGGGCGCTGATCGTCATCGAGCGGCTGGAGGGGCTGCGCAATTTCATCGAGAACGGGATCATCCTCGACGCCGAGCTCTCCTACGACCTCCTGATCAACATCTTCACCCCCGATACGCCGCTCCACGACGGGGCGGTGATCGTGCAGGACGAGCGGATCGCCGCCGCGGCCTGCTTCCTGCCGCTCACCCCCAACCCGGAGCTGTCGAAGGAGTTCGGCACCCGCCACCGCGCCGCCCTCGGGGTGACCGAGGAGACCGACGCCGTGTCGGTCATCGTCTCGGAGGAGTCGGGGACGATCTCGGTCGCCTTCGACGGCGAGCTGATCCGCGACCTGGACGGCAAGAGCCTGCGCAACACCCTCTACAAGTACCTCATCACCGACCTCTATCCGCAGGGATCGCCGGGGGGGAAGGCGGGATGAGCGAACGCGCCCGCGTCTGGGGGCTGCGCCTCCTCGCCTTGGCGATCTCGGCCGCCATCTGGTACAGCGTCTCGCTCCAGGGCCGCGAGACGCTGACCGAGCGCGTCGTCGAGGCGAGCGTCTCCTACAACCGGCCGCGCGGCTTCCTGATCCTCGACCCGGTGCAGAGCGTCAACGTCCGCCTGCGCGGCAGCAGCAAGAAGGTGCGGATGTTGAACCCCTATCAGGTCAACGTCCAGGTCGAGATCACGCAAAATCAGAAGGGAACCCTGTCGGTGAGCCTGGGGCCGGACGACGTGCAGGTCCCGGAGGGCTTCGAGGTGGTCTCGATCGATCCCAACACCATCCGGGTGGAGCTCGACCGCGAGGTGACGCAGCGTCTGCCGGTGCGGCCCCAGCTGGTGGGCGAGCCGGCGGCAGGGGCGGTGCCGGGCGAGCCGGAGGTGCTCCCCAACCAGGTCCTGGTCACCGGTCCGGAGTCGCTCATCTCCAAGTATGATTGGCTCAACACGCGGCCCATCAGCCTGGACGGTCATGCCCTGACCTTCGAGGAGACGATCGCGGTCATCCCGCCCGATCCGCTCATCCAGGTCGTCCAGCCCTCGAAGGTGACCGTGCGGGTGCCGCTGGGGCAGCCGGGCGCCGACGCCGTCGGCACCGCCAAACCCTAGGAAGGGACTTCCACCGTGCAACGAATCGTTCCCCGTCTCTTCGGCACCGACGGCATGCGGGGTGCCTTCGGAGTCCCCCCGCTCGACCCGGCGACGGTCGCGGCGCTCGCCGCCGCGCTCGCCGCGACCTTGCGGGAGAGGACCGCTTCCCCCAGGATCGTCCTCGGCGGCGACACGAGAGAGAGCACCCCGGAGATCTGCCGCTGGCTGGCGAACGGCCTCGCCGCCGCCTGTGGAATCGAGATCGCCGATGCCGGGGTGATCCCCACCCCGGGGATCGCCCACCTCGTCGTCGCCCGCGGGGCCACCTGCGGGATCGCCGTCTCGGCCAGCCACAACCCCTATCCGGACAACGGCATCAAGCTGATCGGGCGGGACGGCCGCAAGTGGAGCGACGCCGAGGAACGGGCGATCGAAGCGCGGATGGCCGAGGCCCTGGCCGCCGGCACGGCGCCTTCGGTCGACGGACCCGAGCCGGTTCTCGACGGCGGCCTGCGCGAGCAGTATCTCGACCACTTGGCCGCCACCCTCCCCCCCGGCCGGCCGCTCGCCGGCTTGAAGATCGTGCTCGACGCCGGCAACGGCGCCGCCTCGACCTACGGGGCGCCCCTCTTCGAGCGGCTGGGGGCGGCGGTCGTCCTCCTCCACGCCGCGCCGGACGGCCGGAACGTCAACGCGAATTGCGGCTCGACCGCCCCGCAGGAGATGGCGTCCCGGGTGCTCGCCGAAGGCGCCCACCTGGGCGCCGCCTTCGACGGCGACGCCGACCGCGCGATCCTGGCCGACGAGAGCGGGGTGGTCCGCGACGGCGACGCCATCCTCTATCTCTGGGCGACTCACCTGAAGCGGCAGGGGAAGCTCCAGCCGGCGAAGATCGTCGCCACCTCGATGAGCAACCTGGGGTTGGAGCGCGCCTTGGCCCGCGAGGGGATCGGCGTCGTGCGCTGCGACGTGGGCGACCGCTACGTGGTCGAGGCCATGGAGCGGGAGGGGATCATCCTGGGGGGCGAGCAGTCGGGGCACATCGTCTGCTCCAGCCTGTCGGCGACCGGCGATGGGCTGCTGACCGCGCTCCAAATGGCCGGGATCGTCGTTACCGCCGGAAAATCCATCGGCGAGCTTCTCGCCGGCTTCCGCCGCTACCCGCAGATCCTCAAGAACGTCCGGGTAAGAGAGAAGGCCGACTTCGCAACCCTCCCTCGCGTCGCCGCCGCCGCCCACGCCGTCGAGACCCGCCTCGGCGACGACGGCCGCCTCGTCCTCCGCTACAGCGGCACCGAGCCGCTCGCCCGCATCATGATCGAAGGCCCCGACCAGCCGTCGATCGACGCCCTGGCGGAGGAGCTGGCGGCGGCGATTGCGGGGGAAATTGGGGAGAGCGCCGGGATTTCCAGGGCGTAGTCCTCTTCCTCGCAGATGCGGCGGAGCTCCTCGCACGCCTCTGCCAGGTTCGCTCTTCTCTCCGGCGGCGCCAACCCAGAGACCGATCTTGCGGACGCGCTCGTCATGTGGCACTCTCAGGTGCGGCAACCGATCGAGGAGGAGCCGAGGCGGTGTAGGAAACGCATCGGCTCCTTCCGCGGGGCTTCCAAGGGCAGCGGCCGATAGCGTTGCCCCAGGAGGGTATCCCCCCTCCCCGGGAGGGAGCATCGAAACCCTCCGAGGGAACCTCCAATCCCTCCCAGGGATCTTCCCTTCCCCCCGAGGGAGTTCAATATCCCCCACAGGGATTCCTCAAGTACAGGCAGGGAGCCGGCAAACCCCGGGAGGGTTCCAGCGTTCCCTCTCGGGGCTTGGTGACTCCCTACCAGGGAATCTCCTTCGAAGCCATTCGGAATCGATTTGAGCCCAGCTTCACTTCAATTCGGCCACCGCGAAGCCATTTCCGGCCGCCGCAAACGTCCCCAAAGCGAGGACAAAAGGAATTCGCGCCGCTCGGCAGGCATTCGCCGGGAGTCCGCCTGGATTCTGTCCGACTCAAGACGCATTTTTTCTGGCTCGAATTCGTTTGGCGAGCCTTCAAGGGTTGCGCGGAGCGGTTTCACCGCAAATCGGAGCGGCAACGGATTCGCATCGCGGCTCCTACCCACCCCCATCGCCGCCAGATAGGGAATTCCCAGCTCATCGAGCACTCTGGCGACCGTGAAGGTCAACGCGAGTGCTTCCGCCAACTCCATCAGTACCCCTCGACCTCCGGGTCCCAATCGAAGACCTTGATCATAGTCTCCCGGTCGATCCGGAGAGCGGCCAGGCGCAGGCGCTCCTCGCGCTCGGTGAGGTTCGGTCCGTACTGCGCCCGGATGCGGGAAAGAGCGAGCTGCTGGACGGCCAGGCTTAAGTCGAACGCCCGCAGGAGCCTTTCGCCCGGCGTCATCCGGCGGTAGCCCTCGAGGAGGATCTCCTCGATCTCGGGCGGGGTGTCGGACAGGGAGGGAAACACCTACCCGCTCCCCATCGCCGCCAGCATCTCCTGGACCGCCTCCCGCATCCCCACCAGGACGGCGCGGGAGATGAGGAAGTGGCCGATGTTGAGCTCCTCCATGCCGGGGAGGTTGGCGATGGGGCCGACGTTGCCGGTCGTCAGGCCGTGGCCGGCGTAGAGGTGGAAGCCGCGGTTGCGCCCCCGGGCGGCCGCTCGCGAGACCTTGGCGAGCTCGGCCGCCCTCGCCGAGTCGTCGGCTTTCGTGTAGGCGTCGGTGTTGAGCTCGAAGCCACCCACCCAGCCGCCGAAGCCGGAAAGGGCGTCGATCTGCTGCGGATCGGGATCGACGAACACCGAGACCGCGATTCCCGCGCCGGCCAGCCTTTCGGCCACCGCCGCCACCCGCGGCCCCTGGGCCACCAGGTCGAGGCCCCCCTCCGTCGTCACCTCCTCGGGCCGCTCGGCGACCAGGGTCACCTGCTGCGGGAGGATCTCCAAAGCGATCGCGACCATCTCCTCGGCCGTCGACATCTCGAAGTTCAGCTTGCCGCGGACGCTCTCTTTGAGGTTCCGGAGATCGAAGTCCTGGACGTGCCGGCGGTCGACCCGCAGGTGGGCGGTGATGCCGGACGCGCCTGCCGCCTCGGCGATCCGCGCCGCTTCGACCGGGTCGGGGTAGGGGGCCCGCCGCGCCTGGCGGATCGTCGCCACGTGGTCGACGTTGACCGAGAGACGCGGTCCGCTCACCGCTCGATCTCCAGCGCCTCGCCGCCCACCGTGTGCTCGGGCTCGCGGGCGATCAGCACCGTCCCCAGGATGGGGAAAAGGGTGCGGTGCATCCGGTCGCCAAAAAAGCAGTTGACCTCGTAATACCCCTCCGGGGCGACCTGGAGGAGCGTGCCCTTGCCCCCCTTGACCCCCAGCGTCTCGTTGTGGATCAGCACCTCGGCCGGTAGCTCCATCGTCTCACTCCTCGTAGAAACCCTGGTCTTTGTATTCCTTGAGCTTCCTCTGGAGGGTCCGCAGTCCGATCCCCAGGAGGTCCGCCGCCTTGGCGCGGTGGCCGCCCGTGCGCTGCAGGGTCTCGAGGATCGCCTGGCGCTCGATCTCCTCCATGGTCCGCGGCTCTCCCACCACCGACTGCACCGGCGCGCCGGTGGTCGAGAGGGTCGAGGAGTCGCGCACCTCGACCGGCAGGTCGGCCACGGTGATCTCCTCCGTCTGGTGGAAGACGACGACCGATTCCATGACGTTGCGCAGCTCGCGCACGTTGCCCGGCCACGGGTAACGGGAGAGAAGCTCCAGCGCCTCGGGGGTGAGCCGCTTGGCGCTCTTGCCGTGCTCCTGGTAGAAGAGGTTCAGGAAGTGCTCGGCGAGACCCGGGATGTCGCTCGGCCGCTCGCGCAGAGGCGGAATGCGCAGCGTCACCACCTTGAGGCGATAGTAGAGGTCCTCGCGGAAACGCCCGTCGGCGACCTCCTTTTCGAGGTCCTTGTTGGTCGCCGCGATCAGCCGGAAGTCGACGTCGATCAGATCGCTCGCGCCGACCCGCATGATCTGCCGCTCCTCCAGGACGCGGAGGAGCTTGACCTGGAGCTCGGGGTAGAGCTCGCTGATCTCGTCCAGGAAGAGGGTGCCCTTGTGGGCGAGCTCGAACTTGCCGATCTTCCGCGTCACCGCGCCGGTGAACGAGCCGCGCTCGTGGCCGAAGAGCTCGCTTTCCAGGATGTCCGGCGGGATCGCCCCGCAGTTGATGGCGAGGAAGCGTTCGTTGCGCCGCGGGCTGGCGCGGTGGAGGGCGTTGGCCACCAGCTCCTTGCCGGTGCCGCTGTCGCCGATGATCAGGACCGAGGAGCGGGTCGGGGCGACCATCTTCATCTGTTCGAAGAGGCGCTCCATGGGGCTCGACTTGCCGATGATGCTCTCGAAGCCGTAGCGCTTGTCGAGCTGCTCGCGCAGCGTCGTCACCTCTTCCTTGAGCTGCTCCTTCTCGAACAGGTTCATCACCCGCTTGCGCAGCTCGTAGAGGTCGACCGGCTTGGTCAGGTAGTCGTCGGCGCCCACCCGCATGGCCTCGACCGCCGACTCGATCGAGCCGTAGCCGGTGACCAGGATCACCCCGAGGTCGAGCTTCCTCTCCCGCACCTCGTTCAGGAAGGCGATCCCGTCCATGCCGGGCATGCGCAGATCGCAGACCGCCAGGCGCGCGCCTTCGTTTTCGTCCAGATATTCGAGGGCCTTCTTCGCATCGTCGAAGGTCCTCACTCCGAGGCCCGCGCGCTCGATGGCGATCGCCATCGACTCGCGCGAACCGGTTTCGTCGTCGATGACTAGGACTAGAGGTTTCTCCATTGCGCCGCCATTTTGGCACATTCCGGGCTGGCGGTCGAATGGAGGGGCTCTGCAAGCCCCGTCGCGGGGAGGCGGATGGGCAGATCGTAGCGCCGGCGGATGGAGGAGCCGTGCCGGCGGACGTCCAGGCCGTAGACGTGAAGCGAGATGGCGAGGCCGGGGCCGGGATTGACCACATAGTGGATGTCGCCCGGCGGGGTGAGGGAGACGGCGGCGCCGGTGGGGTGGATCGCGGAGTCGACCGGGAGGAGGAAGGCGCCTCCCGCCGCCTCGACGAGCTGGAACTGGACCTCCTGCTCGACGCCCTGGTGGACGCCGATGACGCACCAGGAGAGGTGGTCGTGCACGGCGGTCGCCTGGCCGGGCCTCCAGACCAGGGCGACGATCGAGAAGGTGCCGTCCTCCTCGGCGTGGAGGAGGTGCTGGCAGTAGCGGTCGGGATCGGGCTGGCAGTGCTCCGGCGCGAGCAGCCGGGGGTGGCCGAGGAACGGCTGGATCGCCGCGGCGACCTCGGGGCCGACGCGCGGGGTACGGCCATGCTCCCGGAAGGCGGTACGGACGCAGTGGATGAGGTCCGGAAGGATGGCGGGGGCCGGCTGGCTGGCGCTGCTCTCCATGGCGAGTCCTCCTCGTGGTTGCCTCTCGGATGCGGTACCCTCGGAAAGTCGCCGGGTACCGGGCTCCAGGGCAGTCTAGGCAGCGCGAGTGACATTGTCGGTTCCAATCGAGTTCAGATGGAGGAACGCCCGTCGCCGGATGACGTAAAATCCCCTCGCCATGCCCCAGCTCTCCCTCGACCGCCCCGCCCTCCCGCAAGGCCCCATCATCCTCGAAGGGGTGCTGCAGAAGATCGTCTTCGCCAACGAGGAGAACGCCTGGAGCGTCGTGCGGCTCCAGGTGACCGGGGAGGAGGACGTGGTCACCGCGGTGGGGAACCTGCTCGGCATCCAGGTGGGGGAGAACCTGCGCCTGGCCGGGGAGTGGGTGGCCGACCCCAAGTACGGCCGGCAGTTCAAGGTCGAGACCTGCCAGACGATCACCCCCAACACCCTGGAGGGGATACGACGCTATCTGGCCTCGGGGATGGTCCGCGGCATCGGCAAGAAAATGGCCGGCAAGCTCGTCACCCGCTTCGGAATGGAGACCCTGGAGGTGCTCGAGCGCCATCCCGAACGGGTTGCCGAGGTGGGCGGGATCGGCCCCAAGCGCCGGGGCGAGATCCAGAAGGCCCTGATCGAGCAGCGGGAGACCCGGGAGGTGATGGTCTTCCTCCAGGGGCACGGCATCGCGATCGGCCACGCGATCAAGATCTACAAGCGCTATGGCGCCGAGTCCATGGCGGTGCTGCGGGAGAACCCGTTCCGCCTCGCCGCCGACATCCACGGCATCGGCTTCCTGAGCGCCGACCGCATCGCCGCCGCCCTGGGCACCGAGAAGACCTCTCCGGCGCGCGTCATGGCCGGCGTCCTCCATCTGCTCGGCGAGGCCGCCGACCGCGGCCACGTCTATCTCCCCCGCGCCCGGGTGCTCGAAGAGGGGCAGCGGCTCCTCGCGGTCGAGCCGGCTCTCATCAGCAGCGCCGTCGACGCCCTGGCCGGCGCCGCGGCGGTGGTGGTCGAGACCCTCCCCAACGCCCCACCCGGCCCGCCGGATCTGCGCCAGGCGGTCTACTCGAAGGCGCTCCATGCCGCCGAGACCGGAGTCGCGAACCGCCTGCGCGCCCTTCTCGCCCGGCCGGACCTCCCCTCGGACATCAACGCCGAGAAAGCGGTCGCCTGGTTCGAACGGCAGGAGCACCTGAACCTCGCCCCGGCCCAGCGCGAGGCCATCCGCCGCGGCTTGACCTCGAAGGTCCTGGTCATCACCGGGGGACCGGGGACGGGGAAGACCACCCTGGTGCGCGGCATCGTCTCGATCCTGGAGAAGAAGGGGCGGACCGTCCTCCTGGCCGCCCCCACCGGCCGCGCCGCCAAGCGCCTCTCCGAGGCCACCGGGGGCAAAGCCGCGACCCTCCACCGGCTGCTCGAATTCGACCCCCGGGCGCGCGCCTTCCAGCGCGACGGCGACCGCCCCCTGGCCTCTGACCTCCTGATCGTCGACGAGGCCTCGATGCTCGACACCGTCCTCGCCTACCACCTGCTGAAGGCGATCCCCAACGGCGGCCGGCTGATCCTGGTGGGGGACGTCGACCAGCTCCCCTCGGTCGGGCCGGGGCGGCTCCTGTCGGACCTCATCCGCTCCGGCACGATCGACGTCGTCCGCCTGTCGGAGATCTTCCGCCAGGCGGAGAAGAGCGCCATCGTGGTCAACGCCCACCGCATCAACCGGGGCGAAATGCCGATCGTCCCGATCGAGGGGGAGGGGGATTTCTTCTTCATCGAGAAACGGCTGCCGGAGGACGTCCTGGCGACGGTGACCGAGCTCGTCGCCCAGCGCATCCCGGCCCGCTTCGGGCTCGACCCGGTCGCCGAGATCCAGGTGCTCTCGCCGATGAACCGCGGCACCCTGGGCACCCAGAGCCTGAACGCCGCCCTGCGCGAGCGCCTGAATCCTCCCCTGCCGGAAAGCGATGCCGGACCCTACGACCTGCGGCTCGGGGACAAGGTAATGCAGGTGCGCAACAACTATGATTTAGAAGTCTGGAACGGCGACCTCGGGCGGGTGGTGGGGATCGACGAGGAGGAGGGCACGGTGGCGGTCGAGATCGACGGCCGGGTGGTCTCCTACGACACCGCTTCGGCGGACGAGCTGGTCCTCGCCTACGCCTGCACGATCCACAAGTCGCAGGGGAGCGAATACCCCTGCGTCGTCGTCCTCCTCCACGGCCAGCACCAGATCATGTTGCAGCGGAACCTTCTCTATACCGCCCTGACCCGCGCCCGCCGCCTGGCGATCCTGATCGGCGAGCGCAAGGCGCTGGCGGCCGCCGTCCGCAACCAACGGACCAGCGGCCGCTTCACCCTCCTGGCCGAACGCCTCGGCGCCCCCTGATCCACCCTCCTACGGCGCCGGCTCCCAGGGCGAGGTCGGCGGTTCCGGTGGTTCCGGCGGTGTCGGTGAAACTGGCGATACCGGCGGGGTTGGCGATGCCGGCGATATCGGCGAGATCGGCGGTGCCGGCGGCATGCGGCGCCAGCCGGTCGAGAAGCGGTCGAGCAGCACCACCCCGGAGCCGAAGACCATCGTGCAGAGGAACACGAACTTGCCGACGCCCAGCAGGAAGAAGGCGAGCAGGCCGGAGGGGAAATCGCCGAGCGTCAGGAGGTGCCCGAGGATGGTCAGCCCCTCGATCCAGGCGATGCCCACCAGGGTCGCCAGGAAGGGATGAACGTTCTGGCTCCCCCGAAAGCGCTCCGCCGACCAGCGGCCGAGCCGGTAGGCGACGACGGTGTAGCCGAGCATGCCGATCGCCAGCACCAGCAGCAGGAGGACCGGATAGAAGATGATGAACAGGCAGCAGGTGAGGAGCGTCGCCACGGCGACCGCCGGGAAGAAGGCGATCGAGGCCAGCAGGCCGACTCCGCCGGACTCCCAGGGCTGGGCCACCAGGCGGCTCTCGAGGCGTTCGACGGTCGGCCGGGCCACCAGCAGGGTCAGGCCGGAGAGGACGATGGCGAGCGCCGGCCCGAAGAACCAGCCGATCCCCAGGAAGGGCCAGACGACGAACGGGAGGCCCCGGTGCGAATGGCGGCCGATCAGCATCTCGCCCGGCGAGACCTCGGTCTTGGTGCCGTGCACCTTGGCGGCCGGGTCCACCTCGATGTGGCCCAGGATGCAGGTGATTTCGCCCCCGACGTCGGCCTTGGGGCCGAGATGGACGGAACCCGCCACCGCGGTCACCGAGCCCCCCACCTTGCCGTCGATCCAGACCGAGCCGCCGGTGGCGGCGACGTCCCCGGTCACCTCTCCCCGCACGTGGACCGACCCGCCGACCGCCACCGCGTCCTCGACGACCTCGCCCGCCTCGACCGTCACGCCGCCCCCCACCTGGACCCGCGAGCCGGCGTTGACGGAGGCGGCAGGGCTGGGCTTCTCGGGGGCCTCCGGCGGCTCGGGGGTGTCCGGCTTGTCCGGGGCATCGGCGGCGTCGGGCTTGTCGGCAGTATTGGACGCCTCGGACGCCTCGGAGCCCTCGGGGGCCGGCGAGCCGGTGGCGGCGGGGGGGGCCGGAGAGGCGGGCGGAATCCCGGTACCGCCGGTGGTGCCGGTGGTGCCGGTGGCCGGGGCCGCCGGAACGTCCGTGGTGGAGAGGCCGAAGAGCTTCCGGCCGGCCACCGGACCGAGCTCCGAGAGCGCCAGGACCGCCGGGGCGTCGTCGCCCAGCCAGGCGCGCAGGACGCTCGGGGTCACCGGCTCCCCGTTGACGGCGATGGCGCTGCCCCGCACTTCGAGGCTGCGCACGCCGTTGCGCGAGATCCGCGGCTTGAGCAGCAGGCCGCCGTGGACCGGGAGCACCTCGTAGAGCCGCTCCAGGGTCTGGCGCAGCTGGCTCTGCTCGGCGGAGGGAACCGGGCGTGGCCGGAGTTGGGCGAGGACCGGCGACGCCGGCAGCACCAGGGCCGCGGACAGCAGGGCCACCAGGCCCCAAGCGGGCAACGCGGGCCGCCGCAGAAGGCAGAGGCGCGCGGAACGTCCGGAATCAGATAGGGTTCGCATGGGTCCAGTTCCTCTCGCGTTGGATGAGGTCGTACAGCAGTCGCAAGGCCAGGGCCGGGACGAAGAAGCAGGCGCCGAGAGCGGCGGCCACGGCCGGAGATTGGAGCGGCGTCAAGAGAGTGCGGATGAAGGCGGCGAACCAGTGGCAGAAGTGCAGGCCGGAAGCGACCCAGCTGCTCCCCTCGACCAACGCATGGGCGACGATCGGCGCCAGGAACGTCGGGCGCAGCAGGGCGAGAGCGGCCGGCAGCAAGTTCGCGAATACGGGAAGCGTGAGAGCGGCCCCGACCAGGCTGAGCGCCACGCTCACCCGCCCCCACGGCGAGGCGATGAAGCCGTAGAGGAGGCCGAGGACATGCGCCCGGACGGACGGCTGGGGTTCCGCCGATGTCGCGGCGAGCACCCGGTCGGCAAAGCCGGGGGCCGGGGCGAGGGCGAGCGGCAGGGCGGCGAAGAGCGCCGTGAGCGCGGCGTCGGCCGCGAAGTCGGCATCGATCTCCGAGCCTCCTTCTTCGGCCTTGAGCCAGCGGTCGAGCAAATCGTCGTTCCGGCGCATACGTCTTCTCCTCAAGCCCCCCTACGAGGGTACGCCGCTTTCGGTTTCGGGCGCCCAGCCGCCCGCCCGCAGGAGGACGGCGAGCTCCTTCCTGGCGCGGTGGAGATGGGTCTTGATCGTGCCCAGGGGGAGCCCCATGGTCTCGCTGATCTCCTCATAGGACAGCCCCTCCTGGTGGCGCAGCACCACCGCCTCGCGGTACTCCGGGCGCAGAGTGGCGATGGCACGCTGCAGGTCGCGCGCCAGGTCGCTCCGCTCGGCCGCGGCCTCGGGGCTCTCGGCCGCCGGGTCGGAGAGGACGGCGGCGAGGCCGCCTCCCTCGTCGTCCCCGGCCTCCAAGGAGACCAGGTCGGGAGCGCTCTTGCGCAGGTGGTCGATCGTCGTGTTGTGGGCGATCTTGAACAGCCAGCTGCCGAACCGCCGCTCGGGATCATAGCTGTCGAGCCGCCGATAGGCCTTCCAGAAGACATCCTGGGCGAGCTCCTCGGCGGTGGACGGGTCGCGCACCATGCGCAGGATGAGGCCATAGACCGGCCGCTCGAAGCGCAGCACCAGCTCGCGGAAGGCCTCCGGCGACCCGGCGCGGGCGCGCTCGGCCAGGCCGGCCTCGATCGTTTTCTCGTCCACGGGAGCTGGTACGTGCCACCTCCACCCAGGTTTGGCTGGAATCCGTTAGACTCCACTCGTCCAAGCTGACTCGAACGGGAGGAGAACCCTGATGCGAACCTGTCGCGCCACGTCCCTCGCCCTGCTGCTCGCCGCCACCCTCGGAGCGACCCTCCCGGCCGCCCCGGCCCAGGCCGCCACGCTCAACGGCGTCACTCTCCCCGACAAGATCGATGCCGGCGGCCAGAGCCTGGTGCTCAACGGCCTCGCCCTGCGCACGAAGTTCTTCGTCAAAGTGTATGTCGGCGGCCTCTATCTTACCCACAAGGAGCACGACGCCGCCAAAGTCCTCGCCGAGGATGCCCCGCGCCGCATGGTCCTCTCCTTCCTCTACGGCGTCAGCACCAGCCAGATGTGCGACGCCTGGAAGGACGGCCTGGCCGCCAACACCCCGCACGCCGCTCCTGACGTCAAGAAGGCGTTCGACACCCTCTGCACCCACATGGAGGACATCCCCAAGGGGCAGACGATGACCTTCACCTACGTCCCCGGCCAGGGGACGACGGTCGAGGTCAAGGGCAAGGCCAAGGGGACCCTCCCCGGCAAACCCACCGCCGACGCCATCCTCTCGACCTGGATCGGCCCCAAGCCGGACCCGGGGCAGGACTTCAAGAAGGGGGTTCTGGGGCAGTAGGGAGCAGGAATACACATTTCACGACGAGGAATGTGTATTCCTCCCCCTGGAATTCCAATTCCCACACCAGGGATGAACAATTCCACCGCGTGGAATTGAGCTTCCCTGGCTCGGAATTCCCCTTCCCAGGCCTCGGAAGGCCATTCGGGAGCCTGGAAACCAATCCGAACGGGGAGTTCCGGCATCTCGCGGGCCCTGAATACACATCCCAGGCCGAAGAAGGTGTATTCCTGCCCATGGAATTACAATTCCACATGCCGGAAGCACAATTCGAGCCTCTCGGCGGCGAACGTACCCGGGGGTGGCGGGATTTGGTGTGGCTGGAGGAGTGGGTGGGGGTCCCTGGGAGGGCATAGATAGGCGCTAACTTTGGCTCCGAGCGGGCTGGGCGGAGGGTCCCTCCCTCTTGGGCACTAACTTTGCCACCGAGGTGGATGTTCGTAGAGACGCCCAGCATCTACCACCTACCTTTCCGGAACCACCGCCGCCAGGGCGTCTCCGCAGGCCGGGAACGCCTGAGTCCTTGTCAGCGTTGGAGACGCCCTGGCGTTCGGGGGTCAAGGAAGAGCCTGTGGTAGCGGCTGGGCGTCTCTACGAACACACCTTACGGTCGCAAATAGCACCTATGCCTCCCTAGCCCCCGCCCTCCACCCAAATCCCGCGCCGGTCCCACAGCGTCCCCACAACTCGGCATGTCCACAGTGAATTGGGTCATACCGGAAGAGGAAATTCAACCCCTGCGAAGGTGCCGACCACTGGATGACCCGGTGGTAGGTTGCCTCAAGACGGTAAACAGATAACTCCGGATCATCCGCCGGATGAGCCAGAGCACTCCGCACCTACTCCGGAACCTCCGGGAAACCGGTTCTGGTGGTATACTTTAAGCAAACGAAACTACTGTGGAGGGACCCATGGAGGCGATGAACCCGCCAAGAGGAGGGCGTCAATGAAGCGGCAAAATCCCGCCTCGTCGAGGCATCGCTATCCATCCCATTTCTAGTCGAGGCATAACCGTAATCGCATAATGCTTGTCATGTGACAAGCAACAAACAGGACTGGAGAACCAAATGCTGGCGTCACGTCATTTAACCAAACTGTGTGTAACGTTCATGGTCGCAATCGTCACGCTCGGCTGTGCAACAATGGACAACCTTAGAGTGAAATACTACAATGAGCCCGGTAAGATGCGCGACGTCCCCGAACTGCGACCATTGTCGCGTGGGCTCGACACATATCTATTTAAGCTCAAAAATACCACAAACAGGGAACCTGAGTTCTTTGTTTCTGACCGTGGCGTGATTCACATTTTCCAGCCTACGGGCAGCGGTTTCGGGCATTTTCAAATAGGAACTGCGCCGGGCAATTTCGATAGAAAGATTGTGGGTAAATCCGAGAGGGACGCTTTGCTGTCGAGACTATACCGAGTACGAGTATTCGCCATTCAGAATGACGAGTACGCTTTCTCTCGCAGATCTGACAGCAAGTATGGTATGCATAGAGACTCGACCTTTCGTCGCTATTACTCCCTTGATCCGCCATTTTATGCACTCTATGTGTACGGCGAAGGTGAATACCTAGCAGGCAATGGGAAGATTAACTATTTGAGCCCCTTTCAGGAGACGGATCTGCAAGTGACAGTCTTTCGCGACTCCACACAAATGCTCTCCTCGCTGAATGACATTGTTCGTCGCGAGATCTTTTGGAATACAAGTGTTGCTGCATTTGAAGACATCGTCCGTGGTATGCCCAAGGATGATCCACGGGTTGTTGAATTCAAAAATATTTTTTCTAAAATCCAAGAAGATAAGCGTGCCTATCTTAATTCGACCTTGCGGGCCTCGACCGAAGAATCATCACTCGACTATTTTCTTAGAGGTATTGGTGAAATTGTCGATCGGGCGGCCAGCTATGCCCAGGAGCATCCGATTCAGGCAGTAGTTGCGTTGTGGGCTAGCACAAAAATTGTGGAAGCAATGAAAACCGGTAGTAGTGGGGGCCTGCCTCCGGAAGTGAGCGATAACACCCTTGCGGTTGCGGTCGAGAAAGGCCAGTTCTTGCCTACAACGGTGACAAGGTTTAAGGTTCAGGCGCTCGGCGATCAGGCTACGGGATTCGCCAGAGCGGAAGACACGTCAGGTAACGGATTCCTGCAGACAGGATACGCGCATCTCTATTTCTTACCTCGCGGGACCTACCGGCTTACATTTAGTGGATTTGATGAATCCGGGAAAAAATATTTTGAACAAATAATCGACTCATATGCATACGCGGGTGGCAGCGTCTATTGTTCGCTAAATATTTCGACGCAGTTAATGTTTTGTAGATAAGGTATGGACAATGATACGATGATTGGGGGCTTCTCTTAAACCATGCAAACCAGCCGGGCCACGGCGGCAAAGCTCGCTCGCCTGGCGCAGCCCCATCTTCGCTATTCATTTTTCCGATGATATCTCAGTCAGCCCGCAACCCGCCCCTTGCCCTCCCGCCCCATTCCTGCTACTGTCCCCGCATCGGGAGGATCGCCCTCCCGCCCAAACAAACGGGACCGGCCCGAGCGGCAAACTCGAACCGGCCCCTGACTCCGCAAGAGAGGAAACCTCATGCGAAGCTCCCGTGATGGTAGCAGCACACCCGCTTCTCCCCTCGACAACGCCTTCTCCCCCTCCTACCTGGCCCTCCTCCGCGACCGCGACGACGTCCTGACCGCCGCGGAAGCCGAGCTCGCCGGCCCCTGGAAGATCGAGCCCGTTCCGGGCCGGCCGGGCGCGGTCGCCATCCTCCGGCTGTGGGAGGATCTCGCCATCGGCGATCCGCCGGTCGCCGTTCTCTGGCATCTCGAAACGGCGCGGCTCCTCTCCGTGCTCCTGCCGGTGATCGACCGCGAGCCGCTCTTCCATCTGGAGGAGCAGACGACCGCCGAGGGCTACCCGCTGGTCGCGGTGTATGGCGAGCAGGGACCCCAGATCGCCGGCTGGTTCGATCGGTGCGAGCCGCGGTGGGCCGAGGGGCTCCACCTGCTGGAGGCGATCGTCCGGTCGCCGTGGGCGCTCGCCACCCTGCTCGAAGCCGCCGGGCCGGGGGCGGAGGAGCAGGTCGGTAGAATCCGCGCCCGGCGGCAGGCGGGGTAAGGTCCGATCGGGGGCCGGGCAGGCACAGGGGCTCGGCCCCTACCTGCCCGGCCCTCGCCGGCTACGGGGACACCCCCCTCTCGTGGCCCTTCCCAGGGGAACGTACCCGCGCCGCTCGGAAGCCGATCCGAGGCCTCGGGAAGACTTCCCAGCGGCTCAGATACACTTCTAAGGCGCTCAGTTGTGGATCTCAGACCTCGGATACGCTTCTCAGGCGCTTGGGAAGGCTATCCGAGGGCTGAGATAGCGATCTCAGGCCTCAGATCGTCTTCTCAGGTGCTGGGAAGCGTATCTGAAGGCTGAGATAGCGATCTCAAGCCGGAGATACGCTTCTCAGGTGCTCGGAGGCCAACCGAGGGCTGAGATAGCGATCTGAGGCCTGAGATAGCCTTCTCAGGTGCCCGGAAGGGGAACTCTGTCCTGAGATCGGGATCTCAGGCCCCGGCTGCCGATCTCAGGCGTTGGGCCGCGCATTCGAGCCCCCTACATAGAAAAAGGAGGAGCGCTATCGGGAACGCTCCTCTTGGGAGGGATGAGAGGAGGATGTACCTCCCCGCTATCTGAATCCTACTCATCACATAGCTATTTGTCAATAGGCTTTTAAGGTTTCCCCGGGATTCACGACGCCCGCCAGTAGACGACCCCCAGGATGAGGAGCCCGAGGAGCACCCGGTAGACGACGAACGGGGTGAGGCTCCGGCGGCGCAGCCAGGCAAGGAGCCAGTCGATCGCTACGAAGCCGACGACGGCCGAGACGACCAGCCCGATCCCCATGGGGAGGAGCATCCCGGGCGCCACCCCCTCCTTCATCAGCTTCCAGCCCTCCAGCAGGGCGGCGAGGGCGGAGACCGGGATCACCAGGAGAAACGAGAAGCGCGCCGCGGCCGGCCGCAGGAAGCCGAGGAGGAGGGCGGCGGTGATGGTGATCCCCGACCGCGAGGTGCCGGGCACCAGGGCGAGACCCTGGGCGCAGCCGACGACGAAGCCGGCGATGATCCCGAAGTCGCCGATCTCGCGCCACTTGCGGCCCACCCGGTCGACGACGAAGAGGAGGATGCCGAAGCCGATCGAGGTGCCGGCGATCAAGAGCGGGTTGCGCGCCTCGGTCTCGGCCCAGTGGTGGAAGGCGAGGCCGATCAACCCGGTGGGGATGGTCGCCGCGAGGATCGCCCAGCCGAGGCGGCGGGGGTCGAAGTCGGCCCCCAGCGGCCGCCGGCCGCTGAAAAACCCCGAGACCAGCTCGGTCAGGTCGCGCCGGAAGTAGAGGAGGGCGGCGAGCATGGTCCCGACATGGCCCGCCACGTCGAAGGCCAGGCCCTGATCCGGCCAACCCAGGAAGTAGGGGATGAGGATCAGGTGGGCCGAGGAACTGACCGGGATGAATTCGGTCGCTCCCTGGACGATGGCGAGGACGATGGCGTGGAGGATGGGCATCAGGATCTCCTGGGCCGGCGCGGGCGCGGCGATTGTATATACTTCGCCTCCGGCATGGACACCCTCCTCGTCACCGGCGGCGCCGGCTTCATCGGTTCGAACTTCGTGCGCCTGGTGCTCGCCGAGACCGGCGGGCGGGTCGTCGTCCTCGACAAGCTGACGTACGCCGGCAACCGGGAGAGCCTGGCCGGGCTCGACGCGGCGCGCCTGACCTTCGTCCTCGGCGACATCGCCGACCGCGAGACGGTCGGCCGCCTCCTCGCCGCGCACCGCCCGACGGCGGTGGTCAACTTCGCCGCCGAGAGCCACGTCGACCGCTCGATCGAGGACCCCTCCGCCTTCGTCCAGACGAACATCGTGGGCGCCTTCGAGCTACTCGAGGCGGCGCGCCTGTACCGCGGGACCCTCGCCGAGCCGGAGCGTCCGGCCTTCCGCTTCCTCCACGTCTCGACCGACGAGGTCTATGGCAGCCTGGGGTCGACCGGCCTCTTCTCGGAGACCACCGCCTACGCCCCGAATTCCCCCTATGCCGCCTCGAAGGCGGCGGCCGACCACCTGGTGCGGGCCTACTTCCATACCTACGGCCTGCCGGTCCTGCTCACCAACTGCTCGAACAACTACGGCCCCTACCAGTTCCCCGAGAAGCTCATCCCGCTGATGATCCTCAACGCCCTCGAAGGCAAAGCGCTGCCGATCTACGGCGACGGCGGTAATGTCCGCGACTGGCTCTACGTCGAGGACCACTGCCGGGGGATCCTCGCCGTCCTTGCCGGGGGGCGGCCGGGCGAGAAGTACAACCTCGGGGGACGGAGCGAACGGACCAACCTGGAGATCGTCGACACCATCTGCGACGCCCTGGAGGCTCTGCGCCCGGCGGCCCAGAATCCGGCGCTCGCGGGGCGCGGCTACCGGGACCTGAAAACCCACGTCCCCGACCGCCCCGGCCACGACCGGCGCTACGCCATCGACGACGCGAAGATCCGCGCCGAGATCGGCTGGACGCCGCGCCACGACCTGGGGTCGGGGCTCCAGGCGACCGTCCGCTGGTACCTGGACCACCTCGCCTGGTGCGAGGCGGTGCAGTCCGGCCGCTACCGGCGGGAACGGCTGGGTCTCCTCGCCGAAACCACGGCGGACACCCCGGCGGGCAAGCCGGCATGAAGTTCACCGAGCTCGCGATCCCCGGCGTCATCCTCGTCGAGCCCACCGTCTTCCCCGACGAGCGTGGGTTCTTCCTGGAGACCTTCCACGAGCAGAAGTACCGTGCCGGGGGCATCGCAGCGAGCTTCGTCCAGGACAACCACTCGCGCTCGGTGGCGGGGACCCTGCGCGGCCTCCACTCCCAGCGACGGCAGCCGCAGGGTAAGCTGGTGCGGGTGATCGAGGGGGAGATTTTCGACGTCGCGGTCGACGTCCGTCGCGGCTCGCCGACCTTCGCCAAGTGGGTGGGGGTCCGGCTCTCGGCGGAGAACTTCCATCAGCTCTACATCCCGCCCGGGTTCGTGCACGGCTTCTGTGTCCTCTCCCCCATCGCCCAGGTCGAGTACAAGTGCACCGACTACTACGCCCCGAAAGACGAGCAGAGCGTGGTCTGGAACGATCCCGACATCGGGATCTCCTGGCCCATCCCCCCGGGAACCGCTCCCATCGTCTCCCCCAAGGATGAGAGCGCCCCCCGGCTGGCCGAGATTCTGGACCAGCTTCCGGAGTACTATAGCGAATAGCATGACCGAGCCGCTGTTCTCCGCCCGCGACCTGCGCCAGCTCGCCGAGTTGGGCGTCGCGCCCGAGGAGGCGGCCCGCCAGATCGAAATCTTCCGCCATCCCCCGGCCCCCACCCATCTCCTGCGCCCCTGCCGGCTGGGCGACGGCATCCGCGCGGTGCCGGAGGCGGACCGGCCCCGGCGGCTCGCCCTCGCCGAGGCGGCCGCCGCGGCGGGGAGGGTCTCGCGCTTCGTCCCCGCTTCGGGGGCTGCGACGCGGATGTTCAAGGACCTGCTGTCGCTCCTGAACGGAGGGAAGGAGAGCCTGGCGGCCGAGACCTTCTTCGCCGATCTCCCACGCTTCGCCTTCGCCGAGGCGCTGGCACCGCTCGGGGCGGGGAATCGCCAGGAGATCCTCTCCTCCCTCCTGGCGTCCGCGGGCAGCGCCGGCCTCGGATACGCCGATCTTCCCAAGGGGCTCCTCCTCTTCCATCGCTATCCGGAGGGGCCGCGCACCCCGTTCGAGGAGCACCTGGTCGAGGCGGCGCAGATCGGCCGCGCCGCGGACGGCCTCTGCCGGCTCCACTTCACGGTCTCGCCGGAGCACGAATCGAGGTTCCGGGAGCTCCTGGCCGCCGCCGCTCCGGCTCTGGGGGAGCGCTTCGGGGCGCGCTTCGAGGTCACCTTCTCGCACCAGGAGCATGCGACCGACACCTTGGCCGTCGACCTCGACAACCGCCCCTTCCGTCAGGCCGACGGCAGCCTTCTCTTCCGCCCCGGCGGCCACGGCGCGCTCCTCGGCAACCTCGCCGCCTGGGGCCGGGCCGGGGGCGACCTCGTGCTGTTCAAGAACATCGACAACGTGCTGCCGGACGCCGGCAAACCGCTGATCGTCCTCTGGAAGAAGCTCCTCCTGGGGACCCTGGTGGGCTTGACCGAACGCGCCCACGGGCTCGCCGAGCGCCTCGCAGCGGGAGCCGATTCCGCAGTGCTGGACGAAACGGAGCGCTTCTTCGCCGAGGAGCTTTCGCTCACCTTCCCCCCGGCCCCTCCAGAAGAGCGGGCGCGGCGGCTCGCCGAGCGCCTCGACCGGCCCTTCCGGGTCTGTGGAGTGGTGAAGAATACCGGCGAGACGGGGGGCGGGCCGTTCTGGGTGCGCTCGGCCGCGGGAGAGGTTTCGCTCCAGATCGTCGAGACCGCCCAGATCGACTCCACCTCCCCCGAGCAGCAGGCGCACCTCGCCGCCTCGACCCACTTCAATCCGGTCGATCTCGCCTGCGCTCTCCGCGACCGCCACGGCCGGCCCTACGACCTCGACCGCTACGTCGATCCGGACACCGTCTTCCTCGCCGAGAAGTCCTACGAGGGGCGCCCCTTAAAAGCCCTGGAGCGCCCGGGCCTGTGGAACGGCGCCATGGCCGGCTGGAACACCGTCTTCGTCGAGGTCCCTGCCGCCACCTTCGCGCCGGTCAAAACGGTGCTCGACCTGCTGCGGCCCGAGCACCAGGGCTCGTAGGCGAGCCCTCGATGCCCTCGATGGACTCCGCAACCCGCGTTCTGATCCTGCCCGGGGCGCGACATCGCCGGTGGAATGCTGTAGAATCTGGCTGGAATCTACGATTCAGCATTATAGATTTGTGCGAGGTGATACCTCCATGCCCAAAGCTCTCCCCGCTCTTCTGGCAAAAATCGCCGCCGACCGCAAAGTCGAAAGCACGAAGAGACCTCCCACCGTGGTCCTCGACTGGGACGTGGCCGAGGTCTTCCGCTCTTCCGACGAGGTCAACTCCGCCCTGCGCGCCCTGATCTCGGCCGTGCCGCAGCGCTGACCGCCGAGCGACTCGAACCGGAGCGACGGGGACCTCCGGCCCCCCATCGCTCCGGCCCGGTTACGACGACCCTCAATACTCCTGGAGATAGCTGGGTCTCGAGCTTGACCTCGCCCGCCGCGTCCTTCTGGACGAGGAAGAACTCCGCACAAGCCGTGTCGTTGCCGACCCTTCGGAGCGGCGTGCCGGCTGTGCTAGCATGCGACCGCTCTGCTGGAAGGAGAGACCATGGGAGAGGCATTGATGGCCAAGCTGCCTTCGCTCAAGAACCTCGAACGCCCGACGCGCTGGGACCTGATCACGGCGGCGGTCCTGCTCGTCGGCCTCGCCCTGATGGGCGCCAACTTCGCCGCCGCCAGCCGCAAGCCGGCCGGCGAGCCTTTCCCCGACGGCCTGACCGGGCTCTTCGTGCTCACCCAACTCGCGGTCTCGCTCGTCGGCCTCCTGCTCCTCGGCAAGACCGCCAAGGCGGGGACCTGGTGGGGGAACATCGCGGCCATCCTGGCGATGCTGGTGGGCATGGGCGGCGTCCTCCTCGCTGCGGCGCTCTGGGCGGCGGCGTAGACACCGCCCATCCGAACCCGGCGCCGCAACGTAGGATCTGACGGAAGGCCCCCTGCCGGTGCCCGTGGCCTTCCGTGAGGAGGGACCGTGGCGCACGACCCGCAGGCCGGGAACCCGACGAAGAGCCCCCAGGACCCGCAGCGTTCCTGGGGAAAAATCATCGCCTACGTCGTCGCCGCCGTGGTGGGGGTCGCCGTCCTCCTCCTCCTTGGGCGGCAGGCCGGTCAGTACGTGCCCCGTTTCGCCCGCTGGGTGGAAGGCCTGGGGATCTGGGGGCCGCTCGTCTTCATCCTCGGCTACACCGTGGCGACCGTCGCCTTCGTCCCCGGCGTCGTCCTGACCCTCGCCGCCGGCGCCATCTTCGGGCTCGTCCGGGGGACTCTCTACACCTTCGTCGGGGCGACGCTCGGCGCCTCAGCCGCCTTCCTGGTGGCGCGCTACGCCGCCCGCGGTGCGATCGAGAAGCGGATCGCCGGCAACCAGCGCTTCGCCGCCATCGACAAAGCGGTCGCCAGGGAGGGGCTCAAGATCGTGGCGCTTCTGCGCCTCTCACCGGTTTTCCCCTTCAACCTGCTCAACTATGCCCTGGGGCTCACCCGGGTGCGCTTCCTCGACTACCTGCTCGCCTGCTTCGCCATGCTCCCCGGCACCCTGCTCTACGTCTACTACGGCCACGCGGCGGGCAGCCTCGCCGAGGCGGCGGGCGGTCACATCCAGAAGGGAACGGCCTACTGGGTTTCCCTGGGGGTCGGCCTCGCCGCCACCCTGGTCGTCACCACCTTCATCACCCGCCTGGCCGGGAAGGCTCTCCAGCAGCAGATCGGCGAGCCGTCCGCGGAGACCTCCCATGCCTGAGCCGGCCCTCGTCCCCCCCGAGCCGATGATCCAGCCGGACGACGTCCACAACCGCAAGTTGATCGACAACGTCCACCCCGCCGGCTGGGTCAACCCCACTCCGGCCGGCCGGTACCATCTCGTCGCCATCGGCGCCGGCACCGCCGGGCTGGTCTCGGCGGCCGGCGCCGCCGGGCTGGGGGCACGGTCGGCGATCGTCGAGCGGCACTTGATGGGCGGCGACTGCCTCAACGTCGGCTGCGTCCCCTCCAAGGGAGTGATCCGCGCCGCCCGCTCGTGGAGCGAGGCGCGCCACAGCGCCGAGCGCTTCGGCGGCCCGATCGCCGCCGGCCCCGGGGACTTCGCGACTGCCATGGAGCGCATGCGCCGCCTGCGCGCCGGGATCAGCGGCAACGACAGCGCCCAGCGCTTTGCGGGGCTGGGGGTGGACGTCTTCCTCGGACAGGGGTGCTTCGTCTCGCCGGAGGAGATCGAGGTCGGCGGCCCCGGCGGACACCGTTTGCGCTTCCGCCGCGCCGTCATCGCCACCGGGGCGCGGGCCGCGGTGCCCGCCATTCCGGGCCTCGCCGAGGCCGGCTATCTCACCAACGAGACGATCTTCACCCTGACCGCCCTGCCGGCCCGGCTCGCGGTGATCGGCGGCGGGCCGATCGGCTGCGAGATGGCGCAGGCCTTCGCCCGGCTGGGGAGCGAAGTCACCCTGATCGACCACGGCGGGCACGTCCTGGCCCGCGAGGACGCCGACGCCGCGGAGGTGGTCCAGAAAGCCATGCTGGCGGACGGCGTCCACTTCGCCTTTCATGCCGAGATCGGCGAGGTCCGGAGGCGGGGTGCCGAGAAGGTCCTGGTCCTCGAAGCCGGGGGCGAGCGGCGGGAGGTGGCGGCCGACGCCATCCTGGTCGCCGCCGGCCGGGCGCCCAACGTCGAGGGGCTGGGGCTGGAGGCGGCCGGGGTGCGCTACGGGAAGCGCGGGGTGGAGGTCGACGACCACCTTAAGACGAGCAACCCCCGCATTTACGCCTGCGGCGACATCGCCGCGCGCTACCAGTTCACCCACCTGGCCGACGCCCAGGCCCGCATCGT
>Ga0137404_10000333_pt1 | contig 30768 bp, 23 predicted proteins | sample CZOMad2_1_16fung_FD_108285 | JGI IMG/M metagenome (GOLD analysis project Ga0137404, IMG submission 108285) | Vadose zone soil fungal communities from Angelo Coast Range Reserve, California, USA - CZOMad2_1_16fungal (Illumina Assembly) | ecosystem: Environmental > Terrestrial > Soil > Vadose... | reverse complement strand
CGAAGACGCCGAATCCATCGAAGCCGAAGCCGAGAGTGACGAGATCGACCTTCCAACCAAATAGCGTCCTATTCGACAAAGGCGTGATCAGGCGCGTGTACGAACGCCGCGCGCGCCTGGCGTTGGGTAAACCGCCGACAGTTCTCCAGGTCGAAGCCGCAAACTCCTATGCATATGTCGCGACCATCGCGAGTCGTCTCTACATCACGGAACAAACGTCGAATATCTTGAAGCGACGCACGGAGATTTTCGCCGCCCCGATTCTGGCTGAAACACGCCCGTTAACGAAAGCTCGATATTTACGCAGGTGGGCACGACGCCTGACAGAGTTCGCGTTCTCATCCGAGGACGCGATCATTCTCGCTTATGGAAGCTTCGGCCTGGATGTTGAATCAAAAACGGTCGGCGTTGACGCAATCATCACGAGCGATATTCGACTAGCTGACCGCTACAACCAAAGACATCCCGAGATCAAGACCCGATTCAACGACATGATCACGAATTTGCCTGAAGCGTACAGGCAGCTAAAACTCCCGCAAGTGCTGACGACGGCTACCGTTTTAACCTTCGTTTAGTCACTTTGATAAGACAATTTGGACCGTCGGGCGCACACCGCGATCAAATGCCAAACTTTCTGAGGTCGTTGCGATGCGCCGAACTTAACACGGCTGATCTGCGCTTTGGCAATGCTGCTGAGGAAATCTTATCGTAGCTCAACGTCAAGTAAGATCTCAGACTCACAGTCCTGAGCACGATTTCTAATGACGCACAAGGCGACAATAGACTTTCAGCATCCGAGGGTCCTTAGGGTTGTAGCCCTTGCGCGGACCGGGAAAGTGCTCGTCGAGCATTGTAAGAAGCTTCAAGTCACTCAAGAGATAGAATCGCCAATACGGTTGCTTTCCTGATTCACTGTAGCCGCGCACAAGATAAGCGCTCAAGACATCATGCCCGGCTGAGTCTCGGCCAAGAATGTGAGGCTCTACCACGCGCGTCTGATCTCCATAGCTGAACTGCAAAAGCTTCTTACAACCGATAGCTTCGCATATTAGGTCCCTTGCGACCATACGTGTCACCTTTGCCGATCTGGGCTTATAAGGGTAAATATGTACTTGACTGACCGATGAAGGCAGAGCAAAAAGGACTGCCTCGTTAGGTTTCTTTACTTCTCAATTGTTGGAGGAAGTTCGTCCTTAGTGAGACTGCTGAGATCCTCAGCAAATATATGGAACTTAGTACACCCAGAATCTTCCCCAAGTTTTTCAATCATGGCGGCAATCGTTGCTGAGTCGAGAGCAATATCCGGCCCTTCGTATTCTAAACGCTTCTTATCACTCGAAGCGGTGATTGTAATTTTACGTCTCTTGCCTTCAATCCATGCTTTTACGATGGTCGCAATCGTGGCAGACGACAGGATCGTGCTACCTATGAACATAAGTATTTGGTCTGTTCCGCCATGAACCGGCCCATTCCTTCGCTTCGTCATCAAATCAATATGATCTACCTTAACATTGGGTAAACGGTAGTTATAAAAGTCCCACCCCGTTCCCGGATTGCTTTCGCTATACGAATATTCGAACTCGAACTCACTTGGCATTTGCGTTCCCTCCATCGCCAGGATCTCGCACGGAATTGGTGGTCAGTCAAGTATGTAATTTAAGAGTCGCGTCTTCACCCGCCAAGCAGAGAGCGTGTGTCTAAGTATCGCAGCCCATAATGATCTTCGCCCTGCGAAGCACTTGATCGTAAGTGATGACATTGAGACTCGTAAAGCCGGCGTTGAGGAGGCGCTGCGCTTCGAACTGCTTGTCAATCCAGTCCTTGCTTCGCCCATGGATCAGGAGGGAACAGGGTTTGGCGATAGGAATCCCCTTCAGCCTCTCGTATGTTTTGCGGCTGTCGATCTCTCCTTCAAGAGCGAACTGGTAGTTCTGTGCTTGTATAATCGCGGCCACCAGGTCTGAATGTGGTAAGTAGTTGTCGTGATCCTTTTCGGTTTGCCAAAATGCAAGGCCGGGCCGCTTCAATTCCACGATATCCGCCCGGCCATCGTATGCCTCCACTAGGAAATCTGCGATGTTGGTGACATCGATCTTTCGCGCGTCGAGAATCCGGACGCAGTCGGACCCAAGGACCCACGCATTGCTCTGAAACCAAGGCTGGAACTTGTGTTCGTTGGAATCTTCACTTAATAGACGCTCAAACTCATCAATGGCCACTCTTCTCTTGGCTGCATTGGCCGCATCGGCGATCACGCTCGAAGTCGAGGTTGAAAAAATGTTCGTCAAAGCCTCCAAGTGCTCGCGGCTCGCAGTTTTGTCAAGGGCCTTTACAGCGGCATCGAGGAGCGCAAGGGTGAGCTTGGAGCCGCCCTTGTTCACCACCTCGATTAAGGCATCGCCCTTGCCGTCAAGGCCGATTTCGAGAGCCTTCAAAAGTTGTTGAATGCGGATTGGCGTGGCCGTCCCGGCGAACGCTGTCGAAATGCTTCCGTGTTTGCTGATTGCGCTTAGGAAGAAAAGAGCAGACCGATCGTGATCCCTCGTGCATGCGAAGAAATCCTTTATGTTGACCACTGCGACATAAGTGGAATCTGTGATCAATTCATCGAAGGCCACGTCGGCTTTATCGCTGAGCAACAAGAGAGGGGCCTTGCCGAATAGCTTGGCAAACTGCGCGATGGCTTGCGACAAGTCATAGAACCCACGGAAGTTAGGCTGATTGTGTCCAATGACGGCTACCCAGTCGAAGTCGAAAGCGACATCGCAGTTAGTCCCCACCATCCGACGTGTAGATAGGTGATGCTTCCACGGAATCGCTGGACCGCTATAGGGCGTTTGCATTTGGCACCAATTCAAGACTCAGCCCGCTGTTGATTTCAGGCGTTCCAAACTCAACATCGGTCCCAATACGGTCTCGCAAGTCTTTCAGAACGATGGCCGCATCGACCGGCCTGCCGCGCTTCGCTTGAGATTCAGGCCGGGGAATCTTAGATTCTCTGGCTCGATAAATCTGGATGCCGTTGTTAGGATTGGCGAGGACGTACAAACAAATGGCACGGCAATAGAATCGGTTGAACTCACTTTGGGCGAGGAGCGTATGAGCGTTGCGCGCGACCGGTTTTGGTTTTCCGGCACTCAACTCCGTCGCATTGAATGAACCTATCAATTGCTCTGCCAACCATGCTTCGTTGTAGTCAGTCGCGGCGCTACGAAGGAGAGGAGGGTATCCGATCCTTCCGGCCTCGGTAAATCTCTTGCTGCAATACAGCACGTCATCAGCAATATCCTGATCGATTTCCCTTAGCACGCATTCTCGAACGTCGTGGGTTAAGTTTCTGAAGCTGAAGTCGCCTGGCATATTCGGATCCTCCGTTAGATGAGTTAACTTGGATGATGCTCAACATCACATCTGCACAATAATACTCCGATATGCGGCATCATGCAGCAAAAGCCAAAACGAAAACTCCTCGGAGTCAGCGAGGTTGGAGGCCGGGACTCTGAGAAATTGGAGCGTATGTTGTTCGAGAAAACTGGTACGATTTAGCACCAGGTTTTTGTCTTGGCACACCACAGGCACACAAACTAAAAAAGGGCGTCCAAACGTGACGCCCTAACTTATTGATAATAAATGGTGCACCCGGCACGACTCGAACGTGCGACCCCCTGATTCGTAGTCAGGTACTCTATCCAGCTGAGCTACGGGTGCTGATTGGTTTAGTGAGCGGCTGAATCGGGAATCAGTTTAAGGTTTCAGGTTTCAAGTTTCAAGTTTGCAGTTTCCGATCTTGAATTCCAGCTCGCGCGATCAGAGGTACCGGTGCTGTTCTTTGCGAACCTGAAACTTGAAACCTGAAACCTGAAACTGAGTTTTACCGCGCGAAGTATCCCGGCTTGGTGCTGGCGACCAGATCGGCGCGGGCTATCTCGACCCGAATCTCGCGCCACTTGCCATCGTGCGCGCCCGGGTTGGGTGGTTGATATGCAATCGTGTAAAGCGTGCGGAGATCCGCGGCCACCTGCGCGTACAGCCTGGCCAGATCATCCAGGCGGCGAATCTCGTGCATGCGCCCGCCGGTGCGATCGGCCAGCAATTGCAGGCGCGTCCGCGCCGCCCCGTACATCGCGGTAATCAAAGGGTCGGGCAGCGGCAGACGTTTCGGATCACCGGACGGCAGGGCCAGCGGGAAAATCGTCACACCCTCTCGATCGGTCTGGTTAAGCAGAGAGACTACTTGTGAATTCGTTTCTGCTTTGATCGCCGTGTTGACTTCGGCGTCGGAAGCTTTCTCGACTATTTTGCGATCTTCGTTTCGCACCTCAGTGTCCAAACCATCGGTCAAAACCACGACGGCCTTGCGCCGCTTGCCTTCATGCGCCAACTCTCTCACCGAATATTTCAAGGCGTCGTATAGCGGCGTTGCGCCTGCGCCGGTGGCGAGGGTAATTGCGTAAGCCGTCCGCTGGCGATCGGTGCTGAATCCCAGCAGGGACTTCACTCCCTTGCTGTTGAACTGCACCACCGAAACACGATCGTCCGGAGCGAGCGCATCCAGAAAACGCAGCGCCGCTGCCTGGATCTGCTGGCGAAAAGTGATGGTTGAACCGGACATGTCCAGCAGCAGAACTAAACTGAACGGGGCCTCTGTCGGTTCGAAACTCGCAATCGGCCGGCGCACTCCATCTTCATAGATCGCAAAGTCGTTACGCGACAGAGAAGTTACTGCGCGTCCCTGCTTATCAACTACGCCGACATTCAGTTGCACCAGCGCGGTGTTGGTCGTAATGACATCGTCCGGTTGCTGGGCAGAAACGCCGGCGGGCATAAAAATCAAGAGCGCCGCGATCGACAGAACCAGAGTCGTGCGTTGGGCGAACTGCGAAACTGAAGCGCGAGCAGAGATGGGATTCATTCCGTCTTTGACTAACTAAAATTGCTTACTGGGGTAACTGAGTATGCCTTTGCGCCAGATTGGTTTGCAACTTGCCGTGCGGAGGGCTTAGCTTTGCGCTTTCGCTTCTGTCTCCGCGCCTTTGCGCGAAAACCAACCCACGCTCGAGTTTGGTTCACGCAAAGCCGCAGAGGGAATGCCGAAGGCGCTAAGAAAGCCAAATCAACTACGGTTGGGTGAATACTATGATTTGCTATCGAGTCTAACTAACAGCCACTCAACATCATGCTCCGTCAGCAAAATGAATCTCATTTTTGAGCCCGGGCAATCGATTATAATCCGCCTGATAAGTGCAGAGTCTCCCGCGATGTACCGTCCCAACTTTTGCGTGGAATGTGGTGAGCGCCTGGCGCGCGGAGGTTGGCGCGCGTGGATTGGCGCGCGGTTCTGCGTTGAGTGTGGTCGCCGGTTGGGCCGAAATGGTTTGGCGAAACCGATCGCGATCATCGCGATTGTCGGCGTCCTGGCCTTTGCCCTGGGAAGATCTTTGCGTTCGACCGCTCCGCCTCTGCTCATTCAGCGCGCCGCAAACTCGCCGTTGTCTGATCTACCGTTGAGCCTCAACGATTCTCTCCGCACAGCCAATCGCAAAGACGGCAACCCGACAAACTCTTCCCAGATCGTTTCAAGCGCTGACGATCCTGTTTACATCTGTGGCGCGCGCACAAAGAAAGGCACGCCCTGCCATCGCCGCGTGCATACCGCCGGCGAGCGCTGCTTTCAGCACAAGGGGATGCCGGCGATCCTGCCGCTGGAGAAGTTAGTGGCGAAGCCATAGGATGCGAGCCGTCTTCAGACGGCTTTCCTGAAGGTTACTTTCCTGAAGGCTATTAGCCCAACGCTTTTAGCGCTGGGTGCAGTAATCGCGCTACCAGTAGCGCGCTTCAGCGTGCTTTGAGATTTCCGCGCTGGCTCGGCGGAGTTCAATTCAAGAAGGATTCATATTCAGACTTGCTTCGTCCTAGGGTTTCCCTTGCGTCTCGGCTAGAATGCGCTTGCTCTTGAGTCCTGCATTCGTGATCGAATGACCTGTCGTAGGTTTCGAAGTTGTCATATCCATCTCGGTTGCGATCCGAAAGCTCGCCGCTGACAGCAACAACATCCGGAGGAGAAAATGCGCACTTTCAAATTCTATCTACCCGACTCAATCCGCTACGCGCTGCTCGCGTTATCGTTGTTACTCACTTTGAATTCTGTTGCGGCTGCGGAAGGTGTGGACCTCAACGACACCAGGCTGCTCCAGCAACCGGCGATCAGCAAGACTCACGTGGCCTTTATCTACGCCGGTGACTTGTGGGCAGCCGACCTTGATGGCCGGAACGTGCGCCGCTTGACAGCCGATGAAGGGGTCGAAGCAAATCCGTCGTTCTCGCCCGACGGAACGCTGATCGCCTTCACTGCTCAATACGACGGCAATTTTGACGTTTACGTGGTGCCGGTCACCGGTGGCGTGCCGACGCGGCTGACCTGGCATCCCGGCGCCGATATAGTTCAGGGATTTACGCCCGACGGGTCGTCAGTGCTGTTCACTTCGGCGCGCGCTGTTTTCACCGGCCGCTACACGCAACTCTTCACGGTTCCCGTCAAAGTCGGCATCGAACAACCGCTCAAGCTGCCGAATGCGTATGAAGCGACTTACTCGCCGGATGGATCGCGCCTGGCCTACAACCCCATCTCGCCGGCGTTTACTGAATGGAAGCATTACCGCGGCGGGCTGACGTCGACAATCTGGCTTTATAACTTTGGGGACAACGGGTCTGAGAAGCTGCCGCAGCCCGAGGGTCGCTCAAACGACGTTGACCCGATGTGGATTGGCGACACGGTCTACTTTCGCTCTGATCGCAACGGCGAGTTCAACCTGTTCGCCTACAATTTGAAAACGAAGGCCGTCAAGCAACTTACCGATCATAAGGATTTTCCGGTGCTCAGCTCTTCGGCCGGTGACGGCAAGATAATCTATGAACAAGCAGGTTATCTGCACACCTTTGATCCAAAGACCGGACGCAGCGCGAAACTGACTATCGGCGTCGCTGCTGATTTGGTTGAGACGCGGCCGCGCTTTGTAAAAGGCGCCCGCTATATCCGCAACGTTTCGCTTTCGCCAACCGGCGCGCGGGCCGTCTTTGAATTTCGCGGCGAGATTGTCACTGTTCCCGGCGAGAAAGGGGACACGCGCGACCTCACCAACACTGTCGCCGTGCACGAGCGTTCGCCCGCGTGGTCACCCGACGGCAAGTCGATCGCTTACTTCTCTGACGAATCGGGTGAATACGAACTGCACATTCGCGCTCAGGACGGTAAAGGCGAGGTGCGCAAGATAAAACTCTCGGGCGCCGGGTTCTATGACGATCCTGTCTGGTCACCCGATAGCCAAAAGATTTCTTACACCGACAATTCATGGAGCCTTTACTGGCTCGACCTGAAAACCGGTGTTTCGAAAAAGATCGGCTCGGAATATCTCTATGGGCCATCACGCGAGCGGACGATCTATCACTCGTGGTCGCCTGACTCGAAATGGATCGCTTATACGCTGAGCACAAAAGCGAACATTCAAACCGTTTACGCCTATGCGACTGAAAAAGACAAGTCATTCGCGGTGACCGATGGCCTGAGCGAAGTCACTGAGCCCGTGTTTGACGACAGCGGAAAGTATCTCTACTTCATTGGCTCGACCAATGCCGGCCCGGTCAAAGAGTGGTTCGCACAATCCAGCTCCGACATGCGTTCGAGTAGTTCGCTCTATCTCGCGGTGCTGCGGAATAATTTGCCGAATCCGCTGGCGAAGGAAAGCGACGAAGAGAAGGGCGTGCAGAAAGAGGAGAAGCCAAAAGAAGCGCCGAAAACTCCCGAACCGTTCTCGATAGATTTTGATGGGCTCAACAATCGCATTTTGTCGCTCCCGTTGCCGGCCAGAAACTATCGCGACTTGCAGCCCGGGGCTGCGGGGCAGCTCTACTACATCGAGACGCCTGACGATGACAACCCAATTCCGGGCGGGCCCGAAAGATCGGTGCTGCACCAATACGATCTGAATAAGCGCAAGGACGATTCCTTCATTCCCGGTGTGAGCGGCTATCTGGTCTCAGCCGACAGGAAAAAGATTCTGTACCGCAGCAATGCTGCCTGGTCCATGGTCGCGGTTACGCCCAAGCCGGCACCCGGCACCGGCAGAATCAACGTCGACGACATCGAAGTGCGCATCGATCCGCGCGCGGAATGGAACCAGATCTTCAACGAAGCCTGGCGCATTAATCGCGATTACTTCTATGCGCCGAACATGCACGGCGTCGACTGGAATGCGATGAAGCAGAAGTACGGCGTGTTCCTGCCGCATCTGGCAACGCGCGGTGATCTGAACCGGGTGATTCAGTGGATGTGCAGCGAGCTGTCCGTGGGTCACCACCGAGGCGGCGGCGGCGATACGCTTTATCAACCAAGGACCGTCCCTGGTGGCTTGCTGGGCGCGGAGTACTCGGTTGAGAACGACCGCTACCGTTTCAAGAAAGTTTACGGGGGCTTGAATTGGAATCCGGAGCTGCGCTCACCGTTGACTGAGCCGGGCGTGAACGTCAAAGCCGGCGAGTACCTGATCGCCGTGCGCGGCCAGGACCTGCGACCGCCAACCAACGTGTATCAACTGTTTGAGAATACCTCCGGCAAGATTATTGAGATCACAGTGGGGCCAAACGCTGATGGCAAGGGCTCGCGCACCGTCTCCGTAGTGCCGATTGCGAACGAGGGCGCGCTGCGAAATCGCGATTGGGTGGAAGGCAATCTCAGGAAAGTTACCGAGGCCACCGGCGGGCGCGTCGCTTATGTCTATGTTCCCAACACCGCCGGCGCCGGCCATGATTATTTCAAGCGATACTTTTTCCCGCAGGCGTACAAAGACGCGATCATTGTCGACGAACGGTTCAACGGCGGCGGCCAGTATGCAGACTATTACATCGATCTGCTGCGCCGGCCGCTAGGCGCCTATTGGGCCATGCGTTATGGCGCCGATATGAAGACGCCGGCCGCGTCGATCCAGGGTCCGAAGGTAATGATCATAGACGAGACCGCTGGGTCAGGCGGCGACCTCCTGCCGTGGATGTGGCGCAAATTCGGCATGGGCAAACTGGTCGGCAAACGGACCTGGGGCGGGCTGGTCGGCATTCTGGGTTTTCCGGTTTTGATGGACGGCGGAAGTTTCACGGCGCCGAACTTCGCCATCTGGACGCCCGAGGAAGGCTGGGTAGTTGAAAACATCGGCGTGCCGCCGGACATCGAAATCGAACAAACACCCGCCGAAGTGATCAATGGCCACGATCCGCAACTGGAGAAGGCGATTCAAGTCGTATTGGACGAGTTGAAGAAGAATCCGCCGAAACAGCCGCAGCGGCCAGCGTACCCGGTGAAGAATCGGTGACTTGGGTGCGTTGAATTTCAGTTAAACCTGCGCAGCGGGCGAAAGCAAAAAGCCTGGGGGTTGAATGAAGCGGAATCAGGTTAACGGTCCGTAAGAGACAAAGAGAGCCCGCGCAGCGTGGTGACAGCGTAAGCTTGAATTTACTGCTTTCGCCGCGCTCGGCGGGCTCTGTTTCTTATCGCGAGCGATCCTGTCGTTTCGCTTCGCGCCACCCCAGGCTTTATGCCGACACCCGCTACGCGGGTTGTGCCGTACTTACCATTTAATCGAGCCTTCTTTGGTGGTGTCGATCTGGGCCAGCTCGGTCGAGCCGTAGAAGAAGCCCTTCATATTGTCCATCAGAAATCCCTGCGCATCCGGATTCATGAGATCGAGACCGTAATGATTGATGATGCGGGTCTGGGCCTGCAACCATTCTGCCCAGCACGGCTGGCAAACTTCGGTGGCGATTTTCTGGCCCAGTTCGGTAGGCAGCGGCGCAAAGCCGAGCGGTGGACGCTTCTGCCCGCAACGGGCGCACTTGATTTGATCAGACATTGGTTTAAGTTACCTCGCGAGGATTATCAGGTTTCAAGTTTAAGGTTTCAAGTTTCAAGTCGAGGGGTCAACGGCTCAAAACTTGAAACTTTAAACTTCAAACTACTTTTGCGCTTTTCGAATGGCCTCAATGGTGTCGTCGTCTTTTGGTCGAAACAGTCCGAGCGGCCGCACGTCTCGATAACGAACAACTCCATTCGCATCGATGACGAAAACGGAACGCGCAACTTTGCCGGGAATCAGAGACTGTGCGCCATAGAGATCCGCGACCGTGCGATCGACGTCCGCCAACAGGCGCAGCGGCAAATCGTGATGTTCGGCAAAACTCTTGTGCGAATCTGAGGTATTAGTTGAGATGCCGACGACTTCGGCGCCCGTAGCGGAATAGTCTTCCCAACGGTCGCGCACCGAACACATCTGGCGGGTGCAGATGGGGGTCTCGTCGCCGGGATAAAACAGCAGCACCACGACTTTGCCGCGGTGATCCGACAAACGCCACTGGGCGCCTTCGCTGTCTGGCAAAGAAAAATCCGGCGCTGGTTGTCCTTCGTGTAAGGTGTCTGGTTTGGCCAAGTTGATTAGATTACCGATGCCAGGTTCGCGGCCGCGACCTGAGTTCTGATTTCGACTTCAGTGCCGCGGGTTGTGATCTTCAAATTGTCCAGAGCGCTTTGCGCCAAAGCCTTTCGCGCCGGGGCCATGCGCCCGAGAAAAAGTCCGCCGAGTTGTTTTAGTCCGGTCACCGTATCGTTCAAATTGTTTGCAGCCTCCGCGGAATCGGTGCGCGCCACCAGCAGCAATGAAACATCGGTGTCAGTCGATCCGATCGATCCATAAACCTGTCGAATCGAGTTAGCGTCTTTGGCAATCGTATCATTGCCGACATTCAAACTGGTCATCAACTCCTTCGGAACGTTGGCGCCAAACCCGACCACGGCTTTTGGATCGCGAGTAGCAATCGCCACCAGATCGGCGGCGGCCAAACCTTTCGGACCCGCCGCGATCGCTGCACGTACATTCGCGACCGTTCCTATAGCCAGAGAATGCGGGTCCAGCACGCACACTGCCAGGTCTTTGATCTGCATGTCCCACACGCCAAATACCTTCATCTGATCGTTGATGGTAACGATCAGGATCGTCTGGCCGCGATATTTTTCTTCGCGGTACGTTCCGTTCGCGGCTGTGCGAGCGGCGGCCGCCAACGCCCTGGCGTCGAATGTGCCGCGGGCGATGGCCACGGTTTCGAGCTTGGTCACCCTGGGCGCGGGATACGTATAACGCGTGCCAATCACCACGCGATCGAAAGCTCTCGGGTCGATGCCGGTGCGGGTTTTGAATTTGTCGAGATCAGCGTTGGCCTGCGTCAGCTTGGCGGGATCGCCGGCCAGGATGCGTGGCATAGTTTCGCTCAACATGCGCCGCACGTCGATAAGCGCGATCCCATCCGAGGCGGGTAGATAACTGAAGGTGTCTGGAGGCAGCGCGGGATTGGTAGCGGAAGTAATGGTTGATCCCGAACCGAAACCTGAACAGATAGCGACTAAAATGAATGCTAAAGCGATTGATGATCCCAGGAACTTCTTATTCACAGTGCGAACCTCTTTCCCGATTTCTCTCTAAAAAGTTAAGTCCAACCGTATATGACGGTGCGAGAGTCCGATGCGTTAGCAGCGCCGCACGGTTGGCTAACGTTTGGAGTTCCGACTTCAGCCGGTTCTTTTCCCTGACCGCCGACTAAAGTCGGTACTCCAAACTCTAAACCCGCTCGACCAGTAACGCTATGCCCATACCGCCGCTGACACAAAGCGTCGCCAGGCCGCGTTTTGCCTTTCGCCTTTTCATTTCGTGCAGCAGCGTGGTGGTAATACGCACACCGGTGCAGCCAATCGGATGACCCAGAGCGATCGCCCCGCCGTTTGGGTTCAGCCTTTCCGGATCGAATTGCAAATCGCGATCGCAGGCAATCACCTGGGCCGCGAACGCTTCGTTGACCTCGATCAGATCTACGTCGCTCAGTTCCAGGTTCTGCCTGGCGAGAATCGCGCGCACCGCCGGCACCGGACCAATCCCCATGATTTCCGGCGGCACGCCGACGATTTCATAATCGACGATCCGCGCCAACGGCTCGGCTTCTGATTCCTCCACCGCCGCTTCGCTCAATACCGTGATCGCCGCCGCGCCGTCGGTAATTCCCGAAGAATTGCCGGCAGTCACCGTTCCATCCGTGGCGAAAACCGGAGCCAGCTTTTGCAAGTCGGCGATCGAAGTTGTGGCCCGCAGGTGCTCGTCCGTCGTAAACATCGTGACGTTGCCTTTTCGATCTTTGAGTTCAAGCGGTAAGCGCTCAGCTTCAAATCGTCCGGCAGCGGCCGCTTCAGCCGCTCGCTGTTGAGAACGCAGCGCATACTCGTCCTGCTCTTCACGCGAGATCTCGTAATGGCGTGCCAGCACTTCGGCCGTCTCTCCCATGATTAATCCCGAAAGCGGATCGTTGAAGCCATCACGGTACATGCCATCGACCAGCTCAGCGTTACCCATGCGCATGCCAAAGCGTGCGCCTTCGGCAAAGTACGGAACGCGCGACATGCTCTCGGCGCCGCCGGCTAGAACGATCTCGGCGCGTCCGATCATAATTTGTTCGGCGGCCAAAATGATCGCTCGCAGTCCTGACCCGCAGGCCTGGTTCACGGTGAACGCCGGCACACGATCCGGGACGCCGGCGCGAAAGGTAATTTGCCGCGCGACGTTCGGCCCGCCGCCCGCTTGCCTGGCGCAACCCCAAATTGAATCATCGACCTGGTCTGGGCGAATCTGTGCGCGCCCCAGACTCGCCTTCGCGACTGCGGTTCCCAGATCGGCGGCCGTCCAACCTGCCAGAGACCCGCCAAAGCGTCCAATCGGGGTGCGCACCGCGCCGGCCAGAAAAATAGGTTTCATTGATAAAAATCTTTACGTATCGGAAAGCTCGTTTGGCTGCTAATCTCCTGCGCGATTAATCTCCGATGCGGCCCGCTTCCTCGCCTCGTAGAGGCGAAATGTTTATAGCCCGGGCTTGGTTTTAAGAGTGCGGAACAAATTACTCGAGTGAACTATAGACATTCGGCTCCGCTGGAGCCGTGGATCTTAGCATAACGCCCGGAGACTCCCGCAAATGCTGCTTCAACTCAATGACGCCGTCACCGTTACTGACGCCAAGCGCGGGATTGATGAGCTGCTCAGCGCACACACCGAATGGTTCCTGGCTCAGGACGGTCGTGCCCCGCTCGCGATTAGCTCTGCCGAGTTTGAGTTTTCCACCGACCATAATCGGCTGATTTTCTCCAGTTGGACTGAGACCGGTTCACGATCGTGGCGGATCACGGCCTGGAGTTGGACCGGCCAGAAGCTCGTGCTCGCAGCCAGCCGGCGCATGGGCGCCGAGGCGGCGACGATCGATTTGGTGCCGCGAGAATCCGCCAAAGCGATTGTGGCCGGCATCGCAGCAGCACGACAGGCGCGTTGTGTGAAGCTTGCGCAAATCGCCTGCGATGCTTTAGTGGCACAGACTTCAGTCTGTGATTCCTCTCCGGGCGATCACAGACTAGAGTCCGGGCCACTGAAGATCGAAAGCGCGGTTTTGAGCCCCGGCATCCGTCGCGATCAGCCGGGACGATATGCGCGCATTGTGCTGCGCCGCCCTCAGGAACGGATCGCGTTGACTGCCACCGTTGCCGGCAGCGACGCACGCAACGCCGACTCGCTGTTTTCCTCGGCGCTGCTCTGGTTCAATCGACTGCAATCGCGGCCCAAGCGTCCTTACGTTGAAAAACTTCTAATCATCGTCGAGCACAACATTCTGGAAGCGGCGCGGCAACGGCATGTGCTTCTGCGCGAATCGCTGCGGCGGCGGATCGAGTTGTTCGAGATACGGGGCAGTAGCATACGGGGCAGTAGCCCGACCGTGAGGGAGGGCGTGCGACTCAACCCTGACGCAGCTTGGCAGCAGATCGAACCCGCGCGTCCATGGGAAAGAAAGAATCTGTGGCGCCAGCGACTCAGGCAGTTTCCGGCCGTCGCTGAAGACGATACGGTCGAGCGCGTGCAGCAAATCATCGCCTTGGCGCCAGACGCAATCGACGTGGTCAGCTCTCGTCATGGCCAGACGCTTCGATATTACGGTCTGCCCTTTGCCCGAGTTCGGCGGGTGATGAATCGCGATCGGATCTGGTTTGGGATTGAAGGTTCGCGCCGGCGCCTGCTCGACGACTATCACGAACCGGAGTGGGCAAAGCTGTTTCGCGATCTGGAGAGCCATCGCCACCGGGATTGTCCTGACAAACACCACTGGTTTTACCGCGCGGCAGGAGAGGCCTGGCTGGAATCAATTCTGCGCCGCGATATCTCAAGACTCGATCCCGGTTTGATCGTCGCGCCGCTGCATGCGCAGTTTCGCACCTCGCATGGCGGCGCGATAGGTAGAGGGGGCGGCGCCCGGCCAATCGATCTGCTCGCCCTGCGTCACGATGGCCGCCTGGCCGTAATCGAACTAAAGGTCAACGAAGATCGCGAGCACGTCTTTCAGGGAGTCGACTACTGGCGGCGCGTCGAAGCGCATCGCCGCCGCGGCCACATCAGCACTGCTCGATTGTTTGGTGAACGCGAGATCAGCGACGAATCGCCCCTCGTCTATCTGGTCGCGCCCACCCTCCGCTTCCATCCTTCGTTTGCCACCCTGGCCCAAACCATCGCGCCGGATATCGAGGTCTATCGCTTTGATATCAATGAAGACTGGCGCGGCGGCGTGCGTGTCGTGCGAAGGGAGCGAGTCAACGCGTGATGGTCTTAGTTATCACTCATTACAACGGTAATGTGCGAATTGAGTTGGTATACTCTTCTGCGTCTGAAGCAAACCATATCAGGATTAGGTCTTCTATGATTCTCAATAGCTCAGCCTTCTGAGAAACAACCAAGACCCCCGGGCTACTACCTGTCTGAATAAATCTGGCGAAGTGAAGCGGTACAGTTCTTCGATCGTGGGTAATGAGAATCCGGCCCTCGGCGGCAGCCTTCGCGAGGACTTCATGATCTGAGAGCCTCACGAGTTCAGCCTCATTTGCGGTTTGAAAGTCTATCTCCGGCAGTCGTCGGAGAACACCGGCAACAATGTCTTCGTTAAAATTTGCGTCAGCCTGAAAGCGAGTTTTCACGATTGGGAGGTCAATGTCTCTTCACGCGCGCGCCGCAGTTTTTCGTACCAATCGGAGTGTGTTTCGTGAGAGGTTTCTTGCAGACCTTCGAATTCCTTTTCACCCTTAACGAGGTAACGATCTACTTCGGTCTGGTGGGACAGGTAAAAAGCTAGCCCACCATGAACTTGCTCCAGCGTGAGGGAAGGGAATGAACGTTGAATGCTCTCCGGCGAAGCGCCACGTCGATAGGCATACACGATTGAGTCAAGCGATACGCGGGTACCGCCGATTCTATACACGCCATCCTGTTGCTCGACGTATTCTGTGCTCATCTCGGTACCACCTTAATCGGTCGTCCCTATGTTATCACCCCACGGGAGAAGATAGAAGATTAAGAAACTTCTGATAGGGTCAATTCTGTGTTACTGGCTGTTAAGAGCGGTTCAACTCGCTCATTACATCTTCAAGCAACTTACGAAACCATTTCTTTTCGCGCGCTGCCTTGACGAATAACTTTTTCCAGACCGGCAATCTCGCGGCCAGCGTCGTTTGACTGCCCCATTGGCTACTTGATCCTCGATAGTAGCCAAACCGCATGAGTTCCGGTTCTTCTTGGTACTCAATGAGATCAACCGTGGCCCAGTAAGGTGCTCTTCCGTTTTCTCTTGGTGCCTTTAATCCGGACCGGTCTTTCAAACGCCCTGCCCTGCCCGCTTCGCCTCCTGGATATGTGAAGGTAGATGGGCCTCCAATCTTAGAAAGTATTACATCGAGATCATGATCAATCGCCATAACTTCAACTCCCTTATGCTTGACTCGCTAAGGAGTATGCCACCCTTGCGATTCAGCAACATAGAATTACCCAGTATCACACTTCTACGTTGTCAACCGCCGGTAGATTCCCGGCAGGCGTTCAGGCAGGGTCAGCACGTCGTCGATGATCGTATAGCCAATGTCGCCGTAGAGATCGCGCAGCTCAGCTTCAGATTCGCGATCGATGGTGATGCAGAAGGGAGTGATCCCGAGGGTCTTGGCTTGACGCAAAGCTTCCCGCGTGTCTTCGCGAGCATAACGGGCGTCACCGTAATCATGATCGTAAGGACGGCCGTCCGACAAAACGATGAGCAGGCGCGTCCGCGCGTCCTGCTTGCTCAACTTTGCCGCTGCGTGCCGAATCGCGGCGCCCAGACGGGTATTGTTCTGATAGGTGATTCCGCCGATGCGTCGCATTACTTCGTCCGAATAATGCTCAGCAAAATCCTTGAGCACGTAGAATTTCACGTTGCGCCGGCCCTCGGAAGTAAAGCCGTTGATTGCGTAGCGGTCGCCGACAGCCTCCAGCGCTTCGCTCATCAACACCAGACCTTCCTTCTCAATCTCGATGATGCGGCGGCCCGGGTGGGTGTAGGGTTGCAGCGGGTGACGTCCGATCGTACGCGCGGTTGAAGAGGATTGATCCAGCAGGAACGACACCGCGACGTCGCGGCGACGGCGGAGGCGCCGCGTATAGATGCGGTCTGACTGGTGGCCATCGGCACGGCGATCGATGAAGTAATCCACGACAGCGTTCAGATCGTAATCGTCGCCGTCAATCTCGTTGGTGACGCGGGCGAGGTCCTCGGGCTTCATCAATTGAAACTGATGCCGAATTGACGAGACGATGCCTTTGTAGCGTTCGCGGGTGTCATCGACAAAGGCGCGTTCGCCACGCTTAACTTTCTTTTCGATCACGCGGCACCAGCCGACGCGATGATCAGTTAACTCGCGGTCCCACTCGTCATAGTTAAAGGCAACTTCACCGGCTTCCAGATCCTGCTCGGGTGACTCGCCTTCGGTCCACGCCTCGCTGCCTTCCAGCTCGTCGAATTCACCATCCGCTTCGCTGTTCCAGGCGTTGAACAGCTCGCGCGCATCGCGCCGTTGCGGCTGACGGTTCGCCTCGCGCTCAGTCATCATCTCTTCGGCAGTCTTACTATCGTCTTCCTGATCCAACTCGTCCGGCACTTCGACTTGCTGTTCTGAATCTTCCATCGAGATCGATTGGAACAGCGAGTAGACCCGGCTCGTCGCCAACAGGGTATCGGCGACAGTAGCCCGCTGGTTCGCCAAATACTCCGCGACAATTGTTTCCAGCTCTGAGACTATTTGACTGTAGAACTGACGGGCGTCGTCGCGAGCGCCGGCCAGAAGAGTAATCTGAAAGAGCAGTTCAAAGGGCACGAGAGTGGCCGGTAGATCGACAATGTTCGGACGCCGAGCGCGCAAGTGGTCGCGGATCAAATCAAGGTCGCGGGCCAACCCGCGATACGTTGTTCGCAGACGACGATCGATACGCCCGTTTTCGAGAGTGCCGAAGATCCTGCGCGCCAGCGGTGGGATGGGAAAGAGATTCAGGACGTGACGATAGTCGATCGTCGCCGGGAGCGCAGGCATCCCTGCCTGAGCTTCACCGGCATCCTTGCCAGTTGCGTTTTCTATATACCCACCGAGCGCAAAAGCATCCCGCGCGTCCTGATTCGCAGGATCGTACAACTCAGCCAGAGCCATGTACGCCGCGCGCAGATCATCGGTGTCACGCGCGTAAGTTTCAAACTCGATCTGTCCGGCCGCATGCGCCGCCAGGACTTTGTAGAGTCGAAAATCCAATTCCTCGTCACCAAACTCAGTGACTATCGCAGGCAGATGAATCGTGCGGCCGTCGCCGATGCGCGACTCAACCGGCACTGCGGCCAGCGGCTCGATCTCAACCGCGTGACCGGTCAGGCCCTCGACGTAGAGTCTTAACAAGAGCTGCACAGATTCCAGCGACACACCTGCGTCGCCTTCACGCAGCGCTTCGTTGCTGCTGCGCGTTTCGAGAGCGTAATAACTGCGCCGGGCGCGCGTGTCTCCGGCGATCAAACCGGCCCGCGCCCAGTTCTCGAATTGTTCTATCGAGACCGTGTGCAGGGCTTTTGCGCTGGATCGCAAACATGCGAGGGCCGCTTCGGAATCGATCCGGGCGACTTCGCGGGTCAAAGCGATCACGCGTCGCGCCAGCTTGATGGCTCTATCATGATCTTTTTGCGCCGCGATTGTTTGAAAGAACGCGGGACTCGAACGAATAAACGCGACCAGCCCGGCGTTGCCGTGAGAGGCGACCGCCCAAAGCAGATCGATCCACTCGTCAAAGCATTCGGGCAACGTGCGCAGAATATTGCCGCCGGCAATAAGCAGGTGCAGTGCGGCCGCCCCACCGCGTTCCAGGAAGCTGGTCGAGCGCCGAGTTAACTTCAGTGCCGCTTCTGCGTCGAGGCGATCAACGGCATCAGGCAGCGCGGCCCAGGCATCAGCCGCGATGCCGCCGGCGCGTTCGGCAAAAGCCGACGCCAGGTCAATCGCCGCGCGGGTTAGGCTGCCGTTTAGAGGCGGGCCACTGCCCGCCGTAGAGTCGCGATCGGCGGGCGGTGGCCCGCCGCTAAACGGGGCGTCGTCTCTTCTCAACATTCGCTCGACCACGACGGGCGCCGAGTTCAAGAAATCCGCGCTGTGCTTTGCCGATCGCCGCGAAATCTCAGCAGCGACTTCGTATATGGACCGAAGTAACTCAGCGTCCGTAATCCCCGCGGCCAGCGAAGGCGCCTGACGAAATGTTTCCGCCGCCGTCGAGGCCGACAGGATCATTTGTCGCGCACATACCTGGAAGATAAATGGACGAGCGGAGGGCGGGACATTGACGAAATCGCCGAGCCCGGCGGCAAAAAAGCTGATGCCGCTTTCCACTTCGCTCATGGTCAGGCGTCGCCCGAGTTCGCCCCAGGCGCGGAGTTCCGGCGGCTCGAGCACCTGCGCGACCCGCGGCGCGGCCCGCAGGAACTCTATGCTCGCGCGCACAGACACTCCGGCGATCGTCGCACTCGTTTCCAATGCGGCACGCGTCTGATCGAGCGGCAGATGGCTGATCTCGCGCAGCAGGCCGGCGAGGGTGCGCCGCTCGGTTGGGTTCTTGACGGAACGCAGCCGCTCGTCGATCTCGTTTTCGAAGGGGGTTTCGCCGTCCTCAGAATCCGACGCATCGCTTAGTTTGTTTTGATCGGGATTCATACAACACGGTCAAGGCAGTTTCTTAAAACCAGCTTGGGTAAAATGCTTGTCGAATGTGAGCGCTTCCTCAATTCCGAGGCGCCTCATCAGCACAAACGAGATGCAATCGGTTAGCGAGAAAGTCTTGTCCGCGTGCTGCGCAAAGTACTCCCAGCCTTCGTAGAAGAGCACTTCGTCAACATGAATCATTTGAATGTGCGACGCGGACAGCAGGTTATTTCCCGCTTGGAGAGCTTTGTCATGCTGTCGCCTGCGGTTGAGAAACGTCACGACCTCATCAAGGACATAAGAAGTGGTTACCAGAGAGAACGATGTCTGGATAAGAGGTTTCCAGTACTGTTCGGCTTCGTAATGGTGTTGGTCGTCGGAGATTCCGAGTGCGATTACAAAGTTGGAATCCAGGAAGAGCGAGGTCATTCGTCACCATAGATGTACTTGTCGAGGTTCTCCGAAGCATCCGGGATTCCAAGCTCAACAGGATTCCTGCCGATGTCATACAGGGGGTCTTCTTTGCCAACGGGCGTGACGACAATGAGACCGTTCTGCTTGTAGATATCTACTTCCGTTATACCTTCAAGCAGTTCTTTTGGGATGACGACGCCTTGTTCGGATACTTTCGTTCTCATTGATCTAAACCTCTTTGCGCTCAAGTATAACCCGCCCGGTGCAGGCGGCCAACACAGACATGCCAATCCTGAGAGAACTCGCGTAAGCTCGCAACGCGCTTAGGATAGGTGACAAAAGCTCATTTATCTAAACAACCGCATTTCTTATACTTCTTACCGCTGCCACAAGGGTATGGATCATTTCTTCCCACCAAACGATCAATCTCTTCCGGTTTCAAGCCTAGCTGATTAATTAATTGAGCGACTTCGCTCTGAGGAATTGGAACACTTTCACCATACACATAATATTCTTTTTGAAGGTCGAACTTTGCCTTTAAATTGCATTTGAAACTCGCGCGAAGAACTCAGATCACCGTCGTCACTATCTCACGAATACTCCGCTGCAAGTCGCGGTCGTCGGTGATGGGTGAGCACATCGCTACCTCGGCGGCGCGAGTCGGTGGAATGCCGTGGGCGATCAGTTGCGCGGCATAGATTAGCAGGCGCGTCGAGACTCCTTCTTCCAAGCCATGACCGCGCAGGTTGCGCACTTTCTGTCCAATCAAAACCAAATCGCGCGCCATGCCTTCGTCGATGCCGCCTTCACGCGCGACGATCACGGCCTCAGTCTCAGGCGGCGGATAATCAAAATCGATCGCGACGAACCGTTGCCTGGTCGATTGTTTCAAATCTTTCAGGATTGATTGATAGCCGGGATTATAAGAAACCACGAGCATGAAATCCGGCGGCGCGTCGAGTATCGTCCCTCGCTTTTCAATCGGAAGCCGCCGGCGATGATCAGTGAGCGGGTGAATGATCACGACGGTATCTTTTCGCGCTTCAACGACTTCGTCGAGATAGCAAATCGCGCCGTGGCGCACGGCCAAAGTCAGCGGCCCGTCATGCCAGACAGTCTCTTCACCTTCGATTAGAAACCGCCCGACCAGGTCTGTAGCAGAAAGATCTTCGTGACAGGCGACCGTAATCAACGGCCGTTCCAGGCGCCACGCCATGTGTTCGACAAAGCGCGTCTTGCCACAGCCGGTCGGGCCTTTCAGAATTACGGGCAAGTGTGCGGCGTGCGCGGCGGCGAACAGATCGACCTCGTGATCGACGGGTAGATAGTAGGGCTCGTCGGCGATGCGGTATTCTTCGATGGCGCGTTCAGACATGAACTCTTGGTTTCAGGTTTCAGGTTTAAGGTTTCAAGTTGGTGAGATGGAATCTTAACACTCGCTAAGAAAGGCCAGCAAACTTGCCGCTTGCGACTGCGCAGGCCCAACGGATCGCGGACATCCTGTCCGCCAGCGTGCGTAGCGCGCTTATTCTCCATGCGAATGGAGCGGCGAGAAAAGTTCGCGCCGCGCGCTCAGGCGGACAGGATGTCCGCGATCCGTTCTACCAGATCAGTCTTCGCGACTTGAAACTTGAAACGTGAAACCTGAAACTAAGGGTCGAATGAAAATAGCAGTAGCAATGTCTGGCGGTGTCGATTCCTCGGCGGCAGCCGCGATTCTGAAAGAGCAGGGCCACGATCTGGTCGGCTTTACCATGCAGTTGTGGAACCAGAACCGCGGGATCAGTGTGGACGCAAACGGCGAGTCGCTGCCGTCGCGCTGCTGCTCGCTCGACGACGTTTACGATGCCCGCCGAGTGGCCGAAGAGCTCGGCTTTCCATTCTATGTCCTCAATCTTGAGCGCGAGTTTGAGCGCGATGTGGTGCAGCCGTTCGTTACCAGTTACCTGAATGGCGAAACGCCGATTCCCTGTGTCGCCTGCAACAGCCGGCTGAAGTTTGCTTCGCTGGATCGCCTGGCGCTTAGTCTGGGGTGCGAGAAAGTAGCGACGGGCCATTACGCGCGAGTTGAATTCGACAGGTCTAACAATCGTTACCGGCTTTTGCGCGGACGCGATCCGCAGAAAGATCAGTCTTACTTTCTCTGGGAACTTACGCAGGACCAGCTCTCACGTTCGATGTTTCCCCTGGGCGAGATGTCCAAGCCCGAGGCGCGCGATGCCGCGCGTCGCAACGAACTGGCGGTGGCTGAAAAGTCTGAGTCGCAGGAGATTTGTTTTGTTCCCGATGGCGACTATGCGGGATTCATCGATCGCTATCTTGCCGCAGAAGATCAAAGTGGACGCTTGCCGGGCGCAGGAGAAATCGTGAGTACCAGCGGTGAAGTGGTGGGCGAACACGCCGGCATACATCACTACACGATCGGACAGCGCCGCGGCATTGGCATTTCCAGCGCGCTGCCTCTCTATGTCACCGGAATTGATTCAGTCAGCAACCGCATCGTGGTTGGTAACCAGGACGAGTTGTTGCGCGACGAATTCACGGCGGCCGGCGTTAACTGGATCGCTCTCGATAATCCGACCCGGCCGGTGCGGGCCGAAGTGCGCGTGCGTTACCGTCACACGGCTGAGCCGGCAACGATCACTCCTTTGCCCGACGCGCGCATTCAGGTACGGTTTGACGAACCGCAACGCGCGATCACGCCGGGGCAGGGAACGGTTTTTTATCATGGAGATGAGGTTGTCGGTGGCGGTTGGATAATTAAGTAGCATAGACTTTAGTCTGTGATCGTTCGAGTTGATTCCAGCCATTAATCACAGACTAAAGTCTATGCTACTTGTAAACCTTTTCCTCGTCCCACTCGTACTCACAATCAGCCTAAATTCTTAAGAAATAATGGGAAATCCGCTTATGGCAATGTCAACAACTCGTAAAGTCCTGCTCACTGTCGGGGGCATTCTGCTCGCGCTTATGCTCATCGCCGTTATCGGCGTCGCGATTATCGTTTCGGCCCTGCGCGGGAATCGCCCATCGATTCGCGACAACAGCGTGCTGGCGCTGAAAATCTCGGGCCCGCTGCCTGACTATGTTCCAGAGGATCCGTTTCGGCGGCTCTTCGGCTCTCAGCCGCAATCGCTCGGCAGTCTGCTGACGCAGTTCCGCAAAGCGAAAACCGACAAGCGCATTTCGGCCGTGATGTTGGAGATCGACATGTCGGAAGCGGGCTGGGCCAAGTCGGAAGAGATTCGTGACGCAATTACGGACTTTCGCGCCGCAGGCAAACCCGTCTATGCCTACATGGAGACAGGCCTGAACAAGGACTATTACATTGCCACCGCTTGCGACAAAATCTTTGTGCCGCCGCCGGGCGAGTTGTTCACGATCGGCCTGGCCGCGGACGTGATGTTCTTCCGCGGATCGCTCGACAAGCTCGGCATCTATCCTGACATTTACCAGATCGGGAAATACAAAAGCGCGGCCGACATGTTCACCCAAAAAGAGATGACGCCCGCGCATCGCGAGTTCATCAATTCGCTGCTCGACGATCTGTATGGCCGCTACATCGAAGGGATTGCCAAAGCACGCAAGAAAACGCCGGATGAGATGAAAGCGCTGATCGATAGCGCGCCGTACACCGCCACGCAAGCGAAAGAGGCCGGATTAATCGACGGCACTTTGTATCACGACGAGGTCGAGAAAGAGTTGAAGAAGCGCCTCGGTTACAAAGAGGCTGAGGAATTGGCGATTACCAGAGCGGGCGACTACCGGCAGATCTCACAGGAGTCTTTGGGTTTGAACAAAGGCGAGCGGGTAGCCGTAGTTTACGCGTCCGGCGACATCATCTCCGGCAAGTCGAGCTTTGGCGGTTCCGGTGAAGAGACAATCGGATCGGATTCGCTGGTGAGGACTATCAATGAAGCGCGTGATGACAAAGGCATCAAGGCGATCGTCCTGCGCATCGACAGTCCGGGCGGTTCGGGTCTGGCTTCCGATATCATCTGGCGCGCGATTGAGTCAGCCAAAGAGAAAAAGCCGGTCGTGGTTTCGATGAGCGATGTGGCCGCCTCAGGCGGTTACTATATCGCTTGCAACGCCAACAAGATCGTGGCCGAACCCTCAACGATCACCGGCTCGATCGGCGTGCTCGGCGGTAAGCCCGTCATCAAAGGCTTCTATGACTGGATCGGAGTGACCAACGAATACGTGCTCCGCGGCAAGAACGCCGGCATGTTCCGTGAGACCGAAAAATTCAGTGACACGGAACGCAAGAAGTGGGAAGAGTTTCTCGGCACGACCTACGACGACTTCATTTCAAAAGTTGGCAAGGGCCGCGGCAAAGAGAAGGCTTACATTGATTCAATTGGGCAAGGACGGGTCTGGACCGGGAGCCAGGGCAAGGAAAGGGGGCTGGTGGACGAGTACGGCGGTCTTGATAAGGCGATTGAGGTCGCCAAGCAACTCGCTAAGATTCCGGCTGATCAGAGTATCCAGCGCGTGATCATGCCAAAGCCGCCCAGCTTCTTCGAACAATTCATGAACAGCGGTGATGACGGAGAGAGCGACGCATCGAGCGCTCAGGCAAAGCAACAGGCCGCGATTCTTGAGGCCATGCCGGTGGATGTCCGGCGTGCTCTGCGATACGCGCAATTGCTTGATCGCAGCAGAAATGGCGAAGCGATTTACATGCTGCCGTTTGACCTGCGGATCAAGTAGGCCCGGTGTCCGACAAACTTCAGTCTGTCGTTGTTTATGTTTAGAAGCGGGCTACCGCCCGCTTGGTCGGGCAGTAGCCCGACTCTAAACAATTGATCGCTTGATAACCACTTGCGAATCCTACTGGTAGAAGACGAGCCACGCATGGCGCAGGTCGTCGCGAAAGGCTTGCGCGAGCATTCCTACGCAGTCGATGTTGCCGGCGATGGCCACGCGGCGCTTTATCAAACCTCAATTAATGACTACGATCTGATTCTCCTCGATGTGCTCTTGCCCGGCCCGGACGGATTTGAAGTGTGCCGCGAATTGCGCGCCCGCGGCGATGCCACGCCAGTGCTGATGCTGACTGCGCGCGCGACCATAGACGATCGCATTACCGGGCTCGATGCCGGCGCCGACGACTATCTGACAAAGCCCTTTGCGTTCCGCGAGCTGCTGGCCCGAGTGAGGGCTCTGCTGAGGCGCGAGCCGCAGCTTCATCACGATCTGGTGCAAATCGAGGACCTCTTGCTTGACGCAGCCAGCCACCGCGTATCTCGCGCGGCCGTTGAAATTGAACTCACCGCGAAAGAATATGCTTTGCTCGAATACCTGGCACGACGCGCCGGGCAACTGGTTTCGCGGGCCGAGATCGCCGCCCATGTCTGGGACGAATCGTTTGACCCCTTCTCAAATACGATCGAGGTCTACGTCAACCGGCTGCGCAAAAAAATCGACGAACAGCATTCCGTCAAGTTAATCCACACCCGCCGTGGTGAAGGCTATATCCTCGGCCCGCGTTAGATGTCCGACAAACTTCAGTTTGTCGATCGCTCTCTTATCCGATCTCATCGACAAACTGAAGGTTGTCAGACTATTAATCTTCCGTTAAGCTTCCCATGCGTATAATCCCCCTCTTTCAGAAAATTAATGTTTCATTCGCTGCGATCACGGTCGGGAGTTCGACTGCTCGCCAGCCTGACTCTGGGGCTGTGCAGTGTCGCGGGGGTTCGATCTCAAACGCCTTCAGCCATTCCGTCCAGCGAGGGGTTCTCATTCGAACAACTCTACGACATAGCCGCGCGCGATAATCTGCAAATCAACGCCGTGCGCAGACGGCACGCCGTCGCCGAGGCCGGAATCGTGATTGCCGGCCAGCGCCCGAACCCCGATTTCATTTCCGCGTACACGCGCTCAGAGCCGCGCTGGCAGCCGTCGGTATCGCAACTGGTCGAGTTGGGCGGAAAGCGAGGCCGGCGCATCGATGTGGCTCGTAATGAGTTGCGGTTGTCCGATTTGGATTTGGATGCCGCCCTGCGAACGCTGCGCCATGATTTACGCGCCGCTTATTTCAATCTCTCATTCGCGCGCAATAACTATGATTTAGGTCAACAGGCGGTGGCGCAGGCAAAGGAGCTGGCGGACATCGCCCGCGAACGATTTGAGGCCGGAGACATCGCGCAGTTCGAAGTCCTGCAAGCGAACCTCGGACTCGACCGGGCGAAGAATGACGCTGATCGGCTGGCTAACCTGGAACGCATCGCCCGCGCTTTGATGAATCAGTTGCTCAATCGAGAGCCCGATGCGCCGTTGGATTTGCGCGACTCACTTTTTTCCCGGATCGGGCCGGTGGCGACTGCAGACTTGATCGCTCGTTCACTCTCCCAAAATGTGGATCTACGCACTGCCGAGCAACAGATTGCAACTGAGCAAAGCCGCCTGCGGCTGGCGCGCGCTCAACGCGTTCCCGATCTTACGCTTGAGCCCGGCCTTGAGACTTTCGATTCCGCTCATTCTCACCCTGGTTTCAAAATGCAGGTGACTGTGCCGCTGCCGATCTTCAATCGCGGCCGCGGCGACATCAACAAGAGCAGCGCGATGTTGGCCCAGCTCCAGGCAGAGCGCGATGCGTCGCGCCAAAGAATCGGTTCAGAAATTGCCCGCGCGTCGCTTAATGTCGAATCGGCGCGCAAGCAGGTTGAGTTTTATGAAACGAAACTGTTGCCGGACGCTGAGCGCGTGCGCGAGATGGCGAATGAAGCTTACCGCATCGGACAGACCAGCCTGCTTTCGGTTATCGATGCGACGCGTAATGCACGCGAGGTGCGGCAGGCGTATTTGCAGGCGCTCTTCGATTACCAGACGGCGGTCGCTGATCTAGAGCAGGCCGCCGGAGTGAAGATGTGATGTGGCAAGCACGATCGTGTCAGAAGCCCGACCGTCAGGGAGGGCCTGTTCGGTTTGGGAGCCCTTGCTTACGCGCGGACCTTCGGACACGGCGCGCATGATTCGCGGGCGGGACGCCCGTCACCGAGAGAGCCGATGACAAAATGAGCGACGACCAACCCCTGGACTCAGTCAAATACCACGAACCAACGGCGAGCGGAACGGCGAGCGGTCCGCGCTGGCCAGTCTTGATCGCCATCGGCGTCATACTGCTGCTCGGGTTGCTGGTTGTCGCATGGCTAATTGCCCGACGCGGTGGCGCAGAGAAGGAAGTTGAACCCGTAGTCGAAGTGGAAGTCGCGGCGAGTCAACGCGCAGAGGTGCGCGCATACGTCGAGGGCGGCGGCACGCTCAACGCTCTGCCCGGCCGCGAAGCGAGTTTCAGCGGCGCCACCGCCGGGAAGGTGACGCACGTGCTCGTGCAAGTAGGCCAGCACGTGACGACCGGCCAGACTCTCGCTGAGTTGGATCGCAGCGTTTTGGCTGCGCAGGTTCGGCAAGCGCAGGCTGCGTTACTGCAGGCACAGGCCACCGCTGCTCAGGCGCGGACAGTTTCGGGGGCGCCCAGCCAGACGATCGCCGCCGATCAAATCAGACAAGCAGAAGCAGCATTGCGTACCGCCCAGGCGAACGAGACGCTGGCGCAGAGTAACCTCACCCGACAACGAAGACTTTTCGAACGAGGGATCGCTCCACGAAAGGACGTCGACGATGCCGAGACGCAAGCGAAAGTAACTCAGGCTGCGGTGCGTCAAGCGGAATCCGCGTTGGCCGCGGCGCGAGTCAACGCTACCAAGGGTCTGGGCGAAGCCCGCACCCAATCGTCGGTGGCCGCCGGCGGAGTTGAAGCCGCGCAGGCGGCGTTGGACGTCGCTCGAGCTGAGCTGGGGCGCGCCGCGATACGTTCACCCATTACGGGCACCGTGACCAAGCGGGCGGTTAACGACGGCGAAGCGGTCGATCCGGCGACGCCGGCGTTTGAAGTGATCGACTCTTCGTCGCTCGACGTCGTGGCGAATCTTCCCGCCGGCTATCTGGGTCGTGTTAAGACCGGCGACCTTGCCACCGTGCACGTCGAACCATTGCCGGACAAGGAATTCTCTGGAGGTGTCGTTCAGGTTGCGCCTGCGGTTGATCCGCAAACGAATACCGTCGCAGTACGCGTGCGCCTGGCAAATCCCGATGGCGAATTGAAAGCCGGCATCTTCGCTACCGCTCGGATTGCCGTTGAGATTCATGAAAACGCTCTGGTCGTGCCGCAAACGGCACTGGTGGTCGAAGGCGACGAAACATTTGTGTTCGTGCCCGTCGGCGAAAAGGTCGAGAAACGCAAAGTCACGGTCGGCATCCGTGATGGTGACGACGCCGAGATCACCGAAGGTTTGAAAGACAACGAGCGCGTGGTTACGACGGGCGCGTATGGTCTCGGCGACGGCACGAAGATCAAAATCGTGCAGGGCGAAGAGAAGAAGGACGCTAGTGATGAAAAGAGCGGAGCGAAACCGGATCAGAAGGATGAGAAGTAAAACAACAAGTCGTTTAGGTTTTGAGCAAAGTCAGGAGCGAGATGTTCATAGCACCCGAGTCTCCAACAAGAATTTTGAGCGCCGTTGGGGGTGACATATCAAGCCGAAAATATTTCGCTCCTGACGGAGCTGCAACTCGATGTTTGGATAACGGAACTATAAATATTTCGCTCCTGACGGAGCCAGGAAATCTGTTGCTCCGAATCCATAAGTCGCTCGCTCTGCTTCTCTGAATTATGAACGTTGCGCGTTTCGTTGATCGGCACCACAAAGCCACCTACCTGGTGGTGGCGCTTTTGTGCGTCGCCGGTCTCTATAGCGTCTCCCAGCTTCCTTCCAGCATTTATCCGGAAGTCGAATTCCCGCGCATCGTCGTGGTCGCCGAAGGCGTCCAACTTGAGCCGCGCAATATGGTGACTGCGGTGGCCCGGCCGCTGGAGGATGCGGTCAGCGCGCTCCAAAATGTTGAAGTAGTCCGCGTAACTTCCAGAGCGGTGCGGGGCTCGTGCCAGGTCTCAATTCAGTTTGCGCCCAGCACTGATATGGAACTGGCGCTCCAACTGGTGCAGGCGAAAATCAACCAGGTGCAATCCGATTTGCCTCCCGGAATCACACTGGATGTTCAGCGACTCACTCCATCCGTATTTCCGATCATCAGCTATAACGCAACCGGCGCGCCGCCCGTCGTCCTGCGCGACCTGGCCACTTACACAATCCGGCCGCGCCTGGCGCGTTTGCCCGGCGTGGCCCAGGCGCGCGTCGAAGGCGGCGATCTGCGCGAGATCGAAGTGATCGTGACGCCTGCCAGACTGGCCGCCAATCACCTCGCCGTCGGTCAAATAGAGGACGCCATCGCGCAGACCAGCGCCGTCACCTCCGTTGGTCGCGTCAGCCGTGACTATCAGCAATATAACGTGCTGGCTACTGGTGAAGCGCTCTCGCTCGACGACGTGCGCCGCATCGTTGTGTCCACGCCGAGCTCGACCAAAACGAAGGCAGAGGACAATGGCGCCGACCGCGCGCCGATCCATGTCGGCGACGTGGCCGACGTGAAGTATGGCTCGGAAGATCGGATTAGCATGTTCACCGGCGACGGCGTGCCGGCGGCGCTGGTCAGCGTGACTCGTCAAATCGGAGGCAACACCGTCGATATCGCCGACGAAGTTGATCAAGCCATAGCCGATGTGCAACCCCAACTGCCGCGCGGAGTAAAAGTCGAACGCGTCTACAACCAGGCGGCGTTCGTACGCGCGTCTATCGCCAACGTGCGCGATGCAATTTTGATTGGCGGCTTTCTGGCAGTGGTTATTCTGCTGGCCTTTCTGGGTCACCTTCGAATCACAATCATCGCCGCCACTACGATTCCGCTTACCGTAGTCATCACTTTCTTTTTTATGCGGGTGTTCGGCCAGACTTTTAACCTGATGAGTCTGGGCGGCATCGCTGTGGCCATCGGTTTGGTGATCGACGACGCGGTGGTAGTGGTGGAGAACATCGAGAGGCACCTGCGCCGCCGCACCAGCGAGGGCCGGCGCGATGCGATTTATGGCAGTGTCGGCGAGCTGATGGCCGCCGTGATCGGGTCGACGATTACAACGGTCGTGGTATTTCTGCCGCTCGTCATGCTGGAAGGCGTCACGGGTCAATTCTTCAGCGCGCTTTCCGTAGCATTGACGGTCTCAGTCCTGGTTTCGCTGGTGCTGGCGTTGACGTTGATTCCGTTACTGGCCGACCGTTTTCTGCCGAAGGACGCCGTTGAAGAGATCGCTCAGTCGACTGATCGAGACGACCACCGGATCGAACCCGAAGACGAAGCCGGTGCGCTGGTCGAAGTTGATCCACGTCACGGGTTCATGTATCGCATTCAAAAATTCCTGGGCGGAATTGAACGACTGTACACGCGGGCGCTCGATCTCGTGTTCGCTCATCGCCGCCTGGCGTTGCTGGTGACTCTAATCATGGTTGCGATCGGCGCCTTCATCTACACGCGCGTCGAAACGGGTTTTCTACCTGAGATGGACGAGGGCGGGTTCGTGCTCGACTATCGCTTGCCGCCCGGGACTTCGCTGGCGGAAACAAATAAGGTGATTTCGCAAATCGAACAGATATTGAAAGACACGCCTGAGGTCGCAGCCTTCTCGCGACGAACGGGATCGCAGCTCGGATTCTTTGCCACGGAACAAAACGAGGGCGACATCCTGGTCCGGCTCAAGGACAATCGCAGCCGCGACTCGGATGAAATCGTGGACGACCTGCGTTCGGAGATCGAAAAGCGTTTCCCGCAGGCCCATGCCGAATTTGTAAAACTGCTGGAAGACGTCATTAACGATCTGGCCGGCGAACCTCGGCCCGTCGAAGTGAAGTTGTTTGGCGACGATCTTAAGATCCTGCAACGAACCGCCTCTGAATTAGGCGATCAGATTGAGAAGATTCCCGGCATCGTTGAACTCTTTAACGGCGTCAGTGAAGGATCGCCGGAGCTGGTCGCGCGCATCGATCCGGTGCGCGCCGGGCGGGCGGGCCTGACAGTCCAGGCGATTTCGACGCAGCTCAACGATGCGTTGCTGGGCAAGCGCGTTACCCAGATCCGTGCAGGCGATCGTTTGGTCGGCGTGCGCGTGCGCCTGCCCGATGAAACACGCTTCGATTTTGAAAAGATCAATAACGTTCCCATCACGACGCCCAGTGGTCTCACTCAACCGCTATCAGCCTTCGCCGACATCCAGCGCGAAGCCGGACAGAGCGAGCTCGTCCGTCAGGACCAGCGACAAATGG
>Ga0137404_10000332_pt1 | contig 30819 bp, 22 predicted proteins | sample CZOMad2_1_16fung_FD_108285 | JGI IMG/M metagenome (GOLD analysis project Ga0137404, IMG submission 108285) | Vadose zone soil fungal communities from Angelo Coast Range Reserve, California, USA - CZOMad2_1_16fungal (Illumina Assembly) | ecosystem: Environmental > Terrestrial > Soil > Vadose... | reverse complement strand
TTTGCGTTTGAACCTTGCCGCACAATGACTGCCTTTAGTGATGGAATAACAAACAAGCGCTGATAACCCGAGCCAAGTGCCACGACCATGTCGGCGGGCGCATCCTTACAGATGCAAACACCGTTCCACTGCGCGCTTTGCCACGGTAGATCGAGCATTCGCTCTAAGTCTGCTTCGCGTCCGATAGGTGCCTCCTGATTTAGCCAAAATGTGAGGCCATACGACGGATTTGTCTGCGATCCGGCGAACGCCTCGCGCAACAGAGCTGCCGGAACAATTTGCCGCCCGTGATAATTGCCATTCCCAAGAAGCAGCTCGCCCAGTTGCGCCCATTCTCGCGCAGTCAACTCAAATCCTGTCGCTGGCAGAGGATTGCCGCGGCTGTCTTTCTTGTAGTTCAGACGATGGAGTCCAAGCCGGTTCGATACCTGTTCTTCAAAATAAGCGATTGTGCTGCGACCCTTTAATTTCCGGCGCAGCAGTTCGGTAAAAATCTGAAGATGACTCGGCCCATAGATAAAAGCCGCGCCGGGTTCAGCAATGGCCGGCAACTGAATTGCCACGCTGTTTCGGTCTCGAATCGATGGCCGCTGAAGACGTGAAGCGGCTTCAATGCCATCTGTCTGGCTAAGCAATTGGCGAATCGTGATCCGCGATTTGCGTTGGTCATTCTTCCATTCAGTGATCGTGTCGGAGACGAGATCGTCGAGCGTAAATAATCCATCATGCGCCGCGGCCAATGCGGCGATTCCCCAAAAATTTTTTGTCCCGCTGAAGATCGGCCATCTTCCGCTCACCGATCCTCCATTGGCGTAATGCTCAAAAACAGTTCGGCCATTCTGCATCACGACAACGGAAATGCCGCGTCTGTTCTCGGAATACGTCGCCGCACGCGCGCAATCGGCGGAACGGATTTCTGCAAACGCGGACGGCGACGTTGCAAACGTGAGAAGAAACAATCCTCTGTAGCCGGTTCGCTGTGCGAAGCGCAACCACGAGAAACCATTCATGCGCGAGTGGCGTCGCCCGCAGGGCGATGGCTACAGATCCGGTGTAGCTGAGGTCGAGTTGTCCGTCGCAGCTTTAGCGGATGCGGATGGCCCCGGTGAGCCGGCATCATCCCGACTAGTCGGGACTACAGACGTACGCGCGACCGGCAAACTCCGGTTCCGCAGTTCTTCCACGTTTGGCAATTCCTCTAGATTGCGCAGCCCAAAGTGGTCGAGGAAAAACTGTGTCGTTTCATACAGAAGCGGACGCCCGGGAATTTCGGCGCGTCCAGCGATTTTGACCAGGCCACGCTCCATCAATGTTTGCAGCACGCCATCGATATTGACGCCGCGGACCGCCTCAACATCGGCGCGCGTAATGGGCTGGCGATAAGCGATAATTGCCAGCGTTTCCAGCGCAGGCGCACTCAACCGGGCTGGCTTAGGCGCGGGGAAAAGCTGGCGAACCCACTGCGCGTATTGCGGATCGGTGGTAAGCTGCCAGCCTTCCGCTTTTTCTATGAGTTGAAAAGCGCGTCGCTGCTCGACGTATTCGATCTTTAATTGTTCGAGCGCGGCAGCGACTTCGGCTTCGCGCACGCGCGCGAAGTCATTAGGCGAAAGTTCGTCTTCTGCGCCTTTGATTGCCGTGGCGATCTCACGGATCGAAAGCGGTTTTTGCGCGCTAAATAGAAGCGCTTCAATGACGTGGATAAGACTCATTGGTCCCGTATGTTCTTATGCTCCAATCGCGCTTTGAATTGCGTCGGCGATTCGGTCCGCTTGCTTGTCGATCATGTCCGGCTCGCGCCCTTCAATAAGCAGCCGAATTTTCGGCTCCGTCCCGGAATAGCGTAGGAGCACACGGCCCTTGCCGGAGAGCTCCTTCTCCGCGTCATTCACCAGCTTCATTACCGCAGGCAGCTCGGCCAACGGTCGCTTTTCTTTCACCGCTAAATTACGCTGGGCCTGCGGATATTTTTGCAAGCACCTCTTCAATTTGCTTAAAGGCTGGCCGGTCTTGTGCATGATCCGCAACACCTGAAGGGCAGTGATGATGCCGTCGCCGGTAGTAGTAAAATCGCGGAAAATGACGTGGCCGCTTTGTTCGCCGCCGAGATTAAGCTTTTGGTGCACCATTTCTTCAATCACATAGCGGTCACCGACTTTCGTCCGCACCACTTTGCCGCCATGCGCCGCAAGCGTTTCATCCAAACCAAAATTGCTCATGACGGTGGCTACGGCCGTATTTTGCTCCAGCCGGCCAGCTTCCAACAGATCCAGGGAGGCGATGGCGAGAATCTCATCGCCATCCACAATCTCGCCATCCTCATCGCAAAGAAGAACGCGATCGGCGTCGCCGTCGTGCGTAATGCCGACATCGGCGCCGCTGATCTGGACGATACGCTGGATCTCCTCCGGATAGATACTGCCGCAACCGTCATTGATATTCATGCCGTTCGGCTCGTTATGCGCCATGGCAACTTCCGCGCCTAGCTCGCGCAAAACGCACGGAGTCGATTTGTAGGCGGCGCCGTTTGCGACATCCACCGCCACCCGCATTTCCTCGAGCGACATTCCGCGTGGAAAACTTGCTTTGGCGAATTCCACGTAGCGGCCAAGAGCGTCATCAATTCGCGTCGCGCGTCCGATTTGGTTGGCAGTCGGCCGGATGGAATCGATCTCACCGGAGAATACGAGCTGTTCAATTTTCTCCTCGATCTGGTCATCCAGCTTGTAACCGTCGTGCCGGAAAAATTTGATGCCGTTGTCCTGATAAGGATTATGCGAAGCGGAAAGCACGATACCGGCGTCGGCGCGCAGCGATCGCGTGATGTAAGCGACACCAGGCGTAGGCAACGGTCCGATGACGAGGACATCCACTCCGAGCGAAGTGATTCCCGCCACCAGGGCGTTTTCCAGCATGTAACCTGATAGACGCGTGTCCTTCCCGAGCACGATTTTCGGACGCGCCCCGTCAGGCGTCCGGCGCGGATTCATTTGCGCGAACACGTACGCCGCAGCACGGCCGAGTTTCAGCGCCGTCTCCGCCGTCACCGGCTCCACGTTCGCGACACCTCGCACGCCATCCGTTCCAAAAATTTTCTTGTGCTCAGTCACGGGCTAATTGAAACGCTCGAAAGATGTTTCGTAAACGGGAAATTTTTGGAGCATCACGGAACGATGGCTTCCCAGCCTTCGTGCTTAAATGGAACGGCTGCCCAAGCGGTCCCTCTTTGTGAAGCATCTACAGGCTTGATTTTCGCGCGACTTTTTACTTGGATCGTAGCGTGCCTGCTGATGATCAGGTGACATCATTGACTGGGGTCGGTGATGACGCGCGAAACGGCACCGTTGCGTTCGCAACCACTCATTGGAGCGTTGTGCTCACGGCGCAGGAGCGATCTCCCGCAGCTGACGCTGCGCTGGAAAAATTGTGCCGCACTTATTGGTGGCCGCTTTATGGATTCGTCAGGCGACAGGGCTATAGTCCCGAGGAAGCACAGGATTTAACGCAGGGTTTTTTCGCGCTGGTCCTGGAGCGAAGAGATTTCGATGTTGTTCGTCGCGAAAAGGGGCGACTGCGTTCGTATCTGTTGGTGTCGCTGAAAAATTTTCTGGCGAAGGCGAGACGTCGCGAACTGGCAGTGAAACGCGGCGAGGGCAGAGCGTTGGTCCCCTTGGACGAATTGCTCGCGCGTGAGCGTGCTGATCTGGAACCTGCCGACAATCTGACGGCCGATCGAATTTACGAGCGGCGCTGGGCACTGACATTGTTGGAGCAGGTGCTCACCCGGTTGGAGAGCGAATACCGCTCTGCCGGCAACGCGAAACTGTTCGATTGCCTGAAGGAATTTCTGTCTGATGAACCTGGCCGTCGGTCGCAAGCAGAAGTGGCAGCCGAGCTTGGCACGACGGAAAACGCAGTGAAACAAGCATTCCATCGACTGCGTCAGCGTTACCGGGAATTATTGCGTGACGAGATCGCCCAAACCGTGGCGGTACCGGGAGATGTCGAAAACGAGCTGCGGCATTTCATTTCCGTGCTCCAGGCGTAACCTCTGACAAAATTTTGATCAGTACAAAGCAGGAGCTGCGCGATTGAGTACCCAGGCCAACAAAGTTCAGCGCGTGTGCGCAAAATGCGGGGCGACGGTTTTTGCCGATTCGCCCCGCGGATTTTGCAGCGTTTGTCTGTTCAAGACCGGATTGGGATCTCTCGACCACGACGATGACGGTGAACGAGAGCCGCGCCGACTGCACACGGAGTTTGGCGACTACGAGTTGCTGGAAGAAATTGGACGGGGCGGTCAGGGTGTAGTTTATCGCGCCCGGCAGAAAAGCCTCAACCGCCCAGTTGCGTTAAAAGTCATCGGACTCGGCCAGTGGGCCGCGAAGGTGCATCTCAAGCGCTTTCGTTTGGAAGCAGAAGCCGCCGCCAGACTAGACCATCCATGCATCGTTCCGATTCACGAAGTCGGCGAGCGCGAGAGTTGCTGCTACTTCAGCATGAATCTGGTGGAAGGCAGCCAGCTCGATGAAGTTGTCAAGCGCAAACCAATGCCGCTTCGTCACTCAGTGGAACTTATCGCGAAGCTGGCGAGGGCGGTGCACTATGCGCATGAGCACGGCATCCTCCATCGCGATATCAAACCGGGAAACGTTTTGCTCGATGCAAAAGGCGAGCCGCATCTCACCGATTTCGGGCTGGCACGGCTGGTCGAGACAGAGAGCACGGTCACCCACACGATGGAAGTTTTGGGCACGCCCAGTTATATGGCGCCGGAACAAGCGGTCGGTAATAACGCGCGCGTCAGTAGCGCCACGGATATTTACGGACTGGGCGCAGTCCTTTACCAACTGCTCACCGGCCATCCGCCTTTTGCAGGAGGAACAACCTACGAAACAATCAAGCTACTGCTTGAGACCGAGCCGCGACAACCGCGGTTGCTGAATCCGAAAATAGATCGCGATCTTTCCACGATCTGTCTCAAGTGTCTCGAGAAAGAGCCGCAGCGCCGTTATGCGTCGGCCGTTGCGCTGGCGGAAGATCTCGAACGCTGGTTAAAACACGAACCGATTCAGGCTCGACGCATTGGAGTTTTCACGCGCGGAAAGAAATGGCTGCGACGCAATCCAACGAGCGCGCTCTTAGCAGCATCTCTGGTTGCTTTAGCCGCGGCAGCGGGCTGGATCGTATGGAAAAGTGAATTCATCCGGCATCCGCTAACAACCAGCATTGCCGTGCTGCCGTTCGAAAATCTGAGCGACGAGAAAGAGCATGCGTTCTTTGCCGACGGCGTCCAGGACGACATTTTGATCAAATTGGCGAAAATCGCCGACCTGAAGGTCATCAGCCGAACCAGCGTCATGCAATATCGCGGTAAACAGGATGTGCGCCAAATCGGCAATGCGCTGCGTGTCTCCCACGTGCTGGAGGGAACGGTGCGGCGTTCTGGTGGGAAGGTGCACGTAAATGCGCAGTTGGTGGACACTCGCACCGCCGCAGGCGTCTGGGCGGAGGAGTACGACCGGGATTTGAATGAGGTGTTCGCCATTGAAACGGAAGTGGCGCAATCACTCGCAAATCGGCTTAGAGCCAAGGTTTCAGCTCGCGAAAGGCTAGCCATGCAAGAGCGACCGACCCATGACCTTGTTGCCTACGATTTTTATGTCCACGCTGCGGCTTTGATCGACGAGGCCAGCTATGCGCCAGAGCAAGAGCGATGGAAGGATTATTTCCAAGCCGTGGAGTTACTCGACCGGGCGACCGCCCGGGATCCAGCTTTTCTTCTCGCATATTGCAGGCTGGCTGAGGCACACGATGAGCTCTATTTCCAAAGGCCGATCATACAGGCCGATCATGCGCCCAGCCGTCTGGAGTTAGCGAATGCTGCAATAAATTCCGCTCTTCGACTAAACCCAGATTCCGGCGAGGCGCACCTCGCCCTGGCTAGGCATCTTTACCACGGCTATTTCGATTACGACCGCGCTCGCGACGAGCTCGCCATCGCCGTTCGCACCTTGCCCAACAACGCACGAATTTTTGAATGGAGTGGGTACATCGACCGCCGACAAAATCGTTGGCATAATGCCGTGCGCAACTTCGAGCGTGCAATGGAGCTGGATCCGCGAAACGTTAAGATTCTCACTGGTGCCGCGGTAACTTACAATTTAATGCGCGACTATGGGCGAGCCAGAGAGACTTTAGATCGCCTCATTGCCCTCGAACCAAACAACAACTTTCAACTCGTGTTTCGTGCTTGCATCGACTTCAATGAGCGAGCCGACACCCGACCGCTGCATGCTGTTATCGAAAAGATTCTCAGGGATGACCCCGCCGCGGCGGGAGCTATGGTGGGACGTCTGTTTGCTCTCGCTATGTATGAGCGTGACTTCGCTTCGGCTGATCGTGCTCTTGCGCCACTTACTGAGAATAAGCATACGTCTTTTCGAGTAAGAACTGATGCGATGTACTTTAGCCGAGCTTACGCGGAAGGTTTGCTTGCTCGCATCAAAGGAGACGCCGCCGCGGCACGCGCTGCATTTACCGCTGCGCGTGCACAGCAGGAGGAAGCGGTCCGCGCACGGCCTGACGACGGCCCGACTTTTTGCCTCTTGGGACTGATTGATGCTGGACTCGGGCGAAAAGAAGAAGCGCTGCGCGAGGGTCGGCGGGCGCTCGAGCTTACCCCTGTTGCAAAAAACGCCGTCGATGGCCCAGAGGTCCTTTATTTCTTTGCCGTGATCTGCGCCTGTACCGGCGAGCGCGACCTGGCTATTGAGCAACTCGAAACCCTTGCGAAAATGCCCGTCGGCGTATCCTATGGCGAGCTCCGTCTCGATCCCGATTGGGACCCGCTGCGGGGCGACCCGCGCTTCGAGAAAATCGTCGTTTCGCTCGCGCCGAAGGAGATGGTCTCCAAGTAAGGGCGACTGAGCGTCTGGGGAGCGCACGCGGCTCGCGATCGCGAGCTCTTTCGAAATGTAAGTCGTATTTTGATCTAACACGCGGAATTCGGCTCAGGTGTTACGCAGAGCAGCATAAATCGCGGATCCGGACTCCACGTGCCAAAAGTTCGTTTCGGCTAGCAGCCGAAACAAGCAGGCTAGGTCGCGTCGGCGACCGCTCCCCGATCCGTGACATCCGCGCAATCCGCGATCCGCCGCTTCAACCCTTCAACGATCTTCCAAACTTTCCGCGTAACCTCGGCCGAGATTTCGGACAGTACACCTCTGAACGGCCAGAAATGACTTCTCATGAAGAGAGTCAAAGAAGGCCGAAACAACAAAAGGAAGTTAGTTTATGAAAAATTCAAATATCGTTAAAGTTGCGGCGCTTACGCTCGGGACGCTAATCGCGCTGCTTTCATTCCCAGGGCAGGCGCTGGGCCAAGTGCCCAACGACCCTTTCGTCATTCTGCTGAAGGGGATCTATCAACCAGTGGTACATGGCCCCAACCTTGGCCTGGCCCAGGTGAACCTGAGTGATGGTTCGTACAGCACAACAGACATCTACCGCGTCAGCGGGCTTCCGGGTAACACGGGCAACGCGGTCGGAAACTTCTACGCGCGGTTCGATTTCAGTCTCCGCCCTTTGTGTGCCTACCAACTCCCGGGGGGCGCGATGACGATGGAGTTCACGGGCGGCGGTTTTGATGCCCCTATCCCCGATGGGGAAGGTGGAGTGTACCTGCCTGGAACCTTCGAACTAACGATCCTGGAGGGGACTGGGATTTATCAGTCTTTTGCAGGTGGTCATAACCACATGGTGGATCTACTGCATCTGTTAGCTGACGGCAGGGCGGATGAATACTGCTTCTGCAATATCAGCCGTCCATAAAAAGGATTTCTCAAAATAAGAAATCAAAGACGGCCAAAACAAGAAAAGGAAATTAGTTTATGAAAAATCCAAATATCGTCAAAGTTGCAGCGCTTACGCTCATGGCAGCAGCACTGATGCCCATCCGTGCTAATGCCAACCCAGGTGATATATTCGTATCTTATAATGGCCACGCAGCTATTCGTGGCACGATCTACGATTACGCTTCCAATGGGAGAGGGAGAGTTTTTGCCTCCAGACTAAATGGCCCCCGGGGGATGACGTTTGACGGTGCGGGCAATCTTTTTGCGTCGATTGGTCATGCCGGCACAGTCGTCAAGTTTGCACCGGATGGCACGCAAAGCCCTGTCGCTAGCGGGCTGGGTTTTCCTGAGGGGTTAGGCTTCGACAGCAACGGCAATCTCTATGTAGCGGATTCTGGCGGTGCACTCAACAAAATCGCGCCGGATGGCACGGTGAGCACGGTCTTCTCCATCACCGGCGCATTCTTCGGCGGCGTCGCTGTCGACGGAGTAAACAATGTTTATGTGGCCGACGCTGCTGCGGGTGTCGTCTACAAATTTACTGGAACACTGAGCACCTTCGCCTCAGTCCCTGCCGCTTTCGGGCTAGCTTTTGACAGCGCGGGGAATCTCTTTGTATCTACTCAATGCGAAGCTTTCCCTGCCGGGAACTGTACCGATCCGACGATTGGGGGCAGGATTGTGAAAATCACTCCCGATGGGATACAGACCACTTTTGCTTCCGGATTAGGCGACGGTGACCTTCGCGGTTTAGCTTTCGACGCGTTCGGCAACCTCTTTGTCGCAGACCTCGGCTTAGCCGCCGGCCATGACCCAAGCCGGGCGATGGTCTTAAAAATTACTCCCACTGGATCGGTCAGCGTTTTCGCCAGCGGGGTTAGTAATGCGGAATTCGTCACGATCCAGCCATAAACTGCGAACGTACTGGCACCAACTCCCACGCCGCCGAAACCAACAATAGCGAAGGCTTGCTCAGTAAAGCTGCCGAGCCGAACAAGCAGCCATATTTGGCAATTAGCCGTCACGCTTCACCGCGTGGCGGCTTTTTGTTTGAGATCGGTTCGGGGAGAGCGCGCGGCTCGCGTACTAGCGACCCGAAAGCGTTTTTGCTGCATTCATTTCGTTGATTTTGCGATGGAGCGTTCGGCGGCTGATGCCGAGCTTTTTGGCAGCGGCAGTGACGTTGCCGTTCGTCGCTGCAAGCGCCTGGGCAATCAATTTCTTTTCCGTCTCGTGCAGGTCGAGCGGGCTCGTTCTTTCCGCGAAAGCCTCACTGGCTGAAACCCCGCCGGGCAATCCCGCAACTGCGGGACTAGCCGCTCGGCGCAGGGCCATCGGCAGATCGCGCAATGTAATTTTTTGGCCGGTTGCCATGACGACGCCATGTTCGATGGCGGTGCGCAGCTCGCGAACGTTGCCGGGCCAATCGTAAGTCAGCAGGGCATCCATCGCATCCGGCGTCAGATCGAGGAGAGGCTTGTCGTTCTCCTTGCAGAAGTGACGAAGGAATCCACGGACCAGAATGGGGATATCTTCTTTTCGCTCGCGCAAAGGCGGCATCGTGATGCGCACGACATTGAGCCGGAAGAAGAGATCGTCACGGAATTTTCCATCGCGCACGAGTTGCTCGAGGTTCTTGTTCGTTGCTGCGATCAGCCGCACATCGGCGCGCAGCGTTTGATTGCCGCCGACCCGCTCGAAAGCACGTCCCTCGCTCATGACGCGCAGCAATTTCACCTGCGGGCTCGGATCGATCTCCGCCACTTCATCGAGGAAAAGTGTACCGCCATTGGCCTGCTCAAACCTGCCAATGCGCCGTTCGTGGGCGCCTGTGAATGCGCCTTTCTCATGCCCGAACAATTCGCTCTCGAGAAGTTGAGGAGAGAGCGCAGCACAATGCACAACCACGAATTTCGCTTTGTTACGCCGGCTGAGATTGTGAATGGCGTGCGCAGCGAGTTCTTTCCCTGTGCCGCTCTCGCCTTCGATCAACACATTGGCCGATGAAGGGGCGACTTGTTTGATTGTCTCGAGCACCTCATGCAACGCCGACGAATCGCCCCAGATATTTTCGAGCCCGTAGCGCTCGTCGACTTGCTCGCGGAGCGCTCGATTTTCCTGCTCAAGTTTGCGGCTCTGCACCGCGCGCGCGATCAGCAATTCGACCTTGTCGAGGTTCAGCGGCTTGGTCACGAAATCGTAGGCGCCGCGTTTCATCGCCTCGACCGCGAGATCGACCGAGCCGTAGGCAGTCATCATGATGCAGATCGGCGGACGCGGCATTTTCAAGGCGCGAACGATCAAGGTCATTCCGTCTTCGTTGCCGAGCCGCAGATCAGTGAGGAGCACATCAACCTGTTCGCGCTCGAGCACATCTATTGCGCCCGCGATGTCCGCGGCGACATACACATCGTAATCGTCCTCGAGCAAACGGCGCAGCCCATCGCGCGTATGCTTCTCGTCGTCGACGATTAGAACTATGGGCTGGAGGTTCATTCGGGCGACGCTGGATGCTAGATGTTAGATGCTAGATTTTCGTCTGCTATCAAGTATGCGATGCAATGACGAAGCACCCGCCTTCGCAGCGCTACAGCGGACAGGCGAATGACGAATGACGAAAGAAGGCCAGAATGACGAAGAAGTAGTGCGTGGAGCGTTCGTCACTTTAATTGTTCGTCATTCTTTCGAGATTCGTCATTCGGATTTCGCCATTCGAAGCTCGGCAACTTCTGGGGTGTGCGCAGATGAACGACCGTTAAACAAACATCGCCACGAAGAGGAAATTGCGTATTATCGCGCGATGCATTGCCGAATTCTCCCCGGGGTGATGTCGATCTTTCTCGCCGGCTGTCCAGCTGTCTTTGCTGCTGAGGACTCGACCAGCACCGACGCCGGCTGGAAACTGGCTGTTCGCGACAAAGATGTTGAGATCTACAGTCGCCCGCATCCAGGATCGCCGCTCAAGGAGTTCAAAGCTGTCGGTCCGATTGAGGCGCCCACGTACGCTGTCTGCGCGGTGATCGATGACTTCCAGAATTATCCCAAGTTTATGCCGTCGGTCACCGAGTGCCGGCTGATCAAACAGGATGGCGATTCCATCGTTGGATATCAACGACTCTCGCCGAAAGTTTGCACGGATCGCGATTACACGCTGCGGGTGTGGAAGGAATCCTGGCCTGCGCCTGATGGTCTTGTATTTTCGAGTCATTGGTCGCCTGCGAATGAACTCGGCCCACCAGAAAAGAAAGGCGTAGTGCGCGTAAAACTTTGCGAGGGCAAGTGGCTGCTTGAGCCCGAGGGCGTGACGAAGACTCGCGCCACCTATTCCATATACACTGACACGGGTGGCTTTATACCATCGTTCATCGCAAATCATGTGAGCCTGACCGGAATAAAGAGGCTGTTCGCAGCTATCCGCAGCCAGGTCAAAGATCCGAAATATGCCGTGCGTCAGCCGTAGCGCAGATCGGTGAATTCCGGTTGGCGCTGACAGCCGCACTGCCGGGGTCACCGACCCTGGCTACAGATCTGGCGAAATCGGTTGCAAGTAGTGCGCGGCAGTCTTTTCTCATATTCGATGAAAGCGAATCGGTTCCTGTTTCTAATCATTATCTGTGGACTGGGCCTCGGTAATCTGCCCGCTGCCGAACCCGCATCAGGGACTCCAAAGAAACCTGTTTCCACCGAATACCAGGGGGTCACTGTGGAAGATCCATATCAATGGCTCGAAAAAGATGATGATTCGCAGGTGAAAGCGTGGTCGGACGCGCAGAATCAGCGGACGCGCCGATATCTCGACAACTTGCCAGATCACGTGGCGATTGAGAAGCAATTGACAGAGTGGTACGCGAAAACGTCACCGAGCTATTCATCGCTCGTCTCGCGGCCGGGAATTTTGTTCGCGATGAAATTCCAACCCCCGAAGCAACAGCAGTTACTGGTGACGCTCTCCTCGGCCGACGAGCTCAAATCGGAGAAGGTCGTGCTCGATCCCAACGTGCTGGACGCCACAGGCACGACCGCGATCGATTGGTTCGTGCCATCACTGGATAGCAGATATGTCGCCGTGTCCCTTTCCAAAGGCGGCAGCGAAGACGGCACGCTTCACTTTTATGAAACCGCGACGGGCAAAGCATTACCGGACACGATTGCGCATGTCCAGTATCCCACGGCAGGAGGCAGCGCGGCTTGGAATGCAGATGGCACTGGAGTTTATTACACGCGTTTTCCCCGCAAAGGCGACCGGCTCGAGGCTGATCTGAATTTTTATCAGCAGATTTATTTTCACAAACTCGGCACGCCGGACACAGAGGATGGCTATTCGCTCGGGAAAGAGTTCCCGCGGATCGCGGAGATCACACTCGAAGGTTCACGCGATGGCAAATACATTCTCGCAACGGTGGCGAATGGTGATGGCGGGGAATTCGCGCATTACCTGCTCGGGCCAGACGGAAGCTGGAAGCAGATCACGCAGTTTAGTGATGAGATAAGAATCGCGCGCCTCGGTCGAGATAGCGCAGTCTATCTGCTTTCACGAGGGGGCGCGCCGCGCGGCAAAATCCTGCGGCTGCCGATAGGCGTGCCCGAATTGAAAAATGCGGCTGAGATCGTTCAGACAGGGGAAGCGGTGATTCAGCAGATCGTGCCAAGCAAGGATTCGCTTTATGTAGGTGACCTGCTCGGCGGTCCCTCTCAAATCCGGCGCTTTGATCTGAATGGCAAAAACGAAGCGGTCATCCCAATTCCCAAGATCTCGGCAGTGCAGGAAATGCTCGCGCTGGAGGACGGCTCACTCCTTTTCCGCGACGTAAGTTACACAGAGCCCGCTGCATGGTTTCATTGTCTGAGGGGCAAAACTCAGCCGATGAAAACGGCCCTGCGGAGTACGTCCCCAGTTTCATTCGCGGACATCGAAGTGACGCGCGAGTTCGCAACTTCAAAAGACGGGACAAAGATTCCGCTGAACATCATTTTTCGAAGAGGAATGAAACGCGATGGGCAGAATCCGACGCTTCTTTACGGCTATGGCGGTTATGGAATCAGCATGTCGCCAAATTTTGATTTTACGCGCCGGCTTTGGTTCGATCGCGGCGGCGTTTATGTGGTGGCGAATATACGAGGCGGCGGCGAGTTCGGCGAAGACTGGCACAAGGCCGGCAACCTCACGAAAAAGCAAAATGTGTTCGATGACTTTGCGGCCGCCGCTGAATACTTGATCAAGCAGAATTACACCCGGCCGGAAAAACTCGCGATCCAGGGCGGAAGCAACGGTGGTCTGTTGATGGGCGCAATGATTACGCAGCATCCCGATTTGATGCGGGCGGTCGTTTCCTCAGTGGGTGTCTACGACATGTTGCGGGTGGAGCTCGCACCAAACGGTGCATTTAACGTGACGGAATTCGGCACGGTGAAAGACCCGGAACAATTCAAGGCGCTTTACGCGTACTCGCCTTATCACCACGTAGTCGATGGAGCGAAGTATCCCGCCATTCTGATGATGACCGGCGCCAATGATGGACGAGTCGCACCATATCACTCACGCAAAATGACCGCGCGCTTGGATGAAGCTAACAAATCTGAGAATACGATCCTATTACGGACTAGCTCCAGCGCAGGACACGGCATGGGCACCGCATTGACCGAGCGCATTAAACAGTCGGCCGACATTTATTCATTTCTCTTTGCGCAACTCGGAATGACGAAGAAATGACGAATGACGAAAGAAGCACAAAGCCCAAATGACGAAGAAACCTTCGAGTTTCGGCATTAGCCATTCGTCATTGATACAGTCCAATCTTGCGAAGGAAACTACTGATCTGTGCTGGAGCGATTGCGATTTTTCTTTTGATCGCAGCCGGGGGTGGGGTGGCCATTTTTTATAGTCCGCTGCTCACTCATTACATCGAGAGCAACGCCTTCCGCGCAACCATGGAAAATGAAACCGCGAAAGGCTTGCATTTTCCTCAGAGCCGCTATTCGCCGATTCGACGCACCGGCGCATTTACGGCTCAAAGCGAGAGTTTTGAAGCGAGGAATGGAGTGAAAGCGATGAAGTCACTCAATGCTCGTGGAATCACAGCAAGATTTAATCCCCTGGGTGTTTTTGTGCGGCAGTGGAGGTTCACCGATGTGCGCGTGCAATCAGGCGACGTCGAGATTCAGATCTATGAAGCCCATCCTGAAGCACTGCCAGCCAAGCCATGGTTTGCCATTTTTTTGCCAAACCGGGTGTATGTGAAGCGGATTGAATCGGAACAGGCCAACATAATCTGGCAATTTCGTGGCGAGCGGGCCGGGTTTTTCGGCACACATCTGCTCATTACGCCCAATGGGCGTGATTTTGAATACGCTGCCACCAGCGGCAAACTAAAGATGGCTTTGCTTCCCGATCTTGATCTCCGCCGCGCGCATCTGCTCATCACCAGGGCGCTCCTGACGATTTACGATATCGATCTGGCATCAAATTCAGACAGCGGCGAAACCATTCACGTGCAGGCAACCGCCGGCATCGGCAAGGATAAGAGCGTCGACGTGAGGGCGAACTTCAATCAGGTCCCGGTTCGCTCATGGTTACCGGCTGAATGGAAAGAGCATTTGGCCGGCAGCGCTTCCGGCGATCTTCATTGGGCCGGAGCGGATCCGAAGGTGGAAAGTTCTTCCGGCGACGGTTCGTTGCGCGTCAAAAACGGGCGAATCGACAACCTTCCGGTTCTCGAAAAGCTCGCAGATCTTGCGCAGAAGAAATCATTAGAACATTTGGATCTGAACGATTGCTCGCTCAGCGTTGGATGGAAATACCCAAAGATCGACATCAATAACATTGCTATCGAAGAGAAAGGAAAGTTCCGGCTCCAGGGAGAAATATCGATCGAGCAGCGTCGATTGCGCGGCACGATCAAACTTGGGCTAACCCGTGAATATCTCGATTGGTTGCCGAATCCTGAAGAAGTCTTTAATCGGAAGCAGAACGGGTATCTGTGGACCAATGTGCGTTTGTTCGGAACGATTGATGATCCCGGGCAAGATCTCAGTCCGCGCATTATCGAATTGTTCAAGCAATCGCCGGGAGCGTACCTCAAGCTCCTCTTTCATCAGTTCGAAGACTGGTTAAAAAGAGGATTTCGCTAATGGAGGGGCGAGCTCCGCGAGCCCTGACGCCCTCACGCCCGGCGTCGCAGAGCTCCGCCCTCCATTAGGATCTCTCTTCACCGCTCTGGCTTGGGTTCGCCTGCTTCCAACATGCGAATGCGGTTTTCGATGTATGGCAAGCGGATCGTAAGAGTCAGACCCTTGCCTTTGCTGCTCTCGATGGAGAGTTCGCCGCCATGTTCGCGCACAATTCGGCGCACAATTAATAATCCAAGGCCACTGCCGGACGGCTTGGTTGTGAAATAAGGCTCAAAGACGCGACTCAAGTTTTCAGCCGACATGCCGCCGCCGGTATCGGCGAAGCTGATGACGATATGGGTGTCGTCCAGATCGGTGCGGATGCGCAAGACGCCATGGCGCTTCATCGCTTCGACGCTATTTTTGATCACGTTGTAAAACGCCTGCTTCATCTGATCACGATCAAGTTGAAGCAGAGGCAAATCAGAGCGCAATTCTTGTTCAACAACAATGTCGCGGTCCTGAATTTCGGGCGCGAAAAAACGCACTGCCTCCTCGATGATTGTGTTTAGGTTCTCCGGGCGAAGTTGCGGGCGCGATGGCCGGATTGCCCGCAAAAATTGAGTGACGATCGAATCCAGCCGGTCGACTTCGGAACGGGCGACATCGATTGATTGCTGGAGTTCACCCTTTGCGCCGTCATGCAGCTTTTGCGCCGCGCGTTCCATCAATTGCAAATGAATGTGCAGCGAGTTGAGTGGATTGCCGATCTCGTGCGCAACGCCTGCTGCCAACAACGTCAGCGCATTCAAACGTTCCGATTCAATAGTTTGCTGGGCTGTGCGCCGGCTCTGAGTGATATCGCGCAGGATCATGACGTGGCCAACCTCCTCCGCACCCGTAGCCGGGGTCGGTGACCCGGGCCGGCTGCGTTCATCCCTCGCTGCTTCATTCCAGCCGGAGTCACCGCCTCCGCCTACAGCCGCCTCGCGATGCTCCATCACTAACGGCACGATGTAAAAATTGATGAAGCGATTTTGCGGATAAAAAATTTCCATGTCATGACTCACCGGGCCGCCGCTTTTCGTAAGCGATTCCCAATCCAGACCGCGAATACGTTCCTCGAGGCGGTTGCCGATTGCATCCGCCGCTTCCAGCCCAAACAGCGCGCAAGCTGCCTCGTTTAGATACGTAATCCGGCCGTTCGAATCGGTGACGATGATGCCTTCCTGGATCGCATTGAAAACCGTTTCGAGAAAACCCTTCTCCTGTGCCAGGCGCAGAAAATAATTCTGCACATCTTCCGGTCCGATACGCCCGAGGCGCTCGATGAGTTTTTCAAGAAAACCGGCTTTCATGATTGCGTCTGCGCTAAAAGGTTGAAAACAAGAGTTACAAAGGAGAGCCGCTTACAACTATTGTAATCGTGTAACGATTTAACGATTTAACGATTCAACTGATCCCGGGGTGGCTGGCACTTCCACGGTCAGCATTTCGACGCGCAAATAATTCAATACCACCGGGGCGAGCACCAGGCCAGGAATACCCATGAGGCGTTCGCCAATAATCAGCGCTATCAGCGTCAGCCATACGGGGTTTCGTATTCGGTCACCGATGATCTTGCTGTTTAGAAAATATTCCAGCTTGTGGATCACCACGAGAAACACGAGCGCCGAAATCGCGAGCTTCAGGGATACCGTTAAAGTGACGAAAACAATGACCGTATTACTCGCCAGGTTGCCAACAATGGGCACAAGGCCGCAAAGAAAAGTGACTGCAATGAGCAACGGCGCGTGCGGGAGGCGCACTGCAACAACGAATATCGCGGTTAACGCAGTATTGATCAGCGAGATGGTGATCTGCGCGCCCATGACGGTGGCAAAGCTGCGGTAGAACTCGCGGAAGCGCGTTGAGACCTCATCGCAGCAAATGGAGTAAAGATTGTTCTTCACGCGATGCGTGCCCCGATGTGGGTCAAGTCCGGTCTTGTAAAAGAGGCTCCCGGCCGCGACGATCCCGAGGACACTGAAAACCAGCCCGGCCGTAGCGCTCCTGGCGAAATTGGCGACGTTTCGCAGGTAATGCGCTTCCTGGCCAAGCATGTCGATGACGGCCTGCCTAAGACTCTCAAAATCAGTGAAGGGTAGTTCGATCTGGCGCTTCTGAGCCCAGGCGCTGGCCGAGGGAATCGAGGTATCGGCTACGTCCGGCAGCGCAAGAATGGCAGCGCGAGTAAAGTACACCGCTGCCGCGGCAATCCCCGCCACAACGATCCCAAACAAGATCAAAGCGAGCCATTTTCTTTTTGTGAGAAAATAAAGCTGCTGCAATGCAAAATAGGAGAATAAGACGACCAGCAGCGGTGCTCCTAGATGTAAAAGCCCTGCGAGGGCAATTGTGAGGGCGAGCACGCCATAGGAAAGTCGAGTGGGAGTAATCATGGTCCCTCTCCGCTTTTTACCTCCGCGCATGGCGCACATTGTCAACTACGCCGTCATAGATTGCCCTCTCCTTCGCACAAGCTGCTTCCTTTCTAATCGACGCGTTTAGCTAGAGCATACGGAAGAGTTGTGATTTGTTAGTCGAAATGAAACTGGTGATTGCCGCCACCGGCGCCAGCGGAACTATCTATCTGCAAAGGTTGCTTGCGCAGATTGATTGCGCCGCGCATGAGGTCCACCTCGTCATGAGCACGCCCGCAAGGCAGGTTGCGAAGCAGGAGCTCGATGATTTCAAGATTCCCGCGAATGTTTTACAGCATTCTGAAAATGACATGAACGTGCCATTTGTCAGTGGCTCCGCGCGTTTTGATGCGATGGTGATTGTGCCCTGCTCGATGGCCACTCTGGGGCGAATCGCTTCTGGTTCCAGCGACAGCGCGCTGTTGCGCTCCGCCGATGTTTTCTTGAAGGAACGGCGAAAATTGATTCTCGTGCCTCGTGAGACACCCTGGAATTTGATTCACGCGCGCAATGTGGTCACGCTGCTCGAAGCCGGAGCGATTGTCCTTCCGGCTATTCCGTCGTTCTACAGTCGTCCTGGGTCGTTAACCGAAGTCGTGGACACAGTCGTCTGGCGTATTCTTGACCAAATTGGGCTGCCTAGTCCGCGCGCATACCGTTGGGGACGCGAAAGCGCTTCGACCAAAAGCTCGCGAAGGAAAAGTTGAAGATCGAAGGTTGGCTTGCGCGATGGTTGATCGCGTTTGGATTTCGATTGCTGCAGCTCTGGGCGCGTACGCTTCGTTATGAGATCGACGACCGGACAGCTATCGTCGGCAGACCGGTCACGGAAAATTACATCGGTGCGCTCTGGCACAATCGATTACTGATTTTCCCGTTCGTCTTGCGTCGTTTCTTTCCGCAACGTCATGGCGCCGCCCTGATTAGTGCCAGCCGCGATGGCGATTTGATTGCCGACGTCGTTCAACGTTTTGGCTACGATGTGATTCGCGGGTCCAGCTCGCGGCTGGGAGCGAGCGCAATTCTTCAGCTCACACAGGTGCTCTCGTCCGGTCGCGATGTGGTAATCACTCCTGACGGTCCACGCGGTCCAGCTTACGAACTCGGTCCGGGCATTATTTTTCTCGCACAAAAATCCGGTGCGGCGGTGTTGCCGATGAATCTGGAATATTCGCGGTGCTGGCGGCTGGGAAGTTGGGACCGGTTCATTGTGCCACGACCTTTTTCCAAGGTACGAGTGCTGATCAATCCGCCCCACCATGTCAGACGGACTTCGACGCCGGAGCAATTTGAATCTGAACGTCTCGATTTGGAAAACGCCATGATGGCGCTGGTTGAAATGCGCTGAGGCATTCTCTGTAGCCGCTTCCCTGTGGGAAGCGCGATGCTGAGGTGTGAAGGCGCGCGTTGCGCGTCCCGCAGGGACGCGGCTACAGCAAGCCAGGCTTGCGCAGCGGGTACTCGCAGGCAGGATTGCCTGCGTTACTATGGCAAAATTGATCGATGGACGTGCAATCGCGGAGAAAGTGTATGTCGATCTTCGGCGTGAGATTGCGGAGCTAAAAGCAAAAGGCGTAATGCCCGGGCTTGCGGTCATTCTCGTTGGAGATAATCCGGCTTCACGCGCGTATGTGCGCTCGAAGGACAAAATGTGCCGCGAGCTCGGCCTGCATTCGGTGAAGCTGGAGCTGCCGGCATTGACCACGCAGACGGAGCTGCTTGCGCGCGTCGCAGAACTCAACCGCGATCCCACCATTCATGGCATCCTGGTGCAATCCCCGCCACCCGAGCAAATCGACGAAGCAGCGATCATCGGCGCGCTCGATCCGCGCAAGGACGTAGACGGATTCCATCGGGAAAACATCGCAAAGCTCGTGCTCGACGATCCGAGCGGCTTTGTGCCGTGCACTCCGCTCGGTGTGCAGCGTTTGCTCATCGAAACGAACGTCGAAATCAACGGCATGCATGTTGTGGTTCTTGGCCGCAGCATGATCGTGGGTAAACCGCTGGCTCTGCTCCTTATGCAGAAAAAAAAGAATGCGAACGCCACCGTGACGGTTGTGCACTCGCGCAGCCGCAATCTCGCCGAGATTACCCGCTCAGCCGATATTGTTGTTTCCGCGATTGGGCGAGCGGAATTTGTGAAAGCCGATCACGTGCGCGAAGGCGCCGTCGTTGTGGATGTGGGCATTAACCGCGTGGAAGACGCAGCAAACGAGCGTGGTTACCGTCTGGTCGGCGACGTCGCATTTGAGGAAGTATCAAAGAAAGCCAGCGCGATCACACCGGTTCCTGGCGGCGTCGGGCCTATGACAATCGCAATGCTGATGACGAACACGGTAAAAGCCGCGCGACAATGGCTATGAGTTCGGCATTACAATTCTCCGGGTAAGTGAGCGGAATAGCGGTTGAACTTGCGCAGCTTGAATAAGAAATGAGGCTAGGCGAGGCGACAAAACCGCGGCGCGCGCAAGCCGGTTGATCCAGAGTCTGCCGCGGTACATTTCGGTGCAAGCGCGAGAGAATTCGCGCAAAGCTGATAGCCGATCTTTGCGCCGATTGATTTTCGTTATCGCGTCTGCTGCCAGTTCTCCCGAGCGCAGGGCGTAGTAAATGCCTTCGCCGGTAAACGGCTCTACCACGCGGGCGGCGTCCCCGATGAATAAAAGATTTTCGTGCGCGCACGGAACGGGCAAACGCGTGAGCGGCGTGATCGTGCGCCAGGGTTGATGAGCGCTAATATCGAAGTGACGTTCTGCCCATTGGCGCAATTTGGAAATGGTAGGTGGCGTACCGATAAGGCAAAGATTCAACTCGGTTTCATTCACCGGCGCCTGACCGGAGTAACCTTCCGGAAGGAATTGCAAGACAACACGCCTGCCAAAATCTCGCGGCAGCGGGATATGCGCTTGCAGCGCGACACGCTCGCGCGCGGGGCGCGGCAGCAAATTGCACAATCGCGCAACAGTCGAATTGCGCCCATCTGCGCCGATCAAGGTCCTCGCAGAAAACCTTTCCCCGATAGCAGTTTCAATTTTCCAATCCTCGCTGTTAGCCAATGCTGTGACCGTTGTGCCCTCTCGGACGTGCGCGTCGAGTTCGCGGGCGCGCTTCAGCAGCAGATCGTCGAAAAGGCTGCGTTTTACGGACAATTCGCAATCGTCGCCGGTCGGAAGATCGACAACGACTTTATGGCCGTCGATTGCGATGAACTCGACTGAATCGAGTTTGGAATGCGGCAAATTCCGGACCTGCTGTTGAAGGCCGAGGCGCTCCAGCACGGGCCAGCACGACGGATTCAAACAGTCGCCGCACACTTTTTCGCGGGGAAATTTTTCCCGCTCAAGAACGAGCGTGCGCAGACCGGCCAGCGCACAAAATGCCGCACAGCTCGATCCAGCCGGGCCGCCGCCCACAATTGCAACGTCGAAACTTTCCATTGCCCGATTATCCAGTAGTCAGTGAACGGTGATCAGTGATCAGCAGGTCCGTTAACCGATCACGGATCACTGATCACATCTATACCCCCGCTGTCCATGCCGCTATTCAGCGCTGGCGCGCGATGCAATAGCAAAGCAGATTGACTTAAATGGGCTGGTCTCTCCCAATCTTCCGTGTCGCCGGCATTCAATTGCGGATTCACATTACGTTTTTGCTGTTAATCGCCTGGCTGGCGTTCGGCTATTATGCCCAGAGCGGTTCCGCCGCGGCGGCGAGCCGCGTCATATTTGTTCTCCTCCTTTTTCTTTGCGTCGTGCTGCATGAGTTCGGGCATGCGTTCGCTGCGAAAGCGTTCGGGATTAACACCCCAGACATCACGTTGCTGCCGATTGGCGGAGTGGCGCGACTTGAACGAATGCCAGAGGAACCAGTGCAGGAATTAATCATCGCAGTGGCCGGGCCATTGGTGAACGTCGTCATCGCTCTCGGTTTGTTCGTCGCTGGCGGATCACAAGCCCTGTTTAATCCTTCGACTGTCGAAGGCGGCGGCGGTCTTATCGCACAGTTGCTGACGATAAACATCATACTGGTTCTTTTTAATTTGTTGCCGGCATTTCCGATGGATGGCGGCCGCGTTTTGCGCGCGTTGCTGGCCACGCGGATGAGCTACGCGCGCGCCACGCAGGTCGCCGCCACTGTTGGCCAGGGATTCGCGTTCGTCTTTGGCTTCCTCGGGCTGCTTTGGAACCCATTCCTGATCTTCATCGCGCTTTTCGTTTACATCGGCGCGTCGCAAGAAGCGGCTCTGGCGCAGATGAAAGATGTATCGCGCCGTTTTCCAGTCTCCAGCGCCATGGTGCGGGAGTTCCGCACTCTCTCTGAAGATGCCACGCTGCAAGAAGCAGTGGACGCACTGCTGGCAACTTCGCAGCACGATTTTCCAGTGGTGAATGAGACGGGCAACGTGACCGGGGTGCTCACCCGTCACGATCTCATCGCGGCCCTAAGAAAGAACGATCCGACGCTAACCGTCGGGGACGTCATGCGACGCGACATCCCGACCGTCACTACGGGAACGCGCTTCGAAGACGCATTCCGGATCATGCAGGAATGCAACTGTCCGGCTGTGCCGGTACTCGATAGCATGAAACGGCTGGTCGGTTTGCTCACGCCGGAGAACGTCACCGAATTAATGATGGTTCAATCGGCGATGCCGCGGCGGCGGGTCTCGTGACGTATCTTAGGAGCTGATGCGCATCGGCATCAGCACGTACAGGAACGGCGTCTGAATTTTCAGAACCCCCGGACTCATCTCGTCGATCAGATCGAGGAATACTTCGTCCTCGGCCAGCGCTCGCAGTGGCGCCATGAGAAACTCCGGATTAAACGCGATGGAAAACTCGCGACCTTTATAGGCGACGGCCAGCGATTCCTTCGCTTCGCCCACCTCTGGCGTATTTGCAGTGATGGCGATGTTATTTTTGCTGAAATTCAGTTTGATCGAGTGCGATTTGTCGCTGGCCAGCAGCGACACGCGTCGTAGCGAGTTCAGAAACATTTCGCGCTCGAGCTTTATTCGCTCCTTTGCTTCACCTGGAATGACCTGCCGATAGTTTGGATAATTGCCTTCGATCAATTTCGAGACGAGCAGCGTTTTGTTAAGATCGAACGCTATTTGGCCGCTGCCCATGCTCAGCTTGACTTCACCCTCGTCCGTGAGCAGACGTTGCAATTCTGTGACCGCTTTGGTCGGAACAATCAGGTCCGCTTCGTGGCTGCGCGGGAATTCCAGTTCGATCTCCCCCATGGCCAGCCGGCGCCCATCCGTTGCCACCAGCGTAAGTTTGTTATCCTTGAAACTGAATAGAACGCCGTTAAGCACGTAGCGGGTCTCGTCGGTCGATATGGCGTACGAAGTCTTGCGCAGGCCATCGCGCAAATCTTTCTGGCGAATCGTGACAACTTTCGCCTCCTCGAATTTCGGCAACGGCGGAAATTCGTCTTCAGGCAGCCCGAGAATCTTGAAGAAACTTTGGCCGCTACGGATCGAAGCCGCATTTTTTCCATCTACGTCGAACTGAATTTCACTTGAAGGCAGTTCGCGAACGATATTGAAAAGGCGCCGCGCCGGGAGAGTAGTCGCTCCTGTTTTGTCCACGTGCGCTTCGCAACTGCCGCGCACGCCGACATCAAGATCGGTCGTTGTGAGATGGATTTCGCCTTCGCCGGCCTGCAGCAAAACATTGGAAAGGATTGGGAGTGTCGTGCGGGTGCTGACGACGTTTTGCACCTGTTGCAGACCCTCGAGCAGTTTTTCTTTCGTAACACTAAATTTCATGATGAACGGAAGCGTTTAAGATGTAAGGCCTTCGATTTTATTCGGCAAGCCGCAATCTCTCTCACGTGCGGCAGGTGTGTAGTTTCCCGGGACCGGAATCGCAAGCTGGAAATGCGCGCCGGCTTGGAGCTCAACGCTGGAGGGAACTGTCGATGAACGATATCGTCTGCCGGATATTGTCCTGCTCCACCATCCGTTTCTTTACCAGTTTGCACGCGTGCAAGACGGTGCCGTGGTCTCGCCCGCCAAAGGCCTCGCCAATTTCATTCAAAGACGCCTTGGTGAGCTCCCGCGCCAGATACATCGCCACTTGTCGCGGAAAGGCGATGCTGGCGGGGCGCCGCTTGCTCGTCATGTCGGCCACGCGCACATCGAAATGTTCAGCCACACGCCGCTGAATTTGTTCAATCGTGATGGAATGGCGTCCTTCTTCCTGCAAAATGTCCTTCAGTAAATGCTCGATAACTTCCTGCGTGAGCTCCTTGCCACTGAGTGACGCAAAGGAGGCTACCCGCATGAGAGCGCCTTCCAGGCGGCGCACATTTGTGCGAATGCGGCTGGCGAGGAACTGAAAAATATCATCCCGCAATTTGATCTGCATCGTGTGCGCTTTTTTCCGCAGGATCGCCAGGCGCGTCTCGATGTCTGGTGGCTGAAGCTCAGCGGTAAGTCCCCATTCAAATCGCGAAACCAGGCGGTGTTCCAGGTTTGCGATTCCCGAGGCCGGCCGGTCGCTGGACAGGACAATCTGTTTGTGCCCATCAAAAAGCGTATTGAATGTATGAAAGAATTCCTCCTGGGACCGCTCCTTGCCGCCCAGAAATTGGATGTCATCAATCAAAAGAAGATCGGCCTGGCGATAACGCTTCCGAAATTTCACCAAATTACTGTGCTGGATCGCATCAATGAACTCATTAATGAAGAGTTCGCTCGACACATAGATCACCTTCATGTTTTTCTTCTTCGCCCACACGTATTGCCCGATGGCCTGCATTAAATGGGTCTTGCCAAGACCCACTCCGCCGTAAACGAACAACGGGTTGTACGTGCGCGCCGGCGCCTGCGCGACTGCAAGACTCGCCGCATGCGCAATTTCGTTGTTCGGGCCGACCACGAAAGATTCGAATGTGTTGCGCGGATTCAGTCCTGGCACGGTTGCACCTGGTTTTGCGTTGCTCGGTGCGGCCTGCAAAACTTCTTCCAGCGGCATCGGGTCCCCCGGAGATGTTTGCGTGCCAGGTCCCGATGGGGAGCAAAACTTTACCGAGCGCGGGCTGCCAAACGTGGTGACGATCGCAGTCTGTAACGCTGGCATGTAGTTACTCTCGATCCAAAACTGATAAATGTTGTTTGGAACACCGAAAGTTAGCGAATTGTCTTTGGCCTCGATCAACTCGACACCAGAAAACCAGCGTTTGAAACTGTCGGCGCTAATCTGCGGCTTGAGCGCAGCCGATAATCGCTGCCACAGCTGCGCACATTTCTTGTCCATAGCAAACTTGCTAACAGTGTTACACAATTGCCACACGGATTGGCCCCGTGGGAAATTGCTTCGGAAAACCCATGTAAGATGGAGCTACTTCCTCGCCTGATCCGCCGTGGGAATGCTGAAAAAAAATGTCGAAAATGTGTAAATACGAGGGAAAACGCACATACGCGCGCTTCAATGTTACCCTCGGTGCAAGCTGCGGCGCACACGCGCTGACTTGTTTTTGTGGGGAGGTTTTGGTGTCGATCATTCTCGCTGGTAATAGTTTCTCAGAAATGTTCACAACTTATTCACAAGCGCTTTGTTCCCGTCCTCGCCAGCGGGCTTGAGACTAGAAATCAGTTTTGAAATCGACAAGAAAAAAATGAATTTTATTTTTCATTGCGGCACAAAAATTTTCTTGACTAAAAAATGGAACGCGCGTGTTCGAGGGAAAGCAGAAAGATGACCGTTCGCGCCGATTTCGCCGCGACGTGTAGCTACTATCAAGCAGTAATCGTCGCAGCGAAGTAGTGTGGTTGATCGCATCCTGTGCGGCACTCCTGAGTTGACCGGAATGCCATGCGCGCGCAATTTCTCCGCCCGCAGAGCCCCACACGGACCGCTCAGGGAATCAAAAAATGCAGCTCACGCCCGCGGAAATGACGAGGTCGCAGGCCAATTGTGTCGGCAATTCTAAGCGGCCGGCGGTGCGCCGAATTCTTCTATTCGGCCTGATCGCTTTTTTTCTTTCTGCCCGGTGCGCATTTTCGGTTGATGAGCTGGTGCCACCGTTCGGCTTTCGCTGGAACGATTCGATGCGCCGAGTAGAGGACGTTCTGCACGGCGCGAAAGCCAAAATCAGCTCGCGGGAAAAAAAAGAAAACCGGGAAGTATGGACTGTGGAGGGGCTCGTTCATCCTGGATTGAAGCGCACCGTGTTTACTTTCAAGCAGAGAGCGCTTGTCGCCGTGGAACTACAATACGAATACGCCGACTGGTCGATCGAACGTTACAACCAGCGGATGGGAGAAATTCGCAAATACTTCGACGAGAAATACGGAACGGGAAAACTGGTTTCGCGTTCCCGCGACAACGATACGGACGTCATTCAAACGCTGGTCGGTTATCAGTGGATGGTCGGCGCGACAATGCTCGAGCTTTTCTATTTCTCAGCGCAGCACGACAACCTCGTTTACCGCACCATAACCGTTGATTACAAAGCGCTGTAGCGGTTCAGTTTCGTTGCCGCAAAGCTCTCGTTCGCCATCTCTGCCGTCGTCATTTTTTCCTAGTTTCTAGGGACGCGACAAGTTATCACGTCCTCCTACCAATGAGCCGAGGAGTTGTTCATGCCAGAATCTGACTTCGCCGGATCTGCTAGTTCCAACACTACCGAAATTCTGGCGAAGCTTGGGACCGATCCGAAAACGGGTTTGAGTCCCGCCCAACTACAGGAACGCCTGAAAAAGTACGGGCCGAACGCGCTGGCCGAAGAAAAGAAAAGTGCGCTTTCTGCTTTGCTGGCTTATTTCTGGGGGCCTATCCCATGGATGATCGAAGCTGCGGCCCTGATGGCGCTGATCGTGGGAGATTGGGGCGATCTCACGATTATTGTCTCACTCCTCTTGTTCAACGCCTTGTTGGGCTTTTGGGAGGAGCATGAAGCTTCCAACGCGCTCGATGCGTTGAAGAGCTCACTTGCGTTAAAAGCACGCGCGCTTCGCGGTGGAGCATGGCAGGAAGTTGATGCGCGGACGCTCGTCCCTGGAGATATCATTCGCCTGTACCTCGGGGACGTTGTCCCTGCCGACTGTAAGCTTATTCGAGGCGACTACATCAGTATCGACCAATCTGCGCTTACGGGTGAATCGCTACCAGTTACCAAGAAGTCAGGCGAGGACGCGTACTCCGGCTCCGTCGTCAAACAGGGAGAAATGGTCGCGGCAGTTACCGCGACTGGGGCGAATACATTTTTTGGTCGCACGGCAAAATTAGTTGCCACCGCCGGAAGCGTTTCCCACTTCCAACGAGCTGTAATGAAGATCGGCAACTTCCTCATCATCCTGGCGCTGGTCTTGGTTGCGATTTTGGTGGCCAGCCGTCTTTTCGATATGCGGGGCCACTACGATCGTATTGCATTGTTAAGGCTGGCCGAAATCGTTCTCATTCTTTTGGTGGCCTCAGTCCCCGTGGCAATGCCTGCCGTGCTCTCGGTGACAATGGCCCTGGGCGCACGGATGCTTGCCAGGAGCAAGGCAATCGTTTCTCGATTGGAGTCGATCGAAGAATTGGCGGGCGTCGATGTGCTTTGTTCCGACAAGACCGGCACATTGACCGAGAACAAGCTGACCCTCGGCGAAGCAGAGCCCTGGGCCGGAGTCGACGCGGCAACATTGATTCTGATGGCGTCATTGGCTTCGCGCGCGGCGGATAACGATCCCATTGATCTTGCAGTGCTGGCTGGCCTGACGGACCCCTCCGTTCTCAAGAATTATCAACAGGAAAAGTACGTTCCATTCGATCCTGTGAACAAACGAACCGAGGCAACGATTAAAGATGCGTCTGACAAAGTTTTTCAAGTTACCAAAGGCGCGCCGCAAGTAATTCTCGCGCTGGTCAAGTTGTCTGGCCCCGACCTCGAGAAAGCCAACCAGACGGTGAACGGTTTGGCGAGTCGCGGCTATCGAACTATTGGTGTTGCCGTTGCCCAAAGAGATGGTCCATGGATTTTCGAGGGAATTCTTCCGTTATTGGACCCGCCCCGACCGGATTCCAAGAGCACCATCGCAAGGGCCCGTGCGTACGGCGTGAAGGTGAAGATGGTTACCGGCGATAACGTCGCGATTGCCCGGCAGATAGCATTGCAGCTCGATATGGGCGCAAATATCCAGCCGGCGACGGAACTGTTTCCCGGCGATCTTACAAAAGGCCAGATCCCATTGAATGCGGCCGAAAAAATCGACGCGGCCGATGGTTTCGCCCAGGTTTTCCCGGAGCACAAATACGCCATTGTAAAAATACTACAGGAGAACGGCCACATCGTGGGAATGACTGGCGATGGAGTCAATGACGCTCCAGCGCTCAAGCAAGCGGATGTAGGAATTGCCGTTTCCGGAGCAACCGAAGCAGCTCGAGCGGCAGCAGCTCTAATTCTGACTGCCCCCGGTCTGTCAGTTATCATCGAGGGAATCGCCGAAGCGAGGCGTATCTTCGAGCGGATGATGAGTTACGTGTTATATCGAATCGCTATGACGATTGCAATCATGGTATTCGTCGTGCTGGCATCGATCTACTACCATTTCTTTCCTCTGACCGCCATCATGCTTATTGCACTGGCTCTTCTGGACGATGTGCCTATCATGACTATCGCGTTCGACAATGCCAGTGTGCCGCCTCAACCGGTAAAATGGGAATTGGATCGGGTGTTGGTAATTTCGTCCGTGCTGGGATTACTTGGAGTTATTCAAAGCTTTGGTCTGCTTTACCTTGGGGACACTCTTCACCACCTGGACCATCCACAACTGCAGACGATGATGTTTCTGCAGCTCGTTGCGGGGGGTCATCTCATGTTATTCGTCACTCGCACCCGCGGAGCCTTATGGAGACCGCCGTATCCAAGCTCCAAGCTCTTCTCTGCAATCGTCGCAACTCAGATCGCCGCGGTTGTGATGTGTAGCCAGGGCTGGCTGGTGCCATCACTTGCCTGGAAAATCATCGGTTTTGTGTGGGCTTACAACCTCGTTTGGATGATCGTGCAGGACATCGTGAAGCTAGCCGTTTATGGAATTCTCGACCCGGCTCGGTCATGGAAGAGATCGATTTTCCAGCCGCTTAGAGTGGCCACGATAGATAGGCAAAAGGCTTTTCGGTAAATCAACAACAACAATCATGTCCAACTATCTAAAGAAACTTGTCGTCAAACCGGGATCCAAGATCCGGCTAAAACATTTCGATCCGAGCTTTCACGGCAAACATGAGTCGCACAAATCAGCTTTGCCTGAGATTCAACAGAACCTGCAGAAAATGGAGGAACTACAATATCGCATGTATGCGGAGAACAAGCACTCGCTTCTCATTGTGTTGCAGGGGCTGGACGCTGCTGGCAAGGACGGCGTAGTCCGCCATGTTTTGACGGGGATGAATCCATCGGGCTGCGTTTCTACTAATTTCAAACAACCGACGAAGGAGGACCTGGCGCACGATTTTCTCTGGCGTGTGCATCCGCACGTGCCAAGCAGGGGCTCAGTCGCGATTTTTAATCGTTCCCACTATGAAGATGTGCTGGTAGTGAGAGTTCATGAGTTGGTGCCGGAAAAGGTCTGGTCGAAACGGTACGATCAAATAAACGACTTTGAACGGCTGATCGTCACCGAAAACAACACAACGATTCTCAAATTTTTCCTGCATATTTCGAAAGCGGAACAGCTCGCGAGGTTCAAGAAGCGACTGGATGACCCAGATCGTCAGTGGAAGATCAGTGGATCGGATTACAAGGAGCGCGAATATTGGGGTGATTACGTAAAGGCGTTCGAGGATGTGCTTACCAGGACGAGCACCGAGTATGGCCCCTGGTTTATCATTCCTTCAAATCATAAGTGGTTTCGCGATTTGGCGATCTCACAGATCGTCGTCCGACAAATGCAAGACATGGACATGCAATTGCCCAAACCAACTGTGAATCTCGCCGGAATTCGTCGGGAATATCATGCGGCGAAGAACGGGAAGAAAGCGGGCCCTCGCAAGAAGCGATAACATTGGCCGAGATCACGCTAGCGCAACGCTTAACGTTGCTACTGGACGAGTCGCCTGTGAAAGCGATTCAACGATGGCTCTGGGTGCTATCGACTGGCGGCACGTTGCTTGACGGCTTCGCGATTTTTGTCCTTGGCGTGGCGATGCCTCTTATCATCGCTGAGTTTCATCTTCAGCCAGACGTGGTTGGTCTTATCGGCGCAAGTCTGGTGCTCGGTGCCGTGTTTGGGGCCGGATTTGGCGGGGTAATCGCTGACCGCCTTGGTCGAAAGCCTTTGATGCTAGTTGATATGATCATTATTTGCGCAGGCGCGGCAGCCAGCGCGTTAGCCGATGGAGCTGTGATGTTGTTTGTCGGGCAGCTCCTCGTTGGCGTAGGAGTAGGCATCGATTTCCCAGTCAGTAGCAGTTATGTTTCGGAAGTATTGCCGAAACGCAGTCGTGCGCGAATGATGGTGGCTACGATCGCCTGCCAATCACTTGGCATGTTGCTCGCAGCTGGGATTACGCTGGCACTGCTGAAATCTGTGAACAGCGGGCAGACTTGGCGGCTTTTTCTGGCGACGGAAGGCCTCATTGCTGTTCTCTTTGTTTTGTTACGTCTCTCGGAACCAGATAGTCCGCATTGGCTGATGTCTCGAGGCAGACTTGCCGAGGCGGCACAGGCGTTCATCCGGATCATGCCTGAGCAACGCGAGACAGTGTTGCAACTTACCTGCAATGTCGGAAGCCAAAGCGTCGCACCTTCGGTCACGCTCGCACGACCGCACGCGATTGCGGACCTATTCTCACGCACCTATCGCGCTCGTACAGTACTTGTCGCCGTCCCGTGGTTCTTGATGGATATCGCCACGTATGGGGTTGGACTGTTCACGCCGATTATTTTGGGTGCCATCGATACCTCCGGTCAGACAGGTGGCGTCATCACTCACGACCTGGCGGACGTCAGGGGAAGCGGTGCAATCGATCTGTTTCTGCTCTTCGGTTTCCTACTTGGAATCTGGGCAGTTCCAAAGTTCGGACGGATCCGCATGCAAGCCACCGGTTTTGCGGGCATGGCGTTCGGGATGCTGCTACTGATCGTTGCTGTTTATCCAGTGAATTCCAGGTTTCATATTCCGCTGGTGTTCACCGGATTCATTCTGTTTAACCTGTTGATGAACGCCGGACCTAATTCCACCACGTTTACGCTGCCGCCGATCCTGTTTCCAACACAACTACGAGCCACGGCGAGTGGTGTCGCTGCTAGCCTGGCCAAAATCGGTGCCACTTTCGGCGTCTTCGTGCTGCCAATCTTGAAAAGTAAGTTCGGCATTCCAGCTGTGCTTGGAATGGTAATGGCGGTCAGCGTCCTTGGCCTGATTGTTACATTAATATTTGGACGCGAAGACA
>Ga0137404_10000328_pt1 | contig 30996 bp, 34 predicted proteins | sample CZOMad2_1_16fung_FD_108285 | JGI IMG/M metagenome (GOLD analysis project Ga0137404, IMG submission 108285) | Vadose zone soil fungal communities from Angelo Coast Range Reserve, California, USA - CZOMad2_1_16fungal (Illumina Assembly) | ecosystem: Environmental > Terrestrial > Soil > Vadose... | reverse complement strand
CTCATCGAACAAAAAGACATTATCAATATTTTAAAAACAGGAAAACTTGTCGTTGTTGATGAAGCATATGCTGAATTTAGCAACGTCACTGTCATTCCTCTTCTTAAAAAATATGATAATCTCATTGTTGTACGAACATTTTCAAAATGGGCTGGACTGGCAGGTCTACGAATTGGTTACGCAATCACTTCACCGACATTCGTTGATCAACTCCTCAAGATAAAACCACCTTTTAATATTAACAACGCAGCAGAAGCAGCAGCCATTGCGACATTGCAAGATTTATCCTATACAACAAAAACAATTAAAAAAATCATAACAGACAGAGAACGTTTGTATAAAATTTTACAGACTTTTTCTTTTATCAAAGTCTATCCAGGTTTTGGAAATTTTCTTTTTTTACAAACTGATAAAGAAAATTTTGTCTCACTAAAAAAACTTTTTGAAAAAAATAAAATTGCTTTGCGTTATTATTCTGCACTCAATGGAATTCGGATAACAATTGGCAAACCGCTACAAAATAATAAAATTATTATAGTGATTAGATCATTTACTTTTCAACAAAAATATGCCTTCCTTGATAGAGATGGGACACTTATTTTCGAACCACAAGATACCTATCAAATTGACAGCATTAAAAAATTTAAAATATTAGATGGCGTTATTCAAGGACTTACGTTACTAAAAAATCAAGGATATAAACTGGTTATGGTTACCAATCAAGATGGATTAGGAACTGATTCTTTTCCAAAAGTTGCTTTTCAGTTAGCACAAAATACATTGCTTGGAATTTTAAAAAAAGAAGGAATAATTTTCAGTGATATTTTTATTTGTCCACACTTCTCTTCTGATCAATGTCGCTGTCGCAAACCAAAAACTGGACTTGTCACTTCTTTACTAAACAATATTGATAAAAAAAATTCTCTTGTTTGTGGAGATCGAAATACCGACAAAGAGTTTGCTAAAAACCTTGGGATTAATTTTGTGCCCATGAAAACGAATGGTAATTTTTATGAAGCACTGATAAAAAAGGAGTTAATTAAATGAATGTTGAACGTTTGAGAGTCGCATTGCCAGGAGGCGAATTACAAGGCGCTGTTTTACAAAAAGTAATAAAATCAGGTTTTGAATTAGATACTTCCAATCCAAAAAAATATTTAATCGGAGTTGATAAGTTACCACTTGATCTTGTTATTATTCGGGCAAGTAGTGTCCCTGAAATAGTAAATGATAAAAAATCAGTTATCAAAGCGGGTATAACCGGAAGCGATATACTTTGGGAAGCCGGAATGGGAAAAACAGCAGGAAATGAATTGCCTATCCCAAGTAAATCAGCGCTTTTTCTTGGTGTAACAGAAGCCTTGCAAGAAAAAATAGAAAAAAACTATAGACGAAAAATAGAAAAAACTGATCTTTCTGGAAGTATAGTCGTGACAAAATTTCCAAAAATTGCAGGAGAAGTTTTAAACGATATCTCTGATATTGAAATACTCTATGCTCCGGGAAAAACAGAAGCAAAACAGTATGTTTATCCAAACTGTAACGGAATTATTGACGTTGTAAGCGAAGGAGATACAATAAAAGCCAATAGATTGCGTATTATTGAAAAAATTCTCGATCCTGTCACAGTAAGATTCATTGCTGCTGAAGAAAAATTGACAGAGAGAGATAGAGAAGTTCTTGTTGATTTCAGAAATCGGATTAGTACAGCATAAAGGAAATAAAAATTGTATAATATGGAAGAATTATGAAAAATATAACACCTAAAATTTTAAAAGGCTTTCGAGATTTTCTCCCGACAGAAGCTCGCAAAAGAGCCTATGTTGCCAATACTTTTAAAAAAGTATTTAGTTCGTTTGGATTTGAGCCATTAGAAACACCAGTCCTTGAATATGAAGAAATCCTCACAGGAAAATATGGAGAAGAGGGAGATAAACTGCTCTATCGATTTGAAGATAATGGACAAAGACGTGTTGCCATGCGTTATGACCAAACAGTACCTCTTGCCCGTGTCGTCGCGCAATATGAAAATCAACTCACCTTTCCTTTTAAAAGGTACCAAATTCAACCAGTCTGGCGAGCTGAAAATACACAAAAAGGTCGTTATCGCGAATTTGTTCAGTGCGATATCGATACCGTTGGTATCGACTCAGCACTTTCCGATGCAGAAATCGTAACAACTGCTATCAATGCTTATCAAAAACTTGGATTCAAAAATTTTAAGATTTTGATTAATGATCGCAAAGTTTTTGAAAATCTTTCAATACAAGCAATTATCATAATTGATAAATTAAAAAAAATTGGTGAAGATGGTGTATGTCAAGAGTTGGTTACAAAAAATATTGTTGGTTCTCTTGCAGAGGCAAAAATTATTTTGCAGGAACTTTTGGATCGACAACCAACAGAACGACTTGTGGAAATTTTTAAAGCACTTGAGCAACTTGGCATTGAACAGTCTGTTATCGAATTCTCCCCTACTCTTGCCCGCGGACTTGATTATTATACAGGTATGATTTTTGAGATCGAAATTGCTGATTATCCTGTTGGTTCTGTTTGTGGAGGTGGAAGATATAACAATCTTATTGGGATGTTTACTGACAAACAAATCCCAGCAGTTGGATTGGCAGTCGGCTTTGATCGGACAATCGAGGCAATGGAAGCACTGAGACTATTTCCTACTAATATAGCAGAGTCGACAACTCAAGTGCTTGTTACTGTTTTTTCAGAGGAACTGAAGCAGATTTCTCTTGACGCCACCAAAAAACTTCGGGACCAAAATATTAATACAGAAATTTATCTTGGTGATTTTAAAGCAAAAAATCCGCTTGAGAAACAACTGAAATATGCAGATGCAAAAAATATTCCTTTTCTTCTTATTATTGGTCCGCAAGAAGCAGAAAAAAATAACGTCACACTTCGAAATATGAAAACCCGCGACCAACAAGAAGGAAGCCTGAAAGAAATACTACAGATCTTGCATTAGTCAACTACTCTAGGTTATAATGTGTGCATGACAACTCATGAACGAAGATCTTTTTCACAAAAACATGGCGCGCCAGTTCCTAACCCAAATTTGCCCATATATCGTTCACCAGATCAGCAAATCCAAGATGCCATATCAGAAAAAGTAAAAAAACAAAAAGAAGCACTTATTGAAGCAGCGGGTCTTGGTTTTGCACTAACAATATTCTTCGATTCTGAGAACTCATATGTTTTCCTCAAAAATGCAGCAAGCAAGACAGACGGAATACAAATTCTTCGAGAAAAAATACAACAATATAACAAGGATCCAGAATTACAAACTCTACTTTCCAAACTTCCAAAATCTAGCGATCCAGAAACTGACCCAATTTTTATAAAATATCTAGAGGATATGGGATATATTGGCTCTCGCCTTGCTACATTAGGTGATCTATTTGATAACAGTTTGGAGTTTGTTACAACTATGGTAAAAGATACAAGAAGTATTGAACCAACAAAAAGAGTTCTGGAGGAAGCTACATCTTTGGATGAAGTTGGAGCTGGAATAAGAAAGCTAGCAAGAAAATCCTCATAAAAGAGATCTTGCATGAAAGTATTATTCCCGTTATAGTAAATACATGCCTGATAATCTCCAGCTACAAAATTCACAACAACAAGACGAAAATTTGGATCAAGAACTCAACGAAGTTGCACAAACAACAAAACAAAAAATACAGCAAGACCCAACTCTTTCACAATCCCTCGCAACTGATCCAACGCTTCAAGATACCATTGTTGATATTGAAAAAGAATTACTTTCAGAAATTATCAAACGGCTGGATCAAGAAAAAATGTCTCCTGAGGAAGCACAAAGTCTGGCAAAAGAATTTCTCTCCCTCCTTCCTATTCAAGATCAAAAAGATCTCTTAAACAAACTCTATAAACTCAGTCAAGATAATCGAGCGACGCAAGGTATTTATCTCAAATATGCCAAGCCTCACGAAGAGAACGAAACACAGAAAAAATTAGAACTGATGAGCCAACATATTCAACAAGGTAATATTGAAGAAGCGCTTAGCATCGCGAAAGGAAAGACAACAAATGCCTGAAGCACCACAATCAAAAACAACAGTAACCACCGAAAAAACAGCTGTAACAGCTGAAGCTACTTCCCCTTCTGCGCCAGTTACTGAGACACCTTCTGCAAGCCGAGTATTGAGCGTGCGAATAAAAAGTTGGTTTAGTAAAATACCTGATACCAACGCAGCTTTAACAAAGCTTGCCAATGGAGATGCAGGTGAAAACACTGCAACAATACCTCCGCTAGCAGAAGCAACTCTTCAAGGTGTCGTCCAAGAAGCCGTAAACGGACAACCGACAGCAGAGCAGCCTCCGCTAACTACTGTAAAACCAAAAGAAGTTATAGACGCGGCAACAAAACTGACTCAAGAAGCTGCGCAGCAACCAACTACTGAAATTTCAGTAAGCCCACCTGATGTTCAACAACAACCTCCTCCTCAGCCGGAAGTAACAGCGCCTCAACCTGATGCAACCATGCCTACAGAACCAGTCGATCCTTGGGCAAAAACAGATCCAAATATTACTACAGATGCTTCAAGGACAAATTTTGCTGGAAATGAACCAACAGTTGATCTTTCTACCGCAACAACACAACTTCCTTCTTCTGCAGAGACGCAACCTATTGCGGATACAATCGAACTAACAGACAAACAAAAAAAGCTGAAGGATCAATTACCAAAGGCTCTTTCTGATGAAGAAACAGCTGTTATTCTTAATACCGCTGCAACCAATCCTGAGTTACTTGATGCACTTGATAAAGCACTTAAAGAACCTGATCTTAGAAAAATCCAAGCAGAAGAAGATAAAATTGTGGAAGAACTTAATGGTATCGATAATAATCCAAATGCGACAGATGAGGAGAAAAAACGAAGTACATTCCTTCGAATTTTGTTAAAAACACTTAAATATCTAGGAATCGCAGCTCTTGCAACAGTGGGAGGTACTGTTGCGGTTGCAGCGGGAGCTGGTGTTGCTGGCGTAGGATTGGTTGCATCTGCAGCAAAAGGATAAATTCCTGGATGACATGAAATTCTCAACCAGACATCTTGCCGTTATCGCCCTTATCATCAGTAATATCGTATGGGGAGCCGCGGCACCGCTTTTTAAATGGTCTTTGCAAGATATACCGCCGTTTACACTTGCGTTTCTCAGGTTTGCGCTTGCATCGCTTCTTATATTGCCGCTTGTCTATTCCCGCGTTACAATTCGGCTTCAAGATATACCCAAAATGATTCTTCTTGCACTGGTCGGAATTGTTGGTCATATTGGTTTATTTTTCCTTGGCGTGCAATTGACCGCGAGTATTAACGCACCAATTATTACTACAGCATCACCACTTTTTCTTATACTTATTGCGTACTTTTATTTACATGAAAAGCTGCAAAAACGAGTTTTGATTGGAACATTACTAAGTCTTTTAGGTGTATCGCTATTGGTAGTTCTCCCACTTATTGATCAAACAAATCACGGTTCGATTATTGGCAATTTCCTTCTTGTCATCTCGACTCTGTGTTTTGTGTTCTACACAATTTTGTTAAAAAAATTCAATTTGAACTATCCATCACTAACTGTGATTTTCTGGGTATTTTTCTTTGGAGCTTTTCTTTTTATCCCATTCATGGCAGCTGAATTACCAACTATTACTAGACATCCTTTTGATATCCGTGCAATTGTTGGTATATTATATGGAGCATTTTCTTCCTCCATACTTGCGTATTTCTGTTATAATTTTGGAGTACGACATTTGAAGGCAAATGAAGTGGGAATCTTTTTTTATTTGGACCCGCTTACCGCAATTTTTGTCGCGCAAGCGCTTTTGGGTGAAGTAATAACACCGTTATATATTGTAAGTACACTAATTGTTTTCGCAGGAATAATTATCTCAGAACACAAACTCCACTATCATGGCTTACGCTAACTACTTTTTCTTAGTACTCTTCCTTCAATAGCTTTAGGATCGACAACATTTTCAAGTGCTTGTCTTGCAGCAGCCCGTCCTCTAAATAAACTTGTTGCTACAGTTCTGGGTACTTTATTCGTTCCTGCAGAAATTTCTAAATTTGAGAAACCATCAGCATGTTTTAAAAGCGCATCTAAATGTACTGGATAAATACTTGCATCAGTTAATACTTTCACTAATTCTTTTCCATTTTTTTTATTCTGTACTTCTTCCTCAACATTCATGTCGCTTGGAAATTCTTTTCTTAGCCCTGCTTTTTTACCAGATAGATCGCTTGCATCAGTATAGTTTGCATCTAATGATACAGTCTTGGGTCTTACGGCATCACTTCGTGCTTGATTAATAGCCGTATTTTTTAATGTGGTAAATAAGAAGCCTCCGACGTTATCTTCAACAGGCGGAGTATCTTTATCCAATCTCATACTAAGTTTTTCGTATGTTGTTTGGACAAGATCTTCAGCTCTCTGATAATCTCCGCTCGTGTAACGCAACGCTTGAGCAAATAAAGAATTTGATTGAGTCTGGATTAACGTTCGCCATGCAGCCTCTCGACCCGGCCCTCTTCGTAAGTCATTAAACGTAGGACCTTCTACTTTGTTTCTTGAATTGCTTACTTCACTTGTTGCTTTCTCAATTTTGCTCATAAAATACCTATAGGATCTGAGAAAGTATACTTGAGCTTCTCTATACTTGTCAAGAAGGTAAAATTAGGCTATAATAGGCGTATGAAAGCAGCAATTCACCCACAATATTTTGAAAAAGCGCAGGTTATTTGTGTTTGTGGTAACCGATTTACCACAGGCTCTACCCAGGAAATTATTCATGTGGAATTGTGTAACAAATGTCACCCTTTTTATACTGGAGAACAACGATTCTTAGATCGAGGATCAAAGATTCAACGATTCCAAGAAAAACAAAAAGCAGGAGAAGAATACAAAGCAAAAAAGCAAAAAAAAGTTGAAGAAAAGAAACAACGACTTGACGCTCCTAAGTCCCTTCGTGAAATGCTCATGGGACTCAAATAGCTGACTCATCAGCTCCGTTCGAAATGACACGTTTCATATGAACGACTATCGCTACATTCAAATCCAAGAACTTGAGAAAAAGATTGAAGAAACGAAAACCCTTCTCGAAGATTCTGTCATGGCAGAATTGGCACAAGCAGAACTCGATCAGTTGACTGCTGAAAAAAATGCTTTGGAAGAAAGTATCAAATCCTCACAAGAAAAAAGTGAAGATAACTTTGACGAACGAAATATTCTGTTGGAAGTAAAAGGTGCTGCTGGCGGCGATGAAGCCAAACTCTGGGCAGAAGAATTGATACGCATGTATACACGCTTTACGCAAAGAAAAGGGTTTCAAGTAGAGCAACTTGAAGAAAATGTTATTAAAATTTCAGGCAAACCTGGAGCATTTGGCGCATTGAAATATGAAGCAGGTGTTCATCGTGTACAACGAATCCCTGAAACAGAAAAAAAAGGTCGTGTGCATACATCAACGGCAACTGTTTCAATCCTCCCTGAACTTGAAGATCTGGATATTCATATCAGCCCTGATGATCTTGAATTTGAAGCCTTTAGAAGTGGTGGACATGGTGGACAAAATGTTAACAAAGTCTCAACGGCTGTACGCATCAAACACGTTCCTTCTGGCATTGTCGTTACCGCGCAAGCAGAACGATCCCAAAATCAAAATCGCGAAATCGCAATGAAACTTCTTCGGGCAAGATTGTGGGAAATGGAAGTTGAAAAGCGAGAAGAACAATTTGCATCTCTTAAAGCAACCCAAGTCGGACGCGGTATGCGGGCTGAAAAAATCAAAACATATAATTTCCCCCAAGATCGTCTAACAGATCACCGAATGAATAAATCCTGGAAAAATCTTCCGGTTATTTTAGCTGGAGAGATTCCAGAAGAATACCCAACAGAATAAAAATCTTATTAAGATTTTCTGGGAGGGAAACGACGACGTGCCAATCTTGCAGCTTCTATTTGTTTTGCAAAATTTGGATCTGTTGATTGAACAATGCGCGTCGTCTCCGCAAGCAAATCCGGTGTTATTAATACTCTATCTAACCGAATTCCAGGATGTTGACCTACAGAAACTCGAGCACCAGGTCGCACAAATTCTACTGTTTTTTTTCCTTTATTCTCTGGATAGCGCTCGTAGACAACAACCGTCTCTGAAACATCATAGACAGTTTGAGCTGTGCCTGCACCTTTTATAATAGTAGGATATATTTCTGGCGCTATATTGGGCGTTCCTGGGGTAAACAACGCATTTAAATGAGGCCAACGGACACCTCCATTACGTGGCAAAACTGACCCATCGGTATTTCTTGCAATAATTTGCAACGCATCTGGTTGTGTTAAGAACTTATCAACAGAGAGTATAACCCGATTATCTTTTCGTTCTTTATAACTTTCTGAACCCCGCGGTGATTCGGGGGGTGGTAATTCAAATTCAACTGGCATATATCTGTATAATTATTATATCTCTGTTTTCTATCTAGATCAAGCACTCGACCTTGCACGAAAGATAACAATTTGTTACTATACTTTCCCATGCTGCCAAACAAACTTGCCTTTGTCGACATTGAAACAACAGGTCTTCGTGCTCCTTATGATCGGATTATTGAAATTGGCATCTTACGTGTTGAAGATAATAAATTGGTCCAAACATTTCATTCGCTTATTAATCCTCAAACCTTTCTTCCCAAAGAAATTGAAATGATGACTGGTATTACAGCTGGAGATTTGGAATATGCGCCGACATTTAATCGATTGAAAGATGCTATTTTGGCAATACTCGCTGATTGTACATTTGCTGCACATAATGTGCGATTTGATTATGGATTTATCAAAAATGAATTTAAACGGGAAAATATCTCATTTTCTTCCAAACATTTTTGTACAGTGAGATTATCGCAGCTCCTCTTCCCTACTGAACAAAGACACAATCTGGATGCAATTATGAAGCGTTTTGCTATTCCTTGTGAGACCAGACATCGAGCGCTTGATGATGCACAGGTTCTTTTTGAGTTTTATCAAAAATTACAAGAACGATTTTCTTTGGACGAATTGGAAAAAATGGTTAATAAATGTCTGAAAAAACCTTCACTCCCCGTTCACTTACAAGCAACAGATTTGGATATTTTGCCTGAGAAACCAGGTGTCTATATTTTTTATGGAAAAGAAGGAATGCCTTTGTATATTGGCAAAAGTAAAAACATCAAAAACCGAGTTTTAAGTCACTTTGCCTCAGATATCAGCTCAGTAACAGAGATGAATATTTCACAACAAATTGAAAGTATTGAAACACAAACAACTGCTGGAGAAATAGGTGCATTGTTTTTGGAATCTCATTTGATTAAAAAGTTATTGCCGTTATACAATAAAAAATCGCGTATAAAAAAAGAATTGGTGGCGATAAAAAGTCGAATAAATACAACAGGTTATCAAGAATGTTTTCTTGAACCAATTACAACGATTGACCCAAATGCATTGGATACTTTTCTCGGTTTTTGTAAATCACAAAAACAAGCAAAAGCATTTCTTGCAGATCTTGCCAAACAATATTCTCTTTGTGAAAAATTGCTGGGCTTAGAAAAAACACAAGGAGCATGCTTTGCTAATCGCTTAGGACAATGCAAAGGAGCATGTCTTGGCAATGAGAAACCTGAAATATATAATCTTCGATCTCTGATGGCATTTTCTTCTACAAAAATACAGCCATGGCCATTTGCCGGACCGATTATTATTGAAGAAAAAGAACTCAATGGCAACCAAGAATACTTTGCAGTCAATAATTGGTGTTACTTGGGAAAAGTAGGAATTGATGCCGAAGGAAACAAAAAAAGCAACATTGATCAAAACGTTACTTTTGATCTTGACTTGTATCAAATACTCAAACAATTTATCAAAAAATCACCTCTTTCTCCTCAAATCAAAATTGTTTCACCTGAACAACTTGCGTTATTTCTCCAAAATTAACGGAAGAGCATAAGAACAGCCAAGATAAGGACGAGAAGTCCTCCACCTCCTATAATGATAAAATCACGTTCAATACCATAGATTTTTGCTTTTCCTGTTTTTTTAGCTTTTACACGTGGCGCTGCTGATTTTTTCTTTGCTGCTGCTTTCTTTTTCTTTACTGCCATAAAAATCACCTCCATTCACTCTTACTTTTTTAGCCGTATTAATAGAATACATTATTTTACGGGTAGGTTGTCAAGAGGAAAATAAATTAATATTGGACAAAGTAGATAACCTTTGCTTTACTTTGAAGTGATTGCACCCATTGACTCACCTTTTGGTTGAGTTTTTCTTGTTGGAGACGATTCTTTACTGATGCACGAAGTTGCGCGTCACTTTGTCCTTGTGGCAAACTATCTTTGTTTGTTGCAATATAATCATCAATTTCTTTATCAGCTACCTTAACATCTTTCCCAACAATCTTTCCAACTAATTTATTTAGTCTAATTAATTTGCGAAGGTCGTCTCGTGTCATACCTTGCATCGCAAGTACTTGATCAAGTTTTTGTCCTTGTTTGGTGATATTTGTTTCAACATTTTTTATTTCATCATCCACTTCTTTATCGTTCACAGTGACGTTTGCTTTTCGTGCTTCCTGTTCAACTAATATGTTACGGATCATTGTGTCCAGAGCTTGTTTGCCGCTTTGTTTTTCTGCTTCTTTGACAATAGACAAACGACTAATTGGTTGGCCATTCACAATTGCTGCGACAAAAAGACCTCGACCTGCATATAATAATGCGCCCAAAATAATAATAACAGCAACAGCAATAAGAAGTGATTTGCGTACAGGGCGAGTTTGTGTATTTGGAGATGTTGTGACAGCAAGTGATTGGACTTGTGTTCGAGTCTTAGCGGAAGTTTTGGGAGCAGCTTTTTTCGTGATTTTCTTTGTTGTTTTTGATGTACTCACTTTTGTTGCCATGTCTTATATTATAAACAGTACTTTTTATTTTGCAAGAGGGAAAAGATTGTTAATTCGAGAGAAAATAACACTTATTGCTGAGTTGCGCTACCAAGAGTTGCTTTAAAATCAAGAGTCTTATCATCTCGATAAACAGTAATTGTGACTGTATCTCCTACTTTTTTCTTTGTGATAAGCGATGAAAGTTGAGTGGAACTATTGACGCGTTGGCCATCAAATTTGACAATGATATCGCCTTGGACAATGCCTGCATTATCAGCTGGAGAACCAGAGACGACTTGTTGAACATATGCACCTTCAGGAAGATTGTTGAGAATCGCTAAGTCTTTTGAAATCATCTTGTAGCCAACGCCAAGATATGGTCTTTCAAATTTCCCTGTTTGATTAAAATTGTTGAATGAATCTTTGATAGTGTTTATTGGAATAGCAAAACCAATATTTTGTCCGCTCTCAGAGACCGCAGTATTCACGCCAATAACCTGCCCACCAGAATTCAAAAGTGGCCCACCGCTATTGCCAGGATTAATTGCGGCATTTGTTTGGATTACGTTATCAAGTTTTTCTCCTCCTCCATCAAATGGTGTGCCGGCAGTAATACCGCGAGCAAGTCCTGAGATAACGCCAGTTGTTACCGTATTACGAAATTCTCCCAATGCCGTACCAATCGCAATAACATATTGACCAACTTGGAGTTTACTTGAATCCCCCATCACAACTGGTGTTAATTTTTGACCGCCATTTTCTCCTGGATTAATTTGGAGAATTGCGACATCATTGAGAGGGTCACGATAGATTTTTTGCACGGTATATTTTTTATCGTTACTGGTAATAATATTATATTTCCCTTCTGTGTCAGAAACGACATGCTTGTTGGTCACAATCATCCCGTCAGTTGAAATGATAAAACCAGAACCGATATTTTCAGGTTGGGAAGGAAAACCACTTGAATCAAACGGAGAATTATTGGATTGCGGAAGCTCTTCAGCAATCGTCACGACGGAGGAACCGGCTTTTTTAACAATGTCGATCGTGATCGATTCTTCTGTAACGATTTTAACTTTTTCTGTCTGTTGAGAAAGATTCACGTTTGGCAGAGAAAAATGTAATGCTGGCACATACTGTTGTATTGCACTCGCAAACCCTAAAAGAAGAATAAGAATAACAAGCAGAACAATTAGCTTTCTCATAGCATATAATGCAATAAAGTGTAAAAAATAATTCTGAAAATTGGCTTAAATTATTATTGCGCTGAAGGACTTACTAATTCTTCAACCGCTTTTTCAAGTTGAGTATCGTGCGCCTGATCCTTCTTATCAAGAGCAACTGAGATATCTGGTGTGAGACCTTTTTTGTGTACCCACGTACCTTCTGGTGTTAACCACTTCGCGATTGTTACATGCAGACCCGATCCTCCACCCAAATCTTCTGCTTCTTGAATTGTTCCTTTTCCAAATGATGTTTCACCAACCAAAAGTGCTCGCTTGTGATCTCTAAGCGCTCCCGAAACAATCTCTGATGCCGATGCTGAGCCTTTGTTAATTAAAACAATTACTGGCACATCAGTAAGCATTCCTTTGCCTGAAACATTATAACCAGTCCGATCACCATTTTTGTCCTCCTGCATAACAGCAACCCCATCTTTAATAAATTCTGAAGCGATATATACTGCATCTGTTAGATAACCTCCAGGATTGTTACGAAGATCAAAAACAATTCCTTTGATTGACTTGTCTGTTTTAAGTTGTTGATTTACTTTGACTGCTAAATCAGTCCATTCATTGTTGGTTCCATCACCAAATTGCGACAATCGGATATAAATTACTTTATCATTGACCGCATTGGTGAGGGCTGAAGATTTAGTATTGATACCATCAATATCTTTCACTTTTTTGGTCCAGCTTGTCAAACTCTTTACTGTTATCGTATCTCTGGTTATTTTGATTGAGGTAGGTGTGGTGGTATCTTTATGCAAAACTTGCAATGTAACATCTGTTCCTTTCTGTCCCCGGATCTTATCAACTGTCTGAGCAAGTGTCCAACCGGCTACTGATTGCCCATCAACAGAAATAATGATATCGCCTGCTTTAAGTCCCGCCTTTTGTGCCGGGCCGCCGTCAATCGGAGCAACAACAACAATATCCTTGCCTTTCATACCAAGCTCTGCACCGATGCCTTCAAACTTTCCTGCAAGCCCTTGTTTAAAATTATTATTTTGTTGTGGAGGCAAATAAAGGGTATATGGATCATCAAGACTGGCAACCATACCTTGGATCGCGCCATTGATTATTTTTTGTGAATCAATCGCTTTTTTATCATAATAATTGTCTTCAATTTTTGCCATGACTGTCCAGAATGGACCGAAATCAGCATGCATGAGAGAAGGCGGAGGTTCCTTGTTGATGACTTCAAGATGAGGTTGGAAATTTCTCCAATCAAGGGTAATTTTTGTCACGCCAATAGCATAACCAATAAGTCCGGCAATAAGTAATGCAATGAGTAACCGAAATTTGTCTAACTTCATAAATGTAAAAATATCAAAGACTTTGCTTGCCCATCAAGATATATACTCTTCCCTTCCCACGCTTGTAACTTTTCTATCGCTTGAGAATCAACACGAACCACTGGGGTCTGTAATTTTTTTTGTGCTAAATAATCAATATCCTCTTTTGTAACTTCCTCTGCAACCACACCTAACGCTCCAATACCACTCGCTTTTGTGAGCATTTCCCGAGTAAAGATTTTTCCAACAACTATTTTCCCAATTGCCTGGCTCCCTAAGGAGTATAAAAGGCTTTCCTGATTTTTTGCTGAAAATGAATCCTCTAAAATATATACTTCTCCCTGTCCTGTCTCGCCTCCCCCATCTAATCCAACAATGACATTCTTATCAGTGCTGATAACAATCTTTTTATTATTACATAAAGCAATAATTCCATCAACTGGGGAAACTAACTTTTGCGTAAGAGCATTGTAAGAAGTTCTGATTGCAAGATTGCCGGTGTGTCGTTCATAACGGCTCACTGTTCCTGCAACTTTACTCATAATCGTTTGCCCACCAAATCCCAAAAAACCTTTTTTTACAGCGATAACATCTCCAATAGCAACAGCATCACCGGGATTTTTTTTGAGAACATTTTTTACTTTTGTCAGTGGAATAGAAAGCACTTGTGCAATATTAATAACCTCTTCTTCTTTTCCAATCTTTTGAGCGAGGAGTTGTCCAACAGTAACTGTATCTTCAATGTTAACAACAGGAGAAAAACCAGTAGGAAAAACAATAGGCAGGGACGTCATAAAAATTATTTATTCGTCATGAAATGCTCTTACTCTCCGCCAACAAATGGAAGAAGTGCAAGATGTCTTGCGTGCTTGACTGCTGTAGTAAGTCTTCGTTGATGTTTGGCACACAAACCATTCCGGGTTCGACCAATAATCTTCCCTCGATCACTGATAAATTTCTGCAAGTCAGAAACATCAGCATACCAAGGATTTTTTTCCTCTTTACAGAAGTAACATTTTTTTGGAACAGCTATTTTCTTTTTTGGTATTCTTCTTTTCTTATCTGCCATATGTTTATTAGAAAGGTATATCATCCGGCATTACCTCTTCTTCATTAGTTCCTTCTGCCGGTGAAGGAGTTTCTTCTTGTTCTTTTGGTTCCTCTTTTTTAACTGTTTTTGTTTTCTTTGGCTCCTCAACAGGTGCAGAAGCACTTGCTGCTGACTGATTACCTTTGTTATCAAGAAGGATCATATCATCAATCACAACTTCGGTTGTTGATTTCTGTGTTCCGTCTTGACCAGTCCAACTTCGTGTTGAGAGCCGTCCTTCGACATACACTTTGCGACCTTTAACCAAAAATTGACTACACAATTCTCCCAACTTATTCCAAGCGACAATACGATGAAAATCGACTTCTTCTCTCTTCTCGCCTGATTCGGTTGTCCAATTTCTATTGGTTGCCAAACTAAAAGTACATACTGCATTGCCATTTGGTGTATATCGCAATTCAGGATCTCGTGTTAAATTTCCTATCAGTTGTACTCTATTTAAGCTTCTGGCCATACCCTACTTAGTTCTTAATAATAAATGTCGAATAATATTCTCGTTTCGAATTAATCTTTGTTCGAAATCAGCGACCACCCCAGCCTCTGATTCAAACTGCCATCGTGTATAATTTCCTGCAATTTCTTTTTTAATAGTATAGGCAAGTGGCTTTTGTCCCCAATCATCTTCTTTGGTTATTTTTACATTTTTCAACCAACCCTTAACCGTCTCAAGTAACTTCTTACGATCTGCGTCTTTGACTGATGGTCTCATAACAACGACCAATTCATACATTCTCATAAAGGCTATTTTACCATACGAACAAACGTGAACTCAAGGGGGAAAACTTTTTTAAGGATAAACTTCTAAATGTAACCGCTCTGCAAGGAGACTTTGGTAATTATTATGCCATCCAGGATGTTCAACAAAGATAACCGTTTCTGGTTTTTTGGAAGGTTTAGTTGTCGTTATTTTATAAACATCTGCTTTTGTATGTCCAGCTCCTCGATATTGAGTAAGTTCAACAGCAACTGATTTTCCATCCGCGTCAAATCCATACAAACCACTTGTTTCATAAGGTCTAAGCATTGCCTGGTGCAAAGGTGGCATATCGTCTTGTTCAAGAAATGTATAAGTGGCACTTTGAGCAACAGGCACGTCGTATACGTTGGCAGTTCTTGTCTCCACAGCATATTGAAAACCAAAATGGTCTGAAACGGCTAATTTTGTTAAAACAGAATTACCTTCTGCTTTTAAGAGATCGTCAACCCGTTTTCCCATGCGTGGCAAATTAAATAAATTTCTATGCTTCCGGCTGCTAACCATGCCCGTCAGATCGACAACAGCTTCTGCCCCTTTAAACAGCTCCGGAGGACGAGTCTTAAAAGCCTTCACCAAATCTGCATTAGTAAACACTAATTCTTTCGCTGGTAAATAACGTTTGTATTCGGGACTAGCCATAAGAGTAAATTATAAGGCAAAATACGTTACAAAACAACCAAGACCAGCTCTAGATTGACAGAGAAAGATTTATCATATAGCATAACAAAATGGTCGAAAAAAGAGGATCATCTAACAATCCTGAAATTGTTGCAAAAAAAGAACAATTACCAAGACAGACGAGTATTGGGAAATTTTTTTCAGACGTCCATGATATAGCAGCCGCGGATGCTTTGGCCCGAACAAGACTTTGGCGGGTGGGTACTAAGATAACCGAGGAGAGAGCACAAGCCCTCTTAGAAAAAAAAGACTTTTCTGGCATCGGATCTGAAATATATCCACAAGCGCTTGCACAAACTTGTGTGAGAAACCGCATTGAACGAACACTTATCGAACAGACTGTTCAAGGAACAAATAATCTCGGCCTTTCTGAAGTAGAAAAGACAACTGTAAAAGCCCATGCGCAGCTTGGAGAACCTTTTGATAAATTATTTGTTCAGTGGCGAGAACGTATAAATAATGACCCAGAAGGAACAAAAGCACTTTTAGATAAACAACCGAATAAATATCTCTATGTTGTAGCGCAACAAACAGAAGAACCAGAGCAAACAGGAGTCAAACTCGTCCCCTATGCGACAGCATTTCCAAAACAGGTTACTGTAATAGGACAACGGCTTGACAGGTTAGTAACCGATTTGGAAGGCATCAATCCTTCCAGCCCTAGCGAAGCTGATGAAAGAGACCGTTTGGTTACCTATTATAGCGCATTGAGAGCTGGTATGACCTCTCAAGACCAAACGCAACACGAGGTTCTTTTTGACAGAGTTGATACTGTTTGGAGAGAGCTTACAGGACGTATGATACCAGTTCATATGGTAGAAGCAACCGATGATCCTCACGGTCGTCGAGTAAATCCGGAGTTGTTCCTCGGCTTTAAGGATGATCGTGAACCAGAGCTTAATAAAAAAATACAAGCACTACGAGAACCTTTGGCAACAGCAATCAATGCCATTTCTCCCTCAGCCATGCTGACAAAAGAGACAGATAGCGGCGTTTTTGTTGGTTTTGGAGCAGGAAGGAGACTGCACTTCGATCCGACAGGGCAAGCTCTTCCTAACCGGCCAGGAGTACGCCTGGAAAAAGGTGTTGGTACAATAATTAACCTTGAACAAGTAGAAAGGAATAGAGCTGGGCACGAAACATTGGTAGCCAGAGCATTTGTCGAGACACCTTCCTATGATACAGAATCACTCAATAGAGCACGTGCGCTTTTTATCGCCGGCCATGAGATAGCCCACAACGCCTTTATGGGACCAGATACCATCAAGAAGCTTGGCACCAAATATGAACTTCTTGAAGAAGTAAAATCAGACATGGCAACGTTTGCAGCTTTACCGGAATTTGTCAAAAATCCGAAAGAACAAGACATCATACTTTCAAGTCTTCTGGGAAATAGATTATTCTATTTAAAATATGGAAAACCGGCTGGACGGCTCAATTATTATCATACTGGCGTTGCTAGCTTACGCGCAATGATTGATACTGGAGTCATACAACAAGAAGGAGATAATTTTAAATTTGTCCTCAATGAGCAAACCAAAACGGCATTTTTCCAAAAAACAAAAAACGTAGCAACAGCGCTAGCAGAGGTATATAACGCTCCTGCTGGAGAAGTTGACGCTAAAGCTACAGATTTTTTGCAAAGATACGCTGGCGAACCACAAGAAGGAGAAATGATCGCGCAATTAGCAGCAAAACTATAATAGCTTAACTTCCAATCTTAAACTCCACCACATCGCCATCTTTCATTACGTACTCTTTTCCTTCAAAACGTGCCTTCCCTTTCTCTCGACTCCCCTTCCAGCCATTATTGGCAACAAAATCTTCAAACGCCACAACTTCTGCTTTGATAAATTTTTTAATAAAATCAGTATGGATCTCCCCTGCTGCTTGTTGCGCATTGATACCGTTTTTAATCGTCCATGCCCGTACTTCCTTCTCACCTGCTGTCAAAAACGAAATCAAACCAAGCGTGCCATACGCTTTTTGGATAAGTCGCTCAAGACCGGATGCTTCCAAACCAAGATCCCGAAGATATTCTTTTTGCTCTTCCTCTGACAGCGATGCGAGTTCCGATTCAATTTTGGCACAGATCACGACTATATTGTCACCTTTGTCATCTGAAATATTAGTGAGAGATCCAAAAAGTAATTTTTTGTATTGCTCTGTCACTTTTGCAATCCCTTCTGGATTATACCTATCTTCCGAAACATTTAAAACAATAATCTCTGGCTTGTTGGACAACAAAAACAAATCGCGTACACTTTCCCGCTCGTCATCTGTCAGAACAGCTTCTCGAGCAGCATTTCCTTCATTTAAGGCTGTAAACAATTTTTCTATTGCCGACTTTTTAACGGGATCTGTTTTGACAGCTTTACTTTCACGCTGTTTTTCAACCGTCTGCAAATCTGCCAAGAGTAATTCTGTTTGAATAGTTTTATAATCTTCTTCAGGACTCAGACTCCCCTCTCGTATGACATCTGTATCTTCAATTGCTCGCACAACATGACAGATGATACGCACTTCTCTGATGTGACTTAAAAATTTATTGCCAAGACCTGCGCCTTCTGATGCTCCTTTGACAAGCCCCGCGATATCAACAAATTCAATCAGCGCATTTTTTATAGGTGGCCATTTACTTTTGTCATCCTGAACTTGTTTCAGGATCTCCTCAGCAGTAATTTTTGCCAATGTGGACAAACGATTATCTGGGACTGCAACGATACCGACATTTGGCTCAATGGTTGCAAACGGATAATTTGCAGCCAAAGCCTGCTGCTTCTTGAGAAGCGCATTAAAGAGAGTGGATTTCCCCACATTAGGGAGACCTATGATGCCTACTGATAGGTTCATACCCCAACTTCTCGGTGATTTGTGGTAGTATTATATGTCCCCATACTTCTACACCGCTCCTTTCTTTAAGTATAATTTTATCAATAACATCTCTTATTGTTTTGAACTTATCAGAAAAATCCAGTTTTTTGATAACTTCAATCGCTTCATTATATAATTCCTCCTCCTCAATATCAATCGCCTCTAAAGATTTCTTCTTATCAAGTACACCTAATTGCTTTTGAAAAACTGTCTTTCTTTTCCTCGCATCTTTTATTAACTCCTGAAATTGCTCAAAATCCAACGTCCCTGTACCATACGCTTTTGCGTATCGCTTCTCCTCTTCGCTTAATTCAGCTATCTTTCCAAGCAAACGATTCTGCTCTCTTATATCTGCCTGATTATTAACTTGTATTTCCAACCACTCTTTTACGTTTGCTCGCAATGTCTCTGGATCGGTAATAAGTTTTTTTAAGTTACTCCACAATAACCCATCTAATACTGCTGCATTGACTCCTTGTGCCGTGCATTTTCTATCAGTAATAGGGAGATTGTTAATTCGAGATGAACAACGATAGTAAAAATGCCCATATTTACTTGTGCCGTCCCCTGCTCGTCTACATCCACACTGACAATAAATTAACCCTGATAATAGATAGTTGTACTTCTTATTCTTCCGAGCGTAAATTTGATTTTCTGCTAAAATCTTTTGAACATTTTCAAAAACATTTTTATCTTCAAGAAGAACAGGTACTTTTAGTGGAATCCAATCTTCTCGTGGTCTCGCTTTTCTGCTTGTCCTTTTAATCTTTTTATATTTAACTTTCTTAATTGGGTTTTTAGCAACAATAGCTTCTGATTTATTATAGAAAGCAATCCCGTTAATATAAGTTTCGCACTGTAAAAGTCCTACAACAGGACCTTTTGTCCAGAACTCACTTCTTCTTTTTCGTGGCGGAATACCCTCATCATACAATCGTTGAATAACCTTATGTAAAGAAATCCTCTCAACGCCTACCCAGTGAAAAATCTTCCGTACTACTGATGCTTCTTCTTCATTTATTTCGTAGTGTGTGGGACTTATGTCTGTTTTCTTAATATAATTGTATCCGTATAATGCGCCACCGTTGATCATTATTCCAGAGCGTGCTTTATATAATTTTCCCCTTCTCATTCTTTCTGCAATTTTTACTCTTTCGTATTCGTGGAATACTCCCTGCATTGCCTGTAATACTCGTTCTTCTGCTGTTATTGCCTTTACATCATGCAAACTTTCAAATTGGATTTCCTTGTCTCGCAATTCTTCTAAAACAATTTCCTGATGGGTGAAAATTCTTGAAATTCTCCCTCTGTCATATACATACAGAATTTGAAAATTACCAACAACCGCAGCATCTCGCATTGCATCTAGTGCAGGACGTTGTAATATTTCGCCTGTCCAGCCATCATCAATAAAAATATTTTCGGTAGGTAAAATATTGCCGTCTGCTTCAATACGAGCTTTTATCTCTGCGAGTTGAGATTCAATCGTGGCCTCGTTTTCCTGACGACCCGTCGAAACTCTTCCATATAGCCCGGAGACAAGTGGTTGTTTATTTGGCATTAAAGCTGTAGAAATTGCCATATCTAATTTTTCTCCTCCTTTTTAAGGGTATCACTCTGCCTTTTCGCAATCAAATTTTGTCTGGCAATAGTAAAAATTCTGTTATACATTGTTTTCAAACGCTGTTTACTTTCAGGTAAATCTAGGAAAATAAATTGCATGGTTAAAGGCATTATTCGCTTCATACTGATTTATCTCCCTGCAAATTGTTTTTTGTGTCTTCATAGTACTTTTCTGCAATAGTGAAAGGGTGAGGCTGTGACCCATCTGTATTTCGTTCTTTTGTTTGATACCAAGCAGTGATTTCTGATTCATCATATTTCTCATTCCAAGGATTACAGTTAGAGCATTGTGGTAAATCATTACCTATCTGCCAAAATAAGAATCGGTCACATTTGACTCTTGTAGCATCAACCCAATCACCTCCACCATTACCATTATTAACCCATAACTTTTCTTCTGATGTCTTATATGGATTCTGGCAGGTCTTCTGCCCAAATTTCAAAACTCCCAGAGTGATTAGCTTGTCTATTGCTTTTTGACCAAAATATACAGCAGGTCTTTGTTTTTTGGTAATACGATCTATGAGTTGTTTATTCCCAATGTCCGAAGCATTTATTTCTATTACTCTGATTTGCTCATTTACTGTTTCTTTTCTCCCTGCGACATTTTTATCGTTATCTATACGTTCTGGTGAAATGTCGAAGGTACTGTCAAGATCAAGTTGGGATCCCTTTTCTGCTTCTACGGCTTCATTCTCTTGCGACATGCTGTCTTCACTATTTTTTTATCCCCCTGTCGCAGATTTATAACACTATAGAATGGCACAAGTTTCCCATTGATTTCTTTATCTTCGACTTTCTCTATTTGTTTTGCGTCAATCAGTCTGGCAATATAACGCTGTATTGTTCTTTTTGAGGGTTTCTTCCCCTGAATAAAAGTATCCCAATTCTCCCAGACTTCTTTAACGGTGAAACCATTTGGGTATGCTTCGAATGTGGCAAGTAATTCAGCTAACTTCTCTTTTTCCCGCACTTCGGCAGAATTTCCTAAAACAATATAATCACCATTTATGTAATCAATCACAAGTTCGCGTGGCGTTTCCTCGAAACGTGAAAGGCAAGACAGTCTTCTTTTTGTTGTCTCTTCACTATCTTCATAACGAGTAAAATCAACTAGAATATCAACTTTTGAAGCCAACGCTCCGCTTCCTCGAGCAGCAGTCCCTTGTGTTCCTCCCGACTTACGAAAGTGATGGACAAGCAAAACGGCTATATCGTCCTCAGTAAGATAATTTAATGGCATCAACACTTGTGTTACTTCCGGTGCTTTGTTTTCATCGTTTACACTCCAAAATTCAGAGATAGTATCAATGATGACTAACCCTATTTCTTTCTCTTTACAAAATTTCTTTACCCATTCCAACCAATGTACCCAATCCATATAGCTCAATTTACTCTTTAAGGGATTGGAAAGAATATAAATTTGCGATTGCAGATTAAGTTCATCTCGTCTTGTTACCCATTGGTATTCTGATTCTTCTGTGAAGATCAAAATGTTACACGGTATTGTTCTCAATCCCAGAAATTCTGTTCCATGTTCTATAGCCTTGAGTAACAATCCAATCCATGTTGATTTTCCTGCTTTGAACAAAGCAGATATTAGAGTTTTATGTCCTCTTGCAAGAAATCCCTCCCAAATCCAAGAGACACTCAGCCTTTCAGAAGATAACTCAGAAAGAAGTTTTGGCTGTGGCATATCGTCATGCTTGCTCTGTGACACCGTTTTGTTACCATTGTTTGTCGCAGGGATATTTTCTAGCTTTGTTTCTTGCGACACTTCCCTATTACCTAAATATGTGTTTTCATTTGTCGCAGATGTTTTTTTACTTGAGATGAAATTAGTAGCTTGCCTAAAAATTCTGAGCATTGAACTATCATCAAGAGGCGGTTTGTATGTCCGATTTACTTTGGTTATTGTTTCCCACACTTCTAGTTCGTTATATTTCCGAGACAAAAGAGAATTTGCAAGGGCAAGCATATCGTCATCACGTGATCCCTGCTCAACAGCTACTGCGTCCTTGAGCTGCAACGATTCTTTCACCTCAGAGACTTGCATTTGCATTGTTTTCGCTTTTGTATAAATGTCAGGAAAGTTTTTCCAAATCATAGATTTTAATATGTTACGTTCAATCGTTGTGATTGCGCCATTTCTTTGATTCCTTCCAAAGGGAGATACATTTCTTCCAAATATAGGGGGATTTTGTAGAGCCCAGACTTACTATTGATGGAGTTTTCCAATCGCCACAGTCGTACTTTTTCATAAATTCGCATATCAAGCGTGGTAAGATTGAGTTGCTTTTTGAAATTCGAAGCAATTACCTTAAAGATTGCATGGAGATTTTCATCCGGTTCAATGCCTAATGCTTCAAAAAGCACTTGGACATGGAAACCTTTGAAACCAGAAAACCAAAGTCTGATTTCATTCTCTGGACAACCTTCTTTTATAAAAAAATCAACCAATTTTATTGTGTCATCCAGTGCAACTTGCGGATTTTCTTCACAGTCAAAATCAAATGGGAGCGCACCTCGCTGTTTTCCTAATCTGATTTCCTTATTGTCATAAGCAAAAATTGTATGGTAAACATCAAGGTGGTTATATTTTTTTCTATGCGCTTCTATCGCTTCTTCTGTATAAGAAACAATGATATTGCGTTTGAATATAGTTGGTGATATTCTTACTCCAAGTTCGATAAATAATTTTTCGTCAAAGTTGTTTGTCATAAAATTTTCCTTTCCGTTTTATTTTTTTCTGGGGAAGAGGAGCGCAAGACACTTCCCCAGACTCAACAGTTCCTCTAGGTTAATCAGGTAAAACTTTCGAAATATCCTGATACTGCACACCGTCAAGCAATTTGCCATTTATTATGAGTATTTGGCATGTTTTGCCAATCAGGTTATTCAAATCTAAACTGTCACCTGTTTTCGGTTCTTCTTTTAAGATTGCCTTCGCAGCATCGTACAATTTAGAGTTTTTCCCTGATTTGTTTCGGGTCATTTTCAGTGATGCAACCAGTGTTTTTGTCGTACCGTTGAACTCGCCCTCTGTAATGTCAAAAGCAAGTTTTACGTATGGTCCAAATTCACCAGTATTTTCTTTGATTTCTTTGACCTTTGCTTGATACAAACCTTCTGGTACTGTAATTCCGCCTTCGGTTTCTTTTACCGTTAAATTATTGATCGCCATTTTTTCGTTCACCTCCTCTACTTTTTATGACTTGCTCCACCCACTTTTTTTGGAATGGGTTAATAGAACTTAAAAAGTCTAAGAAATTTTGCACCTCACTCTGAGGTCGTTTTATAAATAAATTCAACATATCTAAAAAATCCTCCCAAATATTTCGTTAAGCTTTGAAAAAATGGCAATTTCTATTGCTTCGGAGACGTCTTTTGATATGGGGTGGTAAATTTGCAGGTTACGATTACCAACAAGTTTAGTTGGGTATGTAAGACGGTAGCCTCCCTCTATTTTTGTGTATATGCCGATTGAACTAAAATAAAATGCGTTATTGAATACAAAACTTGCAAATGCAATAAGTCCCTCTCTTGGCTTGATAGGAGTAATCTCTACCTCGGTGATTGAATAAGAAAAATTTGAAGATGATACAAGTGCATTATTATTCATAACTTTTTCGTTACATTTGCCTTTGTTGGCATTAGAGATAAGTCAAAAAAGGTGCGACAAAAGTAATCAACGAGATTGGCGGAACAAAAGGATTTAATATTCTTACTTCAAATGAAGATTCTGATAGAGTTCTCTTGCATACTTATTTGAATAAAGCGGGATACCATTTTGTTTTATAGTCGGTTTTATTTTTCCATCTTCTACCCAACGTTGTAAAGTTCTTCTTGACCTATGTAGCAGCTTAGCAAGCTGTCCAATAGTTACATATCCCTCTTTTGTATGATTACGAACAGAAAGCTCTAATTGCTTTATATGCTCTATTTTTTGAAGGAGTCCCTCTTCATAACGAAGAATCCAAGGATTGATATAAGATTTTCTAAGCGAAGAAAAGTAATGTATTTTTTCACCTTTTATTTTTCCGTCTCTCACCCAGTTCCTTAGTGTTTGATCTGAAACACCTGATATACGTGAGATGGTATCTATAAAAAGATATTCCCTACCATTGTACATATAGATTTTGTTTGAAAGGAAGCGAGAAGGACTAATGTCAGTGACAAGTTTGTCTTCACTTTGGTAATTTTCAAAAGAAACAGTTTCTTCATCTGTGATAGTAAGACTCACTCCCTGTTCAAAACTTTCAGTAAGTTTTTTTCGCAAATTTTTACTTAATGAATAATATATTTTTTCTGGAATATCAGCTACAAGCTGGTAACTGATTGGTTTATTTTCAATCGAAGTTACTATCTCCCAACAGTGTTCATGAATATATGTTTGAAATCCTTGCGCGTTTGTTTTTTTCCCTTCATGCTTCTCAATAATTGCATACAGATGGAATAATCTTCTCCACCATATTTTACTCAATTTTTGAAGAGACTCTTTATCTCCCTCACTTGCTTGCATGACAAATGAAAAATTTTTTTCGTCCGCATAATGCATAAATTTTAAAACCGGACTCTGTTTTACTTGTTTTTCTATATGCCCAAAAATTTGAATTACCTGTGCTATTTGATCGTTATAATAATCGAGCGTTAAACGAACCTGCTCTCCAATTTGCTGCGCAGTAGCTTTTAGTAATCGATACTCTTCGGGGTATAGATCAGGATTTTCTTTAACATTATGCAGCGTTGGTCTTCTTTTCTTCATAGCGCATTACATTCTTCGTTACGTGATTTTGCCCATTATATGCTTTTCTCTTCAAATTGGAAATTATTATTTTTGATTTAGAACTTCGTCATTTCGCTTTTGGAAGCCTGAATTAGCAAATATTACCAAATCCCTTTGTTTGCAGGAAGAACTTGCCTACGGGCGTGGTAGGAAGAAGGAGGGCTATGCCAAATAACAAGCAAAAACAAAAAACCTCCCATTGCCGTAGTTTTTGCTTTTCAGGCTTGAGATTTTGACAAGAAGACTCTATAACACAATTCATCATATCAATTTTTTTACCTGATTAGGAAAAGAGAACTGAGCTAATTATTAGTATGAATCGGATAAGAAGAATAACAGCAATATTTTTAGTAGACTTTTCTTTGTCTTTGATACGACTAATACGAAAAATCGCTAATTATTAAGGGTAGTCTTAAAAAAGTTTAGTTTAGAGTTATAGTTTCTGAGTGGTTCGCTGTAAAGGTAATACCACTTAAAGTTGTAGTAGAAAATCCGCTTCCGCCTGGAGGGGTACCTACAAAGTCATATGTGTAAGAAGAGTTCGTTGGGAACAAATATAATGTTGCATTTCCAGATGAATCGGTTGTTGGTCCAGTGCTTGAACTATATGTGTCGGTTCCAGTGACTCCTGTAGCACCTGTTCCGATAGTAAGGTTGTCGTTAACTACTCCACCAAAACTTGTATCTGATGCACTTACTACAACTCCACTCACAGGAGTACTTGAAGAGTCCTGTACATGAATATCAACTTTCTTAACAGGAATTGTTATATCCAAAGAATTCGTGCTTTGAGTCAAATTATAACTGTAGTCACTTAGGGTATAGTTTTGAGAAACTTTAAGAGAAAGGCTATTGCTAGATCCAGTCACATCAAGTCTATATGTTCCCGTCTGTGCAGACATTGAATAATTACCTGATGAATCAGATGTCGAGGAGGCTATTACAGTTCCACCACTTGTTTTTAGAATAACGTTTTGCCCTGAAACGGGATTTCCAAGGTAATCATATACATGACCACTAAATGTTATGGTCTGTTGCATTGACATATTTAAGGACGTATTTGAAGTAAAAGTAACATTAGATTGAGTTGTTGTTGTGTAGCTACCGCTTGGTGGTAAGGCTAAAAATGTATAAGTATATGGAGAATTTGTCCCTAATAACCAAAGTGTTGCGTTTCCAGATGAGTTGGTAGTTGGCCCAGTACTTGAGCTATAGGAATCTGTACCTGAAACTCCTGTAATACCTGTTCCTAACGTAAGATTATCATTCACCACGCCTCCAAAACTTTGGTCTGAGGCACTAATTGTTGATCCACTTATATTATTCCCTGCTGCATCTTTCAAATTAACGTCAACTTCTTTTGATGGAATAGTTATATCAGTAGATGTATTTCCCGACAGCACATAACTATAATCGCTTAACGTATAGTTTTGGGGGACATGGAGAGAAAGACTATTATTTGATCCTACAACATCAAGCCTGTAGGTACCTGTTGGTGCAGATATAGAATAGTTACCAGAAGAATCGGTCGTACTTGTTGCCAATTGCGCTCCACTTGTTGCATTCTTCAATATTACTTGTTGACCAGAAACGGCGGTACTACTCGGATCATATACATGTCCACTCAACGTTACCATCGGTTGCTGCATCGTAATTGTTATTGAATTGTCGCTAGTAAATGTAATGTTTGCGACATTTGTATTTGTGTATACACTTCCGCTAGGTTTAAGTGCTGTATAAGTGTAAGTGTAGGGAGAATCTGTCGGAAATAACCATAAAGTTGCATTTCCAGATGAGTCGGTTGTCGGACCAGTACTTGAAGTATAAGAATCAATGCCAGTTACAGGAACACTTCCTCCTCCGATTGTTAAACTATCATTAACTGTTCCTGCAAAGCCTGGATCTGATGCTTTCAGTACTACACCACTTACAGCATCTCCTAGAAAATTCTGAACATGGACGCTCACCTGTTTTACTGGAATAGTAACATCCATAGTAGTATTTGAGCTTATCGAATAAGTATTATCATACAAATTATAATTCTGTGGAAGATTTACTGAAAGAGAGTTGTTACTTTTAGATATTCTTAATGTATATGTATTCGGTTCAACTGATAAGGAATAATTACCGGAAGAATCAGTATTCTGTGTGGCTGCTGTAGCACCGAATGCAGTAGTAAGTGTAATTGTTTGATTTGCAACGGCATTTCCAAGCTCATCATATATATGACCACTTAAAGTGACTGGTGATTGAAGAGTGAGGTTTTGGGTTGTATCACTTGTAACAGTAACATTATTTATTGTTGTGATGCCATAACCGCTACCACTTGGAGGAGTTACAGCAAAAGTATAGTTATAGGGGGAATCGTTAGGAATCAAATATAATGACACATTGCCAGATGAGTCTGTCAAGGGACCTGTGCTGGAACTATAAGAATCCACCGAAGTAAATCCTGTAACCCCGCTAACACTGAGGTTATCATTCGCTGTACCTGCAAATCCAGCATCCTGTCCTCCAATCCTAGCCCCGCTGATAGGATTACTTGATGAATCTTGGACATGAATCGTAACCTTGTTAAGTGGAATAGTAATATCAAATGTAGTTGTTCCAGAAAAACTGTAATTGTAATTAGTTATGGTGTAGTTTTGTGGAACTTGAAGAGAAAGACTATTATTTGTTCCTTTTATATCTAACCTATATGTCCCACCGGACGCAGATAATGAATAACTACCTGATGAATCTGTAGTACTTGTTGCAACAGTGGTGCCACTTGAATTTTTTAAACTAACAACTTGACCTTGTACTGCATTTCCTGAATAATCGTAAACATGTCCTGAGACTGTATCAGCATAAGCAGATTTAGCAAAAACAAAACCAGAAGCAATTAAGAGGAAAAGAAGAAAATTGAAAAATAGTTTAATTTTCATGTATACCTATACAGTAGAAGAAAAACTCATCCTTTGTCAATAACCAAATAAAAATTACCCAAAAAATTGTAATAAACCTCCGTTTTACTGCCCAATTCTATAGTGTAAGGGCTGATTATTGATAATAGTAGTATAGATAATATTTATATTAGGTATTCCCGGATCAAATTGATATGCGTATTGAATTGCGGTTTTCGCCTCATCTTTATTCCCTAAACGATATTCCAAAATTCCTAAATAAAGCCATAGCCGTGCATCGGATGGATATTTTTTCTTCAGAAGGCTTTTAATAAAAGTTATTCCTTCTTTGGGATCACCGTCATTCATATAGAGAGCTGCCATATTCTCATATGTTGTGTAATTATCACCATATTTCAATGCTTGGAGATACGCTTTTTTGGCTTCTGTATAATCTCCTAGAGAAAAATTTGCGTTTCCTAAATCAGTGTAATTGAATACATAGGGAAATAATTGAATTGATTTTTCTGCATGATTTTTTGCTAGCTGATACTCTCCTCTGTCGATATAAATACGACTCAATTCATGCTCGAGTGAATACGCCTCTTTTGACACCGTAACATCGTGACTGGCAAGAGTAAAATCATCATGCCAATCAAACCCCCTCACAAAGGTTCTTATTCCTAAAAGAGATATTATGATGATTATAGTCGTAAACACGAATACGTTTTTTACGTTAACTTTAAAGACATCAAATAAAACTCCTATCATTCCAAGAAGACCTACCATAGGAAAATAAAACCATTGGTCTGTCACTGTTTGGTCAAGCGGGAGAATTTGCATATGCAGAAGCATTCCCATAAGAAACCATATAAGAAAAAAAATATAGAGAATAAAATGCTTTCGTGACTTCTTGTGCAAAACAAAAGAAAAGAAGAATAGTAACGCTAAAAAGAGAAGATCAATAATCAATGGCAAATAAAAATGCTGGAAATCAATTTGTCTATACACCCAGTGATATACAGAAGCAAGATCCCAAGGATAGAAAAATGTTTTTAAGTAAAAGAGAAACATCTCTGGTACGTTGATAAGCCGACCAACTAAGTTCAACTCTTGAATTGGCGCATTTTTTGTTACAGTAGGTGTAATTCCAAGTGCATTGAGTCGCAACAAGAAATATACGCCAAGAAATGAAAGGAAGTAACCTACCAATGGATAGATTCGCTTTCGATGATAAAGAACTATATAGAGTGGAGTTATGAAGAAAAAAAGTATGCCAGTTTCTTTTGAAAGAATGGAACAGAATAAGCAAATGCTAGAAAAAATAAGTGCCTTCTGAGATTGATAGTTTTTCACAATCCAAAGAGATAAGAGCCCAAAGAAAAGGAAAAGTACTTCCTGCGTAGCAGAAATATAATATGCTGCTTCGCTATTTATTGGATGGATAAGAAAGATTAAAGCCAAGAGAAAAGAGAGTGATATACTAAAGAAGTGCTTAAAAAGAAGAAGGAGTAACCACACATTTGCAATAAATAAAAACACTTGGAACAAATGAAACATAAAAAAATTCGGACCAAAAACAGAATAAATAGAAGAAAAGAATACGCTTTGTAATGGTCTGTAAAAACTCCCGCCTAATTTTTGTCCCGGTCCCATATAGAATAACCCTCCTGAAAAAAATTGAGGGAAATTCTGTATTGATTGAATGACAGGATTTTGGATTATTTCTGGCGGGTCATCAGCAACAAAATTATTAAAGAGACCGTAAAAAAAGAGGGTTAAACCAATAATTACTAAAAAAAGAATGGCTTTTGCTGTTGTGAGAGGAACGAAATAATCTTTCAAAGAAATCTCTTCCTCCTGCTGTTCGTGATCTGGCATAGGTATTATATATAATAGTATGATAAGCTGCTCAATTACAAGGTTTTTAGCGTCTCTTATCAACTATGAAGGACAAATAACTAGCAAACAAAATGTATCCTATTGTACTAGATAACCTCTTTTTAGCCACAGAATGAGTTTGAAATTATCTTCTTTCTCCTAGGCAGGAATTCTCCCGCCCAGAGTGAAAGAAGATGAAACCATTATTTCACCAAACTACAATCTTTCATTTCGACAATCCCCAAACTCATATCCTGCATCGTTCCTGTTACGGTAACAGATTGACCATTTGCAAGAGATGTGAGAGCTGATTTGTCATTAAAGTAACACTGAAAAGTTGTGCCAGCATAATATTGGTCATTACTTGGTTTTAATGACAGATAATAACTTCCAGCAATATCACTGCTGATATTATCAATAAATGCTGTTGTTTGAACAATCTTCCCTGTGTACTTATCCTGAGCCGCAAGTTTGTTTTTATCATATTCTCCTACTAGAGCTGTCGCATCAACAACCATCGGAGGAGTTTTTGGTGCTTGCGTTGCATTAGCTGTGCTATTGCCAGTATCAGAGGTGGTATTGCTACTGCCTCCTTTACTTCCAGCTACCCCGATTACTACAAAAAAGATAATAAGTCCAAAAATTCCAGTCAATATCGGATGCTTTCTAAACCAATTTCGTTGATCAGCTTGGCAATACGGACATTTTTTAGCTTTCGCATCAATGTCCTTCATACAAGATTTACATTTCTTTGTCATAATTTTCACCTCCTCTCACGCTTTATTACTATAAGCCAAATTATATCCTATATTAAATATACGTAGATTCTAGGTGGAAGTGCATCACTTGGTAGTTGCACGATGAAGTTTGTGCATCATCTCATACGGGGTTTTGTATTGCAAGCATTTTCTTGGAGTAGCATTAAATTTGTCTTCAAGGCT
>Ga0137404_10000321_pt1 | contig 31385 bp, 30 predicted proteins | sample CZOMad2_1_16fung_FD_108285 | JGI IMG/M metagenome (GOLD analysis project Ga0137404, IMG submission 108285) | Vadose zone soil fungal communities from Angelo Coast Range Reserve, California, USA - CZOMad2_1_16fungal (Illumina Assembly) | ecosystem: Environmental > Terrestrial > Soil > Vadose... | reverse complement strand
GCGTGATAGCGCGCGCTGATCCACGAAGCGAGCCGGACAAATTCCGTCGGAGCGAGTTGCTCGGCAGCCTGTTCAATTTCTTCAACCGTGTTCATGGCAACAAACTAACTGATTCGCGGAATGGATTCAAGTCCGGCTCAATTCTGTTCCGACTCCGTCGTCACCGGCTTGGCTTCGCCTTTCAACGCCGCCATCACTGCGTGCCATGACAAAATCGCGCATTTCACGCGCGCCGGATATTTGTGGACGCCCGCAAACACGGCAAGCTTGCCGACATCGCCCAAAACTTTTCCGCTCGTCACCATTTCGTGAACCTGTCCGAACATTTTTTCCACGTCGGATTTCGTTTTGCCCTTCGCAAATTCCGTGAGCAACGACGCCGACGCCTTGGAAATGCAGCACCCCGAACCGGTGAAGCTGATGTCGGAAATTTTTTCGCCTTCCATCGCAAGGAACAATTTCAATTGGTCGCCGCAAATCGGATTGCGCCCTTGCGCGGAGCAGGTCGCCTGCGGCAGTTCGTGGAAATTGCGCGGCTTCTTGCAGTGGTCAAGAATGACCTGCTGATAAAGGTCGTTGATGTCGTCGAACATGATTCAATCTTGTTTTTATCCACAGATTACGCGGATTACACAGATTTCAAAAAATGCTTTCTGCGAAAATCTGCGACATCTGTGGTTAAAATTATTTCGCGGCTAAATGATGATTCGCTTCGAGCCGGTCCCAAACCAATTTATCCAATTCCTCGCGCACGGCAGCGCATTTCACGCGTTCAACAATCTCGCCGGCAAACGCATGGATCAACATCCGTCGCGCCGTGTCCTCGCCAATGCCGCGGGCGCGCAGATAAAAAATGCTTTCGTCGTTCAATTGTCCAATCGTTGCGCCGTGCGTGCATTTCACGTCGTCAGCGTAAATCTCCAATTGCGGCTTCGTGTCCGCCGTCGCGTCGTCCGAAAGTAAAAGATTTTTGTTCGTCTGCTTCGCGTCGGTTTTTTGCGCAATCGGATGGACATAAATGCGACCATGAAAAACGCCTTTGGATTTGTCGTCGAGAATTCCGTTGAAATACTCGTGGCTCGCGCAATGCGGCTGCGCGTGCTCGACAATCATGTGATGGTCGGCAAGTTGTTCGCCGCGCGTCAAATAAAGTCCGTTCAAAATACATTCAAGGCCTTCACCCGCGAGTTTCGTGCGGATGTTCGTGCGCGACAGTTTTGCGCCGAGCGCGAACGAATGGACGGTGACATTGCTTGCGCGGCCAAATTCGCCCGCGATTGTCGCGATGTGAAATGCGCTTGTTGCTTCGTCTTGCAACTTGATGTGTTCGACGCGCGCATTGTCGCCTGCAAGAATTTCCGTCACCGCATTTGTGAAATACGCGACGTTGCCCGTGCTGATATAACTTTCCACGACGGTCAATTTGCTGTTCGCCTCGGCGATGATGAGATTGCGCGGCAGAATCACTTCGCCGGAATTTTTCGCGGAAGAAATGTAAATCAACTGCACCGGTTCGGCGACTTCGACACCTTTTGGAACAAATATAAAAGCGCCGTCGGTGAAAAACGCCTGATTCAGCGCGGCAAAAGAATTGTCGTTCGTCCGTGCATATTTGCCGAGATGCTTTTCGATGAGCGCGGAATCCTTCGCGAGCGCTGCGGAAAGATTTTCAATCCGCACGCCACCGGCAACCGGCTTGATGCTGGAAAGTTTCGCGCAAAAAAATCCGTTCACGAACACGAGCCGATGGCCGTACAATTTTGTAAAGGCCGATTCATCAATCAACTTTGATTCCGCGCCGTTCACGGAAACTTCTTTGGCCAGTTGAAAATTCAATTTGGCAATCGGCGCGACGTTGGTGAAGCGCCAATCCTCATCGCTCAATTTTGGAAAACCCTGGTCGGCAAAACTGGCGATCCCGGCTTTGCGGATCGGCGCGAGCCATTTCGGCTGCGACGGTGTGGGTTCAAGCTGCGAAAATTTTCCGACCAACAGTTCCGTTCCGTTGTTTGCTTTTTGCGTCATAGTCAACTTTCTATCGAACGAACAGTTTTCCATGCAATCAACTTTCGTGCAAGTCTGGAGCGCACTTGTTTTCGGATGCGAAGCTGGCATTTTGTCTGCCCATGCTTTCGCAAGACACAATTTTGGACGCGCTGAAGTCGGTCAAGTATCCCGGCTATTCGCGCGACATCGTTTCGTTCGGCCTTGTCAAAGAAATCTCCGCTGCGAACGGCGCGGTGAGCGTCACGATGCAATTGACCTCGCCGAATCCCGAGGCCGCGCAGCAGATCAAAATTGAAAGCGAGCGCGTCCTGAAAAATCTTCCCGGCGTAAATCACGTTCACGTCGAAGTGCGGCAACCTGCCGCCGGATCAGCCGCGCCGACGAATCCATTCGCAAATCAAAATAAAGTTTCCGGCGTGAAACGAATCATCGCAATCGCCAGCGGCAAGGGCGGCGTTGGCAAATCCACTTGCTCGGTGAATCTCGCGTGCGCGCTGACGCATCTTGGTGCAAAAGTCGGTTTGCTCGATTGCGATATTTACGGGCCGAGCATTCCGCTGATGATGGGCGTTCACGAAAAACCGACCGTCAACGAAGCCGAACGTCTCGTGCCGCCGTCCAATCACGGCGTGAAGGTGATGAGCATCGGGCTGCTCGTCACGGACGACCAGCCGGTGATCTGGCGTGGGCCGATGATCACGAAAACCATCCAGCAATTTCTCCTCGCCGTCGAGTGGGGCGATCTGGATTTTCTGCTCGTGGATCTGCCGCCCGGCACCGGCGACGCGCAGCTTTCGCTCTGCCAGACCGTGCCGCTCGACGGCGGCGTCATCATCAGCACGCCGCAGGAAGCGTCGCTCGGCGTCGTGCGCAAAGGCATCGCGATGTTCCGCAAAGTGAATGTGCCGATCCTCGGCATCGTGGAAAACATGAGTTACTTCACCACGCCGAACGGCGAGCGCGTGGAAATTTTCGGCCACGGCGGCGGCAAGGAAGAGGCCGCGCGGCAAAATGTTCCGTTCCTCGGCGAAGTGCCGATCTTCACGGAAATCCGCGAAGGCGGCGACCGTGGAATGCCGATTGTAGTTTCCACGCCGAACCACGCGGCGGGCAACGCGTTCATTCAAATCGCGGAAACGCTGCGGAAAAATCTGAAATGAACCTCTTTGCAAAACAACAAGTCGGCGTAGCGGCGTGTCGGCAGACCGCCGCATTTGTTCAAGAAGGTGAATTGTCCGGCTTTCTGCCGAAAGCCGCTACGCACAGATTGAACACAGATAAAAATAGTCTGGCGTTCACGCTGGTTGAACTGCTGGTGGTCATTGCCATCATCGCAATTCTTGCCGCGCTTTTGCTGGCAGCGGTTTCTCAAGCGAAAGGAAAAGCGCAGCGGGTTCAGTGCATAAATAATGTGCGTCAACTTGGGGTTGGATTACAGGCATTCATCACAGACAACAGTGTTTACCCTTTGTTTGCGAATTCAGATTTTTCCAGTTATCCAGAACACATGAAACTTTGGATGATGACTTTGCAACAAACAGAACTTTCAGTGTCCGCAAATTCTACAAATCGAATTTCGTTTATAAAATGGGCGGGGCAAGGTGTTTGGAAATGTCCTTCCGTTAACAAGCCGGCCTATGCCAAAGGACTCGGAACATTTTTAAGTTATGGCTACAATGGTTATGGGATGACAACTAAAATGGATACAAACTCGCTTGGGCTAGGCGGACATTATCAACCAAGTTCGTTTAATCCAGTCAGTCCCAAATCGCCAGCACCACCTGTCAGGGAATCAGAAGTCATAGCTCCAAGTGAGATGATGGCGATAGGCGATAGTTTTTACGGCGATTATGGGGACGTGAACATCATCGAAGACGGAGGACATGCTATCGGGCGAACCAGTGGAATGGGTGGAATTTTGAACGCAAGCATGATTAACGAAATACAGTATCATACAGTATCATCTGGGTGGCACCAAACGCCACCAAGGCAAAGCCAACGTGGTCTTTTGCGACGGCCACGTCGAATCGCCGACGCTGCAATTTCTTTTTGCAGACACCAGCGACGCCGCCTTGTCCCGCTGGAACCGCGACCATTTGCCGCACCGCGAAAAACTTTCGCCGTAAATTTCACGTCCCCAAAAAGCTGTGGAGCAGCGCACGATAGTAGCCCACAGCGTGAGCTGTGGGTAAAAGCGCCCAACGGAAAAAGCTCCGGCAGGAGCGACAGAAAAATCACGCCGCGCAAAACATTTCTTTCGCCCCATCCGGGGCTTGATTCATTTGACAACCAAACCCACGGTTTCACCGTGGGCTACTTTCTTTCGCGCCAGCCGGCGCTAAAACATTTATTCGCGGACGTTTTTGTTGGGCATTCCGGCGGTTCACATTTCTGTTGCAATTTTGTCGGCGAAGTTTAACTTTCCGTCACAGGCAACCTATGTCGAACGATAGAAAAGAGTCATCGTCGGCGAACGATTTGTTAAAGAATTCCTCGCTTTATCGCGAATTTCAGGCGGAGCGCGAGGAAATCCTCCGGCACAAGTGGATCGAGTCCGAAAAAGCCGGATGCGACATCGGCTTTGAGCAGGCGCTGACGGATTGGATCATCAAGCACCGCGCAAGCTGGCGCAAAGCGCGTCACGCCAGCGCAACAAATTGAATCGAATCGCTCCTTTAACGCAGCCCTGCGAGGCCGCGAAGGAAAATGAAAACGAAACGCATACCGCGAATCGCCTCCGCACACCGGCGGGGTTGGTTCGCGATTTTTTATGCCTGAATCCACCGTCATCCTCGATGCGAACGCGATTGCCCGCGCGCTCACGCGCATCGCGCACGAAATCGCCGAGCGGAATGAAAATTCCGCCGAGGTCGTGCTGGTCGGCATTCCCGAAGGCGGCGTGCCGCTCGCGCAACGGCTCGGAAAAATTCTCTCTGAAATTTGGAAAATTTCCGTGCCGATTGGCAGCCTCGACGTTTCCATGCACCGCGACGATCTGGACCAACGCGCCGCGCCGAAAATTCATCCGACGGAAATTCCTTTCGACGTGAACGGCAAAACCGTCGTGCTCGTGGATGACGTGCTGTTCAGCGGGCGAACGATTCGCGCGGCGCTGGACGCGCTGAACGATTTTGGACGACCGAAGAAAATTCAATTGGCGGTGCTGGTTGACCGCGGCCATCGCGAATTGCCGATTAAGGCGGATTTCGTTGGCAAAAATGTTCCGACCGCGCCGGACGAAAAAATTATTGTCCGCGAAAACGAAGTAACGCTGGAACGAAAATGAGCTGGACAAAAAAACATCTGCTCGACATCGAATCGCTCACGGCGGACGAAATTATCACCGTGCTCGACACGGCCAAGGCATTCAAGGCCGTCGGCGAGCGCGCGATCAAAAAAGTTCCGGCGTTGCGCGGCAAGACCGTCGTCAACCTGTTTATCGAGCCGTCAACGCGCACGCGCATCAGCTTCGAGCTGGCCGCGCAACGGTTGACCGCCGACATCGTGAATTTTTCCGCCGACGTGTCGTCATTCAAAAAAGGCGAGACGTTGAAAGACACCGCGAAAAATTTGGAAGCGCTCAACGCTGATTTCATCGTCATCCGCCACAGCGCGAGCGGCGCGCCGCATTTTCTGTCGCGCGTCGTCAACGCCAGCATCATCAACGCCGGCGACGGCGCGCACGAACATCCGACGCAGGCGCTGCTCGACGCGTTCACCATCCGCGAACACAAGGGAAAAATTACCGGGCTGAACGTCACGATTCTTGGCGACATCCTTTACAGCCGCGTCGCGCGCTCGAACATCTGGGCGCTCACGAAGCTCGGCGCGAAGGTGACGCTGTGCGGACCGTCCACGCTCGTGCCGAAGACGTTCGAGCAAATGGGCTGCCGCGTGACGCACAATGTTGACGAAGCGATCCGCGACGCGGACATCATCCACCTGCTCCGCATCCAACACGAGCGCCAGCGCAAGACGATGTTTCCGAGCATCGGCGAATACACGAATTTGTTCGGCCTCAACAAAGCGCGCCTTGCCAAAACAAAACCCGACGCGCTCATCATGCATCCGGGCCCGATCAATCGCGGCGTGGAGATTGACAGTGAAATCGCCGATTGCGCCCGCTCGCTGATTTTAGAACAAGTCACAAACGGCCTCGCCGTGCGCATGGCGGTTTTATTTTTGCTGAACGGCGGCGAAGGTCCGGGTGAAGTAATTGGTTGAAATGTCAAAGCATTGAAACGAAATCATTTCTTCTTCCACGGCCAGAGAATTTGGAATGCGCCGAAAATCACCAAGGCGACGCCGGCGATGTGAAAATAAGTCACGCGGTCGGTCGGCGCGCCGGTGAACGCCTGTTGCACTTGCGAGCCGATGGAATTTGCCATGTCGCGCGCCCACACGAGCAGCATGATGCCGATGACCAGAGCGATGATCCCGATTATTCTTTGCATAATTATTTTTGACAATCCGCGCCTTGACGCTGAACTTTCAGGCCAACCGTAACAAGGCCGATGCCTGACGCCAACCAAGAATTACCTCTCGTTCTTCCCGCAACTCCGTTATATTGGCCAAAGTCGCGAGACATTACATGACACCAAAATTATTTAAAGAACTCGGCCTGTCCGAAGATTTGCTCAAGGCGATTGATAAACTCGGCTTTGAACAAGCCTCGCCGATTCAGGCGGAGGCGATTCCGATTCTGATGCAGGGCAAAGACGTCGTCGGCCAATCGCAGACCGGCTCGGGCAAGACTGCTGCGTTCGGAATTCCCGCCGTGGAAAAAGTGGATGTGTCGAAACGCGTCACGCAAGTGCTCATCCTTTGCCCCACGCGCGAACTCGCCGTGCAGGTTTCCGAGGAGGTTCACAAGCTCGCTTTTTTCAAGACCGGCTTGCGGGCGCTGCCGATTTACGGCGGCCAATCTTACGACCGCCAGCTTTTCGGTCTGCGACAGGGCGCGCACATCGTCATCGGCACGCCGGGGCGCGTGATGGATCATATGCGCCGAGGCACGCTCAAACTCGACGCGCTCAAGATGGTCATCCTCGATGAAGTGGACGTGATGCTCAACATGGGTTTTCGCGACGACATCGAATTGATTCTTCAAGCCACGCCCAAGGAACGGCAGACGGTTTTTTTCTCGGCGACGATTCCGCGACCGATCCAGCAACTCATCGAAAAATATTCACGCGACCCGCAGCAGGTCCGCATCGAGCAAAAGGCTCTGACCGTGCCGACGGTCGAGCAGGTTTATTATGAAGTGGACCGCCGTTACAAAATTGAACTGCTCACGCGGCTGATTGACATCCACGACCTGAAGCTCGGAATTATTTTCTGCAACACCAAGCGCATGGTGGACGACCTCGTGGACCATCTTGAAGCGCAAGGTTACATGGCCGACCGTTTGCACGGCGACATGACGCAGGTGCAACGCGACCGCGTGATGAACAAGTTCCGCAAGTCCGGCCTGGAATTTCTCGTGGCGACGGACATCGCGGCGCGCGGCATTGACGTGGACGACGTGCAAGTGGTTTTCAATTACGATCTGCCCTACGACGTGGAAGATTATGTGCATCGCATCGGTCGCACCGGACGCGCCGGACGCAGCGGACGCGCGATTTCGTTCGTCGCCGGACGCGAGATGTTTCAAATCTACAACATCGAGCGCTTCACGAAGACGAAGATTCAACGCGGCAAACCGCCGACCGTCGGTGAAGTGGAAGACGCCCGCGCGAATGTATTTCTCGACAAACTCCGCGCGACATTGCAAAGCACCGATTTCAAACGGCAGGATCATCTTGTTGAACGTCTGCTGGAAGAAGGTTTCAGTTCCACCGACATCGCATCCGCGTTGCTGCATCATTTGCAAAGCGGCGACGCTGCGCCGGTCGCAAAACCAGCGCGCGAGGAAGAATATTCCCGTCCGGAACGAGTTGAGCGTCCATCACGATTTGACAATCGCCGCGACGAACGTCCGCGTCGTGAAGCGCCAATTATGAAACCGGCGATTGCTCCGGCCCGGCCCGTTCCAAAAGCTTCCGCGCCCGCGAAAGAAATAAAAATTCCGCAACCGGAAATCAAACCGCCTGATACTGGTAGGAGTCGAGGCGCCGAGACTCAAATCGAAAAGAAATTAGAGACTCCTCACGTCGTCTCCCACAAATCCGAACCGCCAAAAACTTTTTCCGACGAAGAAATTCTTAAGTCAGTGAAAGCACCCGCGCCTGCTCCGCTAAAATCTCAAGGCGACAAATTGGCCGGTGCAATTGCTAAACCAAAAACGAGTCGTCGCACGCCCGACGGCCAGACCCGCTTGTGGATGAATGTCGGTGAAGAAATGGACGTCAAGCCGATTGATGTCGTCAACACGATCGCAGGCGAAACCGGATTGCCGGGAAAAGTCGTCGGCCTGGTGGATGTCCGCGAAAAGCATTTGTTTGTGGACGTTGCATCCGAACATGTGAACGCCATCATTTCCAAACTGAATCGCAGCGAGATGAAAAGTCACAAATTGAAAGTCAAAGTGGCGTAAGGGAGCGCGGCTGGTTTAGCGCCGGAGGCGCGGAAGATAGTAGCCCACGGTGAAACCGTGGGTTGAATCGTCAAAAAAAATTCAAGCTCCGGGAGGAGCGGCAGAAATTTTCTATCGCCCCATCTGGGGCTTGATTTGTTTTGTCGGCTGACCCACGGCTGACCGCCATGGGCTACTATCGAACGCCGCTCCGGCGGCTAAAACGGATTTTTCTGACAATTACTATTTTTCCGATTGGACTTTGATCGCTTCCAACTCTTCCCATCGCGCGTAAAGTTTTGTGATATTGAGTTTCGCGGCGTCCAGTTCGTCGGTGAGTTGGTTCACTTGCGCGGCGTGTTTGCGGAAAAATTCCGGGTCGGCGAACAAACCTTCGATGCGCGCGACTTCGGCTTCGACGGCGTGGATTTGTGCTTCGATGCCTTCGAGTTCGCGAGTTTCTTTGAACGAAAGTTTAGGCGCTTTGATTTTCGGCTTCGCGGCTTCGCGGGCAAGCGCTTCTGATTTATTGGTTGCGAGAATTGCGGCGCTCTGCCGAGACGCCGCTGCTTCCGCTTTCTTTTTCTTCTCCAGATAATAATCGTAGTCGCCAACGCTGTGATGGATTTTGCCGTCGCCTTCAAATGCGAGAATGTCCGTGCAAACGCGATTGAGAAAATAGCGGTCATGGCTGACGACAAGCACCACGCCTGGAAACGCAATCAACGCTTCCTCCAGCACGCGCAATGTCGGCAGATCCAAATCATTTGTAGGTTCGTCGAGAATCAGAAAATTTCCGCCGCTTTTCAAAATTCGCGCGAGCAGGAGCCGGCTGCGTTCGCCGCCGCTCAATTTTTTCACGAGCGTCAGGATGCGGTCGTCGGAAAAAAGAAACCGTTTGAGATACGAGCGCACGGAAAGTTTCGCGTCGCCCCATTGCACGAATTCCGTGCCGTCGGCGACTTCATCCATCACCGTGCGTTCTTCGTTCAGTTGCAGACGGCCTTGATCCACATAATTGAATTTCGTGAGCTGGCCGGTTTTCACCGTGCCTTCGGTCGGCGGCAACTGGCCGATGATGGCCTTGAGCAACGTAGTTTTGCCGAGACCGTTCCGTCCGCAAACGCCGATGCGCTGGCCGTTCGCAAAACCAAAAGTGAAACCGGAAAATAATTTTTTCCCGCCGATGGTCATGCCCAAATCGGCAACATCCACCGTGCGATTGCCGAGTTGCGGCGGCGGTGGAATGCAAAGCTCCACGTCTTCCTCAATCACCGGGCCGGATTTCGCCGCTTCATCGTAGTAACGCTCGAAGCGATCCTTTTGCTTGCTGCGTTGCGCGCGCGGGCCTTGACGCACCCACGCGAGTTCCTTTTTCAGAAACATCTGGCGCTTGTGTTCAACGGTCGCGTCGGCGGACTGGCGTTCGGCTTTCGCGAGCAGGTATTCGGTGTAGTTGCCGTCGTGCGAAAAGAATTTTCCGTCGGACAATTCAATCATGCGCTTCACGACGCGGTCGAGAAAATAACGGTCGTGCGTGACGACGAGAAACGTGCCGTGAAATTCCTCGAGAAATTCCGCGAGCCACTCGATGGATTCCGGGTCGAGATGGTTCGTCGGCTCGTCGAGAATCAGAAAATCGGGCAGCGACACGATCGCGCGGCACATGGCGACGCGGCGTTTTTCGCCGCCGGAAAACGTTTCGATGCGGCGGTCGCCGGCGGGGCAATTCAAGTGCGCCATCGCGATCTCGATGCGCGTGTCGAGCGTCCAGCCTTCGAGCGACTGGATGCGATGCTCCAAAAATTCGTGGCGCTTCGAGTCGTGCGGCAACGATTCAAATTCCGCGATCAGATCCAGCACCGGCTTCGCGCCGTCGCGGATATTTTCTTCCACGGTCTTCGTGGCATCGAGCATGAAATCCTGCGGCAGATAACTCACGACGAGATCGCGCTGCCGCGAAACTTCGCCGCTGTCAGGCGATTGCAATCCGGCGAGAATGCGCAGGAACGTCGTCTTGCCCGCGCCGTTGCGGCCGACGAGACCGAGGCGTTCGCCTTCCTGAATGCCGAGCGTCGTGGCGTCGAGGATGGCGCGGTCGCCGTAGCGAACGGTGATTTCAGAGGCGGAAATGATGGTGGGCATTGCGGAATTTATGATTTGCGATTTATGATTTACGAATTGCCACAGTGGAATGTCGGCAAAACAATTTCGCGTGAATTCTTTTTTTGCGTTACGAAGCGATGGTCTCCACCAGATTTTCTTCAAGCGCGTGCGCCGACAAATGTGTGTCCAGCGTGACCAGCCGGCCTTTGTTTTTTCGCGCGACTTCGACGAGCCACGCGTCGTTGACCTGTTGATGTCCCAAAGCGCGCAGATAAATCGCGGGCGAATCTGCGGCGGGAGAATTCCAAAAACGATGCGCCGTATGCCGCGTCCATTGTTGGAGCAACGCGGCGGCGTCCTGCGGCGAAACCGCGTCGCGCGAATAAGCCGGGTTGGACGAAAGCCGGACGAATCCAAGCTGCGTGAAGGCGCACGTCGCCCAGCCGCACTTCGCGTGCGCGGCAAACCACGCGTGCGCTTTTGCATGATGCTGATGATTCGGCCACGCCAGCGCCAGCAGCACGTTCGTGTCGAGAAGCGGAAGTTTCACGTCGCGTCCTCGTCTAGCAACGCCTTTGCCCGGCTGCTGGGAATCACCGGCGCGTTCCCTTGGACTTTGAAAACTGGCAGGCCGTTTTTACTGGCCGTGTCCGCCGACGCGCGCAACCCGCGCCGCGCCAATTGCGAGATGACTTCGCCAAGCTTTTTGCCCGAAGCACGCGCCTGCGCCTGCGCCGCTTCAAAAATGTCATTGTCCACCGTGATGGTCGTTCTCATACGCAGATACTCTGATACACTGATACAGTAATGTCAAATTTCATTCCTTCGCCGTTTGCACAGGCACAGCCGAAAGCGGTGTGTTTTTATTCGTCTCGCCGAAATAGTTGGCCGACCACTCGTTTTGAAACAGCACGACGGGATTTTTGCCGATGTCGTAGGCGAGGCGCGCGCCCGTCGGGAGCGAAAGCGTGTCGAGCTCTTCTTCCGTGATGTCGGTCGGCAGCCAGCGGACGACGCTCCACGGCGCGGCTTCGAGGCGGGATTCCGCGCCGTATTCGCTTTCGAGCCGGAATTGCACGACTTCAAATTGCAGCGGGCCGACGGCGGCGAGCAGCGGCGTTTTGATGGACGAGTTGCGCAGATACAACGCCTGAATGACGCCTTCCTGCAACAACTGGTCGAGGCCCTGGCGGAATTGTTTGTATTTTCCGGTGTTCGGATTGTGCAGATATGAAAACGCCTCGGGCGTGAAGCGCGGGATCTCCTTGTAGAGAATTTTTGGATCAGTCGTGAGCGTGTCGCCGATGCCAAAGCTGTCGTGGCCGACGAGGCCGATGACGTCGCCGGGATACGCTTCGTCCACGGTTTCGCGTTCGTTGCCGAACAGTTTGTGCGAACTGGAAAGACGAACTTTTTTCTCCGACCGCGAGTGATGCACGGTCATATCGCGGTCGAATTTGCCCGAGCAAACGCGAATGAACGCGATGCGGTCGCGATGCTTCGGATCCATGTTCGCCTGAATCTTGAAGATGAAACCGCTGAACGCCGGATTTTCCGGCGCGATCTCGATGCCGCCCATCACGCGCGATTTCGGCGCGGGCGAATGTTTCAGGAAACCATCGAGCAAAAGCTGCACGCCGAAATTATTCACGCCGCTGCCGAAAAATACCGGCGTCGTTTTGCCCGCGAGCACGGCGGCTTCATCGAACGATTCACCGGCGAGTTCGAGCATTTCCAATTCTTCGAGCGTTTTGCTGAATTCAGCTTCGCTCAAATTCCCGCGCACTTCCGGGTCGTGCAATCCGCCGACGACAACGGGCGCGCGGAATTTGCCGCCGACGGTGCGCTCGAACAAATGCATCAATTGCGTCTGCCGGTCGAACACACCCTGAAATTCAAAACCGTTACCGATGGGCCAGTTCACAGGAAACGCACCGATGCCCAGCACACGCTCCAGTTCGTCAATCAGTTCCAATGGATTTTTCATCGGGCGATCGCACTTGTTCATGAACGTGAAGATCGGCACGCCGCGCTGACGGCAGACCTCAAACAGCTTGCGTGTCTGCGGCTCGATGCCTTTGGCGGAATCAATGACCATCACCACCGCATCCACGGCGGTCAGCACGCGATAAGTGTCTTCGGAAAAATCCTTGTGGCCGGGCGTGTCGAGCAGGTTGAGGCGATAGCCATCGTAGTCAAATTGCAGAACCGTCGAGCTGATGGAGATGCCGCGCTTTTTTTCCAACTCCATCCAGTCGCTCGTCGTCGCGCGCTGATTTTTGCGCGCGGTGACGGAGCCGGCGAGTTGCACCGCGCCGCCGTAAAGCAGCAGCTTCTCCGTCAACGTGGTTTTGCCCGCGTCGGGATGCGAAATGATGGCGAACGTGCGCCGCCGCTGGATTTCTTTGGTTATTTCCACAACAGAGCCGCGCAAGATAACAGAACAACCGGCAGGAACAAGCGGAGCTTTTGCGGATGTTGAATCGGATGGGAATCTGTAAGTTAACCGAGATGAGTAAAATTATTTTGTGATTCTAATTTTTACAGAATTGGAGCGAAAGAGTTCCGCATGGTCGAATTTTTTGTAAAACTCCTGCGCAGAAGTGGATGCAGGCGCGATAAAACTTTTGTAAAAAATTACCTGCACATAATAATCGCCGGGCGCAGAATTGGAGATGTTGGCATTTAATGTTGCGCCGACGTAGCACAAAGAAGAAATGCGAGTCCAATCATTTGCTCCAACCATTCTTTGAGAGCCGCCTTCAAATTCGATAAGATCGCCGAGATATTTTTTATCATTGTCGTAAATTGCCAGTTGTGCTGGCAATGGAATCAATCTGTCGAAAAATGGATTGTAAAAATAATCGCCACCACTGTTGTTGAAAAATTTGACATCAATGGAAAACAGTTGGCCAGACTGAATCGTTGTCTTTTCAATGGTCAATGTTGAGTAGCCGCGAAATGAGCCTGAATCCAAATCGTGTTTCTCGACGAACGGAAAGTTGTCGCTACCAAAGACAGTTACAGTTCCAACGACGAAAAACGGCAATAGAAAAATAATAAAAACTGTTCGCGATATGTTTCTATTCATGCTTGGAAGTTAAACTTTCAATTTTCATTTGTCCAAATTGAATTTTCTTAAATTTCCCCACAAGAATTTCGTGCCATTTCCCGGAATTCCTGTCTTTATTTCCGCATGAACATTCAAGTGGCGGAGCTTTCGACGCAGCGAACTCAAGGCAACGAAAAATAATCCGCGCCTTGATAATTTGTCGAAATCGTTATCCTCCCAACGACGCAGAATCGGTCACGTCGCCTTTGTTGAAATCCACATATTCCTCGGTCAAATCGCAGGCATACATCACCGCGCTTGCTTTGCCGAGATTCAAATTGATATGCAATTCAAATTCTTTCGGTGCAACGGCCGCGCACAATTCCTTGAATGTCACCTTCGTTGGCTGGCCGCGCTTCAAACTCCAAAGAATTTTTTTGCCGCCGCTCGAGCTGTAACCGATGTCCACTTTTCCCTCGACAATTTTCGCGGACGAATAACCGAGTGCGTCAATGATGCGGCCCCAATTCGGATCGCCGCCGTGCCAGCTTGTTTTCACCAGCGCGCTGTTTGCCACGGCGCGCGCAGCAGCATCGGCGTCTCGGACCGTTTTCGCGTCGTTGACCCGCACGGTCACGACGCGATGAACGCCTTCGCCATCGCGCACAATCATTTTTGCCAATTCCAAACAAACATGGTTTAGTGCGCTCTGAAAAATTCTGAATTCTGAATTCTGGCTTCTGACTTCTGCATTTCCCGCCAATCCATTCGCCAAAACCAGCACCGTGTCGTTTGTGCTCATGTCGCCGTCCACGGTGATGCGATTAAAACTTTGCGCGACGGCTTCGTTCAGCGCGATTTGCAAAACTTTCGCGTCAATCGCCGCATCCGTCGTGATGAAACAAAGCATCGTCGCGTGCAATCCGCCGTGCGGCAACGTCGCCGGACGCGCGCCAGTCGGCGACATTCCCGGCTGAATCATGCCCGCGCCTTTGCAGATGCCGCCAATGCGAACCATTTTTCCGCCGAGCAAAAATTCAACCGCGATTTGTTTTGGCCGCGTATCGCTGGTCATGATTGCTTCGGCGGCGTGATTCGCATTTTCGATTTCGCTGCCGAGCAATTTTGTTGTTTCAACAATTCCACGCTTCACATTTTCCATCGGCATCGTGACGCCGATGCGCCCGGTCGAACCGACGAGAGCCGAGCCTTTCGAAAAATTCAACGCGCGCTCGGTGAACGAAACCATTTCGCGCGCGTCAGCCATGCCTTGATTGCCGGTGCAGGCATTTGCATTTCCAGAATTCACCACCACGACTTGCGCCATTCCCCCTTTCACGCGTTCGACGCAAACTTTCACCGGCGCGGCGCAAATCTGGTTTGTCGTGAACATTCCGGCGACGGTCGCGGGCGTTTTGGAAACGATGAGCGCGAGGTCGCGTTTTTGCCCTTTGTTCGAGCCTTTGCCCGTGCCGAGTTTTTTGATGTCGCAAAAAACGCCGCCGGCCAGAAAGCCTTTTGGCGCGACGACAGAGCCGGGAATTTCTTTGAATGAATTTTTCATTTCTGTTAGCGGCGAGAATTTGAATCGAACATGATCAATTTTCAAACTTTTATCGCATCAATTTCCAGCCGCACCATTTTGACATGAACTTTTCCATTTGCGTCCGGCGGATGTTTGGCGATGTAACGTTGCGTGACGGCGGCAATAAATTCTTCACGCACATTTTCCGGCACGCGTTGGACGTAAGGAATCCACGTCGTGCGCAGCCACGCGGTAAAGCCTTCCGCGCCGTCGTAAGTCGCGTCTTTCGGCACGAGTTTCAGGCTTTCAATTCTGAAACCAAATCTTGGCAACCATTTTTCATAATCGTCCGGCGCATGGAAAAAATAGGGTTTTGGCGTTTTTCGAAAAAATTCGCACCAGCGTTTCAACCGCATTTCCGGCCGCAACGCGAGAAAGACATCCTGCGCATTGCCTTTGCCGCCGCAGGAAACAACTAATCGCCCGCCGGTTTTCAAAACGGAAGCCGCGCCGCGCAGAATCGCCTGATGGTCGTCCACCCAGTGCAACGCCGCGTTGGAAAAAACGAGGTCGAATTGCCGCTCGAATTTGATTTTGCGCGCGTCCATTGTGCGAAATCGCACGTTTGGAAATTTGCCCGGCGAAAAAGTCTTTTTGGCGAACTCGATCATTTGCGGCGAATCGTCAATGCCTGTCGCCGAACCGTCTGGAACTGCGCGCGCAATTTCCGCCGTCACTTTGCCGTCGCCGCAGCCGACATCAAGGAGATGCTCATCGCCGCGCAAATTGAGTTTGGCGATCAATTCGCGCGCCCAGGTTTGTTGTACGGAGGAATTGGCGGCGTAATCCGCCGGATTCCATTTTGTCGGCTGGATAAATTTTTCTGCGGCGGATTTTTGGGATTGCAGGCGGTTTGTCATCACAGGAGGAATTTTGCGAGATTGAAATAAAACAAAAGCGTGATAACGTCGGCGATCGCGAGCGTGAGCGGGCCGGCGGCGATTTTCGGATCGAGCTTCAGCGCGTGAAGCAAAGTCGGCACGCTCAATCCGGCGACGCATGCCGCCAAAAGGCAAAACGTAACGCTCGCGCCGATGACGAACGCAGCCATTTGGGTATGTTGCCAGATCAAAACAATCAATCCCACGACGAGACCGCACGCGCCGCCGAGCAGCAGGGCGGTGAATGTTTCACGCCATAACGTCAGCAAATACCAGCGACGCGTGGGCTTGTTCGTCCGCAACGCCTGGATCGTCACCGTCATGGACTGGATGCTGACGCTTTCGCCAAGACCCAAAATCATTGTGAGGAAAAATGCGATGACGAGGCTTTTTTCCAAAGTCAGTTTGTAAGCTCCCGCCAGAAACGCGCAAAATGTTCCGCTGACAATCGTCGTGATCAACCACGGAAACCGGATGCGGAACGCGCGCCACGGCGAGGCGTCCCGCACTTGCGAAACATGAAAGCCGAGCGTTTCAAAAACTTCCGTCATCTGTTCGCGTTCGGCGATGTCAAAAACTTCTTCCGTGAATAGGCCGACGTCCACAAGTCCCACCACGCGCCGTTTCTCGTCAATCACCGGAAAGGCAAAAAATTTATGGAGCACGAAAACTTCGCAAGCATCCATCACGGTCGCCGTGTGCGGGATGGCGATGACGTTGCGTATCATCAACTCCGACAGCGGCAGTTCCAGCGCGGCCATGAGCAACCGTCGCGTCGGCACGACCCCGACGAGTTGTTCGGCGTCATCAACGACGTAGAAATAAACGATTTTTTCGCCGACGCCACGTTGACGGATGGAAGCCAGCGCCTGCTCGACGGTGAGATTCTGGTTGAGTGTGGCGAAATCCTTCCGCGCGAACCGCATCACCGGCTCGTTCAAATGTTCGATGGGAGGTTTGACTTGCATGAATCAAATCAGTCCGGCGGTTTCTTGAAAACTGCAGACGATGTTCATGCTTTGCACGGCCTGGCCGCTCGCGCCTTTCACCAGATTGTCCTCGGCACTCATCACGATGAGCCGCCCGGTTCGTGAATCCAATCGCCATGCGATTTCGATGACGTTCGTGCCGTTGACATTTTTTGTGTCCGGCAAATTTTTTCCGTCGAGCAACCGAACGAAAGGCTCTTTGCCGTAAGCTTTGGCGTAACACGCGGAAATTTTTTCGTTCAACGAATTCATTTCCGCCGCCGTTGAAAAATGTTTTTCCGGCGCGAGATATAGCGTCGTCAAAATGCCGCGATTGACCGGAATCAAATGCGGCGTGAATTGAATCGTCACTGGCGCTTTTGCCGCGAACGAAAGTTCCTGTTCAATTTCCGACAAATGCCGGTGCTTCGGCACGCCGTAAGGCCGGACGCTTTCGTTGCATTCGCAAAAGAGATAATCCAACTCGGCTTTTCTCCCCGCGCCGCTGATGCCGCTCAAAGAGTCGGCGATGATGCCGGTTGATTTAATCAAACCCGCTTTCAGCAGCGGAATGATTGGCAGCAAAATGCTCGTCGGGTAACAACCCGGCGATGCGATGAGCAACGATTTTTTGATTTGTTCCCGATAAATTTCCGGCAAACCGTAAATGGATTTTTTCAGCAAATCCGGCGCGGGATGATCGTGCGCGTAAAATTCTTTGTAAACATCCGCGTCCTTGAGCCGGAAGTCCGCGCTCAAATCAATAACGATTGCGCCTGCATTCAGCAATGGCACTGCGTATTCGGCGGCGACACCGTGCGGCAGCGCGAGAAAAACCACGTCGGCTTGCTTCGCCAGAACTTCGACGTTCGGCTCGCTGAACCGGATGGTTTTTGATTTCGGATGGCTGGCGAATTTCGGAAACACTTGCGCCAGCGTTTGCCCGGCATTTTGGCGCGAGGTCACGGCGACCAGTTCCGCATGCGGATGGTTCAAGAGCAACTGCACCAAAACTTCGCCGGAATATCCCGACGCGCCGATGACGGCGACCTTTTTCGTTTTCATTTCAAAAATTTTAACCGCGAACTGCGCGAACTACACGAAAAATTCTTCGGTGGGGCGAGCGTCCTCGCGAGCCGAAACTTTTTGCCAAATAAAAAACCCGCCGACTTGCGCCAGCGGGCTTGGAAACTTTCCGATGCGATCAACGTTTCGAGAATTGGAAACGTTTGCGCGCGCCGGGCTGGCCGTATTTCTTGCGCTCACGCATACGCGGATCGCGCGTGAGAAAGCCTTCAGCTTTCAACGCACCGCGCAAGTTCGCATCAAATTTCAACAGCGCACGCGAAATGCCGTGGCGAACCGCGCCGGCCTGGCCGTTCGGCCCGCCGCCAGTAACCTTGATTCGCACATCCAGTTTTTCCGCCGTGCCGGTGAGCGTCAACGGCTGCGACACGGTCGCGCGCAAGGTGTCCACGGGAAAATAATTTTCAAATGCGCGTCCGTTCACGGTGATTTTGCCGCTGCCGGTCGCGAGGCGAACGCGCGCGATGGCGGTCTTGCGCCGTCCGGTTCCGAGAAATTCGTTGGTGGTCTTGGTGGCCATAAAAAATTATTTTGCGAGAGCCAGCTTCGCGGGCATTTGCGCCGCGTGCGGATGCTTGTCTCCCTTAAAAACTTTCAGCTTGGTCAACAACTGGCTGCCGAGGCGATTTTTCGGAATCATGCCTTTGACCGCGTGCTCGATAAGCCTTTCAGGATGCTTCGCGCGAATCTGTTCGACGGTGGCGAATTTTTCGCCGCCTTTCCAGCCGGAATAACTCATGTATTCCTTGGCCTTTTCTTTCTTGCCGGTGACGCGGACTTTTTCCGCGTTGATGACGACGACAAAATCGCCGGCATCAAGGTGCGGCGTATAAATGGGTTTGTTTTTGCCGCGCAGAACGTCGGCAACTTGCGCGGCCAGACGGCCAAGCACCGCGCCGTCGGCATCAATCACATGCCACTTGCGCTCATCCAAATTTACTTTCGGCAGATACGTTTTCATTTTTACCCAAACAAAAGGGACGCGAAATCTATCAGACGCGGGAATGAAGTCAACAAGCTTTTCGACGAAAACTGTCTTGCTGATGTTCTTCAATCCGATAAGACTGCCGCATGAATTTATTCGCCCGCAGGCGCGTCGCTGATTTGCAAGCCGAGGCATTGACCGATCAACGTCTCAAACGCGCGCTCGGCCCGATCAATCTCACCTCGCTCGGCATCGGCGCGATCATCGGCGCGGGCATTTTTGTCCTCACCGGCCATGCCGCCGCGCAATACGCCGGGCCGGCGATTGTTTTGTCATTCATTCTCTCGGGAATTGCCTGCGCATTTGCCGGACTTTGTTACGCCGAATTCGCTTCGATGATTCCGCTTTCCGGCTCGGCTTACACTTACGGTTACGCGACGCTCGGGGAATTTGTCGCGTGGATCATCGGCTGGAATTTGATTCTCGAATATCTTTTCGCCGCCGGGACTGTCGCCGTCGGCTGGTCGGGCTACGTCGTTTCGTTTTTGAAAGATTTGGGCATTACAATTCCCGCCGCATTCACGAGCGCGCCTTACAATCACGTTGCGCAACCCGGCCTGCATTGGTGGAACATCTGGCAATTGTTCGCGCACGGCTGGACCAGCACCGGCGCAGTGCTGAACGTTCCGGCAATGCTCGTCGTTGCGGTCATGACCATTCTTCTCATCATTGGCATCAAGGAATCGGCGAATTTCAACAACGCCATCGTTGCACTGAAACTCGCGGTGATTTTGACATTCATAGGTGTTGGCGTTTTTTACATCAACAAAGCCAACTGGCATCCATTCATTCCGCCAGTGGATGCTGATGGAAATTTCGGCTGGCGCGGAGTCGTTCACGGAGCAGCCGTCATTTTTTTCGCTTACATCGGTTTTGACGCCGTCTCCACCGCAGCGCAGGAAGCAAAAAATCCGCAACGCGACATGCCCATCGGTCTGCTCGGCTCGCTTGGCATTTGCACAATTCTTTACATCGCGGTCTCGCTCGTGCTAACGGGAATTGTCAATTACACGCAGCTCAATGTTTCGGCGCCCATCGCGGTGGCGGTCAACAATCTCGGCCCATCACTGAACTGGCTCGAGTATTTCATTAAAATTGGCGCCATCGCCGGACTTTCATCCGTCATCCTCGTTTTATTGCTCGGCCAGGCGAGAATTTTTTACATGATGTCCAAAGACGGTCTGCTTCCGCAGGTTTTCAGCGTCGTGCATCCGAAATTTCGGACGCCGTGGATCGCACAATTTTTAATCGGCGTGATTGCCATGCTCATCGCCGGGCTTTTTCCGATCGGCTTGCTCGGCGAATTGGTTTCCATCGGCACGCTGCTGGCGTTTGCGATTGTCTGCGCCGGCGTTTTCATTTTGCGTTTCACCGACCCGCAGATTCACCGTCCGTTTCGCACGCCGATGATTTGGTTCTTTGCGCCGGCGGGAATTGCTTCCTGCGTTTTTCTGATGGTCGTTGGATTGCCGGCGGACACCTGGGCGCGGTTGATTGTATGGCTGGCCATCGGCATCGCGGTTTATTTTCTCTACAGTTGCCGCCATTCAAAAATCCAGAAACACGCGGCGCAAACTGACGGAAAATAAACCCAACAATTCTGGACAAATTGGAAAATAGAAAAATACTTTTCAAAGTGCCAACTGAATTCGAGCGCACGGTGCGTAATAATAATAGGTAATTATCCCTTTATATCATGTATTGACGTTTCACGGTCATTGTCTCATTCTCTAAAGGAATGTTCAAGTTTTTCAAAACCCAGTGGCACGACATCAAAGGAAACGCCAAGTGGGATTTCGTTCAATGGGGGGCGATTGCCATGATTCCGTTGTGTGTGGCAATCATCCGGTTTATTCAGCACGCTCCGTTTTGGCAAGTGCTTATCCACAGCACAGACAAGACGGCCTCGATTCAGATTGAGCGGCTTGATTACGAGCATTTTACTAATTTCGCTTTCACGGTTTCATTTGGTGGCGAGCGTGTGACCAATGAGAGCGTGGTATTCACTGGCATATCTGATTTTATTCAGTCGCTTCAGCGGTTTGAGCGCAGTCGTGCTGGTTCAGCTTTGCTTGATGGCACAGAAGATTGTCGTGTATCGGTTGAGGCAGACGGTCAGGCTGGACACGCGTGGCTGGCATTTCAGGTAGCGCGGACACTTACTGCTGTCAGTCAGCAGACAGGTCGCAGCAGACTTGGCCGCATTACATTGTCTGGTAGTTTTCCTGTTCCGGGTGAGTTCATCGCCCAGATGGTTCACGATTTTTCAGAGTTATTGATGGAAGCATGAGACACGAGCCGCCTAACAAGTCGCCGGAGCCAAACTCACAAAATTCATTTGACAGTTTTCCGTTTATTACCTACCGTTCGGTAGGTTTATGGCCAAGGTGGAGCAAAATCCCAAAGCCGGTGCAAAAACACGTTCGCAAATCCTGCGCGCGGCGTTAAAGCATTTTGCCAATGCCGGTTACGCCGCCACGTCCGTCCAGCAAATCGTCGGCGACGCCAAAGTTTCCAAGCCCGCGCTGTATTATCATTTTCGCGACAAGGCCGGATTGTTTGAGGCGCTGGTCAACGAGGCGCACGACGGACGGTTTCGCGTTGTCCAAAATGCCACCGCTAAATCCAAAAATATCCGCGAGCAGTTACGCGAAATTCTCGTTGCGCTTTTCGATTATTTTCACAAAAACCGCGAGTTGACGCGCATCGCATTTTCCACGGCCTACGCCGCGTCCGGCGAATTGCCGACGGGTTTGTGTTACAACGACAAATGCAAACGCAATCTGGAATTCATCCATTCACTCATCAAGCACGCGCAAGCGGCTGGCGAGTTGGACAAACATTTTGACAGTTGGGAACTCGCCTACGGTTTTTACGGCCAGACGAATTTTTACATCACGGCGCACTTGCTCATGCCGAACTTTCGTGCGAATCGTAAAGCTGCGGAGCGCGTCGTGGAATTGTTTCTTGCTGGCGCAGCGGCAAAAAAGGGGAAAAAATAAATCAAAGGAGAATTATGGCTCGAAAAACCATATATGGAGTGGCTGGCGTTTTTATCGTTTTAATCGTGCTCGCCGGCGTGAAGGCGATGCAAATCCACGCGCTCATCGCCATGGGAAAAAGTTTCGTCCCGCCGCCGGAAACGATTTCGTCCGCCGTCGCACACGAGGAAAAATGGCAGGACACTCTTTCCGCCATCGGTTCTGTCGCCGCCGCGCAAGGCGTGATTGTTTCGCCGGAAATTGCGGGAACGGTCAGTGAAATTGATTTTGAATCCGGCGCAACCGTCAAAAAAGGCGACCTGCTTTTGAAATTGGACACGTCGTCCGAAGACGCGCAATTGCGCGCGGCGGATGCGCAAACCGAATGGGCAAAGGTCAGCGCCGAACGGCTGCGAGCGTTGCGCGCGGACAACACTGTTTCGCAATCGGAATTGGACCAGGCAGAAGCCGCTTTGAAGCAGGCTCAAGCAAATGCCGACACAATTCACGCGACGATTGACAAAAAAACAATTCGCGCGCCGTTCGACGGACGGCTCGGCATCCGGCTTGTGAATCTCGGCGAGCAACTCACCGCCGGCAAAGGCATCGTTTCGTTGCAGTCGTTGATGCCGGTGTTCGTGGATTTTTCCTTGCCGCAGCAGGATTTGTCACAGCTCGCGACCGGATTGAAAGTGCGCGCGACGAGCGACAGTTATCCGAACAATTTCTTTGACGGCGAATTGGCGGCGATCAATCCCGATCTCGACGTGGCAACGCGCAGCATCAAGTTGCGCGCGAAGTATGAAAATGCCGGACAACTTTTGCGTCCGGGAATGTTCGCGCGCGTGGAAATTATTTTGCCGGAAGCGAAACCTGTCCTGGCAATTCCGGCGACGGCGATTTTGAGCGCGCCTTTCGGCGATTCGATTTTTCTGATCGAACCGCAAACTGCAAATGGCAAAACGAATCTGGCGGTGCAGCAAAAATTCATCCGCACCGGACGAACACACGGTGATTTCATCAGCGTCGAATCCGGTTTGAAGGCCGGCGACAAAGTAGCGACGGCGGGAATTTTCAAATTGCGCAACGGCGTCAGTGTGCAGGAAAACAACGTGGACACGCCGAAACCCTCGCTCACACCGAATCCGCCGAACAGCTAAACTTCATTTGACGCATGAAAAATGGATTTTTTTCGCCGGGCAAATCAGTGGGACAGGCATCTTGCCTGTCCGCTTTGACAGGCTGGAAGCCTGTCCCACTATGAAATCTTTCACCGATTTATTCATTCGCCGTCCGGTTTTGGCGACGGTCGTGAGCCTGATCATTTTGATCGCGGGCTTGCAGGCCATCCGTTCGCTGAACATCCGGCAATATCCGCAAAGCGAAAATGCGACGGTCACGGTGACGACGGTTTACGTCGGCGCGAGCGCGGATTTGGTTCGCGGTTTTGTGACGCAGCCGCTCGAACGCGCCATCGCGGCGGCAGACGGCATTGATTACATCGAATCGGCAAGCAAGTTGAGCCTCTCGACCATCACGGTGCATTTGCGGCTGAATTACGATTCCAAAAAAGCGCTCGGCGAAATCAGTTCCAAAGTGGACCAGGTGCGCAACGATTTGCCGCCGGAAGCGGAAATTCCAACGCTCGCCATCGTCACGGCGGATTCGCAATTCGCCTCGGCCTACTTGAGTTTTTCGTCGGACATTTTGGAGGCGAACCAGATCACGGATTATCTCGTGCGCATCGTGCAGCCGCGATTGACGGCGATTGAAGGCGTGCAAAAAGCCGATCTGCTCGGCGGACGCACGTTTGCGATGCGGATCTGGTTGAAACCTGACCGGCTCGCGGCGTTCAACATCAGCCCCGATCAAATCCGCCAGGTGCTCGCGGCGAATAATTTTCTTTCTGCCGTCGGCCATACGAAAGGCTCATTGGTGCAGGTCAATCTGACGGCGAACACCGATTTGCGCTCCGTCGAGGAGTTCAAAAACCTCGTCGTGCGCCAGAGCGGCGACCAGCTGGTGCGGCTGCGTGACGTTTCCGACGTGGTGCTGGGCGCGGAAGATTACGACAGCGAAGTGCGCTTCAGCGGTGAGCGCGCCGTGTTCATGGGCGTCTGGGTTTTGCCGAATGCGAACTCACTCGACGTGATCCGAAACGTGCGCAAGGAACTGGAGGCGATTCAAAAAGATTTGCCCACGGGTTTGAACGCCAAAGTGGCTTACGACGCGACAAAATATATTTCCGACGCGCTGCATGAAGTCATCAAGACGCTCGTCATCACGCTTGTCATCGTCTCGATCGTGATTTTTCTTTTCCTCGGCTCGCTGCGGTCGGTGTTGATTCCGCTCGTGGCGATTCCACTGTCGCTCGTTGGCGCGGTTTTTCTGATGCAAGTCTTCGGCTTCACGTTGAATTTGCTCACACTGTTGTCGATTGTTCTCGCCGTCGGGCTGGTCGTGGACGATGCGATTGTTGTCGTCGAAAATGTCGAACGCCATGTGCGCGAGGGTTTGAAGCCGGTTGACGCCGCGCTGCTCGGCGCGCGCGAACTCATCGGCCCGGTCATCGCAATGACCATCACGCTCGCGGCGGTTTATGCTCCGATCGCATTTCAAGGTGGCCTAACTGGTTCGTTGTTCCATGAATTCGCGTTGACACTCGCGGGTGCGGTGTTCATTTCCGGCATCGTGGCACTGACGCTCTCGCCGGTGATGGCGTCGAAATTGTTGAATCACGAACGCGAGGGACATGGATTTGCCGCAAAGGTCAACCATATGTTTGACCGGACGAAAAACTTTTACGGGCGCGTGCTGGACTGGACGCTCGCACGACGGCCATTGATTTACACCATCTGGATCGGCCTGACGTTGCTGACGATTCCGATGTTCAACATGGCGTGGCAGGCGAAAGAACCCGCGCCACCGGAAGATCAAGGCGTCATCTTCGGCGCGCTGGAAACACCGCCGAACGCGACGATTGACCAGACTTCATTTTATGCAGACGTGGCGGGCCGCGCATTCGCGAAGGTGCCGGAGAAAGAACAGGTTTTTCAAATCACGTTTCCCGATTCCGGTTTTGGCGGCATGGTGATGAAGTCGTGGGGCGAACGGAAGCGGACTGTCTTTCAAATCCAACCCGAAGTGCAAGGGATGGTGGGCAACCTGCCCGGCATCCGGATGTATATGGTCACGCCGCCGCCGCTGCCGACCGGCGGAGAATTTATGCCGGTGAATTTGATCATCGAATCCACCGCCGAGTCGGAAGAAATTTTGACGAATTTCGTGCAACGATTGCAGATCGAATGCGCGACGAACGGCATGTTCGCCTTTCCGCCGATGATTGACACGAAAGTGGACCAGCCGGAAGTGGAACTGGTCATTGACCGCGACAAAGTCGCCGCGCTCAACCTCAACATGGCGAGCATCGGCTCCGATTTGGCCGCGCTCGTCGGTGGAAATTATGTGAACCGTTTCGATTTTGCCGGACGCAGTTACAAAGTGATTCCGCAACTGGCACGCGGCGCGCGGCTGGACGTGAATCAACTGGAAAGCACCTACGTCAAAGGCCCAGGCGATCAATTGATTCCCGTCAGCACGTTCGCGCATCTTGAAAAACACACGACGCCGCGCGCGTTGAACCGTTTTCAACAATTGAACTCGGTCAAAATCAGCGGCGTGGCCATCGTGCCGCTGGAACAGGCGTTGAAATTTTTGGAAGGTGAATGCGCGAAGATTTTGCCGAGCGGCTACAAACTGGATTACACCGGCGACTCGCGGTTTTTGCGTAAGGAAGGAAATAAATTTCTGCCTGCGTTCATGCTCGCAGTCGTATTGATCATTCTCGTGCTCGCGGCGCAATTCAACAGCTTTCGCGATCCTTTCATCATCATCCTCGGCTCCGTGCCGCTGGCGATTTTTGGCGCGGTCACTTTTTGCTTTCTCAAAATGCCGAATCCGAACCTGCCGTTCTGGACAAACGGCTGGACGACGACGATGAACACTTATTCCGAAGTCGGATTGATCACGCTCGTCGGGTTGATTTCCAAGAACGGAATTCTCATCGTTCAATTCGCGAACGAAATGCAACGTCAAGGCCGCACGAAAATCCAGGCGATTCGTGAAGGCGCGTTGTTGCGGTTGCGTCCGGTGCTGATGACGACGGCGGCGACCATCGCCGGAAATTTTCCGCTCACGCTCGTCACGGGCGCGGGCGCGGCGGCACGCAATTCCATCGGCATCATGCTTGTCGCGGGCATGAGCATTGGCACGCTGTTCACGCTGCTGGTGATCCCTTCGATCTACATGCTCATCGCCAAAGATCACACGCGCGAAAATGTTCAACCCGTTGTAAGGTAAAAGGGATTATGTTTATGACGATTTTGAAAATAACAGCGACAACTCCCTCTCCCCGCCCAAGCGGGGAGAGGGGTGAGGTGAGGGGATTTGAACTCCAAAATAATTAGCCTCCTCACCCCGGCTCTCTCCTCCTTTTGGGAGGAGAGGGAGAAGACATAATTCCAAAAGTAAATAGCCATGGAGGATCGAAAAAAGACAACTGCGGGCGAGACTCCTTCGCCGCCGAAAAATAATTTCCAGATGGCGAAATTAAATTCGCCGCGCGTCATCATTCCGGGCGCAATCGGGCTGGCGATTTTATTTTTCTTCGGCCTCGCTTATTTGTTCGCCGTCCTGACGCATGAAAAAACTGACGATGCCTTCATCGCCGGCCATATCGTTTCCATCGCGCCGAGAATTTCCGGGCAGGTTTCCGCCGTTCGTGTTTTGGATAATCAACTCGTTCGCTCAAACGATTTGCTCGTGGAAATTGATCCGGCGGATTACGCGGTCGCACTGTCGCAAAAACAATCCACGCAACAGGCGCAGGATTCCAATTTCAAAGCGGCGACCGCCGAATTCAATTTGATGACCGTCAAAGTCGCGACCGCCGAAGCGGACGCGCGCAGTTCAAGGGCCGATGCGGAAGCTGTCGCCGCGACCGCCGCGAAAGCGAAAGCGGATTTCACGCGCGCGCAAACGTTGCGGACGAATGAAACGATTTCCGCGCAGGAATTTGACCAGGCAAAAGCTGCGGCGGATTTGGCGGCGGCGAATCAAAATTCCGCCGAGCAAAAAGCCGCGTCCGACGAATCAAAAATTGCCGAAGCCAAAGCGCAGATGGAAGCGGCAAAAGCCGAGGCCGGCTCGGTGTTCGCGCAACTCAATCAATCGAAAACAACCGTGGATTCGGCGCAACTGAATTTATCCTACGCGAAAATTTTTGCGCCGGGCGATGGTCGTGTCACGCGCAAACAGGTTGAGGTCGGCGATTATTTGCAGGCCGGCCAGACGCTTTTTTCGATTGTGCCGGTGGAAGTGTGGGTCGTGGCCAATTTCAAAGAATCGCAATTGAAGAAAATGAAACCCGGCCAAAAAGCGCTTGTCACCATTGACGCGTTGGGCGGCAAAAAATTTCGCGCGCGCGTGGACAGCATCCAGTCCGGCAGCGGCGCGCAATTCAGCCTCTTGCCGCCGGAAAATGCGACGGGCAATTTCATCAAAGTCGTCCAGCGTGTGCCGGTGAAAATTGTTTTTGAGGACGCGTTGCCCGCTGACAAAGCCATCGGCCCCGGCCTTTCCGTCGAGCCAAGCGTGCAAACCGCGTCCTTCACCTTGCCGGATTTTGTGACGGCGATCATCGCCATTATTTTGGCAATCGCATCGGCATTTGCGCTTCAATTCTTCGTGAATCGCAAAACACAAAGCGCTCCCGCGCAAAAATAATTTCTTATGGCGGATGCTGCGCAATATCAGGATTGGCGGCCAAAGCATAGTCCGTGGCTCATCGCGGTCGGCGTGATGCTGGCGACGTTCATGGAGGTGCTCGACACGACCATCGCGAACATCGCGTTGCCGCACATCGGCGGCAGTCTGTCAGCAACGCCGGACGAAGCGACATGGGTGCTGACGAGTTATCTGGTCTCGAACGCAATCATTTTGCCGATGACCGGCTGGCTCTCAAATTATTTTGGCCGCAAACGCCTTTTGATTTCATGCATCACGATGTTCACAATCGCGTCGGTGCTGTGCGGATTGGCCTGGGATTTGCCGACGCTGATTCTCGCCAGAATTCTTCAAGGCATCGGCGGCGGCGCGATGGTTCCGATCGCGCAATCGGTTTTGCTCGAAAGTTTTCCGGCGCAAAAACGCGGCATCGCGATGTCCGTGTTCGTTCAAGGCGTGGTCGTCGCGCCCATCATCGGCCCGATGCTCGGCGGCTGGATCACGGATAATTTTTCGTGGCGCTGGATTTTTCTGGTCAATTTGCCGGTCGGCATCCTCGCGATTTTCATGGCGGAATGGGTCGTTGAAGATCCGCCTTATATCAAGCGCGACAAATCAGCGAAGATAGATTTCGTGGGATTCGGATTGCTCGCGGTCTGGCTCGCAACGCTGCAAATTGTTTTCGACAAAGGCCAGGAAGCCGATTGGCTCGGCGCGGAATGGATTCGCTGGACGATTTTGATTTCAACCTTTTCATTCATCGCTTTCGTTGCATGGGAATTTTCCGTTGAGCATCCGCTGGTGGACTTGCGCGTCTTCAAAAATCGAAATTTCACCGTCGGTCTCATCCTGATGACGGTCATCGGCGCGATTCTTTATGGCACGACGGCGGAGCTGCCGCTCTTTTTGCAAACGCTCATGGGTTATCCGGCGTTGCAAAGCGGTTACGCGATGAGTCCGCGCGGCGCGGCGGCGTTTGTTTGCACATTTTTGGTCGGACGGCTCGTCGGAAAAATCCGGATGCGCTGGATGATGGTTTTCGGGTTCATCGTATTGACGATTTCATCATTTCAGTTGAGCAACATCACTTTGGAAGTGAGCAAATGGAGCGTCGTGTGGCCGACCATTCTGAACGGCGTCGCGTTGAGTTTTATTTTTGTGCCGCTGACGACGGCGACGATGAGCCAGTTGAACCAGCAGCAAATCGGCAATGCCACCGGCCTTTACAATCTCATGCGCAATCTCGGCGGCAGCGTCGGCATCGCGTTTGTCACGACGATGGTCGCGCGCGGCACTCAAGCGCATCAAGCGCTGATGACCGGCCATTTGACGGCGACTGACCCGGCGTTCCGCCAGCAATTGGCCGCCGCGCAACATTATCTCGCGCGACACACTGATCCCGTCACCGCATTGCATCAAGCCACGGCTGTCGTTTACAACACGCTCGGTGCGCAGGCGCATCTGTGGGCGTTCGTGGACAATTTCCGGCTGTTCGGTTTGCTTTCCATTTTTTGCGTGCCGCTGATTTTTCTGTTCAAGCCGCCGAAACGTCCGGCCTCGCGTCCAATTGAGGCGCATTAAACAATTTTTGAAAAACGGCGCGCATGGGATTAGATTCAAAATGCGGCGATTGATTTCGCCGCTGCCGTCGTCCAACGAAAGGAGTGTTATGAAAACATTGGTGAAAATATGGATCGTTGCGATTGGATTGCAATTGATCGCCGGCTGCGCCACGCGCAAAGAAGTGGTTTACCAGCCGCAACAACCAGCCAGCCAGATGATCATCGTGCAACATCCGAGCGAACCGCCGGCGTTGCAAACTGAAACCATCCCGCCAACGCCCGACACGAGCTACATCTGGATTCGCGGCATGTGGGAATGGCGCGACGGACAATGGGTTTGGGCTCCCGGCCACTGGGAATCTCCGAATCCCGGCCACGAATGGGTTCCCGGCCATTGGGAACGCACTGAAGGCGGCTACGTCTGGGTTCATGGCCATTGGCGATAAATAAAAAATCGTAGCGGCGTCTCGGTAGAAAGCCGCTACGTCATCAAACTGAAAATTTTGACGCACAACGCGTAAAATTTTTACGCGTTGAAGTTGCTTTTTTTGCGTAAATGCTCCAAAAAGAGCGTGGCATTGCTATTGCTTAATGGGAATCAGAATGGAAATTCAAACGACAAAGCGCGGACGTGGAGCTTTCAGTTTGACTGAATTGCTGGTGGTGATTGGCGTAGTTGCGGTGTTGGCTGCAATGCTATTACCTGCGAATTCCGGCCCGCGAAGAAAATGGGTCGCTCAACGAATCAATTGTATCAATAATTTGAAGCAGGATGCGTTGGCTTCCAAACTTTGGGCCAACGACAATGGCGGCAAATATCCAATGGAAATTTCATTTGCAAATCGCGGTGCAATGGAATTTGCGGAAAGAGGAATTGCCTGTCCAATTTTTCAAGCCATGTCCAATGAACTTTCCACGCCAAGAATTTTAATTTGTCCTGCCGATGAAAAACACTTTCCTGCAACCAATTTCACGACTGATTTCAACAACAGTAAAATTAGTTACTTTGTCGGCTTAAATGCCAGCGAAGCCAATCCTCAATCATTTCTCGCCGGTGACGACAATTTTGCTATTAACGGCAAACCGGTTCAGTCCGGCATTTTGAATTTGCAAGGCAACAGAGTCGAATGGACGAATGAACGGCATCATCGCGCAGGTAATATCGCACTGGCCGATGGAAGCGTTCAGCAAATCAACAATGAATCGCTGGAAAAATCTTTTGAAACCGGCGCGGCCACAAATCGTCTGGTGATTCCGTAATTGGAAGGGAATTAAAATCATGTCGCGGAAAAAAAGGGACAAGGATCAACAACGGTTTTATCTGTTGCCCGGCCAGGGCGGACGCGCCCATCGTCGCAAACAGAAATTTATTCTCGCGTGGTCGGCCATCGTCGCATTCATCATCGCGGCCATTCTTGCGACAGCAATGTATTTCATCAATCGCGCGGGCATGGGACGATAATCACCACTTCAATGTGTGCAGGCGGCGCGCAACTTCCTCGGCATTGGCACGACTGTTGAACGCGCTGATGCGAAAATAACCTTCGCCGCGCGAACCAAATCCGCTGCCGGGCGTGATGACCACATTTGCGTCGGTAAGAATTTTATCAAATGCCTGCCAACTCGTGACGCCTTTCGGCGTGCGAACCCAGATATACGGCGCGTTCACGCCGCCGAAAACTTTCAGTCCGGCTTTCTTCGTGCCGTCGCGTAAAACTTTTGCGTTGCCCAGATAAAATTCGATGAGCGCGCGCACTTGCGATTTTCCTTCCGGCGAATAAATCGCTTCCGCCGCACGCTGCACGATGTAACTCACGCCGTTGAATTTCGTCGTCTGCCGCCGCGACCAAAGCGGATGCAGCGGTTTGAATTCG
>Ga0137404_10000320_pt1 | contig 31401 bp, 26 predicted proteins | sample CZOMad2_1_16fung_FD_108285 | JGI IMG/M metagenome (GOLD analysis project Ga0137404, IMG submission 108285) | Vadose zone soil fungal communities from Angelo Coast Range Reserve, California, USA - CZOMad2_1_16fungal (Illumina Assembly) | ecosystem: Environmental > Terrestrial > Soil > Vadose... | reverse complement strand
TAAATCACGACACCAGACGCAATCGCACCGAGTGCCGTTAGTTGCTTTTAAAGCTCACTTGAAAGGCGCCCGAGTCGCGCCCGGCGCCTGTGAGATTTACTTCTATCGGGGCGGTTATGGCGGGCTGAGCAGCATCGAAAACGGCCTCAGCAATCTTTGCTTCATCGCTTCGGCGCGCGCGGTGCGCGAGTGTGGCGCTGACGCTGAGCGGGTGATGCGCACCGTCGTCTCTGAGAACCGTCGCGCGGCGCATGCACTTGAACATGCGCAAGCGTGTACAGCTTGGTTGGCCGTCGCGCTGGAGGGCTTCGGCACGCACCCGGTCACGCCCGCAAGTGGACTGCTATCCATCGGGGATGCCGCGTCGTTTATCGATCCGTTTACGGGGAGCGGAATGCTGATGGCGCTGCAAAGTGGAGAGCTCGCTGCCACCGTAATTGCTGAACAGATGGCGGCGATCCGGCTCGCTACTGGACTTGATGCTCTCGAAACACGATACCGGGCGGCTTATCAGACGAAGTTCCGATCACGTTTGCGCGTCTGCTCGATGATCCGGCGGGCGGCATTTGTCCCGGGCTTGGCCCAACTGGCTATCGGGGCGTTTGGCCGCAGCGATCGTCTGCGCCGCCGGGTTTCGCGGGCGACCAGGGGCGGTGTGTCCGAAACTTTCTGTCTTCCCCCGCGTTTAAATGATGGTAGCTGAAACGCCCTCCGGCTCGGTTAAGAACAGTCGCCAAAAGTAATAAGGCCTTGCCACGCGACGGATTTTGCTGTAAAAAACGCTTAAGATATGAAGCTGGATAAAAGTCTCCGTCCGATCAAGTCTGTGGAGAAGCGCAATCATTCCCGATTCATAGGAGATTGATCCAGGGTCATCGGACATTAGGTAATCGCCCCTCGCATGGTCGGCGCAGTCTTGCGCCAGCACAAGGTTCACCGGCGTTAAGCAATTTTCCGAGTTCACTTAATTAAGGAGAAACGAAGATGTTCTTTTCCCTCAGGCAGTGCCTCAATCAGTCAATCCGAGTTCTGTTGGTTTGCATGGCCATAGTCGCATGCTTCAGCGCGGCGATGTCGCAAGCACAGTCGACTGCGGCGGACCTCCAGGGTACCGTGCGCGATCCCAAAGGAGCCGTGGTCGCCGGCGCCACTGTCACAGTGCTTAAATCGGGTACGAACGCTTCGCGCGATGCGACGACGAACGATGACGGCTTTTACAAGATCCTCAGTCTGCCTCCGGGGGATTATCAGATAACCGTCAAGGCGCCGAACTACAAAACCGCAGTGATCCAGACCATTAACTTAAGCGTCGGCCAGACTGCGAATCAGGACATTCCGTTGGAAATCGGCGATGTCACGGCTACCGTAACGGTGACGACTGCGCCCCCTAACATGGTGGAAACATCCGGAACTGCCGTAGCTAACACGATCGATCAACAGCGCATCAATAACCTTCCGATCAATGAACGCAGCGCGACCGGCTTTGCCTTAACCCTCTCCACAGTGGGCAGGGACAACGGACGTCCGATCGGGCCGGCCCCAACTTCGGGCCTGAACATCGGCGGCCAGCGTGGACGCTCGACGCTCGTGCAGGTGGACGGCGCGGACTACACAGACAATTCAATTAACGCCGCGCGCTCGACCGTGAGTCAGGAAGCCGTGCAGGAGTATCAAGTCGCGACCAATTCGTACGCGCCGGAGTTTGGGCGCGCCACGGGTGGCATCGTAAACGTCGTGACCAAGAGCGGCACGAATGATTTTCACGGCAATGTCTTTGGTTTTCTGCGTCACAGTTCAATCCAATCACGGAACGCATTTGCACCACTGATCGATTTCAATCCGAACAAGAAGCCGCCGTTTACGCGGGTACAGTACGGCGCCACCCTCGGCGGCCCGATCAAGAAAGACAGGACGTTCTTCTTTGCCAGCTTCGAACAGCGTCGCCGCCAGGAGTCAGGGTTCTTTACCAGCAATGTCGGCGCCGGTTTGACCAGCAGTATCACCATTGGAGCGCCTTTTCTACCCTTCACGAATGTTTATTCGAATCTCACGCCGGCGCAGGTCGCTTTCATTGGCGGCGAGCTGGCGAGTGGTGACGCCGCGCGCATTGGCCGCGCCATCACCTATGCGACGTTTGCATCATCCGGCGGTCAAATCGCTCTCAATGGCGTGAGCACGCTGATCAGTCCGGGCGGCGCAATTACGGCCGGCACGGTCATCGGGGGCCGGTTCTCTATTTCGGGCGCTCCGGTTCCTTCGCTCGCCAACAACAAACTCTTGCCGGGTTTTACGACGGTCGACGCACAGGGCAACCCGATCGCGTTTCGGCCGCTCAACAGTCTCTTACGGATCTTCCCCATTTCAGAATCTACGAGCTTCTATTCAGGGCGCGTCGATCATCAGTTCGACCATAAGCACAATATAACCTTGCGCTTCGGCTACAATCCGAGCGACCTGACCGGTATTCAGGACGAGTCACAGAACCAAACGCTCGGCCAAAATGATTTCTCGCGCACGGGGCGCCAGACTTTGCGCGACACCTCGTTTGCAGCTTCGCTCGCGTCAACGCTTTCGAATCACTTCGTCAACGAATGGCGCTTCGCCTTCGGAAAACGCAAGGCGACTTTTGAGTCGCAGATTCCCGGCACGGCCCTCCAGGTGATCGGTACGGCCTTCATGGGATCGAATCCGTTTTCTCCGGTGCGACGCACCGAGGAGCGCTTTGCATTCACCGACAATCTGAACTACGTTCGCGGCAATCACACTTTCAAATTCGGCGGGGACCTTAACTTTCTTAACATCCGCGCGCGCTTTGATTTGAACTTCCCCGGACTCTTCAACTTTGGTGGAGTTGCCGCCAGTACGCTGGGTAACTTCATCACCGGCCTGCCGGCGACTGCACCTGACATTACGCCCGTGCAATCCTACGGGTTGGGTTTCCCCTCGGCGTTTATCCAGGGATTTGGCAATCCGAACAGCTCGATCAAGAATCGCCCGATCGCTTTTTTCGCCCAGGATAGCTGGAAGATTCGACCAAACTTTACCCTCAACTATGGCGTGCGTTATGACGTTGAACTAACCGATACGATTGCGCCAATCGGTTTCACTGATCCTTTGACCGGCATTGTCCTGAGTCCCGCCAACCTGAAAACCGCGCAAGACGCGGTCAATGTGCAGCAGGGATTTCCGCGAGACAAAAACAACTTTGCCCCGCGAGTAGGATTTGCCTGGGACATCAACGGCAAGGGCAAGACGGTGATCCGTGGGGCGTTCGGCCTCTTTTATGATCACCCACTCCTGGCGGTCGCATTCAACTCAGACATCGCCGATGCCGCGCAGCAACAACAATACTTTAGCGTTCTGCCTGGCAGTCCTTCCCCCCTTGCGTCTATTAATTTGCTGCAAATTTTCCAGGGCACCATCTGCTCATTGGCTACGGCCAACGCCTTATGCCCGGCTGGCCTGACGACGCCAGGCGTCGCCACTTCGGCACAGTATCTACCCGGGAGAGTTCGCTTCAACGATCAGACCTTCGTCGGGTTCGGTCCGCTGTTCCCGTTCACGCTGGCCGTCAGCAAGAATTTTCAATACGCCTCTGCGAACCAGGCAAACTTCACAATCGAGCGCCAACTGACGAAAGACATGTCAATATCGGGCTCTTACATCTTCGTCGGCGCGCATCACCTGCCGCACCCCCAGGACATCAATGCGCCGCAGACAGACCTGCTGATAGAAAACTTCCGGCGCTTTGCCGGAGTTGCTCCGGCCAGCAATACCCAGGCTTTGTTATTTAGTTTGCCGACTGCTTGCCCGGGCGCCGGCTGTCCTCCGGGATATACCGTGCTCATCCCTGGCCTGCTGGGTAAGAATGGTTTGGGTCAGGGCGTCGTCAGCCCGATTGCCGCCAACTTCTTCCGTCCAAACAGTCCGAACTATTTCTTCATAGCATCCGTCACGGGCGGGGCGGTTACGAAGGCTGTGTTCGACAGCTTATTGGCAGGAGCAAATAGCGTTCGCACCATCGGGCCCATCTCGCCCTTCGGTGAAGTTGACGCGCAACTATCCGATGGCAACTCGAACTACAACGCCATGAACCTGGAATTGAAGAAACGCTTTTCTCACAATCTCCAGTTTCTGGCGTCCTACACCTGGTCACATTCGCTCGACGATTCCAGCGACCTGCAAACTCTGCTCAAGCCGCAGGACAACCGAAACTTCCGGGCTGAACGCGCTAATTCGCTTTTCGATCAGCGTCACCGTTTCGTCTTCAGCGGCGCGTTAACCTCACCTGCCGGGTGGCGGAAGTCTTCCAGCACCGTGCAGCGGATCTTTAGTGACTTTACCGTCGCGCCTATCGTCGAGATCTCTTCAGGCCGCCCGTTCAACATCGTAACAGGCGCCGATTCGAATGGTGATTTGCAGAGCTCGAACGATCGCCCGAGCGTGAATTCCGCCGGCACTTTGTTCGTGCCGACGACGGCGTTTACGCCTGGCAGCCTCGGCCGCGATCTCGGCATCACGCATAATTATGCCTCCTTCGACTTGCGGCTAATGCGCGCAGTTCGTTTTGGCGAGCGTGTGCGAGTGGATTTCATCGCTGAAGGCTTTAACCTCTTGAATCGTTTCAACGAGGCAGCCGCGTCACCTTTCTTTTCCGACGTGAACGCGTTCAATCAGCGGGCCAGCAATGGCCATTTCTACGGTAAGCCGACTGCGGCATACGACCCGAGGCAGTTCCAGGTAGGAATGAAACTGAGCTTCTAAAAAGACGTGTCGCGCGCGCAGGTCCAGCTTCAACTGCGTCCAGAACCCGATCCGGCGGCCAGCGCTACTGATTTGCGCTGGCCGCTTTTCTCTCAAACCCGGCCAAACGGGCAAACCTGCCTGCGGGCCGCGGCATCCGAAATACCGTCGCTCGTTTCTCTCCCGGTGTCGTTTGAAAAGAGTGGTACAAATCTGAAAGAATCACACCCTATGAGGAACCAGAAAATTCGCCTGATATTGACGACCGCGTGGGTTCTGTTAGCTTTCGCGGTTGCCGCCGAGGCCCAGTCTCGACCGCGTCGTGTCGCTGCCCCTCCCCCAGACACGTTGCTTGGCCCGGAGCCAAAAGCGCCGCCGAGTACGGACAAGAATGCTCCTCTGCTCGATGTAAAACCGACCAAACCTGTCGGAAACGCTCCGGCTTCGACTGACACGACGCACGCGTTTCAACTCTTTCAGCAGAGGCAGTACGCCGCGGCCGCCCAGGAAGCAAAACAGATCGCGATCGCTGATCCAGGCAACGCCGAGGCCTGGAAGTTGGCGGGGTTTTCTGAGTTCTATCTAAAACAGTATGAGGACGCATCCGGAGATCTGCAGAAAGCTCTCGATCTTCAGCGCCGGGCCAATCAGGAAGATTCCCACACCGTCGACGCGCTCGCCGAGAGTTACGTCAAGGCCGAAAAATACGATCGCGCGCTGCCGTTGCTAATCGCGATGATTGAAAGACCTGGAACAACGCCCGACTCCTTGTTCCTCTATTATCGTGGTCTGGCTGAGCTCAAAACCGGAAAGGCTGCCGAGGCTGAGCGCTCTTTCAATGCAGCCGTTAAGGCCAATCCGAAAGACGCGGCCTCGCTCTTGTACTTGAGTCAGTTGGCTCTCGCACGCAACGACCTGGATGCGGCCATTTCGACTTTGAACCGCGCCACAACCAACGACCCAAAACTGACTTCAGCCTGGTTGCTATTGACGTCGGCGTACCTCCGTCGCGCCGCAACGGCCGCGGATGAAGAAAAAGGAAATGCGGATTATCTCGGCGCCGTGCGGGCGGGCGAGGCGCTCACGCGCCTCCGCTCAGATGAAGAAGCAACGGGTCTCTACGCCCACGCCCTGATCGGCGCGAAGCAATACGCGCGCGCGGCCACGGCCCTGGAAAAAACTGCCGCGAGTGATGCCGCGACCGGCACAACGCTTTACTTGTTCGGTCTGGCCCATTCGCGCGCCAACAATTTTCCTAAGGCGATTGCCGCGCTGGAGCGCGCGTTGGCTAAGTCGCCAAACGACACGAACATCTATCGCGAGTTAGGTTACGACTACGAAAAGACTAAGCAGTACCCCAAGGCGTTTGCCCTTTATCAGAGGGCTCTCGAGGTGGCGCCCAACGACGCAGACTTCAAAGAGTCTGTCGAACGCCTCCGGCCCTTTGCAAAACCGTAGTGTTCGATTAGCATCTTCGCCGTGAGATACTCAACATTGCAGCTCCGGTCTTTAGTGACCGCCATCGTAGTTGTCTCCGTTGTCTGTGCGACGAATGTCAGCGCAGCGTCGTGGAACGGAATCGAACCATTCAAGACTCATCGCGACGACGTCTTGAAGATCATGGGTCAACCCGTCGGGGAGAGCCCTGAAGGAGTCCTGCGTTTTAATGTTAGCGGAGGTTCGGTCCAGATCAGTTTTGTAAACGAGAAGTTTGTGGCCAGTAAGAGACTGCGGCCGGAATTGGCCGGCGCGGTACTGGAAATCGTCTTGCAGCATCAGCAGTCTTCGGCCACGGCTGAATCAATGAAACTGTTGACGAATAAGGATTTCATCCGCGATGACGTGCGGAATATCTCAGTCTTTCGCAGCCCAAAACTCGGCATCGTATATACGTTTATTGAAGGTATTCTGAAGACTACTCGATATACATTTGAGGATGCTCAAATGAGCCGGGCTCGACGGTGAGCGGTCAACCAATCGACGCTTTGTGGTGTCTAGTGCTTTGTCAGCTTCGATGTGCTCGCGCGTCTTGACTCGTTCATTGACTCAGTAATCTTCCTGCTACAGGAACGGAGGCTATTCGATGCTTAAAGGACTCAAGTTAGTTACCGGCACGGTTCTGGTAATGATGATGGTTAGCGCAGCGTTGGCGCAAAGGCCGCGAACAGTGCCTCAGGATGCGCCCGCGGATGCTAAGAGCATGCCCACACCTCCTCCGGCGCCGGAAACGGTCAATGCCAAATATGAAGGCGGCGTCTTTGGCTATAGCAAGAAGAAGGAGGGCACGCTTCACTTTGACGAGTTAAACCAACGTCTGGTCTTCAAAGACAGCAAGCAGAAAGAGCTTTTGTTCGTTCCCTATAACGCCATCACTGGCGCATATGCCGACACACACTCGGTGCGGCCGGCCGCAGCTACCGTTGCCAGTCAAGTCCCGTCTATTTTCGCGCTGCCGGCGAACTTCATTAAGACAAAAGTGCGCTACCTCACCCTTCAGTATAGCGACCCCGATAGCAAGGTAAACGGTGTCACCAGCTTTAGACTTGAGAACAAGGATATTCTCGATTCCGTTTTGAATACTCTCGCAGGAAAAGCCGGCTTGAGCAGGCGCGGTGACGTGTTCATCAAGAAGAAGGAATAGGCCAGATCCCACTCCTCTTCCTCCCGCAATTGCATCTGCCGTGGTCACTGGCACCACTCTTAAGGTACAATCACTCGCACCGATGGACGAAACTTGTGGGAAAGCCGAGCAATTGCTCAACTCGATCTTCGAGAGTGCCGGGTTTGACGTGCATGCGTCAGCGTCACAAACCGATCTGGGATGCTTGTTGGCCATCGAAGGTGCCGACAGCGGGTTGCTGCTAAACGAGGGCGGCGAATTGCTTGACGCGCTGCAGCAGATTCTCAATCAAGCTCTCGGTCGGGCACTGCCTAAAGGTCAAAGGATTATCTGTGACGCGAATAATTACCGGGCTGCCCGAGAAGCGGAATTGCGAGCGATGGCTGAACACGCGGCCCGCCAGGTGCGCGCTACGTCTGCCGCATTTGTGTTCGGCCCCATGGAGCCAAGTGAAAGGCGTGTGATCCATCTCTCGCTGGCGGCTGAAGAGGATCTCATCACCGAATCGATTGGCGAGGGCAATGGGCGCCGTCTGCGAGTCACTTTGAGAACGGCCTCCGCTAACTGAGCACTCCTCACTCCTCTACTTACTTTTCGAATCATCAGGATCGTGGCTGTACCGACCGATACGATTGTTGCCTTGTCCACTCCGCCCGGCCGCAGTGGCATCGGCGTGATCCGAATTAGCGGTCCCGATTCTCTCACGATCTTGCAGACTCTTGTCGGTGAATCATATAACCCAACACCCAATGTACTGAGACTGAAGAGTCTCGGCGATCCGAATAGCGGCGAAACTCTTGATGAGGCCCTTGTCTGTTTTTTTCAGGCACCGCATTCATTCACCGGAGAAGACGTTGTCGAATTGCATTGCCACGGATCCCCCGTCTTGCTGCGAACGATCATTGATCTCATTCTGAAACTTAGCGCTCGGCTGGCTGACCCAGGTGAGTTTTCGTTGCGCGCCGTCGCGAACGGACGATTGAAACTAACGGAAGCTGAAGCCATCCGCGATCTCATCGATGCCCAGACCGAGTCTGCGCTGCGTCAGGCCACGCGGCAGTTGAAGGGAGAGATCTCCAACCGACTACGACCGGCCCAAGAGGCGCTGTTGGAAATAATTGTGCGGCTCGAGTCGTCCCTGGAGTTTGTTGAAGACGATCTTCCCGCGGTCGCTTCTCAGGAGATCATCGAGTCGCTCGAACAACTCCGGCAGGATCTCTCCCGGCTGTGCAATACCTTTGGCGCCGGGCGGCTCCTGCGCGAGGGAATTCGCGTCGCTCTCGTGGGACGCCCGAATGTTGGTAAGTCGAGCCTGTTCAATAGTTTAGTGGGACATGGTAGGGCCATTGTCACGGGTACCCCAGGCACTACTCGAGATACGCTTAGTGAGTCTATCGCCATTGAGGGAGTTCCCGTCGTGCTCACTGATACCGCTGGTATTCGCAACGCGCGCGACGAGATCGAAAACATAGGCGTAGCGCGCGCGCGCCGGGAAGCCGCCGATGCTGACCTTCTGATCGTTGTCATCGACGGCTCGGAATTACTCTGTGATGAAGATCGATCTGTCCTCGCCGAGATTGCTGAGGTGCGTCACATCGTCGCCCTAAACAAGAGCGATCTGCCGACTTTTTCTACAGCTACTTTCGATGGGGCGCTCGCTCGGCAGAGTCCTTTTGAAGTGGTGTCCGTATCGGCGAAGAGCGAGGCGGGACTTGAGAACCTACGCGCTGCTATACTGCAACCGTTTGCAAACGGAAGTGCTCAGAGTGAAGGACTGCTGATCACTAACGCACGTCATCATGATTTGTTGGTGCAGTCGATAGAGGCCGTCGCTTCATCCGAACAACTCTTGAACCAGCGTGCGAGTGAGGAAATGGTTCTGGTTGGACTGCACAATTCGCTCCGCTATCTCGGAGAGATAACCGGCGAAACGACAACCGAGGAGATCCTGGGACAGATCTTCGCGACCTTTTGCATCGGCAAATAGGCGTCAAAGTTTTTCCTTCAGTACCTCGGCTTTGGATAGAGCGACGATGGTATTCGACGAACATTTCGATGTGATTGTTATCGGGGCGGGTCACGCCGGTTGCGAGGCCGCTTCGGCCGCGGCTCGGCTTGGCGCGAACACGGCGCTGCTTACTCTCAATCTCGATCTCATAGGACAGATGTCGTGCAATCCTGCGATTGGTGGGATCGGCAAGGGCCACCTGGTCCGAGAGATCGATGCTCTAGGCGGCATCATGGGCCGCGTTATTGATCGCACGGGCATCCAGTTCCGCTTGTTGAATCGCTCGCGCGGCCCTGCCGTTCGCGCCCCTCGTGCTCAGGCTGATCGAGCACTCTACCGCGTCGAGATGCGGCGCACTCTCGAAGGCACGCCTAATCTCAGTCTGCGCCAGGGGTTGGTTACAAGTCTATTGTTCGAAAACGGTCACGTCCTCGGAGTTGAGTTGCAGGATGCACGCAGATTGGGAGCAACGGCCGTCGTTGTTGCGACCGGAACGTTTCTCAATGGACGAATCCATACTGGGCGTCAGACGTACTCGGGCGGGCGGGCGGGCGAACCGCCGTCCATAGAATTCGCGGAGGCTTTAAAGCGCCTCGGTTTGCGGGTTGGCCGTTTGAAGACAGGAACGCCGCCCCGGCTTGATGGACGAACAATCGATTGGGAAGCATTCGAGCCGCAACCTCCCGACGAGCGGCCAGTGGCCTTCTCTTTCTCAACCGATCAAATTGAACAGCAGCAGCTGAATTGTCATCTCGGTTATACGACCGAGGCCGTTCACGAAGCGATCCGGGCAAACTTGCATGAGTCTCCTCTCTATTCAGGACAGATCACCAGCATCGGACCGCGATACTGTCCATCAATCGAAGATAAGATAGTTAAGTTCCCGGATAAGACCAGACACCAGCTTTTCCTGGAGCCCGAAGGCTTTGCTACGAACGAAGTTTACCTTAACGGTTTTTCGACGTCGCTTCCGGCGCAGCTGCAGCAGGAGTTGGTGAGTCTGATCCCCGGATTTGAGCGGGCGCAAATCATTCGGCCTGGTTACGCGATTGAGTATGACTTTGTGGACCCGAAAGAACTGTCGCCTTTTCTGGAGACCGCTAGACTCAAAGGGCTGTTTCTGGCGGGCCAGATAAATGGGACTACCGGTTATGAAGAGGCGGCATGTCAGGGTTTGCTGGCTGGCATAAACGCCGCTGCAGCTTCACTTGGACGACCGATGTTTCGGCTCAATCGCCGTGAATCTTACATTGGAGTCCTGGTAGACGATCTGATTACACATGGCGTAGACGAGCCTTACAGGATGTTTACTTCGCGTTCCGAGTATCGGCTGGCACTGAGGCATGACAATGCGGATGAGCGTCTCGAGCCGTACGGACGGGAGCTCGGCCTGGTCGGTGATAATGAATGGGCGCGATTTAACCAAAGGCGTGTGCGCCTCGCCAGAGCCCGGACCTTGCTCAAGGAGAGCAAGCTCCAGCGTTCCGACGAGCGTCACGCACTCTGCTGTGAACTAACAGGCCAGGAGCTGGGAGACTCTCTCACCTTGGCTGAGTTAGCTCTCAGGCCAAATATGGACGTTGGGATGGTGATGGGCCTGATGCCGGCCGGTGCAAACGACGAGTTTTCAGTCGGTGACCTCGAGACCGCGCTAGCTGACCATTTGTATGCCGGCTATTTGGGTTCTCAAGATGCCGGCCTGCGACGTCTCAACCAGCATGATGCACTCAACATCCCCACGGGCTTTTCTTTTCGAACGATCGGCAGCCTGTCTCACGAAATTGTTGAGCGGCTGGAACGAGCGCAACCTCAAAGTTTTGGACAAGCGCGTCGGATTCCCGGGATGACGCCGGCGGCGTTGTCTAACCTCCTGGTCTACCTCGCCGCGGCTCAACAAAAACCCGGCGCAACGCGGGAACGGTCAGGTTCTCGATCCATGGGACAGTGAGTTTCACGTGAAACATTCCCGCGACATACGCTCAGCGAGTTTCACGTGAAACATTACCCTCGGGAACGACCGAAACGCGCTACCAAAGCACTAATCTGCTAGCATCCCAATCCCTTCTTATGCTAATGTGCTGCTCTCCGGTCAGCTGGTTTGGGCTGCTGAATGCCAAAAACTCTCGCGATCGCAAATCAGAAGGGCGGTGTTGGGAAAACCACCACGGCCATCAACCTCGCAGCTTCTCTCGCCAGACTAAATCAAAGAGTTCTCCTGATCGATATTGATCCCCAGGCAAATGCGACCTCCGGTGCGGGCGCACAACGCAGCGGGGCCCGAGCCACTACCTACCACGTCCTGGTTCTTGGAGAACCAATAGAACACGCTATTCTTACTACAGACTTCAAATTCGCCCTCGTCCCCTCTGACAGGAATCTGGCGGGCGCCGAGGTTGAGATAGTCGATCTCCCGGAGCGTGAACTACTGTTAAAAAAGGCAATAGCGCCTATCTGTGACCGTTACGATTTCATAATCCTGGACTGCCCACCCGCACTAAACTTGCTTACCATTAATGGACTTGCGGCAGCTGATTCGCTACTCGTACCTATCCAGTGCGAATACTATGCGTTAGAGGGCGTCTCCGAACTCTTTAACACTCTCGCTCGAATCCGGCAGCTCCTGAACCCTCAGCTGAAGATTGAGGGCTTGCTTCTGACGATGTACGATGCAAGCACTAAACTGTCGGCGGCGGTCTCCGCGGATCTCCGGAGTTTCTATAGTAGCCTCGTGTTTCAGACCACTATTCCAAGGAATGTTCGCCTCGCTGAAGCGCCGAGCTACGGCAAGCCTATTATTTATTATGATCAGCGATCGCGAGGCGCTGAAGCTTACTGTCAACTTGCAGAGGAGGTTCTGGCCAATGACCAAAAGACCGTTGGGCCGGGGGCTGAGCGCCCTGATCTCGACAGACTCGCCGCCAGTGGGAACTGATGAGATCCGCGACATTGAAATTGACCTGATACGACCGGGCCATCAGCAGCCTAGAACAAGTTTCGACCAGGCGAAGCTGGACGAGTTGGCCCAATCGATTCGAACCAGCGGCATCATCCAACCCCTGCTGGTACGGCCGCAAGGCGGCGTATACGAACTGGTTGCAGGAGAGCGCAGATGGCGAGCAGCACAGCTAGCCGGACTCTCGCGTGTTCCCGCAATAATTCGCGAAATCCCGGATGATCGGCTTTTGGAACTCGCCCTAATCGAGAACATCCAACGGCAAGAGTTGAATCCCATCGAGGAAGCAAACGCCTACAAGCGATTGATCGAGTCGCTCAATCTTACTCAAGAGGAAGTAGCGCAGAGAGTCGGTCGTGATCGTTCGTTCGTAACCAACTATCTTCGTATCCTTAAACTGCCCTCCGAGATCCAACGGCTCCTCGAAAACGAGAAGCTGTCCTTCGGCCACGCACGCGCCCTCTTAGGCCTCGGCGATCTTATCCTTCAGAGACGCTATGCGCAAAAAATCGTCAAACACAATTGGTCTGTGAGGGAAACTGAACGCCGGATTAAGCATGCCCCGGGGGCCAAGCCTCCTACTTCCAAACAGCATCTCAAGCAACCTGATCCTAATGTCCGCGCTGCCGAGGCCAAGCTGCGCAGACACCTCGGAACCCAAGTTCAAATAATTCCGGCACGGGCCGACTCGGCCGGCAAGATTGAGATCGAATACTACAGTGCCCTGGATCTCGACCGCCTATACAGCCTGATAATTTCCGACCGCGAAACCGAAGTCCTAACCACGGCAACGGCCTCGCCGGGATTATAGTTCACATAATTATAATATCTACAATCATAGAGCGAACAAAGCGAGTCGCAGCGCTGGAAGTACCCAAGTAGTTGTGTCCTACCTTGCTCTGAAACTTTCCCTCCTGTTTTTCTTGCGTCTCATTCGAGGGTTATGTTAGCGTCATATTTTCTACGCGAGCCGGCGGATTTCCTTCGCAGGGCTCCGTTGCACTACATCGTAGTGTGTGTTATTTCCCCTAATGCAACCACATTTGGAAGATTTAGCTTCGCGGTCACTTTTCGCAGCCCTCGAACGACGGCTCAGCAGGCAGGCGTTTGAAACTTGGTTTCGGCCGCTGCGGGTTACGCGGGCGAAGTCAGCGGGTGTCTTGAGAATTGCAGTGCCTAATCCTGCTGTTCGCGACTGGATACTCTCTCAATATTCCACGGCTCTGCAGGAATCCCTCCTTGAGATTGACCCGGCAGGTTGCAAAATTGAGTGGGCGACGCCGGTTGCGGATAGGGGAGGCAGCGATTTGGACAGCGATCCAGGTCTCAGCTCGGTAGCCTGCGATTCAAGGGAAAAGCCGGTCGGCGTTGGGGCGGTTCCCCCTGAGGTTCCTGATATTCCTTCGGCTCCACTGAACGATAAGTATACATTCGGGAGTTTTGTTGTTGCCTCATGCAATCGATTTGCTCATGCCGCGGCCCTCGCTGTAGCGGAAGCGCCGGGCAAGACGTACAACCCCCTTTATTTGTACGGAGGGGTCGGCTTAGGCAAAACTCATCTCATACAAGCCACCGGGCACGCCATCAAGCAGGCTAATCCAAAACTGCAAGTTTCCTATCTCTCCCTTGAGCGTTTCATGAACGAACTAATCAATGCGATCAGATACGGTTACGACAAAACGCAGGTCTTTCGTGAGAGGTATAGATCGATCGACGTTCTGCTCATCGACGATGTTCAGTTTATCGCAGGTAAGGAGCGAACTCAGGAAGAGTTTTTCCATACGTTTAATGCCTTGTACGATGGTCAAAAGCAGATAGTCCTAACCTCCGACTGCCCCCCAAGGGAAATACCCGAAATTGAAGAGCGGCTACACTCTCGGTTCGAATGGGGACTTATTGCCGACATCGAGCCTCCAGATCTGGAAACGAAGGTCGCCATACTCAGGCGCAAAGCGGAGCTGCAAAGGTTGAACCTACCCGATGATGTCGCGCTCTTTTTGGCGGGTAACAGCAAACACAACATCCGTGAATTGGAGGGCTCGTTGGTTCGCGTTCTAGCGATGGCTTCCTTAAGAGGGTTACCGCTCTCAAAAGGGCTTGCCCAAGAGGCCATGCGCAACGTCTCGCGTTCAAGTGACGATAATCAAATCTCCATTCCTCGAATTCAGAAGGCAGTTGCTGACCATTACAAGCTCAGCGTCGACGGTCTTCGAAGTCGGTCGAACATGGGAAAGGTCCTGGTGCCCAGGCAAGTTGCAATGTATCTGTGCAAGCGTTTGACCAAGAAGAGCTATCCTGAAATCGCGAGACAATTCGGCGGCAAGCATCACACTACAGTGATTCACTCGGTTGAGAAGATCAACAAGTTGGTTGATTCTGATCGAGAAATGGATGCATTAGTTAAGCGGATTATCAGCAGTATCGGAGCCTAGTAGAGAAAATTTTTCTTACGTCACTCATCTTCTTCACAGACCATTTGTGAATACTGCTGGTACCGTCTGTGGAAATAACTCAAACGAATTAATCGCGGATTCAGACAGTTCAACCTCCGAGGAGAGATTCACCTAACGTTCTTTATTTTCCGCTTGATTGAGTGACTTTCACCTTTCCACAGGACATACTACTATTACTAAGTATTTAACAGATGTGGTTTTCTTTTCTAATCCTTTAGGAGTTAGTAGCAAAGACTTTTTAGGTGAGAATTATCGAAACGTGATATAAGAAAAAGCAAACTTGAGGAGCAGCTAAATGCAATTTGTTATGGCGCGAGGAGCGCTACAGAAAGAACTGGCTTTCGTTCAGGGTGTGGTTGAACGAAAGAACACTATTCCCGTCCTGGCCAACATTCTTATCGAATCAAAAGGCGAAAGTGCGATTCAGATTAGCGGCACAGATCTGGACGTCACTATTCGATGTGATGCTGAGGCGGAAGAGATAAAGTCTCAGGGATCCATTTGCGTTCAGGCTCGGAAGCTTTTTGACATTGCCCGTCTGCTACCCGACGCTCCCGTGAGTTTTCGCAAGGAAGAAAACGAGTGGGTGACGGTTGAGTGCGATCGCTCGAAGTTTCGGTTGCCAGGTATTGCGAAAGATACGTTTCCGGAGTTGCCTGGATTTAAATCGACGCCACTTCAATTGCCCGCGTCGCTGTTAAAGTTACTAATCGACCGCACGATCTTCGCGATAACCCAGGAGGAGGGGCGCTACACCCTGTCGGGGGCAAAATTTGAACTTGATAAGCAGGGCGCCAAAATGATCACCACCGACGGACATAGACTGGCCTTTGTGGCAACCAAAGAGATTGGCAAAAATGTCGAGGGCACAAGTCTCGACGTCTTGATTCCAAGAAAAACTCTGGCGGAATTGACCAAGCTGACCTCCGATTTTGACCGAGACATAAACCTCGGATCTGATGAGCATCATGTTTACTTTCAGGTCGGCTCGCGGTTGCTGATTTCCAGAATGCTTTCGGGGCAGTTTCCAAACTATGAAATGGTCATGCCGAAGAATAACGATCGGTCGGCCACGTTCGATACGATTGGTCTTAACCAGGCAGTTCGACGAGTCGCTTTGATGGCTGACGATCGTTCGCACGCAATTCGTTTTCATCTAAGTAAAGAGCAATTGCTGATTAGTTCACAGAATGCTGAAGAAGGCGAAGCGCGAGAAACGATGGGGACAGACTTCGGCGGCGAAGAGACTGAGATTGGCTTTAACGCGCAATACCTGCAGGATTTCCTCAACGTGGTTGGGTCGGAAAAAGTTGCCTTTGAGTTCAAAGACGGAAACTCGCAGGCCCAATTGCGGCCGGTCGCCGATGACAAATATGACTACCGCTACATCATCATGCCGATGAGGCTATAGAGTAAGAGACTCAACCAACAAATTGACGACCAAACTCCGCGACGAGCGCCAGAAACTTGGCGCTCGTTCAGTTTTTGGGCGCGTCAGTTTTTCCGACCAGGCCGGCCACAGCAAAGCAAGAGGCTATGTTAGAATTTGAATTATGTTCCTTAGATCCATCCGGGCACACGACTTCAGAAACCTGGCCGGCGAAATCCATTGGGGAAACGGGATCAACGTCATCTACGGGAACAATGGCCAGGGGAAAACCAACTGGCTGGAAGCCATTCATCTACTGGCCCATGCAAAGTCATTTCGAACTCGGCAACTCAACGAAGCTATCGCGTTTAGCAAAACCTCCGCCTCAGTTCATGGACGCGTCGCCCAGGGCAGAGACATCGAGCGCGACCTCCAAGTAGATTTCAGGGCCAACACCAGGCAGACCTTCGTCAACGGCAAGCGCGAGGCCTTAGCACACTTTGCCGCGCAGTTGCATGCGGTCTGGTTCACGGCTGACGAGTTGGAGGTTGTGCGGGGTGGCCCTGAGGCCCGCCGCAGTTTTATCGATCGCGGCGCAATTTCATTACACCCAGCCTATGCTCAAGAGCTAAGCAGCTATAACAAAGTAATCAAGCAAAAGAAAAAACTTTTGCAGCAGGCGGGTGAAGGCGTTCTCAGGTTTGAAGAGGCGGCCGAACTCCTTGGACCCTGGAACGAACAAATGGTTAGTTTGAGCACGCGGATCCACAGATCGCGCACAGCTTATGTGGAACTCTTGAACGAGGCACTCGAGCACAGTCTGTTCGGTGACACACTTTCCATTCGCTACGTTTCCTCGCTTGAGGGTAAAGGCGATCTGAATAACTACGAGGATCTAATCGCGCAACGGCTGCAAATACGAATGCAGGCGGAAATGTTTGCCGGAGCGTGTTTGATCGGGCCCCACCGGGACGACCTGAGCGTGCTTTTCGCCGACCGCAATCTGCGTAGTTTTGGCAGCTCCGGCCAACAGCGTAGCGCATTGATAACGCTTGATTTAGCGGCGATTTCAGTGTATCATTCACAGCATCAGGATTATCCAATTTTCCTCATTGATGACGTGGACGCAGAACTCGACGGAATCCGCATTGAACGGCTGCTTGAATACCTGGACGGACGCACTCAAACGTTCGTCACGACTTCAAAGAAAAACCACTTCGAGCGGTTCAATCAACGGGCGAATTTCTACGAGATCAATGCCGGCGTCGCGAGAGACGAAACGGCGTTGAATGCGGCGAGGGCAGCAAATGTCATCTGAGCAAAACGATAACGGAAGCGAAGGTAAAGACGAATTGGCAACACCATCATCGAAATTGAAGAACAAAAGAGACACTTACGATTCATCATCGATTGCGGTTCTGGAAGGACGCGATGCCGTCCGCAAACGGCCGGCGATGTATATCGGATCGACGGGCGAGATCGGCCTGCATCATCTGGTCTATGAAGTCGTCGACAATTCTATCGACGAAGCCCTGGCTGGATATTGCGACACGGTGGAAGTTAACATTCACCTGGACAACTCAATCACTGTGATCGACAACGGCCGCGGTATCCCTGTCGACATGATGAAGAAAGAGAAGAAATCCGCGGCTGAAGTCGTGATGACGAAACTGCATGCCGGCGGCAAGTTCGACTCGAATGCCTATAAAGTTTCAGGCGGTCTGCACGGCGTCGGCGTCTCTTGTGTGAACTTTCTTTCCGAGGTCTTGCACCTGGAAATCTGGCGCGACGGACTGACGTACGAGCAGGAGTATGCGCGCGGTATCGCGGTCGCTCCCCTCAAACAGACTGGCAAGACGCGCAAGCGCGGCACAAAGATCACCTTCAAACCAGATCCACAGATCTTCGATACGATTGAATTCGTCTTTGACAAGCTCTCGGAACGCCTGCGCGAGAAAGCCTTTCTCAACAAAGGCATTAGGATCACGATCAAGGACGAGCGCGAAGAGCCGGAAAAGTCGCACGAGTTTTACTACCGCGGCGGAATCGCCGAGTTTGTGAAGCACCTGAACAAGAACAAGAGCGTGCTGCACGACAAACCGATCTATTTTGAGCGAGTCAGCGACGTCCTGGCGATCGAAGTAGCGATTCAATACAACGACGGCTATGACGAAAAAGTCTATTCGTTCGCCAACAACATCAACACCGTCGACGGCGGCACGCATCTTTCCGGTTTTCGTTCAGCCTTTACACGCACGATCAATGCTTATGCACAGTCGTCCGGACTGGCGAAGAACTTCAAAACGTCTCTGACTGGCGACGACGTGCGCGAAGGGCTGGTAGCCGTAATTTCAGTCAAGCTGCCGCAACCGCAGTTCGAAGGACAGACGAAGGGCAAGCTCAATTCCGACGTGAAGGGAGCGGTCGAATCGTTTCTTAACGAGCGCCTGACGGAATACCTTGAGCAAAACCCAACGGTAGCGCGCCGCATCGTCGGCAAATCACTGGACGCCGCCCGCGCGCGCGATGCCGCCCGCAAGGCCCGCGAGATTGTGCGCAAAGGCGCGATGGGTTCGACGATGTTGCCCGGCAAGCTCGCCGATTGTCAGGAGCGCGATCCGGCTTTATCCGAGATCTATATTGTTGAGGGTGATTCCGCCGGCGGCTCAGCCAAGCAGGGCCGTGATCGTAAGAACCAGGCTATCCTGCCGCTCAAGGGAAAAATCCTGAACGTCGAAAAGGCGCGCTTTGACAAGATGCTCGGCCACAGCGAAATCAAATCGCTGATCACCGCGCTCGGCACCGGCATTGGCAAGGAAGATTTTGACGCGAGCAAATTGCGTTACCATAAAATCATTCTGATGACTGACGCTGATGTCGACGGCTCGCACATCAGAACTCTCCTGTTGACCTTCTTCTATCGTCAAATGGCTGCCCTGATCGAAAATGGTTACGTCTACATTGCCCAGCCGCCATTGTTCAAGGTGAAGCGTGGGAAGAAGGAAGAGTACATCAAAGATGAAGGCTTGATGACGCGCTATCTGATGCGGATGGCGACCGCGGACATGACCGTAAAGTCAGTCGGCGCCAACCAGGACATCGAAGGCCAGGCCCTGGCCCAGTCGCTCGAGAAGCTGGTCGATCTGAAACGTTACTGCGAAAAAACAATTCGGCGGCTCGCGGGAGACGCGCGTTTGCTCGACATACTGCTCGAGGCTTTCGCCGGCAAGAAAGGTGTCTGGCGCAAAGAAGGACTTACTTTGCGCGGCATCTTTCAGGATGGCGATCTGATCGCGAAGGTAGAGAAGGCTTTGCATAAGGCTGGTTTCAAGACCGATCTCTTAACTGATGAAGAACACGGCTTGTGGGAGATTGAAACTGAGACCACCTCGGGAGTAACTGTTTCGATCGACTGGAACTTTGCCAGCTATGTCGAGTTTCAAAAGGCCGTGGAACTCTATATGACTCTCGAAGACGAGCTGGCGCCGCCTTTCATCACCGGCACGAACGGCACCAGTGAAGAGATTTCGACTCGCGAGGCGCTGCTCGAGAAAGTGCTCGCGGCCGCGAAGAAGGATCTTTCGATTCAGCGCTATAAGGGTCTGGGCGAAATGAATCCCGAACAACTCTGGGAAACCACCATGAACCCGGAGAAGCGCACTCTGCTCCAGGTCAGAATCGATGACGCCGTCGAAACTGATGGTATCTTTTCGATCCTGATGGGTGACGCCGTCGAACCGCGGCGCAAGTTCATCGAAGACAACGCCCTGGATGTAAGGAACTTGGATATCTAAACTGTTGCTGCCCTTACTTAATGGATCAAAGAACAATCGCCACGGACTAAGTGGCGGGATTTAGAGAATTATTTCCTGCATACAACAGGCGAAGTTGTAAGAATTCTTCTGGAACGGTCCTCAGAGGAGTGTTTGCCGCTAGAACGTAAATAGGAGTATGACTCAATCTGTAGCGCAGCTTCCCACGAGCGGCTTGCATGGTCCTCTTTCGCGCAAGCTCAACATACTCTGACACTAGGTCTGCGCCCGCCACTCTTCGATGGTTTAGCACCGCTGCTACTGCGGTTGTACCCGAGCCCATGAAGGGATCAACTACAAGATCGCCCGGACCAGTTAGCGCGCGTATTAAGCGCTCTGGCAATTCAACCGGGAATTGACAAGGGTGTTCGGTCTTTTCGATATGGTTGCTCTTCACATTTGGAAAGATCCATACGTCACCGGGATTCTTGCCTAAAGGATTCCCCGTGTATTTTCCGCGATTAGCTCCCTTATGCCCGCGTTTACCGGGATACTTCTGAGGAACTCGAACCTCGTCCAAATTGAATATGTATTTCTTTCCCTTCGTGTACCAAAGAATCGTTTCATGCCTGCCCGAGAATCGATGCTTGCAGTGGAGGCCATGTTCGTAATGCCAAATGATCCTATTTCGAAGATAGACTTCATTCGAGCTGGAGTAAGATTGGAAGAGCGGGTGAAGCAACAAGTCAAGCGGAAACACTTGGCGATGTCCGTTAACATGATGACCTACTTGCCAACAAATACTGCCACCATCCCGGGTAATCCGGACGGCCTCCGCGATAACGAGCCGCTGAAGTTCGACATAGCTCTCAAGACTTTCCTTTTTTTCATAAGGCTTGCCCACGTTATAGGGGGGCGAAGTGATGACGAGTTGAGCGCTGTTATCGGGTATTTGCTTGAGGAGATCTAGACAATCACCGTGAAACAGAGTTAGATCATTCTCCTTCGCGTAGCGTTTTCGAATTGTGAGCTTTTTCTTGCGCAGTTGCTTCATACGAGCCTCAATCGAATTCAGGATAATCTAGCTTCGGGGCAAGCGCCTTAAGGACAGAGGGTTCTAGCTTCATGCGTCTTTCATCTAAGTACATGCGAAAGCTCGTTACTGGATCAGACGGTTCGATCTGCCACCCCTTATTACCGCCTTCCCCGTAGTTCACGGAGGCGGTGTGATGTACAACGGTTTCAACGAGCACAAAAGCCGCGCGCATTTGCGCAATTGGGTTTGATTCAAGTCGCCTATTGAAATCATCTTCAGTGATTCCGAATATCTCGCGGTGCGGTCCGTAGCCTGCGTTAATGTATATCTTGTCATCGGCTACGTCGCCGAGTACATTTCTGCGGAGGTCGTCGTAATAGAAATCGCTAAACTTATCTTTACCCTTCGGCTGCTCAAATCTGAGACGACATTTTGCATAAGCCACCTTGCCATCCTTCCGCTTAGCCTTGGCGCAGAGAACGGCGCGTTGACCCCAACCAGTTCCTTTGAACAACAACGGCACACGAGCTAGGTTATTCTCCGAGACAAGATCTTTAGTAACTTTGATTTGCAATCGCTTCAGACTCTCTTCGCCAAGTGCAACGTTTCCGAGTTTTTCCTCAAGCCAGAAAGTTACTTCAGGGAGACCGTTAAAGGCGCTGAGATTAACTATGAGAACGGCGTTGTTCAGTCGATTCGGATGTCCGGAAAAATGCGCCGCCGAGAATTCGATGTCTTCCGGAGGTTGAATGACAGGAGGGTCATCAACACCCAAGACTTTTAGGGTCGATTGAACTTCCTCTCCATCTTTCGTGACGGTTAGTGCCGTTATTGCCCCTGTTTGCTGTTTTACGTCACACGCGATCTTTAGACTAATTCTTTGAAATTTGTGCCCCTTCCGATGTCGCACGGTTTCTGAGTCAGGCTGTACTTTGATTTCAGAGTTGTCGCTCTCGAATAATACAATCTCGCCATTTCTTACCTTGTCCATATTGACAAATACGGAGACACTCTTTGGAATGCCAGCGTACAGCTGAACAGTTTTCACAGCGAAGTAGATAGCTTCCTTACGATCCGGATCGCCTATTCCGTCCTCCTCCGTCTCCTCTTTGTTGAATTCATTAATGACCTTCAGGACATCTCTGATTTTCTGATTCAGTGTTTCAGATCGGGTCGTGTCGCCTTTCTTCTGACGCTTTTCTTCGGCTTGATATAACGGTTTCAGATGCTTCTCGACGAGTGAGAATAGCGCCTGGGTTATTTCATGCTTCCGATTAAAGCCATCACGTATTTCGCTTAGGACGGCCACTGCTTCTTCCGACTCCAGTTTCGCCTCAAGAAGGGATCGAATTCCGGACAGCCGGACCACGCCGTACAGATGCTGCAGATATGGGTTTTTGTCATATTCCGGCAGCAGGGTAAGATCCAAAACCGCGTCATTATCATCAACGAAAAGCAGACCATTTTCCCGGCGATCGATGTTGATTGGATCGGTCTGCAACGCCTGTTCAGATCGAACCAGCAGAATATCAACGGCGAAATCCCCTTCCTCTCCAAGACTCAGCGTGTCGCTGAATCTTCCAAGAACAAGACCAATGGGGAAATCGTAAGTTAGTGGATTCTCATAGCGACCACCCGCGCGAATCCTTCTAACGATTACCTTCGTGTTTGGATCGGCCGCAATGAGACGAAGCATATAAAACCGACTGATCTTGTCGATGATTTGGTCCTCTTGCGGTATGGATGTCCCTTCTTTTAGCTTGAATTGCACGACTGTTCCGGATCTTGAGATCGAATGTGGGAGGCTGTGAGAGTCAAGCAGTTTCTTGGTGGCAGGACCCAAGTCCTCAATTTCACACGTGGCGTCTTTGTCCCAAAAGATTCTGCATACTGACAGAACACCGGCAGAAACCGAAAAGATGATGGAGTCTTGATGATAAAGAAGTACATCCAACGCCCCGCGACCGAATAAACTCCTCGTTCGCTCGTCTTTAGCTTTCGCCTCAGCGTACATGACGAACTTCGATTCTAGCTCCTGGGCAGACATCCCCGGACCGGCGTCGATTACTCTGCAAAGCCGAGATTCGCGTCCCGCTCGTCCGGATGTGGTTAACTCTAGAACTATCTCTCGGGGGGCCATCCTACCAATACGAGTCTTGAGAGCAGACGTGTCGACTCTATCGCCCACACTAAGGGCCAGCAATTCATTCACAAGCCCGGCCGCGTGACATATCTGGGCTTGCTTCTTGAGAGCGGAGTCGGAATTCGTTATCGGTTCAGTTATGGTTTTCAGGAAATTGCGACCGACGGCTTGATTTACTGAGCGTCTCTTTTCGCGAGCTGCCCACGCAATTGTTTTTCTGACTTTCTTGTTCATAAGTGGACCTCACAAACCTTATTTCCGTAGAGTCAACGATACCGTGAGAACACCGAAGGGAAGCCGCGGCGAACGTCCACCAAGAACCTCGTCATCTCCTCATCTTCAACGTCCATAGCAGCACGTTCCAAATCTTTCATTCGCTTCTCTCTCAACTTCGACGGCGTATGTTCAAAAATATCCAGTAGTGCGTGTACGTGGATGAGGTCGCGCTCGCTCATTACCTCATCTTTCCACTTCTCGAACAGCCGGCTCTTGCGTGCTTCCTTAACCTCGCGGGCGGGCTCGATTGATCTAGGCCGACTTCCTTTGCGAGACGCTGGGTTATTGTTCGATTCAACGCTGAACAGCTCCCCTTCGGTCGTTCGTGGAGCACCCAATTTCTCAAGTAGATCTCGAGCCACTTGCATGCCGCGCTCGTTTAGACTGTACCCTTTGCTTGCGGAGCCGGTTAACCAGTTTCTGTATTTCGGTTGACACTGAAGCAGAGAGCGCGTTGCCCGTATCGAGTCTGGATATTGAGGCCAGCCTACCATTGAGAATTTTGAAGGAAACAGTCTCCAACTAAGTACGGTTATTGCTTCTACCGATCGGCGCAGTTCCCATTCGTGCAACCAAAATAGGCTGTAGGTTACAAGTGCGGCGAGCGAAGCGTCATCGAATAAACGAGGATCCTTTGGAGCTATCTTATCCAACTCCCGCTCATGCTTAATCTTAATGCTCATCGGAGCAGTCTTTGACTATTCAACGTCGTTTCAGGCGGTCTAGTTTCCGCGCAATTTGAGGCGTCGCTCGATATCTTTAGCGAACCTCAGACCTTTCTTAGTAAGGTGCCAGCCCCTTGACCAACCGCCGATTGTGTAACCCCAGTCTGAGGAACTAGCTTCGCTAAGAGTTAAAAGAATAAGCGCGAGATCAGGCACCGTTTCACCGTTGACCCAGGTAAAAAATTCGCTAGGGTACGTGACGTTTGCCTGTGCTGCGATTTGCTCAATGCCAATATTCCTGCGGATGCCTTTACACAGGAACACGCAAAATACTATTTCAGGCACTAGGCTGTTAACGTTTGCACGATGACTCTTTCTCAACGATTCAAAGTGAACGGGAGCTAAGCTCTCTTTTGTAATTGAGATCATTTCGCGGTTTCCTTTGTGGCTAGAGCCAATCGATTGTTATCTCAGTTTCGACCTGTTTGAATTCAGGATCACCAGTTAACAGCAGAGCCTTCTTTTGTTTTGCAACTGCAGCAGCAAAGCAATCGGCAAAAGACATTTTGTGTTTGGACTTGAAGCCTCCCGCTTCGTGAGCAAGCGGCCAGTCGGCATCGACGAACTCGATGCCGAGGTGTTTCAGTTCCTTTATGCTCCGGTCTGCATCTCCCACGGATGCTTCACGCGCAATGATGTACCAAACTTCGCCGGCATTAACGACGCTCATGAACAACGGAATGTCGTTTTCGTGTGCGTCGGCGATATGGTCAGCCACCTTCTCTGCCGCAGGCTCACCTTCCAGATAGGCAATGACAGCCCAGGAATCGAGCACGATAGCTTTCGGCCTGCGCGGCATTAGAGTTCTCGCTCCTTCTTCTTGTCGGCCATCAGCACCTTCAGTAATCCTTTGCCCTTGAACTTTCCCCTTAGGCTATGGACATATTCGCGGGTAATCGGGGTCAGGATGATTTCCTTCTCGTCATCGCTTACGTTGATTTGAATCCGGGTGCCTTCTTTGATTCCAAACTTGCGCCGCACCGATGAAGGAATGACGATCTGTCCTTTTGATGTTGCTGTTGTTTCCATCGTATCCTCCAGTTCAACTCTGGGACACAAGTGTACCCAAGGGCTAAAAGTAAGTCAACTATGAATAAGTATTACTTTTGATACCAGGTGTGATAATAGGCGCGCGAAGGCTGGGATCTGATCTGATTTGCGGCCTGATCGAGCTATTCCCGAAATCTCTCCGAACGAAAGCGCCACAGCTTAATCTCATCTCCTGGCCGAATCCCGGCCTTGCGTGAAGCGATCTCGACTTGCTGAGCCGCTGTCTCGATCCCTTTAAGATTAGGAAGCAACAGACCGCGGTGCATTCCGGTTTTGTCTTCGACGATCACGCCATAAACTTTCGGATCCAGATCGTCGAGGTTGACTGGCTCGGGTTGCGAAAGCACATCGACCGAGTACTTCAATCCCGCCAGTTCATGTTCACGCACCGGCGCAAAGCGCGGGTCGCGCGTCGCTGCGCTGATCGCGTTAAGGATTATTTCTTCCGCCAGCGTGTTCTTTTCCGGATCGATCGTGCCGATGCAGCCGCGCAGTTCACCAGCGTGGGTCTTGATGGAAACAAAGCAACCGGCGCGTTGATTGAGCAGGTCGGACATCATTTTAGGAGTGTCGATGACCTCTTCTTTTGTGACGAAGGTTTCAACTACCTGCCGTGCGAGCGCCGGTAGATCTTCGCTGGTCTGTGAAGCCTGAGCGCGCTCTGCGCGCTGTGCGGACAGGATGTCCGCGCTCCTTGGGCTCGCTAACAACTGCGCTACCAGGTAACCGACGCCAAACGGCGCTTCGTAACTGATCACTTCGCACGATGATTCGAGGTCTCTCGCGACTCCGATGGCGACCAGCATCGAGCGATAGCCGCACTCTCCGGCCATCCGGCGCAACTCCGGATCGAGGCCGACGATGCGTTCGGTGGCACAACTGCGAATCGCTGCGACTACTTCTTCGTCAAACAGATGCGCTTGCGGGTCGTAGCCGGCGGGCGCCTCGAGCTTCAGCCGGTGACTGAGGTCGCCGCTGGCGATAAACGCGACCGGCCGCCCCAGGTGTTCGATGGCTTGCTTGATGCATGTGCCAAACCGCAAATGATCTTCGTTAGAGAGAAAGCTATAACCCAGGGCGACCACCTGTCCGTGCCAACCGTTGCGTTGCAGAAAGTAGAGCGGGACCGTCGTGCCATGATCGAGATCGCGACCTTTGATTTTGATCGTGGCGAGATTTTGCTCGGCCGCAATGCATGTGATTTCGTGCAGCAGTTCGTCATCGAGTTGGGCCTGAACGGTGGTGTTGGGCGCGCGAAAATTTCCAAAGTCGGCATACAGTTGCGGCCCATCGTAAGCGACAAACGCGTCCCGCTGGAGCGGCGCGTGCGGCGAAACCAACACGACAGTCTCTGCGCCGCTGCGGATCACACGTTCGGTGAGATCGGCCATGGCATCGATCGAATTGCGCACTTCGGCGGCCGCTTCGCGTCCGACCTCTGGCACCATTATCGGCGGATGCGGGGCAATGCCGGCGAATACTACTGAGCTCGCGTTGGCCATAGAAGCACCACTGAGGCCGCAGAGATTTTCTTCTTTAATGAACGACGCGATTTTAGCACCGGACTTGTGGGGAGAGTTAGTGAATCAACCACGCAATCGCTCCGGAGGAGCGAAATGTTTATAGCTTGGGAGAAAGAACTATTGGACCAAGCTCCGTAGGAGCGTCATATCTCATTCCGCTCCCACGGAGCTCGAAGTCCCCGATAGTCACGAGGTCTATAGACATTCAGCGCCTAACGGCGCTGCGCCGATGCCCCCGTTGTGCGTTCCTTGCTAATGGCTCGTTTGCAGAGGCGAGCAACGACAACTATCATGGCTCCCGCAATGGATCACTTCGATGTCTTAATCGTGGGCGCGGGCCCGGCGGGATCGTTTGCCGCGGAGCGTCTCGCGCGTGGCGGCGTGCGCGTGGCGTTAATCGATGGCCGGCCGCCGGGTGAGCCCAAAGCCTGCGGCGGGGGCGTGACTTCGAAAGCTTTGAAGGCGTGGCCGCATCTGCTCGAAGCCGTCGGGCGCACGATTGATGAACTCGACCTGTACTCACCTTCAGGTAAACGCCTGCATTTGAAACTCGACGAGCCGTTTGCTGTCTATTCGCGAATTGCTTTCGATACTTTTCTGCGCGAACGCGCGCGCGCAGCCGGCGCGCACGTCTTTGCGGAAAAGGTTTCCGCGCGTGGTTTCAAACAGACTGACGATGGGTGGATCGTACATACGCAAAGCCAAAAAGAGTTTTCCTCGACCTGGTTGTTGGGCGCCGATGGAGCCAACAGCGCTATCGCGAAAAAACTCGCGGGCCCTTTGCCACCGGCTGAGATGGAAGTCGCGTTTGGTTATCGCGCGCCTTTGCCCGAAGACGGCAATGCGGCCACGGTCGTCGCATTCCTGCCGCAGTGGGTTGGTTACGCCTGGGCTTTTCCGCGTCCCGATCATATTTCGTTCGGCATCGCGACTACACAGGACGCTTTCGATCACGAAGCGCTGGACAAACTGCTTTGGGATTTCATGGTTAGCTACTACGAAGTAGCGCAAGTTGGTAACTTGCGTTCGCCCATGCGGCTTTGGTTGAACAGTGAAGAGGGAGCGCAAGTTAACAACTTGCGCCACATCAGAACTGAACTGGAAAAATCCGCCGAGCGTTACGCCGCGCGCATTCCCGGGCTCGAGCCGCGCACCTGGGACCAGAGGCACGCGTGCGGCGAGCGTTGGGCGTTGCTCGGCGACGCCGCCGGCTTCGCCGATCCGGTCACCGGCGAAGGCATCTATTACGCGCTGCGCTCAGCCGAACTATTTGCCGAAGCTTATCTCGCCGGCTCGCCTTTGACTTACGAAAAACTCTGGCGCAAAGACTTCGGCCGCGAATTACAGCGGGCTTCGCAGATGCGGCGAAAGTTTTATGGAAACTTCTGGGGCGCGCCCTTCACCGAACGCATGATCGACTTCGCCCGCGGTCATCGCGGCATACGCAAAGTCCTCGGCCAACTGGTCGCCGGCGATCAGGGCTACGTCGATTTGAAAAAGAAACTCGCGCGCAGCGCGCTGAAGCCGCTATGACCGACATTAATCCGCAGATTACACAGATTGCGCCGATTAACTGGGAATACGAAGCGAGTGACCCGGCAAGTCCCCCTTTTATTTTTCATCCTCTGCGTAATCGGCGAAATCTGCGGATTAGGATTGAATTGTCGCACGACAAAACACTTGAATTTTTCCCGCCGAAAACTGTAATCTGTTTGAGCCCGAAATTGCCTGGTCTCAGTTCACTTGCCCTGGGTTCCACGCTAGTTTAATAACCTCCTCCATTTTGAAGAGCTGCATAGGATTCACCCGATGGGAATTCGCGGAACTCTGAAGACCATGAGTGTCTCTGACCTGCTCCAGTTTCTGGCGTCAGGTCGCAAGACCGGCACGCTCAAGCTAGGCCTGGGCGGCATCGTCAAGCACATCTATCTCGAGAACGGCGTGATCGTCGGATCGAGTTCCAACGATCCGAAAGAGTACCTGGGCCAGGCGCTGCTGCACTATGGCAAGATCGACGAAGCCCAGCTCCAGGCGGCCATGGAGATTCAGCGTCAGTCCGGCGGCAAGCTGGGCGTGATCCTCGCGTCGCGCGGTTTTGTCAGTCAAGCAGACGTAGTCGAAGTCCTGCGGATTCGCACGCTGGAGATCATCTACGATCTTTTTATTTGGGAAGAAGCCCACTTCGAATTTTTCGATAGCGACCCTCCGCCCGCGGAGCTGATCCGGATCAAGGTCGAAGTCACCGCCGTGATCATGGACGGGATTTACCGCATCGATGAATGGGCGCGCTATCGCACCGTCATCCCTTCCGATCGAACTTTTTTTGAATTGATTCCCGGCTGGACGCACACGGTGAGCGACGCGAGTCCGGAAACGCGGCAGGTCCTCTATCACGTCGAAAAGCACCTGACGGCGGCCGAGATTTGCTACAACATGCACACCACGCTGTTTCACGCGTGCGCGCTGCTCTTTGACCTGGTCGACAAAAACATCATCAGGGTGGCCGGCGAAACACCCGCGCCGGTGGAAGAGTCGACGGACTTGGCCGCGCTCAATCTGCCAAAGACGGTGCCCGAGTTGCTCAAGATGGCCCGCGCCGAGATCAAAGAGAACAATGCCGAGAATGCTCTGGCGATAATTCACAGCGCGCTCGAGCAGGAGGCGAAAAACACCGAAGTCCAGTGGTTGCGGGAAGAGGCCGAGAAGAAATTCATCGCGCAGGTCTATGCCGGCGGTTTGTCGCCACGCGCCGTGCCTCGGATTCTGATGACGCCGGAGCAACTCGAGCATGAAAGACTAGGGCCGCAGGAGGGCTTTGTGTTGTCGCGCATCAATCGCGAATCGGACATCGAGTCGATCCTTTCCGTTTGTCCCTTTCGCGAAGCGGACAGCCTGCGCATGATCAAGAAACTGCTGGACGGCGGCATCATCGGGCTGAAGTAACCTGTCCCGGAAGGTTTTCCGGGGCGGCTTCTGCTTGCCTCAGGTTGGGTTATTAATTAGAGTGAGGTCGCTTTCGAGATTTCGATTATTCCCAGGGAGAAAAACAATGGCTGATGATGATGGAGACCTTACTTTTCAGGGCAACGTGGCTTCACTCGAGTTCGACGAGGACTCAGGTTCGTGTAGTGCCGTGCTTGGCGACTCAGAGACCTCTGTCACGGTGACCACGATCGAGCCGAGGATGCAGAGTTTGCTGGAAACTGCGTTCGCGAAAGCCCTTCCAGCGACCATAACTTACCTGCCCGGCTCCAACGAACTCCGCAGCGTTAAGATCGTGGCCGAGGTGAATCTATGACGCCTTTCGCGAGGCGGACAGCCGGCGCATGATCACAGAAACCGCGACGGCGGCATCATCGGCATTAAGTAAAGCTATTTACTATTCGCGATTCCGATTTATCATCCCGGCACCTTCAGCAATGGACAGATCACAACGAACCGTTGATTCCCTCAAGCTGCTTTCAGACTGGAGCAAGTGGCTGATCAGTCTGCAGACAGTCGTTTGCCTAAGCCTCTGGCCGAAACTGACGGCCAAGCCCTCGCCGTCGAGTTTGATGTATGCCGGCTGGATGATGTTCTGGGCTTCGATTATCGTCGCAGCTGTTCTTTTGCTTTGCATTCCATTCTTTGTCAGGCGGGTAGATGATTCCGCCGATCGTGACATGATAAAAGTTTGGGTACTGGTGGGTCTGCAATACGCCTGCTTTCTTGCTGGACTGTTTTGCTTTGCCGCAAACGTAGTACTTCTGTGGTCAGGTCTCTGAGGATCTGGTCCAACATGAAAACGTCAGGAGCTATTTTTGAGCGGCTTGGCAATTCGCCCGAAGCGCTAATCCTCACGCTTTACGAAATACGATTCCCGGCCTACCATTCATGGTCATGCGCATCCCGACGTCAATCCTTGTGCTCGCTTTCGCGTTCGCTTGCGTCGCCGCCGGTGCGCACAATTCAATCAATCCGGTCGGCACTCAACCCGGTATGCTGCAACCGAACTCACTCTGCGCGAAAGACGAACGCGTCATCTTCAGTTGTCCGATTAAGCGCCCTGCGAAGATCGTTTCCATTTGTGCGTCGAAGGACCTGGCAAACGATCGCGGTTATCTGCAATATCGTTTTGGCCTGCCGGGAAAAGTAGAGCTGGAGTTTCCGAAGGATAGAAACGCCACGCAGCAGAAGTTTCAATACTCACATTATTTTCGGGCGCGATTTGAAATGACGTCGATCAATTTCACGATCGACGGTTACGAATATTCGGTGTTCGACGATTATAACGGTGAGGAGAAACCTCAGATCAGCACGCAAGGCGTCAACGTCACGGCGCCGGGTAAACCGAAAGAGACTAGTTTCGTCTGCCGCACGAAACCAAAGGCCGATTACAATGATTTGCAGGCCGTGCTGCCGAGTCAATGATTCCTTAATCAGACCGTTTCCAGTCAGGTTACTCTTAAAATGGATCCCACAGTCGTTGCCGCAGGTGGCGGTAGTGACCTAATTTGGTTTTCTTGATTCTCTTGCTTGGAACAAGAACGATCCACGAAGAACACGAAGGGCACGACAAAGCCAACTCTGCTTCGTGCAACTTCGTGGATCGTTTTTTCCTCCAGCCGAAAGCGAAACCAATTTAGGGCATCTATGAAGCGACGTTCGAAGTCAAGAGTTTTTGAGACAGACTTCGATTGAGACGCCGCAGCGCCTGCTGTGCTTGGTTTCGTTTGTTTGCTCTTTGACATGAGACTGTTCGTTTTTAGTT